>PDWI01000001.1_pt1 | contig 330784 bp, 333 predicted proteins | sample 1430891 | NCBI WGS metagenome assembly PDWI01 (sample SAMN01162508, study PRJNA174530) | Oral metagenome, whole genome shotgun sequencing project. | biome: Marine environment; feature: Marine mammal; material: Swab sample of the gingival sulcus; isolation source: swab sample of gingival sulcus... | reverse complement strand
CAAAATACCTATATATAAAAATATTTTTGAATCATTAGGAATGGAAAATTTCTCTCTAAGATAGTTATTTTTTTTATCATCGAGTTTCGGTATGGGAGAATTTAAAATAACCTCAGATCTCTTTTCTCCAACATTTTCTTTATACCATTGCTTTATAGATGGACTAACCACTATTAAAGCATCTATCCATCTCCACAATACTTTTTCAACAAATAAAGTTGCCTTTGAAAGCATAAAAGTTATCCCATTTTTATCAGACTCTAACTCATGAGCATCATAAACCAATTTCGAACCAATAAAAATCTTTATCAAAAACCCCAAAGGCAAGACTAAGGTATCATTACAATGAACAATATCGGGCTTTAGTTTTAAGGATTTTGCAAACATTTTACTTGTTAGCTCAACTAGAGAACAAAAGTGCCTTATAGCCTTTGGCAAAAAAGTCCAATTTCTAGCCTTTAACTTAATGGAATATATTTTTATATTTTCCACATCTAAAGTTTCTTTTGAGCCCTCTTTGGACTCAACCCCAATACCACCAATACTATAAGAATTTTCAGAAAGGGAATTCATTTGCTTCAATATTCTTGAATCTGTTACTATATCAGTATGGGTTAAATGCAAAACATTCATTTTTAAATATTTTCCTTTATTAATATCAATTAAAAAACCTTAGCCATTTTGGCAGACAAAACAATTTGAACCACATAAAAAATACTAAATGAAAAAGATAAACACACAATAGTTGAATAAGCATTATCAGATAGATAAAATGACATCAAAACCAAAAAAAACAATACTGCTTGACAATATAAATTCAATTCTTGTTTTTGTGCAATATAAAACATAAAACTCAATGGTCCAGATATAAACTGGAAAAACATCATAGGTAATAATATTTTAGCATATTCGCCAGCTATTAACCATTCTTGACCAAAAATAAATGCAAAAATATCAACAACAAAAAAGTATAAAAACAAAGTTGGTAGCAAAGATATTAACAAAAGTTTTTTAAAGGTCGATATAAAAATTGTCTTTGCACTTTTGTTTAAAGCATACTCCCTTGAAGCTACTTCTTTAAAAACATCTAATACTGACGTGGAAACAATAGAGATGGGCACTCCCAACATCCTTTGAACCAAGTAAAAATAACCTGCAAATATAGAATTAAAAAAAGAATTAAATAAAATAGAAATAATCTGATGAGAGGATGTATTTAGGAGGGAGGATATAATATCCAATTTTGGAAATTTTTTATATTTATTTGCAACATAAAATATTTTAAATTTTGTAATTTTTTTTAATTCTTCCATATCATTTTTACATATATTTTTAAACAAAAACAATGTTGCAACAAATTGTCCCAATATGCCTGATAGTATCAAGCCTCCCTGAAAGATTTTTGCAAAACCTAGAAGTAAATTTGAAAATGAAGTCGTAGCACTTTGAATGATTTTATTTTTAGCTAAGAGTTTATAGCGCTTGTTCCTATTTATCCAGTAATTAAAGATTTGATATATTGCCACTAAAAATACAGAAAAGGGAACAAAATATAACCAATTAGATAATTTTTTATTTCCTAGCATATTAACAATTTCTGAATTAAAAATCAAAATAATTAAAAATAGAAAACAACTTATACAAAAAGAAATCAAAATCGACAAAAATAAAATATTTATAGCTTCCTTATTGTGCTTTGGCAACATAACAGCCAATTCATAACGACCAGTAGCAAAAACAGCTACCATAGAAACCAAGCTCATATAAACGGCAAATATTCCAAAATCTTCAGGGGTGTATATTCTGGTAAGTATAGGGCTTATAGCTATGGGTATAGCTTGAGATATTATATTTCCCATCATAAGAGTGAGAATATTTTTATTAAATACAGATATTTTTTGATATATTTTATACATAACTAATTGCTCTTTATGAAACTCAAATATGCCCAAACCGCATTATCAAATTCCCATGGAGAAGTAAACCTAATATATCTTGCAATAGTTTTTCTATCAAGCAAGGGGACTATCTTTGAGGACAAAAATTCAGAGGACACAAAGGGATATAAATGTCCATCTATAATGAATGAAAATATATTATTTTTATAATTTTCCAAGCCGTCCATTTTTTTAGAATTATACAACTTAAGTATTGATATCGCATCGATACTTCTAAATGATATCCAGCCATTACCCTTGTCTCCAAAATATTGTTTTTTGTTTACCGATATATTCTCATAAAATAAATAGCCATCCCAAGCTTTTCCCCACCAATAAGGCCAAATTGCATTTTTAGGTAAATTTTTATTGTTAAGATTATTTGTAATATGATTTAAAAAAAGCATAATTATGCTTTTTCCTATTCCTTTTTTATCATTATGGCTTTGAAGCAAAAAGCTAGCCCATTCATTTTGATGGTTATAGGGAACAGGCAAACCATCAAAATAAAATTTATTTCCTTTCGGCCATCTTAGGTAATACGAATTAAATTTATTCCATTCTTCGGATACAACATTTGAAGTACCCTTTTCTAAAATTTCCATATGATTTTCCAAAGAAATAACATCGCTACTTAGCTCTTTATATACATTTTTCACATCATCATCAGGGAATAACTTTAAATACCTATCTAACAACATAGCAAATCTACTACTTTGTACTGCAAAATTACTAAGACTCCTATCAACTGAAAAAACCCTACATCCAAAACCATCTTTTGATTTATATTGTTGAATTAAAAGAAATATTTCTAAATCCAGTCTATTTTTAATTAGATCTATGTATCTTTTAAAAATACCATAAAATTCAATATCCGATTTTGCAATTTCTAGAAAGGATAAAAAACCATTTAAATAATAAATCTGTGCCCATGCACTCCAGCCTTCTATGTTATTACTCCCTAAATATAAACTGCCAGAGCCTTTATTGTTTAGAAAATCATATATAAACATTTCCACTAACCCATCCATATTGGATCCTAGCTTTTTAAACTTAATCCTATTTTGAGAATCATATAGTTTATATATTATTTCAAAATTTTTTCCGATAAAATACCTAACCCTATCACTTAGTCCATACACAATATATCTGCCAAATTTATTCCTATAGATGGAATATACTTTTCCATCTTTGATTAAAGCATCAGTAAAAACCTCTGTATCTGGAGGAACTTGTAGCTCTTGAATAGATAAATTTTCGTACTTTATATACATTCTACCACCTAATATATAAAGTGCGGTACTATTTTTATTTTTTAAAATCATAATTTTAGGTATCACTTCATAAGTTCTTCCAGCTGGATCTTCTAACGATGGTAGTTTAATTTCTTGTATTTTTTGGAAATTATTATTTATATTGTAAGATATTAAAGTATTTTGAGATTTTTTACTCTCATAAGCTATTAAAATAAGTTCGTTATTGAAAACGATAGAATTTCTAAAATCTAAAAATGAATCAGTATTTTCATCAATTTTATAAAAAATAAAACTATAATTTTTTTTATCAATTTTTGCAATCAATAAATGATTTGTAATAAGTTCCCTAAATAATACAAAATAATTATTTGAGTTATCCATTATTTTTATGGGAATTGACTTGAATTTATCAAATTTTAATTCCTTATTATCTATGCTAATTGTAGTATATAACTCTTTTTTAGAAAATTTGATATCTATATTTGAATAGTTAAACTCGATCAAAGGAATAGAAATTTTATCATTATCTAATTTTTCACTCACAGAATTAATTTCTTTTAAATGATTGCCTGTGCTATTTAAAAAAATTGCATTTTTTTTGTACATCTCAAATTCTATGGAAGATAATCCATATAATAAATAGGTTAAATATTCGGCTATTACGATATCTTCATTTTGCCATCTTGTATAAAGAGGACCTTTTTTGTATTTTGACACAAAGCGAAGCAAATTTGATATTTTTTCCCTATCATTGATATATTTAGATAGTACATGCAAACTCATACCCAAACCATATAGCCTTGGTGAAATAGTTCTAAACTTATAAAAAGAAGGATAAAAATACCATTCTTCTCCATTGGCTGACGAAAATGTATCAAAATGTTTTAGTATCAATTTTTTATCTAACAAATATTTTAAAGATCCCCCATTATCCATATAGGTCAAAAGACCTTCTATAATATACCCAGCATGGGCCAAATCATTTGGAACATCACCCTCCTCCATAGAATAACTCCAAAACCAACCTCCATTTGGATCTATCTTTTTATGTTTGATGGCAGCTAAAATTACCTTATCGACTGATTTGTAAATCTGTTTTTTGAATTTTTCATCACCAATAAATTTTGTAAATCTCTGCATTTGTCCCGCCATGTAAATGGCAGCATTAAAACAATTGTATTTTCTATCAACATGTTTTAAGGAATAATTATATAAACCAGAAGGAGACCTTGCAACTTCATTATTGATGTATGGCAAAATTGATTTTCGAATAACTTCAAGTATTTTTTCCTTAGGCGCAGTTTTATTAGAAAGCTCAATCCAATCTAACAAACTATTTATAACTATGCCTGTAGCTATAGTATATTCCGTATTTTTTTCATTTATACTATCATCGCCAAAAGCATCCCAAGCAATAGGAACACCCCAGCCGTATATGCCATTTTGATTAAGATCAGCATTATCCAACAGCCAATTACCAGCATTTAAAGCCATTTCTAAATCATACTTCTTATCCCTATGACCCTTCATGAGCTCAGCGGATAAAAACATTGCATACGCCTTGGGTATATCGGCTATTTCCAGGTCACCATAATCACTTCTTCCAAAACCAGGCCTATTGTAATCCAAATAGTTTTTAATTTTATTGTAATCTATAGTTTCATCTACATTATAATTTTTTGGGCTATAGCCAACATTAAAGCAAATAAACAACCCAAATAAAATAAATAAAACCACCCCTATAAATATTTTTTTTCTCATTTTTCATTCTCAACCATATACTCTAATCTCTTTAGGCTTAGCTAAAGTGTTTAAAATTATGGATTGGAAAGCAGTATTTTTATATATAATTCTATTGTAAAATAATCCATTAGCCAAAGATTTATCCATTGGATATTTAATTTTAAAACTTACAGATATAGAACCCATACTAAACCTCCCCCACTTCATCACCTTCTAACTTATATCGAGAATCATCAAAATCATCTTTAGCGAACCCATTCTCGTCGAATTCCAACCTATGTCCAGCCTTGCTAACCCAACCTATTTGACGAGCAGGAACACCAACAACTAGAGCAAAATCCTTTATATCTTTATTTACCACGCATCCAGCACCAATTAAGGCGTATCTACCTATGGTACATCCACAAATTATGGTGGCATTGGCGCCAATTGAACACCCCTTTTTTAATAAGGTTTTTTTAAATTCTTCTTTTCGAACTATGAAAGACCTTGGATTTACAACATTTGTAAAAACCATGCTAGGACCTAAAAAAACATCATCTTCAACCTCAACGCCCTCATAAATAGAGATATTATTTTGAACCTTAACTCCATTTCCTATCTTAACATTTCCACCAACAACGCAATTTTGTCCAAAGGAGCAATTTTTACCTATATCTGTACCACTCAAAATATGACAAAAATGCCAAATTTTGGTATTTTCTCCTATTTTAACATTATCGTCTATGAAGGATGAAGGGTGAAAGGTGAAGGGTGAAGGGGAGCTATTAGGCATTTCTGCCTCCTTTTGTTGTGATTAATTTATTTAACATTTTTTCTATTTCCAATGACAAATCTAAAATATTTTCTATATTATCTACATAGTTAAAACTTAATGTCAATTCTAATTGAGTTTGCAATTCATATAAAGAGCCTAAAGCAATTTGTAAAAATCTGACAAACTCCTTATCACTATTGCGTCCTTTTCCCTCAGCAATACTACTAGGAATAGATACGGCACACCTGTGAATTTGAGAAGTAAATCCATAAATTTCTTCTCTTGGAAAATTTGCAGTTATAATATAAATTTGCCTACTAAGCTCCATAGCCTTTCGCCAAACAATCAAATCCCTAAAATTACTCATCCTCTTCAACCTTCACCCTTCTTCCCTACAAAACCTTCCCACAAAACGGATGATACTCTCCCCTTAGGCCAACGGGAAGCATCTTGCGTACATTCTCAACTATACCTATCGATCCGTAAGCCTCATCAAGTCTAAAACCATCTCCTTTTAAAATCTCTTCATAGCTTCTTGTGTGAAGTTCTGTAAAGCCTCCGCTAAATTCTATTTCTTCTCCATCTACGGTTATGCTCCTATACGTTCTAGCTCCGCTTTTTTTAATTTCATCAGGGATATAATCATAATTGACCGACAAAAACCACCTTACATTTGCGTGTTTTAGCCTTAGCATTCCGGCGTTCGAATCAGGGGTTTTTACATGTACGATATTTTCCTTGAGTTCGCCAAATATCCATGAAAGCATGTCAAAAAAATGAACACCTATATTCGTAGCTATGCCTCCGCTTTTTTCCTCATCTCCTTTCCATGAGACAAAATACCACTTACCCCTGCTTGTTAGGTAGGTTAGATCTATATCGTAGATTTTATTTGGATTTTTTTTAAGTTCATTTTGAACCTTTTTTCTCAAAGCTATTATGCTATCATGAAGCCTTAATTGAAAGATGTTGTAAACTTTTTTGCCAGTTTCTACCTCAAGGGTTTTAAGTTGGTCTATATTTTTAGTATTTAAAACCAAAGGTTTTTCACAAATGGCATCGGCTCCGTTTCTAAGGGCAAATCTTATATGTGCGTCATGAAGATAGTTCGGAGTTGCAATGGACACAAAATCTATCTTCTCATCCCTTTTGTGAAGTTTATAAACATGCCTATCAAATCTCTCAAATTCCGTAAAAAAACCAGCCTGTGGAAAAAAGCTATCCATTATGCCAACACTATCGTTTTTATCCAAGGCACAAAGCAGATTGTTTTTTGTATCTTTTATGGCTTTTAAGTGGCGAGGGGCTATGTAGCCGCCAACTCCAATAAGTGCAAAATTTTTCATTTATAATCTCCATGTAGGATTTGAAACTATCCCTTTTATGTCTATCAAAACCTCTTTGTCATTAGAAATTGATTTATAATCTTCCAAACCAAGCCTAACAAATTGCTCATGGGCTACAGCGACCACGATGGCATCGTATTTTTTATCATTTTTAAAAGGATTTTTTGCTAAAAATTCATATTTGAAAAATTTTTTTTCTTCATTTATATCAACCCATGGGTCGTAAATATCAACATTTATTCCGTATGTTTCAAGCTCTTTTATGACATCAACTACCTTGGTATTTCTTAGATCTGGACAATTTTCCTTAAAGGTTGCACCAAGGATTAAGATATTAGAATTATTTATAAGTTTATCATGTTTTATCATCTGTTTTACGGTCTGCTCGGCTATAAATTTCCCCATGCCATTATTTATCTGCCTAGCTCCCAATATTAAATTGGGCTTATAGCCCAATTCCTCGGCTTTAAACGTCAGATAATATGGATCAACCCCGATGCAGTGTCCACCCACAAGACCTGGATGAAGCTTGATAAAATTCCACTTTGTTGCAGCTGCATCTATAACTTCATTTGTATCGATGCCAATGTGTTCAAAAATGAGTGCTAGTTCATTTATCAAAGCTATATTTACATCCCTTTGGGTGTTTTCTATAACCTTTGCTGCCTCGGCAACTTTGATGGAAGTTGCCCTAAAAGTTCCTGCTGTGATGATGGAAGCGTAAAGATCATCCACTTTTTTAGCCGTTTTTTCATTTGAGCCTGATGTTATCTTTAAAATCTTCGTAACCGTATGTTCTTTATCCCCTGGGTTTATACGTTCTGGCGAATATCCGCAAAAAAAGTCTTGATTAAATTTCATTCCACTTGCATTTTCTAGCTGGGGCACACAAACTTCTTCCGTAACACCAGGATAAACCGTGCTTTCATAAATAACTATATCGCCCTTCTTGAGCACTTTTCCAACGCTTTGTGAGGACTTGATCAGGGGAGTTAGATCAGGCTTGTTTGAGTTATCAATAGGTGTTGGAACAGTTATTATGTAAATATTTGCATCTTTTAGATCGTCCAAATTTGAGGTAAAACTAAGGGTATCTCTAACTTCGAGCAACTGACTATTTTCAAGCTCTAAAGTTCTATCAAAGCCATCTTCTAGCTCGTTTATCCTTAGATCGCTTATATCAAAACCAATAACTTCATATTTCTTGGCAAAAGCATGGGCTAGGGGCAATCCCACATATCCTAAACCGATTATACATATCTTATCCATTTTACCTCTTATTTCACTTTCTTATGTGCAAAAATACAGGAAATCTCGGTTTTCCATGTTTGGTTAAGCCTTGATACTTAAAAGTAATCTCTTGACCAATTTTTGGAGGATTTTTTCGCTCATTTTCGCTCAAACCGCTTCCTATCTTAAAAATTGTACCATTTTTGAGTTTACAAGTAAATGAACCGAGCATATTTTTGTATTTTCCCTTGCCTTTGTGATGAGAAATAACCCTGCATTCATCATCTTGATATCTTTTGTATTTTAAGGCTTTACTTGTTCTTTTGGCGATATAGGGTGCATTCTCATCGCGCAAAACAACTCCTTCTCCATTTTTATTTTTTATCTCATCAAAAAAGCTTTCAAGATGCTTTTTGTTCTTGCATACAATTTGTTTGATTATCTTTAAATGGGGAATTTTATGGGTTTTTAGGTAGGTTTGCAAGACTCCTAAACGTTTTTTAAGATCGCCTTTTTGATTTGGCATTTCAAAGATATTGTAAGTTATTTTTTTCCATTCCCCACTTGGAACTTTGTCCATGACGACCGATTGAATGTATTCAAATTCACCCCTTTTACTCCAAAGTTCACCATCCATTTCAAAGGGTGGAAAATTTTTTACAAACCACTTTGGTGCATGTATAACTTTTCCGCTCCTACTTAATAAACTTTTACCATCCCAATAGGCTCTGATGCCATCAAGTTTTTCGCTCATCAAATAGCCACTAATGTTTTGATCTTTATATGTTTCTAAAAGTAAAAGCTTTGCTCCTTTTGCATACAAGATGCCAAAAAATGCTAAAAGCAATAATAAAATTTTATACTTCATTTTCTAATTTTTCCAACTCTTTGTCGATATAATCCCTAAAAATTTCTGTATAACTTTTTTCACCTGCTATCTTTTCACTCATCAAAAATAAATATCTAGCATAATCCTCTTTAGTCAAATTTCCCCTTAGAAGCTCATATTTTAGATAAAGCCAATAGGTGTTTAAAACATCACTTTCGCAATATTCTTTTATCTTTGTAAATTCATCCTTATAAAAAAGTTCCATTACCTGGTCGCCACTTACATCATATTTTCCTGGAAGTGATGCCATGGAACAAAGATGATCTAGTTTCAATCCTCGAACCGCCCCAAACTCACTTATACTATCCATCAAATCTATGTGAAATCTATCGCTAAATCTAGCCCTGTAATTTTCCCATTTATTTTTATTCAAATCCCTATTTTCAACCTCATAATACGCCTCACATGTTAGATTGTAAGCTAGGGCTCTAATCATAAGCAAAGGCATATCAAAACTGCGCCCATTAAAGCTAATAAGTTTGGGTTGATGGGAATTTACGAACCGCAAAAAAGCACTTACTTGTTCTTTTTCGCTTTTTCCATCCATACTGCTAACCCTGATAAATTTCCCAAATTCATCGCCAATAACAGCCGAAATGGCAACTATCTTATGAAAAGGCAAAGGCAAAAAAGAATTTCCTGTTTTCTCTTCTTGGGCTTTTAGGGCGATTTTGCTGACCTCTTCATCGCTCCCCTCAAACCCATAAACCCTACGCAAAGTAACCGCATCTGGAATGGTTTCAATATCAAAAACACATATCATTAAACGCCCTTTTATTTGGTTTTGATATAATCTTACCAAAAAGAATGTAAAAAAAAGATGAAAATAGTTATCGTAAAGCTCTCAGCTCTTGGAGATATTGTTCATGGGAGTATAGTCTTACAATTCATAAAAGCCCACATAAAAGATGCCAATATAACTTGGGTTGTGGATGAGAGATTTGCTGGAATTTTGGAAAGTCATGAACATATTGATAAGCTCATAAAAATAAAATTAAAAGATAAGAAATTTAAACAAAGCTACCAAATTTTAAAAAAAGCAGGTCATTTTGATATTGCCATAGACTTCCAAGGTCTTTTAAAATCCGCAATCATAGGTCGTATTTTGTGTGAAAATCTAGTTGGATTTGATAAAAATAGCATCAGGGAAAAAATCGCTACTTTTTTTTATAAAAAAAGTTTTTTTGTAGATTATAATGAAAATATCATCCTAAGAAATTTAAATCTTGCGTCTAAGGCTTTGGGTTTTGGATTTAATGAAAATGAAATCCTAGAAAAAAAACCTTGCTTTTTGAACCTAAAAAAAGCTACCCCAACAAATCAACCAAAAAAAATCCTAATTGCCATAGGTTCAAGCTGGAAAAGCAAGATGTACCCAAAGGATTTGCATATAAAATTTATCGATTTGCTTGATGATTTTGATATTTTTCTTTGCTATGGCAATGAATCCGAAAAACTTGAGGCAGAATTTATAGCAAGTCGCTCAAAGGCAAAGATTTTACCAAAAATGAAACTGCAAAGCTTAGCCCTAAAACTAAATGAATTTAATCTCATAATAGGTTCTGATAGTGGCATAAGCCATCTTGCCTTTGCCCAAAACATTCCCTCAATCACCCTTTTTGGACCAACCCCACACCAAAGAAATACATACACAACACCCATAAATAAAACATTACATGTAAAAAAGATAAATCCCAAAAAACTCAACAAAAATGATGACTGCATAAAGCTGATAAAACCAAAAGATATAGCAAATTTAGCAAAGGAATTATTATGGATTTGAAAAATATACTAAATTATACATATTATTTAGCCTATAAATTTTTTAATTTATTATTTTTATCCATCCCAAAACCAGTAACAAAAAAAATACTAATTTTCCTAGCCCACCTTGCCTACTATTTAGGATTTGAACGAAGAAAAATAGCAAAGGCAAATTTAGATCTTGTCTTTGGAAACAGCAAAACAAATAAAGAAAAAAAAGGTATTATCATAAATTCTTATATATCTTTGCTATTTAACATGTACGAATTTTTGGAAAATCAACAAATTAGCAACGAAGAATTATTTAAAAAAATTAAGGTTGAAAATGAGCATTATGTGTTAGATGCCATTAAAAAAAACCGAAAGATTATATTTGTAACCGCCCACTATGGAGGCTGGGAGATAGGCGTTCCTTACGCTGCTTTAAAATATAAAAAAATGTTTGCGGTTACAAAGAGAATGAAAAACCCATACATCCAAAAAATGTATCAAAACTCCCGATCTAAACACAATATGAATATGATAGATAAAAATAAATCTGCTAAAGAGTTAATAAAAGGCATCAATGAAGATTATGCTTTAGCGATCATGATGGATCAGCACATAAGCAAGGGAGAAGAGATGGAATTTTTAGGCAAAAAAGATTTGGTGATCAATTCCGCATCTAGATTGGCTTTAAAATTTGATGCCATAATACTATCTGGATTTACCATCATGAATGACTTTAGAGACTATACCTTAAAATGTTATAAACCAATAGATGTAAAAGAGTTAAAAGAAGAGCAAAAAAATGTAAAATACCTTACTAAACTACAAGTTAAAATGGTAGAAAACATGATTCTTGAAAATCCAAACCAGTGGCTATGGCAACATAAAAGATGGAAGAAATATTATGGAAAGATGTATAAATAATGAAGTATGAGATAGAAAAAAAATATGAATATTTAAAAGATTTTGTATTGCAAATCCAAAAACATTTTCGGATGGAAAAAAGTTATATTCATAAAGAAAGAAATGAGGTAAAAGAGCTGGATCATAGCGGTAAAATAATAGTAGTAAAGTCATTTCAAGTCTTATCTATGCCAAGACGCTTTATCTACACTTTTTTGCAAAAATCAAAGGCAAAAAGATCCTTTTTATATTCTCAAAAACTTAAAAACTTTGCACCAAAACCTATCGCTTATGTGGAATTTTTTAGATGGAAATTGCTCGAGGAGAGCTATTATTTATGCGAAAAGTTTGATTTTGATTTTACCATACGGGAAGTATTGTTTGATGAAAATTTTTATGATAGGGAAAATATCTTAAAACAATTTGCTATTTTTACTTACAATCTTCACAACAACGGCATCTATCACTTAGATTATTCGCCTGGGAATATTTTAATAAAAAAAGACAAAAAAAATTATACTTTTAGTGTAGTAGATGTGAATAGGATGGCATTTTTTAAACCAAATTTAACCCAAAGAATGAAAAATTTTGAACGCTTAACAAGGAGTGAACAGGATTTAGAGATTATAGCAAAGGAATATGCAAAGGTAAGTGAAGAGGATGGGGAAGATTGCATGAGGCTAATTAAGTACTATTCTAAAAAACATACATACATTTTCAACTTCAAAAGAAAAATAAGAGGAAAGGAAACCATATGAAACACGCAATAAAAAAACAAAGCTTAGATAAGGTTTTAAGTACTATTGCAAAATTAGTCTTGAACTATCTTGTATTTTTGGTCTTCATGAGCATTTTTAGATTTATATTTTTTATATATTTTCAGGAATTAGACGATCTTTCTTTGTATAGGTTAGACATAATCAAAATGCTTATTTTGGGCTTTAGGATTGATTTAACGGTTATTGGATATATTCAAGCACTACCTAGTATCTTACTCGTTTTATTTTATTATCTTAAAAAAGATTTTCTTACAAAATTAGATACATTTTTTATATATTATCTTTTTGTAATGTTTGGCTTAATTTCTTTGCTATTGGTAAGTGATTTTGGGTTTTATTCATTTTTTAAAGAGCATATAAATATACTAATTTTTGGTCTTTTTGACGATGATACAAGCGCCCTTTTAAAAACTTTTTGGCAAAACTATAATGTTTTATTGATTTTGGTTTCTTTTTTTATTTATTTATTTTTATTATTTAAAATCATATCTTTTATCCTCAGATGCAAAATTTACTTATCCTACAAATTTTTACCCCATTATCTTTTTTTCATACTTTTATTTGCATTAAATTTCCTAATCATTAGGGGAACTTTTGGAATGTATCCGCTAGGAAAGATGATACCAAATGTATCCAAGAGTGCCTATATAAATAAAATGAGCCAAAATGGTGTTAGAGCCTTCATAGATGCGTACAAAATACGCAAAAAGCACAATAAGCATAAGACTAATTATATCAAAGATTGTGGCTTTGAAAACAATATCGCCAAAGCTTTTAAGATCTATAAAAACAGCGAAAATATAGATACAAAAAACCTGCTAAATAATATCACTTTCAAAACAGGTCAAAACAATACAAATTATAATGTGGTTATCGTTATGGTTGAGAGCTTTGGAATGCCCATTTTAAAATACCAAAGCGAAAAATTTGACATACTAGGTAGCTTAAAAAAGCATTTTGATGAAGATATTTTGCTTACAAATATTATAAGCGAGGGAGATGGCACCATAGCAAGTTTGGAATCCTTGCTTTTAAACATCCCCTATCGCCCAAATAGCTTTCCCCTTGCCCAATCTCCAAAGGCGAACACCAGTTTTACTTACGCTCCGGCTTTTTTATATAACAAAAATGGCTATGAGAGCACCTTTATATACGGAGGGGATTTAACTTGGCGGGATTTAGGTGCCTTTATAAGACGTCAAGGCTATAAAAATACCTTTGGAAAGATAGATATTTTTAGCAGTTTTAAACCTAAGATGCAGGAGGATTATTATTTTCATCCTTGGGGCATATATGATGAATATTTATATAATTTTATTTTTGGCAAACTCTCAAAAAGCAAGAATAAAGAATTTATCCTAGCCCTAAGCACAAACAATCATCCTCCCTACGATGTACCAGAACATTTTAAAAATAAAAAGCTTTTTTATAGCAAAGATTTATTAAGCCACATAACAGGGGATTTGGACTTGGCAAAGCAGAGATTTTTATCCTATGCTTACGCCCTTGATAGTGTGGGAAAATTTTTAGATCAAATCAAATCAAGCCCACTAAAGGATAATACGATAGTGGTTATAACAGCGGACAATAACACGGTTGAGGGCATCATGAAGTATGATAAAAATCCACTTTTTACATCAAAAAATATTCCCATTTATTTTTATTTGCCCCCAGCTTTAAAAGCAAAATTACACATCAACACAAAGGTTTCAGGCTCCCAAAAAGATATTTTTCCAACCCTTTACAATCTAAGCTTAAATGGGCAAAAATATATTTCCCTAGGGAGAGATTTATTTAACAAAAAAGTCCCCCACTATGGATTTAACGGCTCTTTAATTGTAACTAAGGATAATAAAACCATAAAGCTTAAAAACCTAAAAGATAACAGCAGTCCTCTTGCTAGATTTTACAGGGCAAATATCGCCATAACCGATTATTTATTGGGGCAATATGAATAAACATTTCAAATGGGATAGTTACTCAGACCAACCCTATCCGTTCAAAGATAAAGTTTTTAAAAAAAAGGCACAAAATAAGTTTATATTTGATTTTGTCATCATGATAGCAACATCTTTATTTGTCTTGCCTTTAAGCTTTATTGTGATGTTTTTTCTTAAAAGAAAGCCAAAAAAAAAGGACTTTTATGGAATGGGAGTAAACCTAGATAAGGGCAATGAACAACAAAAATTCATAGAAGAGCTTGGCATAGAACATATACTAATAAGACTTCCCCTTAGCGATATAAAAAACCTATGGGATTACTTTGATTTTGCTAAAAGCTTTGGACAAAAACATATAGTTTTAAATATCTTACAAGATAGACAAAATATAGAAGATTTAGCCCTTTTTAGAAAAAATCTAGACCTCATCTTTGAAACATTTGACCATCTTGTAAACGAATACCAGATAGGAAATGCCATAAATAGATTTAAATGGGGATTTTTCTCGCCCAAGGAATATTTAGACTTTTACCAAGTCGCCTATGATTTAAAACAAGAAAAATACCCCCACATCAAACTCATAGGCTCAAGCGTAATTGATTTTGAATACTACCACATAGCAAGGACTTTTTTTAACCTTTATCCCATAAAATACGATATAGCAAGTTCTCTTTTATACGTAGATAGAAGAGGAAGCCCCAAAAATAAACAATATTTCTTCTTTGATGCAAAAAATAAAATAAACCTACTCTTTGCAATGGTAAAATTAAGCCCAAAAACAGGCAAAGATATTTACATAACCGAAGCAAATTGGCCCCTATCAAATACCGCCCCTTACGCACCCACGAGCGAAAAAGAATGCGTTTCAAACGAAGAATATACCCTTTTCATGGAAGAGTATCATTCCATTGCCAAAAAAAGCGGAAAAATAAAAAGGGTATATTGGCATCAATTAATAGCCCCAGGATATGGTTTGATAGACAATAGAGGTAAAGAGCTTAAAAAATTACCCCAATTTCATGCTTACAAAAAAATGGTACAAAATTCAAAGGAAAAATAGATCTTTATGGATACATCCTATTTGTAAAAATGACCATTTTGTTCCATTATGGACATGATAAGTGGACCGTTGATTTTGGGTTTTTTTACTTTTTTATAATCACTATTTCTTCTAATCTCATTTTTAAACATTTTATTTGGAAGATTTGAAAAAACATAGGTAAATTTATCTGTCATTATAGCATTATTATTCCAATTTGATATAAAAACACTATCTCTTTTAAAATTTTCATCAAACAAATCATACCCATTTGCATAATCGCTAGGTTCATTTTTAAGACCTATGTATGATAAGATAGTAGGTACAAAATCCAAATGGGAACTTAATTTTTCAATATTTTTATGCCCACCACCAGGCATTTTCATTATAAAAGGAATTTTAGTTTGAGCCCTTGAAAAAGAAGAGTTATGCCCGAAAAAATCATATTCGAAAAATTCATGTCCATGATCGGTGGTATAAATTATAATAGAGTTCTCATACAATCCCTTCTCTTTTAACTTAGCGATAATCTTAGCAAAAATCATATCATTGAACATAATGGAGTTTTTATAACTATTTATAAGATATTTTAAATCCTTACTATCTTTTTCGATGGTTAGGTAATTTACCTTATATTTTACCTCATATTTTTCAAATTCTTTTGGGTAAGAATAACCATGGGGTGCATCCATAAACAAAAAGGCAAATTGGGGCTTGCTTGCGTCCATTTTTGAGATAAGATCTAAAAATTTTGCTGAGCTTTGCTCATCTTTTTCCCAAGGTTCTCCCTTAAAATCATCAAAAACGTTTTGTGTTATATTTACATAAGCTGTTTTTATAAATTCGGGCCAAGAGGTATTTGTACTAGAGACAACATTTACATCATAGCCTATACTTTTGAGATAATCAAACAAAACAGTTCCCTTTTGCGAAGAAACAAAGGAAAACCAATATGAGGCATTAAGCCCGTACATAAAAGAAAAAATACCAAATCTAGTGGAATTTCCGCCCGTATAATGGTTTTGAAAAACCAAGGAATCTTTTTTGAAATTTTCTATATTAGGAGTTAACTCCTTATTTACAAAACGATCATTTATCGAATCGCTAGCTATGATAAAAATGTTTACTTTATTTAGATCTTTTTTAGATCTTAGGGGTTTTTTGGGATATTGCAAATTTACAGATGAGGAAATATAATTTTTTTCTTGTTTTTTTATCTCTACACCAAAATACTTAGATGCGAATTTATTAAAAGTTAAGGGCTGATACAAGGGTATAACCCTAAAAGCACTCAAAATATCAGTTTTTTGAAATAAAGATGCAAAGCCATAGGTCATTTTTTCACTCAAGATTATAACAAATAAGGGTAAAATGATAAGTTTATTTAATATTTTATTTGTTGATCTTAAATCTTCCAAATCCTTTTTAAAAAGATATTTCACCAAAAAAACTTCCAAACTCAGTAAAAATATAACAACCCCAGCAAAGCTTATAAAAGCCCAAACACCAAGCTGTATTGAATCAGCTGCTTTTGGGTTAGTTAGTATATTTATCACCATTGCATTTATATGAAAATTGTATAACCTAAAAATGAAAAAATCAATTATCAAAGCTAGATCTACAAGCAAAAAACAAAAAGATACAAAATATAAACCAATTTTTCCAAAAAAGGAAAATAAAAACAAAACAATATATAAAACTAAATATAAAATCACAGCACTAGAGATAGTGCCGAGTATGGATAAGGAAAGGGGTAAAAAATCCAAATTCGCATTAAAAACCAAAAAGCATAAAAATAAAATGGATGTAAAAAATAAATTATATTTATGAAGTAGCGAAAATCTTAACATCAAAATACTCCTACAAGAAAAGTTTATTTTACCAAAATTTACCTTACATGTTAAATTAAATCCTATTATAATGAATTTTTAACTATAATATGACCATGAAAAAGGCACTTTTTTTAGATAGGGATGGGGTTATAAATGTTGATGATGGCTATGTGAGCAAAAGGGATGATTTTATTTTTGTGGATGGGGTTTTTAGGGCACTTAGATATTTTAAAGACCTAAACTACCTACTTTTTATAGTTACAAACCAAAGTGGAATAGGGAGAGGATACTATAAAAGAGCTGATTTTTTAGATCTTACAGCTTATATGTTGGATGAGCTTAAAAGGGAAAATATCCATATAAAAAAGGTATATTTTTGCCCCCATGCACCCGAGGAAGATTGCGAATGCAGAAAACCAAAACCTAAAATGATACTTGATGCGATTGAAGAATTTGGAATTGATGCACAAAAATCCATCATGATAGGCGATAAAATAAGCGATGTTAGGGCAGGATTTGAAGCAGGGCTAGGAAGACTTTTTTTAGTAGGTGACAAAAGGGGGAATTTTTTTGAAAATGTAAAAAGTTTGCATGACTTGATGGGAAAAATAAAGGAGTAAGGCAGTGAATTTCAATAAAAAACGCATAGTTATAACAGGAGGAGCTGGATTTATTGGCTCAAATTTGGCACATTTTTTCGATAAAAAATATCCAAATGCACAAGTTTTAGTGGTGGATGTTTTTAGAAACGAGGAAACCTTTAGCAATAAAAACCTAAAAAGTTTCGGGCACTTTAAAAATCTAAAAGGGTTCTCGGGTGAAATTTATGAAGGCGATATAAACGACCAAAAAACCCTAGATACCATAAGATCTTACGAACCCGATATTATCTTCCATGAAGCTGCAATTTCCGATACGACTGTTATGGATCAAGGTATCATGATGCAAACAAATGTAAGTGCGTATAGGGATTTGCTAGATATTTGCAAGGATAAAAATATCAAAATGATATACGCAAGCAGTGGGGCAACCTATGGCGATGCAAAAAGTCCCCAAAAGGTTTGGGAATGCGAAAATCCAAATAATATATATGGTTTTTCCAAACTCACAATGGATAAACTAAGCCTAAAATACATCCAAAAAGGCTTACATGTGGTTGGTTTGAGGTATTTTAATGTCTATGGAAAGGGAGAATTTTTCAAAAATACCACCGCATCCATGGTACTTCAATTTGGACATCAGATATTAGGCGGTCATGCCCCAAAGCTTTTTGAAAGAAGCGATAAGATTTTAAGGGATTTTATCTATGTAAAAGATGTTGTTAGGGCAAATATAGACGCTGTTTTAACCAAAAATATGGGAATTTATAATGTGGGCACAGGAAAGCCTCGCAGTTTTCAAGATGTGGCAGATATCTTACAAAATGAACTTGGAACAGATTTTGGAAACAAATACATCAAAAACCCTCACAAAGCCTATCAATACCACACAAAAGCTCACATGAAAGATTCCCATGAAAAGCTGGGATTTAGGGCAAAATACAGCTTGGAAGAGGGCATAAAAGATTATATTGATGAGATAAAAAGAACCTATAAAGAAGAAGTAAATGCTTGAACTTAAAAACAAAAACCCACGCATCCTAGTCATAGGTGACTTGATGATAGACCACTATTTGTGGGGCTCTTGTGAACGAATTTCACCTGAGGCTCCCGTGCAAGTTATCAACATAAACAAAGAAACCAAACGCTTAGGCGGAGCTGGAAACGTACTACACAACCTAAAAGCCCTCAGGGCAAGGGTTGGGGTATTGAGCATTATTGGCGATGATGATGCGGGCGTAGAGATGGTAAAACTATTAGAAAAACTTGGAGTAGATAGGAGTATTTGGACTATAAAGGAGAGAAAAAGTTCCATAAAAAGCCGCCTTTTAAGTTCCCATCAGCAAATAGTTAGGATGGATAGGGAAAGTTGTGAAGAAATTTCTTTAGATGAACAAAAAAGGCTTTTGGCTAGATTTGATGAAATTATCAAAGATTATGATTGTGTGATACTTTCTGATTATGGAAAAGGGGTTTTGAGTGGGCAAATCTGCCAACATGCCATAAAAAAGGCAAAAGAGTTAAATATCCCTATTTTGGTAGATCCAAAGGGTAAAGATTATAGCAAATACAAAAACGCCACCCTTTTAACTCCAAACAAAAAAGAAGCAACAGAAGCGACAGGCATAAATATAACTGATAATTTAAGCTTAAAAAAAGCCATAAAACAACTAAAAGATGAATTAGATCTAAAATACTCACTCATAACTTTATCCGATGAGGGAATAGCAATTTTTGACGATACTCTACAAATCCTCCCCGCCCTTTCTCGCGAAGTATATGATGTAACAGGAGCTGGGGATACGGTTATAGCAACCCTAGCCTATGCATTAAGTTGTAAAATGGACATACAAAAAGCAATTTCCCTAGCCAACAAGGCCGCTGCAGTGGTTGTGGGAAAAGTTGGAAGCGCCACAGCAACTTTTGAAGAAATCGAACGATATGAGCATGAAAAAAGCATAGGAGAGTTAGAAAATAGAATAAAAACAAAAGAAGATCTAAAAAAAATCCTAACCAATTCCAAAAAAAAGATAGTTTTCACAAACGGATGTTTTGACATCTTACATGTGGGACATGCAAAATACCTCAAAAGCGCTAAATCCTTAGGAGACATTTTGGTTGTTGGACTAAATTCTGACGCCTCCCTCAGACGACTAAAGGGTAAAAAACGACCGATAAATTGCCAATTAGACCGAGCATCTTTGCTCTCGGCATTGGGGTTTGTGGATTATGTGGTAATTTTTGATGAAGATACTCCGTATGAGCTTATAAAGTTTTTAAAACCAAATATTTTGGTAAAAGGTGCTGACTATGAAGGAAAAGAAGTTGTTGGAAGTGAGCTTGTGGATGAGGTTAGACTGATTGATTTTGTGGATGGTAAAAGTACAAGTACAATTATAAAAAGGATAGAAGATGCAGCAAATGATAAATAGGGAAATAGATCTACACATAAAAACGATCCTAAAAACCAAAGAACTTTTACAGCATGACATACAAAAAGCCTGCCAAATGGCAGTAAATTGCATTAAAAAAGGCAACAAAATCCTAATATTTGGAAACGGAGGATCAGCCGCAGATGCCCAACACATAGCCGCCGAACTTACAGGACGCTACAAATGTGAACGCCAAGGACTCCCCGCCATAGCCCTAACCACCGACACCTCAGCCCTAACTGCCATAGGAAACGATTATGGCTTTGAAAAGATTTTTGCCCGCCAAGTGGAAGCTTTGGCAAGCAGGGGCGATCTTATTTGGGGCATCTCCACAAGCGGAAACAGCGAAAACGTTTTAAAAGCTTTCGAAATGGCAAAAAAACTTGGATGTCAAACTTTGGGATTAAGCGGAAAAGGCGGAGGAAAAATGAATAAAAACTGCGATCTAAACATCGTAATTCCAAGCGATGATACACCTAGAATTCAGGAAATGCACATCTTAATTGGGCATATTGTTTGTCAAGCTGTGGATAATGGATGCGATTAAGAAAATAATGTAAATCTAACAATTCAAAGCGCCCATTTTTGGATTTAGCCCTTAGATATTAAAATCACTTTATAAAGACAAAAAGCTATTTCGAAGCTTTCTCCCCCAACACATATTCTTCAATGACCCAATTAGAAAAAGGAATTGAACAGGTAAACGCTGGGCTTACAGCGTTTAGTATGTGGACTGATTTCTCGTCTGATTCTACTACGAAATCTTGTACTAGTTCTAGGGTTTTTTTGTCTAAAAGTTGAGCTCTAATGCCAGGGGTACTCCACGAACTAAAGCCTTTATCGTCCATGTTTTGGGTTAGGTTTTTGGCTAGGGATTTAAAATAGGAAAGATTGTATTTTTTGATCTCGCTAAGGGCTAATTCCCTAAAGCCAAAGGCATTTGTAAAAAATAATTTCAGCTCATAATATATAATTTGGATGAATTCTTTTATGTTAAAATTTGAAAATCCCTTATAATTTTCCCTCCAAAAAGCAGGTATTGAGGTTGGTCCTATCTTTGCCTCATCATCTACCGTTAGGGTAAAATGAACCCCTAAAAATGGGTTTTTCAAGTTTGGAACAGGGTAGATGTTTGTATCTAATTTAGCAGTATTTAGTTTATCTTTTAGGTAAACTCCCTTAAAAGGAATAATGACGTAATCTTTTCCAAATCCAAAATCATTTGCAATCTCATCGGCGTACAAACCTGCACAATTTATAAATTTCTTAAAGCCAAACTCTCCCTTAGAACTTATGATTTTATCGCCCTTATGGGATATATATTTACAATCCAGAATAAGCTCTATTCCAAGCTCCTCACACACCTTTGCAAATTCTAGGGTAACTTTGCGAGGGTTTAGGGTTGCTGTGCTTGGAGAAAGAAGTGCTTTTTGGTGTGTTTTTGCCTTTGGATGCAGGGATTTTAGATCATCCTCATCTATCCAAATTAGCTCAACCCCATTCACATCACCTCTTCTTTTGAGCTCACACAAACCCTCAAGCTCTTCTTGGTTTTGGGCTACCACAACCTTTTGACATTGGTTTATCGTTAAATTTCTTTCTTTACAAAAGGCTTTTAAGGATTTGTTTCCTTCTTTAGTAAATTTTGCCTTTAAAGAATCGGCAGTATAATAAAAACCAGCATGCAAAACACCTGAATTTCTTCCCGAGCTATGTAAGCCAACTTCTTTTTCTTTTTCTATTATCAGGATTTTTGCTTGGGGAAATCTTTCTTTGAGATTTTTAGCAATATTTAATCCTATAATCCCCGCACCGACTACTAAATAATCATACATTTGCATATTTCTTACTTCTTTTAAATCGTATTTTATGAAAGCTCATGGTTATCATAAAGATACCTAGTCCTGCAACGTGGGTAGTATTTATCATTCCAAAATAACTTTCTATGTCAAATGCACTATCTGGAATTAGTAGTAAAAAAGTGCTTAGGGCAAACAATGCTCTTTCTATAATATTGGTTTTTTTATCCCAAAATCCTTCCATGAATATGGTAAAAGAAGCAATTCCCATCAAAGCAAAAAAGAAAATCTCAAACCTCTCCATCCAGCCTCCACTCACAAGTGGAGTAAAGGCAAATAAAAGTGGAATTATATACATTCCCTTACCAATCTTCCACGAGAGAAAACCTGTTTTCATGGGATGGGTTTGTGCTATGGCAGCGGCTGCAAAGGCTGCAAGACAAACGGGAGGAGTTAGGTTTGAATCTTGCGATAGCCAAAAGATTATCAAATGAGCTGATAATAAATACATGGTTACTTCAGGTATTTCTACGCCCGCGTTTACTAGTATTGCCATCTCTGGACTTAGCATCAAACCCACAAGCGCTGGGGCTGATAAAACCGATAAAACCACATAAGATGCAGTAACTGGCAAACCCATGCCAAGCACTAAAGATGCAATGGCTATAAGAACAAGGGCAATTAGTAGCGAATTTCCCGACCATTCCATGATAAGTTGAGAAAAGGTAACTCCCACTCCTGAAATATTGATAACTCCAACGATAACTCCGACTGAAACTAGTAAAACTCCCACCAAAATCATATTTTTACTACCCAAGGCCAAAGCTTCTAAGATCTCTTTTATTCCCATTCTTTTATGCTTTGTTAGGTAAGAAGCAAAGATGATAGTTACGATGGAAATACCAGCAGAATAGGTGGGAGTAAATCCATATACCAATAATCCAATCAAAGTTGCTAATGGTATGACAAAATGAAAACCCTCCCTTAAAATGGGTAAAAGCTTGATGTCATTGTCACTACCTCTGATGTGATGTTCTTTTGCATGGATATGAATATAAAAAGCAATGGATGAAAAATATAAAATAGCAGGCAAAAGGGAAACGGTGATTATGGTTATAAAAGGAATATGGGTAATTTGGGCCATAATAAAAGCACCCGCTCCCATGATAGGAGGCATGATCTGACCACCTGTGCTAGCAGATGCTTCAACAGCAGCTGCGAAAGAGCTTTTAAATCCTGATTTTTTCATCATGGGGATTGTGATGGAACCTGTTGATACGGTGTTTGCCACGGCACTTCCCGAGATGGTTCCCATTAGGGCTGAAGAAAAAACCGCAACATGACCAGCGCCGCCTGTATATTTTCCAGCAATAGCAGAGGATAAATCAACTATAAAATCCCCCGCTCCAGATTTTAGTAAAAAAGCAGCAAAAAGGATAAACATAAAAACATAAGTGGATGAAATAGTAGCAATAGGTCCAAATAAACCCTCACCCGTATAAAACATCCTATACAAAAATCTCTCCGCATCCATACCCGCAAAGGCAAAAATTCCATCTATATATTTTCCTAAAAATAGCAAATAAGCTATACAGAAAATAATGATAAAAGGAATGATATATCCAGTTGTTTTTTTAACCATGATGATGGCAAGAACGATAGCCATGGAAGATACTATCAGATCACTCATTCGCATCTGGGAATCCGCCACTGCGTATAAGCTTTCTTCAAAAAACATCATGTAAAAAAATACACTCAAAGAAAGAATGGCAAAGAGTAGATTTAAAATGGATACTTGATTTTCTTCTTTTTCGCTGTAAGACAAAAACCCTAGGGAAGCTAGTAGCGAAAAGTGGGCGGCGTTGAACCATAGATCACTTATCCCACCCCAAATATTTATCACAAAATGAAATAGGGAAACAAAAATCGCATAAACAAATACGATTTGCTTAAAATATCTCATGTTAATCATTGTTTATCCTTTTGGGAACATTAAACAACACGTTTACATGTGGTTAAAATTAAAGCTAAAGGAAGCCGAAACTTCCTTTAAACTCTTACTTAGCTATCAAAGAATCTGGTATCTTGATACCTTTTTCCTTGTAATACTTCGCAGCACCCTTATGTAAAGGCATTGGCAAACCAACGATAGCTTTATCAAGGGACATAGCCTTAGTTGCCTTATGAACCGTGTTTAGGAAAGGTAGATTTTCATAAATAGTCTTTGTTAAAAGATAAACCGTCTCGTCTGGAGTATCTTTGGTAACTACCAATAAATTTGGCTGTGCTATGGTTTTGATATCATTTTTTTGGCCAGGATAAGTGTTCGATTTTATGGTAAATGGGCTCCAAACAGGATAATTGTCGTTGATTTGCTTTAAATCATCAGCTGTGAAATCAAGCACTTTAATTTTGTCATTCCCTATGGAAGCAAAAGCATTTGTAACCGCTGATGTTGGAGGACCTGATGGGGTATTCATACCATCTATCTTTCCATCTTGAAGTGCGGTTGAACTAGGGGTGTAGCCTAGGTATTGGATATTCATTTTGTCAAAATCGATTCCAAGTGAGCCCATGATAGTTTCAGCTGAGACCCTTGAACCTGAATTTCTTCCACCGATGGAAAATTTTTTACCATAAAGGTTTTTTAGATCTTTAATATTTCCTGTTTTTGCAAAATCTTTATTTATGGTAAACTGCTCAACATTTTGCCACAACATAGAAATTGATCTTAAATTTTTCTTTGGTTTTCCCTCATATTTTGCCTTTCCTTGCCAAGCCATTGAACCAAAAAGACCTTGTAAGATGGCAAAATTTACTTCACCCTTTTGAAGCATGTCTATATTTTCACCACTTCCCGCAGAAGTAACAGCTGAAAAGGTAAGCTTATTTTTCTTTGCTAATTTTAGCGAGGCAATAGTAGCAATTCCAACCCCAACAGGATAGTAGGTTCCACCCGTACTTGCTGTTGCAATCACGTATTTTTGTTCAGCCTTTTTTGCACTAGCAACACTAATCATAGATGCAGCCAAAACGGAAGAAACCGCAATTTTCTTTAATATATCTAATTTCATTGTACTCTCCTTATATTTTTTGTACCCAATCAGTATAGCATAAAAAATCTAAAATACTAAATTAAGAGTATTAGCCCAAAATATGGGAGTTTTGCACATATTTCATAAAAAGAAATATTAATAGTTTTTATTAATAATAGTCATAATTTTAACAGATAATTTAGCTTAGGGGCTAGAATTACTAAAGATTAACTTCAAACTTGCCTAAAAGATATTTAAAATAGATCAAACTAGCTAAAACCACAAACATTTCTCTTATTTCATACTGAGCATTGAAAAAATTAAATATATCATGGCAATACATAAATAAAATAATGCAAGAAATTACAAATATAAGATGCAACCAAATAGTTTTATCGGATATCTTAAATTTTATAGCATAAAATAAAAATAATGCCATTCCACATAAAAGTGAAAAAGTGTCAGACCAAACCCCAAAATCATCATAAAAATAAGCTTGAAAAGATGAGGAGAAAAGAACCATAAGAGTTACATGTAAAGGGGGAAGATAGGGTAAAATAAATCTAAAAATGGGAAATGTTTTGGGCAAAATACCATCAAAAAACCTTAAAAAAAGTGGTATAAAAATAAAAACACTATACACAAAAAAGTATATGATAGAGCTAAAAAGGGTAGCTGGAATGAGATTGTGTAAGTTGGATTCTTTTTGATAATTGTTTAGCTTAAAAAATTCGCTACTTTCAAAATGAAATAGATGCTGTCCCCAGCTAATCTCTTCTAGGAAAGCAAGCAAACAAAGCAAAGAAAAAAGCCCAATAGCAAGAAATAGTAGCTTATTAATCAGTCTGCCATGTTTTAAAAGCCATCTAAAACCAATGATAGCCATTATAAGTAAAAGTAGGGCACCAATGGATTCAAAAAAACCATTTTCCTTAGTGGTAATTTTTAAAAAATCCTCACCCCCACCCACAAAGGCACTCATCACAACCACAAAAACCGAACTAGCATACATCAACAGGGTAAAAACTAACAATATATTTTTACTATACATAAAAATCCTTTTAATCAGGCGGGGAATAGGATTTCTCCTTCTTCCTCTTTAAAGCCTCTTTTTTCTTTTGCTCCATCATCACAGCATCTCTTAATTCTTCTTCCCCATCATACCTAGCGCCATTTAAAAATTTATCCTCATCTTCAAATTGTCCAGTTTTGAGTCCCCACAGCAAAAACATTAAGCCAATGCCCCCTAAAAGGGTGGAAACTCCCAACATCATGGCAACAACCCAAGCACTCATTTTATCCCTTTATTAGTCTTATTCGCATTGAATTTAATACTACCACAATAGAGCTTAAAGACATGGAAAGTGCTGCAAAAAGTGGATTTATAAAACCTAACATGGCAAGGGGGATGGTAATTAGATTGTAAAAAATAGAAAAAGATAGGTTTTGCTTTATGGTTTTGTAAACTCGTTTTGATACCAAAAAGGCAAATGATAAAGAATTAAGCCTATCATTTAGTAACACCACATCGCTTACATTTAGTGCCACATCAGCACCACTTCCCATGGAGACAGCTATATTGCTTTTCGATAGGGCTAGGGCGTCATTTATGCCATCTCCAGCCATTACTATATATTCTTTTTTGTCATGTAAATCTTCTATATATTTGGCTTTTTCCAAGGGATCTAGACCAAAGGCATAATCTTTTATATTAAGTTTTGAAGCCACTTTTTTTGCAGACATTTCATTGTCGCCTGTTAGCATGAGAGTTTTTACATGTAGATTATTTATGGCTTCAATAGCCTCTTTTGCCCCATCCTTTAAGCCATCTTCTAGCATAAAACCACAAATTAGCTCATTATCTATGCTAAACCAATAGCTAGTGCCTTCTTCTTTTATACTAAGATTTACTCCTCGCTCTTGCAAAAATGCACTATTGCCTCCGAGTAATTTTTTTGTTTCAAAACTAGCTTCAACACCCTTTGAAGATATGGCTTTTATGTTTTTGAGTTCTAACTCTTTAAGGGAAGCATTATCCTTTTGAAGATATTCCAAAACCCCTTTACTTACAGGATGGGATGAGGTTTTAAGCAAGGAATAAAGCAAGTTTATATCATAATTTTTTAGCTTTATCTGCCTTATAACCTCTGGTTTTCCCTTCGTTATGGTTCCTGTTTTATCCAAAACTAAGATGCTACTTTTTGCCATGCTTTCTAAAAAAGAAGCCTCCTTAAAAAGCACTCCCTTTTTTGCAGCTACCCCTAAGCCAACTAAGGTGGAAACGGGAGTTGCCAAACCCAAAGCACAAGGACAAGCTATAACTATAACCGAGATACTAACGATAAGGGCATGTTCTAGATCTCCTCCATACCAAAACCAAGCTAAAAATGTCGCAAGAGCTAAAAACAAGATGCCTAGGGAAAAATAGCCTGATATTTTATTTGCTAACTGCTCGATACGGGGCTTTTTTACCATGCTTTCTTCAAGTAAGTTTGTTATTTTGCTAAGCATAGAATTTTTATATGTTGCTTCCCCCTTACAATAAACTACCCCATCTAAGCACAAAGAACCACTTGCTATTTTGTCATTTAAGCTTTTAAAAACGGGTTTATTTTCTCCCGTTATACTTGATTGGTCAAAACTTGCTTCCCCGCCGACCAAAACCCCATCAATTACCGCCTTATCTCCAGCTTTTAACTCTATTATATCGCCTATTTGCACATTTGCAAGGGGGGTTATAATCTTTTTTTGGTCTTGTTTTTTATAGTTTTTGACCACAACAGCCTCAGTGGGCAAAGAGCCAACCAAACCATCTAGGGTATCGACCGCTTTTTTCTGGGTTAAGACTTCAAGATATTTTCCTGCAAAAACAAAGGTAACTATCATGGTAACCGAATCAAAATACACTTCCCCCTTACCGCTAAACATGGCATAAAGTGAGTAAAGGTAAACCAAACTAGATCCAGTAGCAACGAGTAAATCCATATTTACATGGGTATTTTTCAAACCATAATAAGCCCCCCTAAAATACACCCAGCCTGTATAAAAAAGTGCAGGGGTGGCTAGGACGAATTCTGCGAAATTTAGTATATTTTTCATATCATCCCTAATACCTGTGAAATAGCCTGTATATTGGGCTATGGCTATCCACATGATATTCATGGTGGCAAAGATGGCAACGAGCAATCTTGCATTATATTCTCGTCTTTTTGCATTTGCATGTTCTTCTTGGAGCCTTGGATCATAAGGAGTTGCTCTATATCCTATACTCTCAATAATGCGTATAATCTCTGAGAGCTTTATAAGTTCATCATCCCAAATGATTTTCGCCTTATGATTTGTTCCATTTACACTAGCTTCTACTATGCCCTTTGCCTTATGTAAAACCTTTTCGTTTAGCCAAACACAAGCAGCACAACGTATGCCCTCTATGATGAGCGAAATCTCACAAAAGCCATCTTTTTGTTTGACGTATTGTTCTTTAAATCCCTCAAGATTAAATTTTTCTAGATCGCTTTGGGTTTTGCTTGGAGGAGCAAGGGTATTTGAACCCATTTTTTCATAAAAGCTATCTAGTCCTTCTTGATTTAAAAGATGATAAATCCCTTGGCAACCCTTGCAACAAAAAAACTTCACATCCCCAAAACTATCGTCTTTAAGCAAGATATTTTTATCATAGTGCAAATGGCAATGGTCGCATTTTATTTTATTCATTTTATTCTTTGTAAGTGAATTTGGAAAAACATTATAGTATAAATTTTCTAAACATATTATTTGATAGGAAAAAATTTACATGTAAAGATTTTTTTGATAGAATTCCAAAATGATTTACCAAACACAAAATTTATTTATTTTTTTAATCTTGCTTGAACTTTTTGAGTTTTTTTGGCAAAAGGGCGATAACCTTAAAGAGTTTATACAAAACTTATTTAAGATCTATGAAAAAAGTGTAATTTTTTTTATATCCTTGCATCTAAGTTTCTTTTTTATCATCTTTTGCATATTTGGATTAAATCTCAATTCCCTTGCCCTTTATTTCATAGCCCTTGCTAAGTTTTTAGATATTTGTTTTAAAATTTTCCTCCTTGATAAGATAGAAAAAAATCTTTCCCTAGGGGAATTTGAAATGCTAATCAGACACGAATATCCCCTTTCTATTCCCATGAAATTAATTCCACTTTTTACTTATGGGAGCATTTTTTATTTTTACGTTTTAAATTTTTAAAAACTTGACAAAAACCATGGTTTTATTATACAATTCCACTGAAGTTTAACAAAATATTTTAATCCCACTTCACATTACCTAAGTAAATTTAGTTTACGAAAAATCACCTATGGTAAAATACAAATACAAAGAGAAATTATGTGCAAAGCCACTGAAAATAAGCCAAAACATCAAAACGGCAAGTATCACAACAAAAGAACCCATGTTCCTGTTGAGGGCTACAAGATAGAGGATTTGAAAAAATTAGATTTGAAAAAATTGCTTGAGATTGCAGTTAAAATGGGAGTTGAAAATCCCCAAGAATTAAAACGTCAAGATTTGGCATTTGAGATATTAAAAGCACAAACTAGCAAGGGTGGATTTATACTCTTTACTGGGATTTTAGAAATTTCCCACGAAGGATATGGATTTTTAAGGGCACTAGATTCTAACCTAAGCGATAGCCCAAACGATGCTTATGTTAGTAGCACCCAGATACGCAAATTTGCCTTGCGTACGGGAGATACCATAACGGGGCAAGTTAGAGCTCCAAAGGAGCAAGAGAGGTATTATGCGCTACTAAAGATAGAGGCTATAAACTATCTTCCCATGAAAGAGAGTCGCCAAAGGCCTCTTTTTGACAACCTAACACCCCTTTATCCAACGGAAAAAATAAAACTAGAATACAACCCAACTAAACTAACGGGAAGAGTTTTGGATCTTTTTACGCCCATTGGCAAGGGACAGCGTGGACTTATCGTAGCACCGCCTAGAAGCGGTAAAACTGAGCTTATGAAAGAATTAGCCCATGGCATTTCAAACAATCACCCAGAAACCGAACTTATAGTTTTGCTCGTCGATGAGCGTCCAGAAGAGGTTACTGACATGCAAAGATGTGTTAGGGGCGAAGTTTTTAGCTCCACTTTTGACCTTCCAGCATCAAACCATGTAAGAGTTGCTGAACTTGTCATAGAAAAGGCAAAAAGACGAGTTGAGATGGGCAAAGATGTGGTTATCTTGCTTGATTCCATTACTCGTCTAGCACGTGCTTACAACACCGTTACCCCATCAAGTGGAAAAGTTTTAAGCGGTGGTGTGGACGCAAATGCCCTTCATAAACCAAAGCGTTTTTTTGGAGCGGCTAGAAATATAGAAAATGGCGGAAGCCTAACCATAGTTGCAACCGCACTAATCGACACAGGAAGTCGTATGGATGAGGTTATTTTCGAAGAATTTAAAGGCACAGGAAATAGCGAAATCGTCCTTGATAGAAACATATCCGATAGAAGAATTTATCCAGCTGTGAATATCATGAAAAGCGGAACTAGAAAAGAAGAGCTTCTCATAGCCCCCGACAATCTACAAAAAATCTGGGCCATAAGAACCGCCATAAGCCAAATGGAAGAGATAGAAGCCTTGAAATTTTTATATGCTAAGATGCTAAAAACTAAGGACAATGAAGATTTATTGGCAAATCTAAATGAATAAACTTTTTCAATTGTTATGAAATATTAATGGAAAAATCTGTACAATGGATCTAGATGCAAATTTTGGAGAGTAAATGTCAGAGGTTTTAGCACTTAAATATCGTCCTAAAAATTTTGATTCACTAATAGGTCAAGATAGTATTACCCAAACCCTTTCCCTTGCCCTAAGCAATAAACGCTTATCCCATGCTTATCTTTTTTCTGGTCTAAGGGGAAGCGGAAAAACATCCACAGCTAGGATTTTCTCCAAGGCACTAGTTTGCGATAATGGACCCACAAGCACCCCTTGTGAGGTTTGTGAAAATTGCAAAATGGCAAATGAAAGTAGGCATCTAGACATCATCGAAATGGACGCAGCAAGTAGCCGAAAGATAGATGATATAAGGGATTTGATAGAACATACGAAATACAAACCAAATGTGGCGAGATTTAAAATCTTCATCATTGATGAGGTTCACATGCTAACTCGTGAGGCTTTTAACGCCCTTTTAAAAACCCTAGAAGAGCCGCCAGAGTATGTGAAATTTATCCTTGCAACCACTGATCCACTTAAACTTCCAGCCACCATACTATCTCGAACCCAGCATTTTAGATTTAAACAAATAGCAAAAAATGACATAGTTCATCATCTAAGTTACATTTTAAATAAAGAAGAAATTTCCTATGAGATAGAAGCCCTTGAAATTATAAGTAGAGCTGGAGGAGGCTCTTTGAGAGACAGCCTAACCTTATTAGATCAAGCCATCATATTTTCAAAATCAAATATAACCCCAAATCAAGTGGCATCTATGCTAGGCTTACTAGATACTAAAAAATTAGATGAGATTTTTGAAGCACTTTTTAATGAAGATAGGCAAAAGATTTTATCTCTCATCCAAGAGTTAGAAAGTTATGAGGGCGAAATCATACTTGAAGAGTTAGTAAATTATGTAAAAGAAAAATTTTACGCACAAGATAGTAGATTTTCCATGTTGCTTAGTGAAAGGTTTTTTAGGATATTAAGCGAGGCTAAGCAATTGCTTTTTATCAATGCTGATAGTGGTTTTGTGCTTAGTTTAGTATTTTTTAAGATGCTCGAAGCCATGAATATCAAAAAAATTGATAATCTAATTGCTTCGATGGAAAAGGAAAAGTTTGAAGTTCCCCAGCAAAAGGAACTAGAGCATCCAAAAACCCAAAACCAAGCCCCGATCCAAACTTCTCCCAAGCAAACTTTAAACCCAAAACCACAAACCACAAACACTCAAGATAACAGATTTGAGCATCTAATAAAAAAACTTTACGATAGAAATTATGAGTTAGGAGAATGCTTTGAAAAAAGCGTTGAATTTGTTGATTTTAAGGAAAATGTCCTTTCATTAAGAAGCTTGGCAAGCGATGAATGCAGAAAAACCTTACGCCATTCATCGGGAGTTATAAAACATTTCGTCCAAGATACTTACGGCATAGATACAAAAATATCCATGCAACAAACCAGCCAAGAAGAGACAAAAAAAAAATCCATAGCCCAGAAAATCAAAGAGGAAATGAACCAACAAACCACCCCTGATACCCCACAAAACAACCAAGCCCAAACAAAAGAAGAAGAGATAAAATCCTTGCTTGAAAGTCCACTAGTAAGCCAGGCCAAAGAGCTTTTTAAACCAAAAAAAATAAAGGTTATAAATAAGGGCTAGTCCCTTAACATTATAATTCCGGCATTTCTTCCTGTTATTTTATCTCGCCTGTAAGAGAAAAGATTTTTATCACAACAGGTACAAGTGTTTAGATCTAAGATCTCTACGCCCAATTTTTCAAGTTCATTTATGAGTATCCCTCTTATATCAAGGTGATTATTTTTAAGATGTAAGGGGTAGTTTTCTTTGGCAAACTTTAAAATATCCCCGCCAAGTTCATAGCAGCATTGTTTTATGCTTGGACCTAAAATCGCCCTTACTTGGAAAGATTTTGTACCATAATTGTTAGAGAGCTCATTCAAGGCTTTTGTGGCAATTTTACCAAATACCCCAGCTCTTCCTGCGTGTATAGCACCTATGACTTTATTTTTGCCATCATATAAAAGCAAAGGAATACAATCAGCAACCAAAACACACAGAGCTAGATTTGGCTTATCTGTTATGATACCATCGCAGGTTGGAGGCATTTTTGCGTCATTTAAGATCTCGATATCACATCCATGAACTTGCTCCATAAAAGCCATTTGCGGTAAATCAAATTTTTTCTTTATGATATTCCTATTTTGATCTACATCTAAAGCATTATCTCCCACATGCAAGGCTAAGTTTAGGCTTTTATATGGAGCCTTACTAACTCCGCCATGTATATTTGTAAAATGATAAAAAAGCTTCATCCATATAAGTTCATAATCTTATCAATATCTTCCCAAGAGGGATTGTCTTTTTTGTTTAGCATATTGAAAATATACCTTGCAAACATATCGCTTTCTATGTTTACTCGCTGGTTTAATTTATAGTCTAGAAAGAGAGTATTTTTGTAAGTATGGGGGATGATGGTAAGTCGTATGGCATCTTGCAATACTTCATTGATGGTTAGGCTAACCCCATCGATGGCAACACTTCCCTTTGGCATCATGAGATTATGGATATTCGGGGGAATTGACACAACAAAATCAAGGGCATTTTTTTCTTTTTTGATGGATTTGATAACCCCAATCCCATCTATATGCCCTTGGACTATATGCCCATCTAGCCTATCGCTAAGTCTCATGGCAGGCTCAAGATGAACCTTGCCTTTTAGGTTTTCATGGGCTATGCATTGTTTGCTTTCATGGGAAAGTTCCACGTCAAAGCCATCGCCCCTTAGGGCAATGGCAGTTAGACATGCACCATTTATGGCAACAGAATCCCCAATCTTAGGCTTATACTTGGCATCTATACTTAGGGTATCGTTTTTTAAACCCCTTACATATCCAAATTCTCTTATAAGTCCTGTAAACAATGCATGTTCTCAATGATCTTATTTAAATGCTTCGGCAACATTTTTTGCGTATTGAAGTTCGGTTGTGATACCAACGCATGAGCAGTTAACCTCGCTTAATACATAAATGTCATTTCCATTTTCATCAAAATCTAAAATATAATCCATAGTCCATAAAAGAGGATAATCAAATCCTTCCAAATATGGCTCTAGGGTTTTAATGCCATCATTTGTAAGTTTGATAACCTCAGCCCATTTTGGATCATCTGGGGTGTCATATTTATACTGAGCCCCTGAAAATAAAGTGGCGGAAAATTCGCCCTCTTGGGGTTTTTTATGAACAACGGATACGGGATTTTCTTTTACAAGTAAAACTCTTATCTCTCCCTCGCTAATTCTTGAGAGATATTTACAACTAACAAAACCTTTTTTGCCTTTAAAATAAACAGCATTTGGGTCTTCTTTTTCAAAATTTTTCTCAAATTCTTTTACAAAAACATCCAGTGAAGCAAATTTTTCTTTTTCATTGTTTACAGCCTCGGTACAAATAACGCTTCCATCATCTTGCAAGGCAACAAGGTAAACACCCTCGCCAGTGGAGCCGTAATTTGTCTTTAGTACTCTAATTTTTTCTTTTTTTACAACATCGGCAAATTCAGCCTTAAAATCTTCATACTTTTGATAAAATTTTGTAGTCTTTTCGCCAAGAGGAGTATCTTTTAATTTTTCTAAAACATCTTTAAAGTTAAAGTTTTTCATAACATTTGGATGGGTATGAACGCCAACGCCTTTGTCGCTTAGTTTTTTTAAGAATTGGAAATATTCATCCACTTCTTTTAAATTGCCTGGATTTATACGACTAATTACATGCAAAGCATTCCCGGCCAAATAATCAAACAATTTATCTTTTTTCTCAGGCACATAAAACACCACTTCAGTAGGAATATTTGCCTCTTTAGTTATAGCATTTAAGATAGGCTTAGTATCGGCTCTAAATCCATCAAAACTTTTGTCTGTACCCTTTGAATATTCAATGATAAATATTCTTTTGCTCATAAGAACTCCTTTTAGTTTAAAGTGTGAGATAGTCATTATAACAAAACAAACTTATTTAAATCCTAAAATTTAAAAAAAATTAAAGAAAAGCTATTCAAAATAAAAAGTTATGAAAATTTATGATAAAAATAAAAATAATTAATTATTATTTAAAGTAAAATGTAATAGAATTTTGGTAACTTTCTTTAAAGGAGAACACATGAAATTAGTACATGTTTTATTGGTTGCCGCGATGGCTGTTGGCTTATATGCAAAAGATGCTGCTCCAAATCCAGTAGCAGCAAAAGCAAAGGCTATGGTGGCTGAATCTAAAAAGGTTATCAAGTCTATAACTCCAAAGGATCTTATGGCTTTAATCAAGGCTGAAAAAGACTTTGTTTTGATTGATGTTAGGGAGCCTGGTGAGGTTGCAGCTGGAAAGATAGATGCCCTTGGCTATAAAGATATCCCAGCTGGATTGGTACCTTTTAAAACAAAGGCTATCAAAACAGATAAAAAGATAGTTATCTACTGTAAGGTAGGTGGAAGAGGTGCTTTGGCAACTAAGATGATGCAAGATCTAGGCTTTACAAACGTATTTAACCTAGAGGGCGGAATCAAAGGTTGGTTAAAAGCTGGTTATCCAGTGGAAAATGCACTTGGTTCACTAGTTATAGGCAAATAAACAATTTAACCCTTGTTGGAATATCTAGCAAGGGTTGATCTTATATTTTTTCTTCTGTATCGTTTCACTACTCACGAATTGGTAAATATTCAACATTCTTATACGTTAAAGCAAAGTTTATGTAGTTTTTTATAATGGAAAAATACTTGCGATTTTGAATTCTAATGGTAAGTTGCAACTGGACTATTTGCCCTAAATCCTCTTTTATTTTTCTTAGATCTAGATCGGACGCATTTTGTAAAATCAAATATCCTTGAGTAAAAGTAGTTTGTTTTGGATAACATTAAAATAGTTTTTATGTTAGTTGAATTAAAATAGATTGCCAAAGCGAAGTTTTGGAAAAGCATTAAAATAAAAAACCCTCATCTAGCTAAGCTAGGTGAGGGTTTAAGTTGTATCATGCAACCTGCATGCTAAATATTAATTTATCAAGATGGCACATTGCCGCTATCGCTAGCGTAGTTGTGCAAGAAGTCGAAAATGTGTGTAAGATATTTTTCTTTCAAAGGTTTAGACTCTGGGCAAAGATTTTTAATTTCTTCGGCTAACTTACCTTCATCATTTATCTTCTTCCACTGGGCCTGAGTATGCTTTGCAGCAAGTACAGCACCATCCTTAATACCCGATTTTGCACAATGTTTTTTAAGCTTTTTGATTATAAGTTTTTGTCCCTTGTCCACGCTAGCACTAGCGACAGAACTTACAAAGCCTATGCTTAAAATTGCAGCAAACAAAATCGTTGCTAATTTTCTCATATTACTTCTCCTTTTTCCACTTACCATTCAACTGGGTCAAGTGGTTCATTGGGTTCGATTTTACAATCATTCCCTTTACATTTAATATTTGCGTCCAAATACACAGCCTTTCCCTCAAATTGTCCATTTTTAGTAAGATCTAAAGCCTCAATAGAGCGTCCTCCAGCAGCACAGTGAAAAATTATATAACCCTCTGTAGGAAGTTTTGCAAGGAAAGCTTTTGGCTTGTTTTCTTCCAAAGATACATGAACGCTACCTTTGATAAAACCAGCCTTTCTTTCATCGCTACTTCTTACATCCACAATTGTAACATTTTTTGGTAAATGTTTATAATTTTTCAAAAACCATTCACCATCAACGCTACCCTCGTCCCCACCTTTTTGTATTGGACCAAAAAATCGTGGTTTTTTTGTGGATTGGGCTTGTTTTTTAGCACTTGGAGCTGATGTTTTACCACCTGCTTTTTTCCAAGCTGGCATTCCTGCTGAATAATTGCTTAGATTTGTATATCCAAGCTTCATAAGACCTCTTACAATCTTATGACTTTTTCCGCAACCATATCCGCCACAAAAAGCTATGATAGGTGTATTTTTATCGGCTGGAAATCTTCCCTTTAATTTTGCAAAATCCGTATCTGGGATGTTAATAGCACTAGGAATTGTTGAGGCTAAATATTTCTTATGGGGTCTTGCATCTACGATTAGGGCTGAATTTTCTTTTATAGCTTTTTTTACAAAACTAATTCCAACTTCAGCATACATTGTTTTGGTCCACTCAGGTTCACCCGCTTGGTAAAGTTTTACATTTGTATGACCCTTTTTCTTTAAAAGACCAGCAACCTTAGGACTTTTTCCGCAAGCCCAACCACCGCAAAATACGATAAGTTCCTTATCCTTTGGAACCTTTGCAAGTTGCTTATAGTACTCTTCAAACTTACTATCAGGGATATTTATACTACTTGGAATAGTTCTGGCCGCATATTTTTTAACTGGTCTTGAATCGATCAAGATAGCTTTTGCAGAACTTCTTGTTCCCTTTCCTAGTTTTGAAAAAACATAATCTTTATCAACAACTTTTAGATCATATTTTTTGATAAGCTTTACCACTTTTGGCGAAGCAACACCTAAATCTACATTTGCCTTTGGTTGATTACAACCTAGCACGATAAAAGCTAAGGGCAATAGCCCCAACAAAATCTTTCTCATGAACTCTCCTTATGTTAATGTTCTCTTACTTTTTCCAATGAAAAAAATACATCAAAAATATGATATACAACTATACAAACCCCTATACTTCCCACAACTATACAAATCTCTCCTAAATGCGGATGAAGATAATTTATAGCATCTGCTACGCTGTAAGTATCGTATTTTTCGTATCCTGTTCCGAAACGATTTGACATGGGGTTTGCATTTCCGCCATATACAAAAAGATATCTTCCTGCGTATCCTCCTATTATACTAAAAATTCCTGCAATTATGGTAAAAATCGGCTTTCTTGGGATAACAACTAGTAAAAATGGCAGGGCAATAGCAAACAAAATATATCCAAAGAAATAAAGGTATTTAAAATCCCCAAATAAAATAATAAAGGCCCAAGCCTTATCAACTACCATATAAGCTAAGATTTCATAAAGTCCTAACACAGAAACACAAACCAAAATCCACTTCCTAAAAAGTTCCATCATTTCTTCATATCTTGGTTTTTTTCTATGGGCTAGATAGGTATTTACAACCATAAATCCAAGGGCTGAAGCAAAGGCTGTAACAATAAAATAAAAGGTTAAAACTGGAAATTCAGTCCAAAGTTGACGGGCTGTATTCATGGAAAAAAGTCTTGCTTGGATGTAGTATTCGACTAGATCTATGATTATACTCAAAACAACCAATCCAAAGGCGAATTTTTTTACAAATTCTTTTTTCTTGGTTAAAAGTAAGTAAATTTCAAGTAAAACATAGGGCACATAAACACAATAAAGTGGAAGCATTAACCACATTCCCGTACTCATACTAGGGGTTTTTAGCATCCAAAGCATGTTTAGCATATTTAAATCCGTTGCGATGGTAAAAAGTCCAGCCAAAACCATGGATAAACCAACCACCATAAATCCAGCTGCAACCCTTTCTATGATCTTTATTCCAAAAACCTCACACAGGGCAACTATGAAAATAATGCCACTTCCTGTATAGATCATATACATATAATTTACGATAAAAAGTGTCCAAGGAACCTCGCGGGTAACCTCGCCAACTTCGCCAAAGATTGCTAGTTTCATGGCTTTTATGAGTTCAGGATTTGTTGGATTTATACCTGAAGAATAGGCATTTGCCACCTCGCTAAAATACCTTACTCCAAAAACCTCATAGATGCCAAAGGCTGCTATTGCTAAAAATACATAGGCTATTAGCATTGCAGGGGAGAAAAAAAGCTGTTTAAAACTAACTTCATTAAATTCAAGTCCTAAAAATTCAAATGATTTCATTTTTTGCCCCCTTTGCCTAAGTTATATGTTTTTTTAATCTCTTCATAGGTGTGTAATTTTGTATTTTTTGATATACTTTGCCTCATGAAACCCTCATCATTTTCAGGAACTAGATAAAAAAGTTTTGGAATAGTTCCATAATCTTCCTTTTGGAAGAAAAATTTTCTTTTCTTTAAAAGCTTTACGAGCTCGCTATTTTCATCATCTAGATCTCCAAAAGTTCTAACCTTTGTCGGACATGTGGCTTGACAAGCTGTGGTTCCGTATTCTTCTACGCGGTGATTACAAAAGGTACATTTATCAACCGCCACACTCACATCATCCACAAATCTCGCATCGTAAGGACAAGCCTCCATGCAGCCTTTACAAAGTATGCACTTATGGGCATCTACTAAAACCACATTTCCATCTCCCACATGGCTAGCCTTTGTGGGGCAAACGCTTACACAAGGGGCATCTAAGCAGTGATTACACTGGGATGGATAAAGGTTTATAAAGGGCTTTTCAAAGATAGTACCATCAACCACACCAACCCAGATGCGTTGTTTATTTGCACCTAGCTGAACGCCATTTTCTTCCTTACAGGCTGTTTCGCAGGCCTTACAATTTATACAATTTTGATATTCCAATGCCATTGCATAATTCATATTACACCTTCCTTATACTAACTATGGTATCGTGCATGATAGCTGAACCTAAAGTTGGTTCTATCCTATCTTCAATCAATTCATTATCACTAGCACCATTTCTATATCCAAAGCTATAACCCTTTGATTTAGCGCCAAATCCATGAACATAAAAAACTATCTCTGGAAGTATAGCTGGAGTTGGATAAGCTTTTATTTTTACCTTTCCAGTCTTGCTTGAAACTTCAAGCTCATCGCCAAATTTTATACCCCTTTTCTTAGCCACCTTATCATTTATCCATATATAATTTTCAGGCATCAATTCAAGCAGCATGACATTATTTGCCGTTGAATTTTGTGTAAATTGGGCATGGCGACCTGTTACAAACTTAAACTTGCCCTCAGGAATATCCACATACCAATCATCTCTCCAAGTTGGCATAGGGTCAATTCCCCTTTTTGCCATACTAGCTAGGGAACATTCAACCTTTTTACTTCCTGTTTTAAAATCTCTTTTTAAGATAGCTATATCTTTTACATTCACACAGGTATCATAATCATAGCTTTTTGATTTTTCCTCTTCTTTAAGCTTTAAGGTAGAATAAAACTTTTTATTTTCAGGATAATACTCATAGTTATTTGCATCAAGCTTTTTGAAATATTTATCCATATTTGGATAATAAACCCCTTTTTCTCTTAAGATTTCCCAAGCTTGTTTGCCGTATTTCCCCTCAAACATGTGTCGATTGATTTCCTCTTGGCTTTCCTCAAAAGCATCGGCTAGATTAAAGCCATTTTCCTCATAATATTCTTCCTCATCAACCTTTTCTTCCCCATCTCCTGCTAATTCATCTTGCACATCTTCATCATATTTTTTAGTTATCTCCCATAAAGGCTTAGATAAAACTTTGGCAAGACCACGAATTATCTCTATAACGGGCTTAGTTTCATACATGGGCTCAATCACTTTTTTACGTAAGATAATAGCAGGTTCAGCCCCTCCAAAGCTTTTAATAGGATCTTCCCTTTCAAGATAGGTACATTCTGGCAAAATCACATCACTCATCATAGCCGTATCACTTGGCATGGTATCGATGGTTACGACTAGATCCATTTTCTCAAGCATTTTTTTAGTTTTTGCTGTATTTGGAACACTTAGCATTGGATTTTGCTTATAAGTGAAAAATGCTCTAATGGGATAGGGATTTCTTCCCTCAAGTATCATATTTCTCCATCCTATCCAAGAACCAGTTCCTCCTATAACAGCAGCTTCTTTTTTATCTATTCTGCCTTGTGCGTTTGCGTACATTGGGATATTTACCTCATGGGAAGCTAGGGGCAATTTCTTACCAAATACTATGCCACCTTTTACATCCACTCCTCCACCAAGGGCTGTAAAGATAGCCTGAGCACGACGAAGTTGAAAATCATTCTTCGCCCATGTGGTTCTTCGCCCATGATAATAGATAGCCTGGGGAGCATTTGCCATAAATTCCCTTGCAACTCTTCTTATGGTTTTTGCGCTAATGCCCGTGATTTTTTCTGCCCATTCGGGGGTGTATCCATTTGAAATTATATGTTTTTTATATGCTTCAAAATTGTTTACATTATTTGCCACATATTCGCGATTATAGATCTCTTCTGTTATGGCAACATAGGTCAAAGCCAAGACAAAAGCTAGATCAGTACCTGGCTTAATCTGCAAAAATTCATCGGCATGGATGGCAGTATTTGTAAAGCGAGGATCTAAAACTATAAGTTTAAGCCCACGCCCACGGGTTCGTTTAAACATATCCATGGTATCTGGAGTTACGATGGCCTCAGCCCTGTTTGCTCCGCCCATGATGACATATTTTGCATTTTGCATATCAGCAACACCAAAGCCTCCCAAAGTGGTTGCGTATCCTGAAACCATAGTTTGAAGACAGATAGATGCGTGATTTAAAAAGTTTGCTGAACCTAGTTTTGATTGCATAAAAACCTTAAAGGTATGCTCAGCCAAACCCTCACCCGCACAATACCCAATACAGGAGCGATTATCCTCTTCCTCATCGAGGATTTTAACTAGCTTTTCTTTTATGTATTCGTATGCTTCATCCCATGAAGCCCTTCTATATTTCCCATCGCCTCTTTTCCCAGTTCGGATCAAAGGATATTTAATCCTATCTGGATCATACAAGGCATGAACCCCCGCATCTCCCCTTGCGCAAAGCATGTTTTTTGATTTTGGAAAGAGGGGATTTGGATCTAGTTTTGTTACAATTCCATTTTTCACAGTGGCAATTGCAGCACATTTATTGACGCACATCTCACACACAGTGGGAACTTTTTTCATTAGTGGCGAATTATCTTTAGTATTTTTCTTATCTTTTGCTAAAAGATTTGAAGATGCCAAACTTGCTCCACCAGCTACACTTAAAGCAACACTGCCCTGAAGAAACCTACGTCTTGAAATTTCAACCTTCATAGTCTTACTCCAAATAAGTTTGTAAATATGACGAAAAAACTCCTTTACGTCATTAATTATGCTGTCATTATATGATTATTTAGTTTATAAAATAATTAAATTTTAATTATATTTATCTTTATATATAAGTATGCTTTATTGCCATATTAGGGGAATAATTTTTACTTGATATTGATTTATATCATTGTTATTGTTAGGATTTTTTTGTTACCATAAAGCCATTAAGAAAATTTATGATATTATACTTGATAATTATTATTAAAAGGAGTTTACATGAAAAAATGTATCATTTTGTTTTTTGCTCTTATTAGCCTTGGCTTTACAGGGCAAAAACTAGAAAAATTGGTCATCTCGGGACCCTTTGCCTCGGTTGCTCACCCCTTAGCCTACATAGTTGAAAATAAAACCTTAAGCGATGTGGCTAAAGAGGTTGAATTTAAAATGTGGAAAAACCCCGATGAATTAAGGGCACTAACCATGAAAGGTGAAGCGGATTTTATAGCAGTTCCAACAAATGTTGGGGCAAATCTTTACAACAAAGGTGTAAAAATAAAACTTTTAAATGTGTCCATTTGGGGCATTTTGGCAATGGTTAGCCGTGATAGCAACCTAAAAAGCCTAAAAGATTTTAAAGGTAAGGAAGTTTTAGTTCCCTTTAGGGCAGACATGCCTGATATTGTTTTAAGAACCCTACTAAAAAAAGAAGGAATTGATCCAAATAAAGATCTAAAACTAAAATATGTTTCAACCCCCATGGATGCTATGCAAATGATGATAATGAGAAGGGTAGATCACGCACTTTTGGCTGAACCTGCCATCTCTATGGCTTTGAGAAAAACCAAATCTTTTCCAGTTAGCATTATCGCTCCGACTATCTTTAGAAGCGTGGATTTACAAAGCGAATGGGGAAAAGTTTTTGGCACAAAAAATGAAATCCCCCAAGCGGGAATGGCGGAGATTGGCACTCATGATGAACATGTAACAAGGCGTTTTATGGAAGAATACAACAAAGCCCTAACTTGGTACAAGACAAATCCAAAAAAAGCAGGGGAGCTGGTGGAAAAATATTTTCCTATGTTAAAAGCTGTTGGGGTGGCTGATAGTATTCCCCATGTGAGATTAAAAAGTGTAGATGCACAAAAGGCAAAGGGAGATTTGGAGTTTTTCTTCAATATACTAAAAGATGACAATCCAAAACTAATAGGTGGAAAACTTCCAGCTGATGGATTTTACTACAAGCAATGAAAGCTTTTTTAGATATCCTGAAAAATTATCCAGCCTATCTTTGGAGTGGTTGGAGTTCTATTGCTTGTATATTTTTATTTTTTGCCCTTTGGGATGTGGGACATCAGATCTATGGATCGTTTATATTGCCAAGTCCTAGTGAGGTTTTGGTTGAGCTTTGGAAAATGCTACATGATAAAGAGGTTTTAGCAAATCTTTGGATTACCACAAAAAGGGTTTTTTGGGGATTTGGATTTTCTTTTGTGATTGGCTCAAGTCTTGGGTTATTGGCAGGATTTTTTGTAACTGCTTCACTTATGAGCCGCCCTTATGCTACCATTTTCATGGGAACTCCACCCATCGCTTGGATAGTATTAGCTATGATTTGGTTTGGACTAGGCGACAATACAGCCATATTTACCATCATAGTCGCTTCATTTCCTATCATCTTCATAGGAGCTTTGCAAGGAACTAGGACGCTAGAAGGAGATCTAAAAGAGGTTTGCGATAGTTTTAAATTGCCAATACTCATGAAATTTCGCGAACTCTACATTCCGCACATTTTTTCTTATATTTTCCCAGCGTGGATTTCAGCTTTGGGAATGAGTTGGAAGATAGTTGTTATGGCTGAACTTCTTAGTACAAATGATGGTTTAGGAGCAGCATTAGGGGTTGCAAGAGCTCAGCTAGATACTCCTGTTGCCCTAGCCCTTGTACTTTTGCTCATTCTAGCCTTAATGTTTGTCGAATACGCCATCTTAGAACCCATAAAAAGAGAGGTTGAAGCATGGAGGAATTAGAGATATTGAAGGTTGAAAATCTTAGCTTTGCCTATGGGTTTGAGAGTATTTTGGAAAATATCAATTTTTCTTTAAAAAGAGGGGAAATATTGTCCATAGTTGGGCGAAGTGGGGCTGGAAAAACCACACTTTTACACCTTTGTGCGGGACTACTTGATATGGATGAAGGAAGGCTTGAAAATACTTTTAAAAGCACAGCTTTCGCCTTTCAAGAGCATAGACTTTTACCATGGAATACCACTTTGGACAATATCTCTTTAGGACTAAGGGCATTGAAAATAAAAGATTATTATAAAAAATCAAGGCAAATTGCCCTAGATTTTGGCTTAGAAGAAGATGATTTGGATAAATTTCCAAAGGATTTAAGCGGGGGTATGAAACAACGGGCTTCATTTGCAAGGGCTCTGGTGGTAAATCCAAGTTTACTTTTTTTGGATGAGCCATTTTCAGCACTGGATATTGGACTTAAAAGGGAATTGCAAACTTATCTTTTAGATCATGTAAAAAAAACTTCAATGGGTGTGTTTTTCATAACCCATGATTTGATGGAAGCTTTAAGGCTAAGCGATAAAATCTTACTTTTAGATGCAGATCCAGGGCGGCTTGTGAAAACCTTTGAGATCCATAAGCCAAAAAATGAGAGAGATGATGTTTATGTATTTGAAAAAATGGCACAACTTTTAAAAGATGATGATATAAAAAGGGTTTTTGAACTAGAGGAGAACTGGTGGAAAAGTTAAACGCAACTAAGCATTACATGCATTACCCAAAGGGAGATTTCAAGCCCTATCTAGCCTATGGTTTTCGACCTATTTTTTTACTTTTGGTTCCTTATATGATCTTAAATGTTTTCCTTTGGGCTTTATTTTGGGGTGGTATTTTGCCCCTTAACTTTTTAAATGACCCAATAAAATGGCATATATATGAACTTCTTTTTGGGGTTGGAACGGCTGGAATTATGGCTTTTTTGCTAACAGGATTGCCTGAACTTTTCCCGGGCGTCATTCCTGTGGTTGGTCGAAAGTTAGCTTTTCTAGTTGGTATCTGGGTACTTGGCAGGGTTAGTTTTTGGATGGTTGATTTTATAAACATTTATATAGTTGCCATTTTAAATTTATTACCCCTTATTTACATGGTAATTTACTCTTTTGAACCCGTGGTTTTAGATACAAGTCAAAAACATTCATCCATTGCTTATAATCTCGTTATTATACTTGCTCTGGAAGTTTATTTTTTTGCTTCAGAGGCTAGTTTGGTAGATGCAAGCTCCATAGATATCCTAAATCTCTCCATCGGAGCTTACATGTCGCTTATTCTCTTGGCTCTAAGACGCATAAATATGGAAGCTATCAACGAATGGCTTGAAGATAGGGAAATAGATGATGTTTTACTAGTTCGACCACCTAGATATAATCTAGCCATATTTTGTATAGCCTTGTTTTCGATAGTGGAATTTTTATACCCACAAAATAGTATCCTAGGTTGGCTAGCCCTAGCTTGTGGTGGGGCTATTTTGGGAACTTTGAGTGAATATAAGATGAATGATAGTTTTATACTTTTTGAACCTTATGTTTTGTATTTAGGATCTATAATTCTTATGATGGCGTTAGGCTATGGTTTTATTGGCCTATCTTTTTTTGTTGAGAGCCTAGATGGGATAAGTAATTTCAGACACTTTTTAACCTTAGGAGCCTTTGGAATTTCCTTTTTTATGGTGCTCATCATCATCTCTTACGTTCATACAGGACGACATTTAAAGGCAAAATGGTTTATAAACCTAGGACTAATAAGCCTTATAATCGCCACATTCATTAGGGTTTTAGTTAGCTTTTACCCACAAAATGCTATTTTATTTTACATCATCTCATCCTTACTTTGGGTGTTGGCATATGGCTTGTATTTTGCAAAATTTTATAAATTTCTTCTAGCTCCAAGGGCTGATGGAATAAAGGGGTAAAAAATGTACACTTTTATATTAACTATTCATCTAATAAGTGCTATTTTATTTATAGGAACGGTTTATTTTCGAACTCTAGTTATGCTACCATTTTGCAAAAAAGAAGCTTACATGAAAAAAGCCTACGATTTCTCAGCAATTCGTGGGCGATTTTTAGCCAAGATCTTCGTAACCACACTCCTTTTAAGCGGTCTTTACCTCATTTTCACAAGATACCAAAACCAAAGTATCACAATCTTACTAGCCATAAAAGTAGTTTTAGGCCTATTGCTCATAAAAATTTTCTATTTTGCCCACAACATAGTCCCAAAATACAAACATATACCAAACTTTGGCACATATCTTCACTATGGAATGTTTATGGGTATGATGATTGTGGTTGTTTTGGCTAAATTTCAGTATTTTTAGTGTGGTAATAAGATTTTATTACCACTAAAACTAGAAAGTTGTATGGACGATTTTGTATTTTTGTTTTAGTCCACATATTTGCTTAAAATTTCTATTTTTTGCAGACTTTTGCTATAATATTATCAAAAAAGGCATTTTGTATGAGTTTAAAAAAATTACCCATTGGCATCTCAACTTTAAGAAATATCTTTGATGATGATGCGATCTACATCGACAAAACTCAAGATGCCTACAACCTCATAACAGAAAGTGGGAGGTATTTTTTTCTCTCACGTCCTAGAAGATTTGGCAAAAGCCTTTTTTTAGATACTCTTCGTTGCATTTTCGAGGGGGATAAAGAATTATTTCGTGGACTTTATATTTATGATAAATGGGATTTTGTTAAATATCCTGTTATACGCATAAATTTTGGAGATGGAAGCAGTAAGACAGGTGATGATTTTAAACTTACATTGCGTGAAATACTAGATAGCAACCAAAGAAATCTAGACATTGAGTGTCCAAAAGATTTTTCCATATCAGGCTGCTTTAAAAGACTTATAGAAGAAGCCTATAAAAAATACAACAAACAAGTTGTAGTCCTAATAGACGAGTACGACAAACCCATTTTGGACAATATAGAAAATACAAAAGAGGCAATAAAACGCCGTGAAGAGCTTAAAAATTTTTATAGTGTCCTAAAAAGTAGCGATGAGTTCATTCGATTTGTTTTTATCACGGGAGTTAGCAAGTTTTCTAAGGTTTCTTTATTTTCTGGGCTAAACAATCTCTATGATATAACCCTAAATCAAAAATATTCAACCATCTGTGGCTATACCCAAAAAGATTTAGAAACCAGTTTTTATGAACACTTAAAAGATCAAGATTTTGAAAAGATAAAAAAATGGTACAATGGATACAAATTTTTTGGGCAAAGCATTTATAATCCCTTTGATATACTTTTGTTTATAGCAAACAACTTCCAATACAGAAACTATTGGTTTAGCACAGCAACACCCACATTTTTACTAAAACTTATAGAAAGAAACAAATATTTTTTGCCTGATCTAGAAAATATTGTCAAAACTGACATGATGCTCGATAGCTTTGATGTGGATTGTATAGATTTAGAAACTCTTATGTGGCAAACTGGTTACCTAACCATAACACATGTAAGCGAAGGCTATGATGGTTTGCCAAGATACTGCCTTAAAATGCCAAATTATGAAGTAAGAATGTCCTTGCTAGGAAGCATAGCACACTTCATGAGCAAAATCCAAACCCAAGCAATTACCCAAGATAATATAGGCATAGCCTTTTTGCAGAAGGATTTCTCCAAACTCCAAACCGCCCTAACTTCCCTTTATGCTTCCATCCCTTACCATCTTTTTACCAAAACTAGCATACATAAATACGAGGGTTATTATGTTAGTGTTTTTTATGCTTATATCAAAGCTTTAGGTTTTGACTTTATAGGCGAAGATGTTACAAACAAAGGAAGAATAGATCTAACCTTAAAATTAAACAATAGCATTTTTATCATAGAATTTAAAATAGACGGCAAAGATGCACTAAAACAGATAAAAGACAAAAAATATCACGAAAAATACTTAAACGACAAGAAAGATATTTTTCTTATTGGCATAGAATTTAACACCAAAGAAAAAAATATAAGCAAATTTGAGTGGGAGAAGATTAAGCTATAAATAAATCTTCTTTTCCTTTTTCAACTCCTTAGGCAAAATCCCAAAATATTCTTTAAAAGCTCGACTGAAGCTATTTGGGCTTTTGTACCCTACTATCTTTGCAGCTTCATTGATGTTGATTTCTCCACTTTCGATAGAGGGCTTTAATATTATGCAATAAAGTGTAATTTTTGTTTTTGAATAATATTGAAACCTATTTGAACTTAAAATAATTTTACCAAATAAGCATGTATGTTTGCCAAAATTTATCCCTTTTGAACTAGGCTTATATTTCATATAAATATCCTCTCAAAGATTAAAATTTTATTCATACTTTTTATATCTAATCCACTTAGTACCGCATTTCTCTAAAAATACCTTGAAAAATGTTGATATTTATGATATTGTTTGTGTTAAAATATTAATAATTTATCTTTGCAAAATCATTTCTTAAAACATGACTTACCATATTTTAGTATTTTTAGGAAAGAAAAATTTTATATTGTTTACAACTCTCATTGGCGATAAAACCTTACACATAAAGTTCACTTAAGATAAAAAATAATTCTTTTTAGAAAAAGTATTGATAATAAAACTCACCTTTAACTATAGTCTTGCTTAAATTTTCATTAAATCATATATGATGAAAAGCTATACTTTGGCTTGAGTACTGAGCTATGGAATAACCAGTGAAGTCTTTGGCTTGGTGTAAATATGATTTTAGGAGACTAGGTATTTACACAACTAGCTTACTTTTAAGTCTACACAACGTAGTTTTTAAGCTTTGCTTTTTTATGAAAGCTTTCGTTGCAATACTTCGCAAAAATGGTGTAAGTTTGGCAAATTTGGGCAAATTTTATATCTTAGGTTCATCTGGGATTATTGGGTTTTTATGGGCTTCTTTGACAGATACAGATTTTGAAACCCTTAAAATATATTTTAGATATAAAATAATACACATCCCCACACATGAATGTTTATGTGCAAGAATTTTTATATTATTTATGCAAATCCATCCCAGCATAAAAACCATATACTTTAAAAAAGTCAAACTCTCCTTAACATAATCCCTTCTTTACCATATTTTTGATAAAATTTCAAAATCAAACCAAAAAGGAAAACTAAATGATAATGAAAGGTAAAAAAGGATTGATTGTTGGGGTGGCAAATAATAAATCCATAGCTTATGGCATAGCAAAGGCATGTGCTAAGCAAGGGGCAGAGTTGGCATTTACTTTTTTAAATGAGGCGTTAGAAAAAAGAGTTAGACCCATTGCTGAAGAGTTTGGAAGCAAGGGAGTTTATGAGCTTGATGTAAATAATACTGGGCATCTAGAAAATTTAAAAACCTCACTAAAAAAAGATTATGGAAAGATTGATTTTGTAGTTCATGCTGTTGCTTACGCTCCTAGGGAGGCTTTAGATGGAGACTTTGTTGATACTAACAAAGAAGCTTTTGATATTGCTATGAATACCTCTGTTTACTCGTTGATTTCTCTAGCTAGGACTTGTTTGGATGTGATGAATGATAATGGATCTATCCTTACTCTAACCTATCTTGGTGGACAAAAATACATCCCCCACTACAATGTCATGGGTGTTGCAAAAGCGGCTCTAGAGGCTAGTGTTAAATATCTAGCGGTTGATTGTGGCAAAAGGGGAATTAGGGTAAATGCCCTAAGTGCTGGGCCTATCAAAACCTTAGCAGCTAGTGGAATTGGGGATTTTAGAACTATTTTAAAATGGAATGAAGCCAATTCGCCCTTGCAAAAAAACGTAAGCATAGATGAGGTTGGAAATAGCGCCATGTACCTACTAAGCGATCTAAGTAGCGGTGTTAGCGGGGAGGTTCATTACGTGGATAGCGGCTACAATATAATGGGTATGGGAGCCATCACAAAAGATGATAATGGCAAAACCATACTCGCTTGGGATAAAAAGTAAAATATCAAAATATTCACATGCAAGAGCTTCTTGTGTGTGAATTAATTTCCAAATAAAGCTTTTAAATCCTTTGCCACTTCCTGACTTTTTTCCTCTTTAGGCTCTTCTTTGCCTAATATATTTGATTTTTGACCCTCGCCTGTTTCGACTAATTCTATGGGTAGTTCACACAACATAGATGCTAGGCGTATATTTATGCCGCTTTTGCCTATTGCCTTTGATTTTTGCTCGCTAGGAAGAGTTACTATGGCTTTTTCATCCTCAACTTTTACACTAGTAACAATAGCAGGTGCAAGGGCTCTTGCTATGAGTATTTCTGGGATGGTTGAAAATTCTATACAATCGATATTTTCATTTTTAAGCTCTTTGCTGACTGCATTAATTCTAACTCCCCTAGTTCCAACCGTCGCACCCACTGCATCTACATTTGGGCTAACTGAAGTTAGGGCCACTTTAGCTCTTTCCCCTGGTATTCGAGCGCTTTTATTTATAACAACACTTCCATCTTTGATCTCTGGAACCTCGCTTTCAAGTAAGAGTTCTAAAAATTTTGGACTAGTTCGCGAGAGTTCAACCCTAATGCCATGAACTTTATCTATATAAACTTTTCTTATAACACCCTTGACCACATTACCCACTTGAAACTTTTCGCCTTTTATTCTGCTTTTTCTTGGCAATATAGTTCTTACCTCATCAACTTCTATATAAGTATTTTCTTCCCCATCAACCCTTACAACGGTCCCAAAAACGCTTTTTCCTACCATTTCTTGATATTTGATAAATATATTGTTTTCTATCAGCCTTTGGATGTGAAATTCCAACTCCCTTTGCAAGGTTGCAGCCGCAGTTCGGCCTAGATTATCAAGGGGTAAAGGATAGGTTAGTTCATCGCCAACTTCCACAGAGGTATCGATCTGCTTTGCTTCGGTTATGGACATATATTCTTCATTTTCTTCGCCCAATCTTTCATCCTCAGCATCTACAACTAAAATCTTTTGGTATAGACTTAGATTTCTATCTTTTTCATTTATGCTTACACCATATTCGTATTTTTCCCCATAAATCCTCTTAGCGGTTTTTATAAGGGCTGTTTTAAGGGTTTCTTTAACGTCTTTTATCTCAAGACCTTTTTCATTTGCTATCGATTCTATGATATCTATAATCTTTTCCATTTTTTTCCTTGCTTTGACAATGTTGTATTTCGTGATTTTTACCTTGTCAGAAGAATGTAATTATACAAAAAAAGTACTTGAATAAAGTTTAATTAATTTATGGGCACTTATTTATGGGCACTTACTAAATAGAAATTTAGTAAGTGCCGAAAACGGATTACAGATTACGGAAAACAGATAACTAGTAAAGTAAGCATTTTTTCAAAATGCCATTTATTTTTATTATATTTAGTTGGTGTCAATTTTATTTTACTATCATAATTTTCTTATTTTAATAGCTTTTTTATCGAAAAAATAGTATCATCTTACGATATTTATTTTTTATATAATATTGACAAAAGAGGACGAGATGGAATTAAAACTAGCAAGAGTAGCACTAAGCGGTAAACCAAAATTATTGAACATTGAAAAGATTGAAGAAAGCGTCATTGAAAAGGGACAAAAGATTTTTTATTTTGATAAGGAAAATTCTCACAAAGATTTAGTATCCCTAGTGGAATACTTCGAAAATAAGGACTTTAGCGTTTATTTTAGGGAAGTAAAGTATGGTCTAGATGAATCTGATTATATGTACGAGGTTCATATACTAAGCTAAATGAATCAAAAAAAATTATACATCCAAACCCTAGGGTGTGCTATGAATGAGAGGGATTCTGAACATATCATAGCAGAATTAACTCAAAAGGAAAATTACACTCTAACAGATAACTCAAAAGAAGCCGATCTTATCATCATAAATACATGTAGCGTTAGGGAAAAGCCTGTTCATAAGCTATTTTCAGAAATTGGTTCTTATGCAAAACACAAAAAAGATGGGGCAAAAATAGGCGTTTGTGGATGCACTGCTAGTCATTTAGGCAATGATATTTTTAAAAAAGCTCCATCGGTGGACTTTGTTTTAGGAGCTAGAAATGTATCTAAGATCACAAAGGCTGTGAATAACAATCGGTTTTTAGCAGTGGATATAGACTATGACGAAAGCACTTATTCGTTTAGTGATTTTAGAAATTCAAACCTAAAAGCTTATATCAATATCTCCATAGGATGTGATAAAAAATGCACCTTTTGCATAGTTCCCCATACTAGAGGGGATGAGATTTCTATTCCTAAAGAGATCATTATAAGCGAAGCTAAAAAAGCCGTTGATAGGGGTGCTAAAGAGGTATTTTTACTTGGGCAAAATGTCAATAACTATGGAAAAAGATTTAGCACTAAGCATGCACCAAAAATGGATTTTTCAGATCTTTTAAATGAGGTAAGCGAAGTTAGCGGGCTTGAGAGGATACGATTTACATCTCCCCATCCACTTCATATGGACGATAAATTTTTAGAAACCTTTGCCTTTAATCCAAAAATATGCAAATCCATGCACATGCCCCTACAAAGCGGTTCAACAAGGATTTTAAGGCAAATGAAAAGGGGTTACAGCAAAGAGTGGTTTTTAGATAGGGCATTAAAGCTAAGAAGCCTAGTTCCTAAAGTTAGCATTAGTACAGATGTTATAGTTGGGTTTCCAGGGGAGAGTGATGGGGATTTTAAAGATACTTTGGATGTGCTTGAGAAGGTAAGGTTTGAGCAAATGTTTTCTTTTAAATATTCACCAAGACCACTCACAAAAGCAGCCACATTTACAAATCAAGTAGATCCCCTAGTAGCATCTAAAAGGCTAAAATACTTACAAGATAGACACGCACAAATACTAGATGAAATCTCATCTAGCCAACAAAACAAAATCATGGATGTTTATTTTGACGAAGCAAGAGATAATGGCTACATAGCTGGCAGAAGTTATTCTAGTTTTTTGGTTCAAGTACAAGGCAATAAGGATTTGGTAGGTACCACACAAAAAGTTAGAATAACAAATCCCATGAGACTTAGTTTATATGGTGAATTATGCTAAAAAAAGAAACCAAAAGAAAGATTTTATCCACCATAGTGCCTCCCATAGGCTCATTTTTATTTAAACTGATCTATCTAACATGCAAGGCTAGATTTCATGGAAGTAAACTTCCTAAAACAAATTCCATCTATGTTTATTGGCATGGGGAAATTATTACCCTACCCCTTTGCTATAAAAATATGCAAGAAAAAAATCAAAAAACCTTTATCATTACTAGCCTTCATTTTGACGGACAACTCATGCATAAAACCCTAAGTAAAATCCACAAACTATACATGATAAAAGGAAGCAGCTATAAGGGTGGAGTAAAAGCTTTGATAGGAGCCATAAGAGTTTTAAAGCAAAAAAATAACAATGTGGGAATTGCACTAGATGGTCCCCGTGGTCCTCGCCATAGTGTGGCAAATGGGGCTGTGATCTTATCTCAAAAAATAAATATTCCAATTGTAGCTGTAAATTCTAATGTTAGCTCATTTTGGCAATTTAATAGCTGGGATAAAATGGTCTTGCCAAAACCTTTTAGTACCATAGATTTTTACATAAGTAAGCCATTTTTACTAAATGGTCTAAGCCTTGAAGAAGGGAAGCAAAAGATTAAAGAAAAATTGATGAAACATACACAAATTTAAAATAATTGAGGTATTTTTACAAATTTAAGGTAAATATTAAGCAAAATTATTCTAATATATAAAGTGAGCTTTAATTTTGAGGATTTTGTATGAGAAGGTATTTTTCAAATCTTTTTATTGCTGTTGTTTTTGAACCTGGTATCTGTCGTTTAATGGGTCGTGAACTCAAAAATAAAAAAGTTATAAAAACCTTTGAAGCTAGCTTTGAAAATCCCAAAAAAAACTTTATTGACGAAAAAATCATATCCTATATCCAAGAAAAATCTAAAAAATTGCGCTTTGTTTATGTGACTTTTCTTTTAGATACCATAGAGCAAGGCGCCATAGTTGGCACAAAAAAAGAAGATTTTCATAAGCAAAATTTAAACATAAAAGACATAAATCATGTGGCAATTGATAAAAATTGGTCTATTTATTCCTTAAAATCCGATACAAAACATGCAAAAAAAATCTTTGAGCCTGTTAAGTTAGATCTGATATATTCTCCCTTTTTATTACTACATAAATGTTTAAATAATCATCCAAAAAAACAAAGCAATACCCTTTATATATATTATCACAAAACCTTCATAGCAAATGGAATATTTGAAGATAAAAAGCTTGTTTTTGCTTCCTTTTTTAAAATACCAGATGAAGAAATACAAGCAAGTCCAGCCACCTACAACCATATAAAAAATTCCATAAAAGAGTTTTACAATGACCCTAGATGCAAAAACACATTTTTAGAAAATATAGTCATTTTTGGCGATGAGGAAATGGATTTTGCCATAACAAATATGATCAAAAATGAACTCATGATGAATGTGAGTTTTGAGAAAGTAAACACCCTAGATCTACTTTGCGATTTGGCGCAAAAGGATGTATTTTAATGAAATATAGCTTCATTAAACCAGATCCCAAACCGCTGCTTACTGCCTCTACTAAGATCTGGATTTTTATGATAGTACTTGTGGTGGGATCCATATTTGCTGCTAATTATTTCATCCTCTCCCAAACAAAAATCATTCATTCAGATGCAAAAAATATGGTTAAAGAAAATGCAAAATATGAAAAAGATATTCAAAAAATCCAACATAACACAAAAATATATTTGAATAAAACAAATTTTATAGAAGAAATATACGCATCTAATGAAACCTTAAAAAAAGAAATAAAAAATATTTTTACCCAAATTCCAAACAGCATTATTCTAACAAAAGTAATGATAAAAAATAATTCGTTAATTTTAAAGGGTTTGAGCAAATCAAGGGAAGAATACCACTCAAAATTATTGCCCAAACTAAAGGCAAGATATGACATAAACCAAGTGGAATTTTACGAAAATAAAGATGGTTACTACGATTTTATATCAAAAAATAAAACGGGACATAAGTAATGAGTAAAAATAAATTTGAGATTGGTTTTATTAAGATATTTTTACTATTTTTTATCTTTGCTGCCATATCTTTAGCCTTGGTATTTGTTTTGATAATCCCAAGCCTAAGCGATTATAAAAGGGTAAATCTGCATCTAAGTAAACAAGAAAGCTTAAACCAAAGCCTAAAAAAAGACATAAAAATCAAAAAAGATAAATTACAAAAACTAATAAATAAAGACAATAGAGCAGATCTATTAAAATCAAATTTCCATATAGACAAGCTTAAAGCCTACATGGATAAATTTTTCAAAGAAACAAAATTTTCCAAGATTAAAATTACAAATAAAAAATTTACCTCATACGAATTTAGCGTTGAAACTAGAGCAAATACACCTGGAAATTTTTATAATTTCTTAGATCAATTATCCTCATACAAAAACATTATAAAAATCGATTATCCAGTTTTAATGCAAGCACAAAAGGATGGAATCAAGATAAATTTTAATGTAAAAATCTATAAAAACCTTAACCACTAAACCAAATATCTTCCCTAAACATATAAGCCCTTATATGGGGGGGTATTTTTGCTTTTCTGCATTTTTCTTTAAAGGATTTTTTCATTGTTACATCGCTTATAAAAGGGGCTATGAAGCCGTATTTTTCATTTCTTCCAAGGGCTATTTTTCTATTTATAACTACATTTTTCTTTAGGGCTTCCCTCCTGGATGATTTGCTCATCAATACTCCAAGTCGTTTTGTAGCTTTATCAATTAATCTTATATTTATTAGATCGTTTTGAAGCTTATAAACAAAAAAACTTTTTTCTATATAAAAAAATTCTCCATTTAAAAATTTCTGATCTAATTGCATATAATCAAAAGAATTTATAATACCATTTTTATAATCTTTTAAAATATCGGAAGTAAAATTTTTCCTAAAAAAGTTGCGTTTATATTTTACATCCAGATTACTTTCATCTTCAAAATATGGCAAATTTTTTTCGTCAAGATATTGTTTTAATTCTGCTTTGGTATTTTTCCACAAAGGGCGAATGAGTTTATAAGTTTTTCTTTTCTCAATCTTATCAAAACCACTAAGTTCACTTATCCCAGCGCCCTTGCACATTTGCATCATAAACCATTCAAGCCTATCGTCAAGCTGGTGGGCTAGGAGTAGATTTTCATATCCATTTTTAGATATTATTTCATCAAAAAATTTATATCTTACATCACGAGCTTTTTTTTCAAAATTAGCTTTTTCTAACTTGAAGTCTAATATAAAAGACTTTTTGCCAAATTTTTTTGCCAAATTTTTTACATGCAAAGCTTCATCATCAGAATTTGCCCTCATTTTGTAATTCACACAAGCCACATCAAAGGGTATTTTTTGCTCTAACATTAAGAAAAAAAGAGCAGATGAATCAATTCCAGCCGAAAAAGCCAAGAGATTTTTTTTGCCAAGCAATAGCTTTAAAAACTCATCTGATAATCTTACCGACAAGTTTATCTCCTACTAATTCATTGATATAAACATCGTAAATTTGCCCAAAAATAGGCTTTTGAACCTGGCTATCATTTATCAAGATTTCTCCATCGATCTCGGGTGTCCAGTTTAAAGCCCTTGCACTTAAAAAATATTCCCCCTCGCTACTTTCGCCCTCCAAAATAGCCTTTATAGTTTTGTGTAGATTTTTTTTCAAGGATTTTTCATTTTGATATTTTACAATGGAATTTAATCTTTCTATACGCCTATTTATAGTATTTTCATCGATTTTATCTTCCATATCATACGAAGAAGTTCCCTCTTCATCCGAATAGGCAAAAATGCTCAACCTATCAAACTCAAAATCCCCCAAAAACTCACAAACCTCATTAAATTCCTCTTCGCTCTCACAGGGGTGTCCAACTATTATAGAAGTTCTTAAAAAACTATTGTGAGATTTTTTCATCAGATCTAATTGTTTTTTTATTCTTTTTTGTCCAGCGCCCCTTTTCATCCGCTTTAACATGGTATCGTTTATATGTTGTATGGGCATATCAAAATAATTGTGAAAAATCTTTGAGTTTATAATCTTTTCTATCAGTTCCACGCTTAGTGTGCTTGGATAAAGATATAAGATCCTAGCACTTTTTACGCCATCTATTTTCTCAATCTCATCAATCAAATTTACCAACCCATCTCGAACCCCCAAATCATACATATAAGAGCTACTATCTTGGGAAATAAAACTAAAATCATAAAATCCCTTATCGGTCAAATTTTTAACCTCATTTACGATTTCTTCTAGCGATCTAGACTGGAGTTTACCCTTAAAACTTGGGATAGCACAAAAGGAGCATTTTTGATTGCAGCCCTCACTTAGTTTTATAAAGGCATGGGAAATTGAACCTGTTATAACCCTCTCATCTTCATGCTGGAGATAAACCCTTGGGCTAAATCTGTTTTCTTTTTTGTTTATTATTTCGTCAATCTGACCATAGTCCCCAACCCCTGTAAACAAATCTACTTCAGGCAATTCTTTTATTAGATCATCTTTGTATCTTTCTATCAAACAGCCCGTTACAACCAAGATGGAATCTTTTTTACGCTTTTCGTGAAGTTCAAAAATGCTTTGTAAACTCTCTTGCTTTGCAGAACCTATAAAGCCACAGGTATTTACTATTAAAACGTCAGCTTCATGTGTATTTTCGGTTAGCTCATACTCCCTCAAGCGTCCTAACATAATCTCACTATCGATTAGATTTTTATTGCATCCAAGGGAAATTAATTGTAGTTTTTTGCCCATTTTACACCCACATATTATCGATCAATCTCGCCTTGCCCACATAAGCAGATACCAAAATGATGGTATTTTTAAGCTCAACTTTTTTTAGTGGCTCAAAATCCCTATTTACAATTTCCACATAATCCACTTTAAGGGGCTTTAGGGTTTGAAGCATTTCTTGCTTTATTTTTTTACTTGAAAGCTCACCCCTCATGATAAGCTCACTTGCCTTTTTTAAAGACTTTGAAAGTTTTAATGCTTCTTGTTTTTCTTCGTCATTTAGATAAGCATTTCGGCTAGAGAGTGCCAAACCATCACTTTGCCTTACTATCTCACAAGGAATAATCTCGCAATTTAGATGGAAATTTTTTACCATATTTTGCAAACAAAAAAGCTGTTGGGCATCCTTTTTCCCAAAATAAGCCCTAGTAGGCAAGGTAAGATTTAAAAGCTTTAAAACTATGGTTAAAACCCCATCAAAATGTCCTGGCCTAAAAAAACCCTCTAAGGTAAAACCACCTATTTTAAGAGCTTTAATGCTAGGTTCATCCTTTGAATACATTTGGGAAATATCTGGTAAAAATACAGCATCAACTTTAGCACGAAGGCAAATATCTAAATCAGTTTTTGTTTGCTTCGGATAAGCTTCAAAATCTTCACCATCTAGAAATTGGGTTGGATTTACAAAAATGGAAACAATGCTAATATCATTTTCTTTAACGCTTTGTTGGATAAGACTTAAATGCCCCGCATGTAAAGCTCCCATGGTTGGAACAAAGCCAACCTCCCCTTCTAAGCTTTTGCGAAAGGTTTTTAATTCTTCTATGGTTTTAATTATTCTCATATAAGTCTCTTTTGGATAAAATTAGCTCATTATACCAAATTTAGGATTAAAATGGACAATTACGAATACACAGAACTTTTAAAAGCATTGGATATTAAAATTTCAAATATAGAGCAAATCATAAAGCCCCAAGAAAAATCCAAAAGGCTAGAAGAGATCGCAATTTTAGAGCAAGATGAAAATTTTTGGCAAGATGTGGATAGGGCAACAAGCATACAAAAGGAAAAAAATTCCATTCAAAGCATACAAAAAGCCTATATAAAGGCCAAATCAACACTAGATGACGCAAAGGAATTGTATGAACTTGCAAATGAAGAAGAGGATGAGGAGATCATAAATAGCTGCTTTGAAGATGCCTCGCATCTAGAACAAAGCATAACTTCCTTAGAAATAGCCATGATGCTAAGCGGCGAAGATGATAATAAAAATGCCATAGTTTCCATCCATCCAGGAGCTGGAGGAACCGAAAGTCAAGACTGGGCTAGTATGCTTTATAGGATGTATCTTAGATGGGCTGAGAGAGAGGGTTTTGGCATAGAGGTTTTAGACTTGCAAGATGGTGATGAGGCTGGACTAAAAGATGTGAGTTTCATCGTAAAAGGACAAAACGCCTATGGTTACATGAAGGCAGAAAATGGCATACACCGCCTTGTTAGAATAAGTCCCTTTGATAGCAATGCCAAACGCCATACTTCTTTTAGTTCGGTGATGGTTAGCCCTGAAATTGACGATGATATAGATATAGTCATAGAAGATAAGGATCTAAGAAAAGATACTTATAGGGCAAGCGGTGCGGGAGGACAACATGTAAATAAAACCGATAGTGCCGTTAGACTAACCCATATCCCAACAAATATAGTAGTCCAATGCCAAAATGATAGAAGCCAACACAAAAACCTAGCAAGTGCTATGAAAATGCTAAAATCAAGGTTATATGAACTAGAACTTGAACGCCAACGCGCCGAAAAAGACGGCATAGAAAAAAGCGACATAGGCTGGGGACATCAAATCCGCTCCTACGTCCTACAACCATACCAACAAGTAAAAGACAATAGGAGCGATATAGGGTATTCAAACGTGGATAACATCTTAGATGGGGATATAAGAAAGCTCATGGAAGATGTGTTGATTTCTTGGGGGAAGTAGGAAAATTTACCAATACTCCCAGGTAAATTTCTGAAATTTTAGAATTTGACTTTTTCATTTTTTTGATATATAATCTTTGAATGTTTAAGGTCAAAAAGTCATCTTCTTTTAAAAAATGGCTATCCAAATTAAAAGATAGGCAAGTTAAATTTGACATAGTTAAAAGAATTGATAGAATTTATGGGGGAAATTTCGGAGATCATAAGTTTTTAGAGGATGGAATTTACGAACTTAGATTTTTTAAAAGTTCTGGCTATAGGGTTTATTTATTCTATTGTTGAAAATGTGGTTGTTATACTTTTGATTGGCGGAGATAAATCCACCCAAGAAAGAGATATACAAAAAGCAAAAAGGATTTTAAAGGAATATTTAGATGGAAAAAGTTAAGTTTACTGATTTTGAAGTTGTTGATTTTTTAGAAAACGAGGAAGATATACAAGAATACTTTAAACAGATCTTAAAAGACAATAATCCAGGAGAAATCCAAAGGGCCATAAAACATATCGCAAAAGCAAGGGCAGTTAACAATCTTGCCAAAGATATGTGCATAGATAAGGAAATATAGCATTAAAATTATTTCAATCCAGATCTAGCTTTAACGAAGAAACAATTTCCAACCTCTTGCAATCTTTTGGTTTACCAAGCCAAGCGACAGCCTAAAAAGGATTTAAATTTTAAAAATGGTCGGAGTGGCGGGATTTGAACCCACGGCCTCTACCACCCCAAGGTAGCACGCTGACCAGACTGCGCCACACCCCGACAATTGAAATGAAAATATAACTAAGTCTTGCTTACAAACGGATAAAGCGGTTTCGGGGGTACTGACTAAATAAGGATTTAGTCAGTACTGAAAACGGATAACTAGTAGGTAAGGCAATGGGATTTATCAAAATTTTACACCCACTTACTAGCATCTTCGCTCTCGTCGATTATTCTGCCGATTTCTTGGTTTAGGTTCCAATAATATTTTACAAAATACTTCACATTTAGATCAGTGGGCAAGAAATATCCATCTTCTTTTTTGGCATAGATATCCAAAAATTCCTTTGCGTCTTTTTTGGTTAGATAGTGCTTCGCCAAACTCTCATAAGTACCCAAATACCAAGACTTTAACCTCTCGTAAGCTTCTTTGCTCATATCAATATGTAGTTTTTCATTAAAATCCAAAACTTTCGCTTCAAAAAGACCTCTTAAATGTATCAATCCCTCACAATAATAAGGCTCCACCTCGCCCGTTTTCATCCAACCTATCAAACCAACAGAACGCTTTATGAGATCGATCATAAGTGGACGCTTTAGGCTTTCTACTTCATTGTAAAAAAACGCCATAAGTCCACCCGTTGTGGCTTTGAATTCTTCTATATTTTTAAACATTCCACTTTTATTCATTTGCATTTCACTATCGTGATCTAGCCACAAAATATGCCCAAATTCATGCCCGATAGTCGAAACCTCATACACCCTATGCCAAAGGGCTTGATTTTTAAATAAAATCTCTCTTTCTTCATCCAAAAATCTTTGCCCAAAGACATCTTTTTGGATTTTTAAAAAGGGTTTTGCCTTTGAATTTTCATAGATATTATCGGCAAAAGCAAAGATTTTTTTACCATAAGCCTTGCTAACTTCCTCATCATTTGGAACAACTTGAGCTGAAAAAAGCCCATCAAATTCCGCCGCAAAATAAAAAGCAGGTCGCCCCACATGAAGCCCAACCCTTTGCACATTTGCGACGCATTTTTCATAAACTTTTTTATCCTCTTCAATCTTATCATACAAATTTTTATACATATGCAAAATATCATCTTTTACGCTTGTTTGCTTAGCCCTTTGAACATTATCTAGCCTCACATCCCATTCAAAGGCAACAGCTTTTCGCAAATGATCCTCATAGTATTCCAAAGGATGCCCAACCTGAATAGGCGAAGTAACCGCCATCCAAGCCACATCCACATCTTGCCATGAGGATATTAGTTTACTATGATCCCTTTGTCCAAAAGCAATGGCTAAAGCCCTAAAATAAGCTATATAAGCTTCCTTTTGCCCAAATTCTTCATCTTCATATTTTTCTAGATCATTGGCTAAATCCTCAAGCCTTTTGAGCACTTTTTTCATATCTTCAAAGGTTTCAAAATAAGTTTTTGACTTATACTTATCGCCATTTTTTACCAAAACCGAATAGGCCCTATCAGCCTGAGTTCCGTCGCTAAAATATTCGTATAACTTATTTTTCTCTAAATATTCATAAACCCTTTCGCCATGTTTTTGGCTTAACTCCTCATTTATATCATGAATAATATGCCTAGTCCAAAGGGGTTGCATAGAAGATAAAAGCTCGCCCACATCATAGACACCTTTTAGCAAATGTAGATAAAATGGACTTAAAACTCTCTCTTCTTCAAGCTTTTTTAGCGTATCTTTTTGGATTTTTAGGTGGTAGTTTTTTACTTCTTCATAGATTTCTAGCTTGATACGATTGATTTGTACCTTGCTTTTTTTGGCATTTTCAAGGGCTAAAACTAGGTTATCTTCCCTTAAACTAACAAGTCTCGTGATGATAGCTAGGCGGTTTTCGTTGTTGTCCTCAAGTTGGGAAATTTGTAAAATTTTTTCTATAAGGCTTTCTTTTTTGGGGTCGCTTTTTTCTTTAAGTAGATCATAAAAGCTATTTAACTCCTCTTGTCTTTGTTTGATCAATTCATAAAATCTTGCAAGATTATTTTTCATTTTATACCCTTTTTATTTGAGGCGTCATTTTATAATAAAAAAGTAAATTTTGGTATAATGGGCAAGGAACTTACTAAATAGGAATTTAGTAAGTTCCGAAAACGGATTGCGGATTACAGAAAGCAGATAACTAGTAAGGTGAGCATTTTTACAAAATGCTATTTATTTTTATGTTGTTTGTTAGTGCCATAGGCAAAATTATAAGGATTTAAAAATACATGAAACTTTACGCCATAACCGATGAGATTTTAACTCCAGATAGAAGTGTTTTAAAGCAGACAAAAGAAGCCCTACATGCTGGGGTGAAAATAATCCAATACCGCAATAAAAGTGCAAAAGATGAGGATATTTTTCATATATGTAAGATTTTAAAAAATTTATGCGAGGATTTTGGAGCGGATTTTATAATAAATGATAGATTAGATTTAGCATGTGAGCTAAAAGCCCATGGTTTGCATCTAGGAAAAGATGATACTAGCTTAAAGTTTGCTAAAAAAAAGTTTAGAGGCTTCATAGGTGTAAGCTGTTATGATGATATAGATCTAGCCAAAAGTGCCCTAAACGATGGGGCATCTTACGTGGCATTTGGTGCTTTTTTTAGCTCTTTTACAAAGCCCGATGCTAAAAAAGCAAATTTTCAAACCTTAAAAAAAGCAAGGGATTTAGGTTTCAAAACAGCGGTCATTGGAGGAATAAATGCTAAGAATATAAACCAATTTTTCCCATATTCTCCAGATATGATTTGTGCAATTTCAAGTATATTTAAAGGAAATATCGAAGAAAATGTAAAGGCTTTATTAAAGGCTTATAAAGATTAGTTTAACTCTTTTAAGGCTAGAGATTTAAGTTCATAAGCTTTGTGGCATTTTCTAGCTAGATCCCTATCGTGGGTTACTAACATGAGTGAAGCATTGTTGGTTTTAATATAATCAAATAAAACATCCATAACCTCCCTAGCCGTTTGTCCATCTAGGTTTCCCGTTGGCTCATCGGCAAAGATGATTTTTGGCTTTTTTGAAAGGACCCTTGCTATGGAAATCCTTTGCTGTTGTCCGCCACTAAGAGAGCCTATGCTTTGATCTAATACATGCAAAACCCCAAGCCTTTCTAAAAGCTCTTTATCAAATTTTGTTTTTGATAGGATATTTGCCAATTGCACATTTTCCTTTGCATTAAAACCCTTAAAAAGATAATGGGATTGGAAGATAATCCCAAAATCCAAACGCCTGATCTCAAGCAAGGAGCGTGAATTTTGTTTATATATGGATTTTTCTTTATAAAAAACCTCTCCCTTTTCGGGTTTAAGCAAGGTTGAGCAAATATGCAAAAGGGTTGATTTTCCACATCCGCTAACCCCAACTATGGCTAAACTTTGACCCTTTTGCAAGGAAAAATTTATATCATTAAAAAGTGGATAATCAAATTCATGGGATAGGTTTTTTACATGTAGATTTGTCATAGCAAATAAGGGGCTTTAAGCCCCTTTATCATTTCATTTGTGCAGCAACTTCTGCGGCAAAATCTTCTTCTTTTTTCTCTAAGCCTTCGCCAACTTCATATCTTACATATTCAGCAAGTTCAATGTTTCCACCAAGTTTTTTTGCCTCTTCTTCGATAACTTGTGCAACGGTTTTTTTATCATCCATTACATAAAATTGACCTAGAAGGGTAAATTGCTGGTCAAGTTGAGTGTTATCAGCCACAAAGCGAGCAAGTTGTCCTGGAATGATTTTATCCCAAATTTTTTCTGGCTTGTTTTGAGCTTTAAGTTCAGCTTTTATATCCTCTTCGGCTTGCTTCATAACTTCATCATTTAGTTGCAAAGCAGAACCAAATTTGGGTATTTTTTTCTCATGTTTTTTAAGGCGTCTTAACTCTTCATTTTCTTTTTCAATGTCAGCTTTTAGAGCAATGGTTTCTTTTTCTATAAACTCTAGATCAAGCTCTTTATAGCTTATATTCGTAGGCTTCATGGCAGCTGCATGCATACAAAGATTTCTTAGCAATTCCTTTGCACCCTCAGCCGTTTTTTCGCTGTCGCATTTTGCGCTTATGGCAACGCCAACACGTCCATTTGAGTGAAGATAGCCAGCCAAAGCTCCATTTAGAGGTGCTTTCACGCTCACTAAACGTCTTACAACTAAATTTTCGCCAATGGTTGCAATCTTTCCATTTAGATATTCTTCAAAGGCAGATCCATTAATGCTTGAGTTTTTAAGCGCTTGAACATCTACTATATCATTTTCCTGTACATGGGAAGCTATTTCTTTGACTAGGTTTTGAAATTGCTCATTTTTAGCAACAAAGTCAGTTTCAGAGTTTATCTCAACTAATGTTGCAGTTTTTCCATCTTCGCTGACCTTGACATCAACTAAGCCCTCACTTGCTAGTCTTGATGATTTTTTCGCTGCTTTTCCTAAGCCTTTTTCACGTAAAACATCAACTGCCTTGTCCATATCTCCATCAGTTTCGCCCAAAGCTTTCTTGCAATCCATCATCCCAGCCCCAGTCATTTCGCGGAGCTGCTTTACCATTTGTGCTGATATTTGTGCCATTATTCTGCCCTTTCTTCTTCGTTTGTAACTTCAGCAAATTCTTTAGTTATTTCATCTTCTTCTTTGACATCTAACTCTTCGCTTACTGCCTCTTTTACAACTTCTTCTTTTTCTTCTGTGCTTACTTCAACTTCTTCTTCACTATCTTGAGCTAAAATTTCTTTTCCCTCATTTATAGCCTCAGCCATCTCCTTACAAAATAACTGAATCGAACGGATAGCATCGTCATTTCCAGGAATTGGATAATCCACAAAGTCAGGATCGCAGTTTGTATCAAGTGGTGCAATAACAGGCATTTTAAGCTTATTTGCTTCTTTTACAGCAATGTGTTCCTTAACCGTATCGATAACAAAAACCATGTCTGGAAGTTTTTTCATCTCCCTCAAACCGCCAAGATAGTTAAGCAGCTTTTCTTTCTTGCGACGCAACATTAGAGCTTCTTTCTTGGTCAGCAAGTCCATAGAGCCATCTTCTTCCATCTTCTCTATAACATCAAGTTTTCGGATGGATTGCTTGATAGTGTTATAGTTTGTCATCATTCCACCTAGCCATCTATGGTTCACATAGGGCATTCCGCATGAAATGGCTGCATCTTTAATGGCTTGGCTAGCTTGTTTTTTTGTTCCAACAAAAAGTACACTCTTACCCTCAGCCGCAGCGTCTCGAACGATATTGTAAGTGTATCTAAAATATCTCAAAGTTTTTTGTAGATCTATGATGTAGATATTTTTTCTCTCGCCAAAGATGTATTTTTTCATCTTTGGATTCCAGCGCCTTGTTTGGTGTCCAAAATGCACACCACATTCTAACAAATCTTTCATTGTTACCATGTTTGTCTCCTTGTGGGTCAAAGCCCAAAAAATTTTGGTTTAATCCTCCACACCCATCAACGCCCAAAAAGCGCAACCTAACTAAGGATTGGTGTGTGTGAATTTAAGAGGGAGATTATACTAAATTTTTGCTTAAAAATGGTTTATTTTACTTTGAAGGCACTGGCTAAATAGGGATTTAGTCGGTGTTGAAAACAAAAAGCGGATAACTAGTAGAGTAGGCATTGCTTCGCAAAGCTATTTATTTAAATTTGATTGGTACTTGCTTTGAAAAAAATCTGTAAATTCTTTCCTAAATCGCTCTTTGGAGAATTTTTTCGCATGATCTCGCAAGGTCTTAGCTTCAAATATTATATTTTGACTTTCAAATTTTTTGACAGATTCCATGAGCGAGGAGATGTTTTGCTCTTTTACATGTAATCTCGTTACTCCGTCTAAAACGCTCTCTTTCGTACCCCCTTCTCCAAGTGCTATAACGGGGGTTGCTGTACTTTGTGCTTCGACTGGAACTATGCCAAAATCTTCCAATGCCATATATACAAAAGCTTTGGCCTTTTGCATGTATTTTATCAAATCTTCATCATTTTGATATCCTAAAATTTCCACATTTTCTTTGGCAATTTGTTTTAGATCCTCTAATTCTTCACCCTCTCCTATCACTTTTAGATGCAAGCCCAAGACATTAAAAGCCTCCACTATGAGCTTAGTTTTTTTATAGCCAACTAGTCTTGAGGCACTTAAATAATAATTTTCCTTTTCTCCAGATGGCAAGAATTTTTCAGTATCTATGGGTGGGTATATGGTTGTTGAATTTCGATTATAAGTATTTTTTATCCTTTGGGCTACAAAATTTGAATTTGCTATGAAAAAATCCACATCGGATTTTAGATCCCATTTTCGTATTTGTTTTAGGGAGTATTGGACTAAAAATTTTTTTATCTATGGCAAGTTTTGGGTATATTCATCGTACAAATCCCAAGCATAGCGTATAGGGGTATGACAATAGCTAATATGTAGGGCATTTTTTGGTTTTTTGATACCCTTTGCAAAAGCCCAAAAACTGCTAATAATCAGATCATATCCACCAAGATCAAAACTTTCAATTGCCCTAGGAAAAAGGGGCAGATAGTTGCTAAAATAATTTTTTGCAAAGGGAAACTTTTGTATGAAAGAAGTTTTTGCCCTTTTGCCCATCAAAACCTCATCCCTTTGTTTTGGGCTTAAAAAATCAACCAAAGAAAAAATATCAGATCTAGGATAACACTCCAAAATCTGCCGCAAAACCTTCTCGGCTCCAGTATTTGACACTAACCAATCATGAACAATGGCTATCTTTAAATCATCTTTCATGGGGAGATTATAGCAGATTTTTACTTGCAAAAGATACGCAAAATTTGATAAAATGCCAAAATGATTGGAAAAATATTTCTCAAATAAGTTTTTTTACATGCCTATCTGCCATAGAATTTATAGTAACAACCTCAAGGCAAATAGCAAAAATCGAAAAGTTTTCTATTGATTTCCTAGAGGCAAATTCGATGCGAATTAAAATAATCTAGAAAAGTTGGGATAAACTAAACCACACATTAGCGTTTGCTATTTTGTATATTCTATTTGAACTCGCCTTTGAAAAATGCGAAAGACATTTTTATAGCATGTTAAAAAGTTTATGAACATAAAAAAGGTTCAAATCCAATCAGGATAGATAAAAATTGGATGGAAAAAATTCCATCTCAAAGCGTAGATTATGCAATTATGGGAAAAAGCCAAAAAGTAAGGCTGATAGCCTGCGATATAGATTGGAATGATGTGGAAAGCTTCGATGCTCTAAGCGAGGAATTGAGCAATGATAATAGTTATATCCTAAAAAAGAGCAATAGAGTTAATAGACATAGAAAATTTTATAATTATAGATACCGATGATGCTCTTTTGATCTGCAAAAAAGGAAGTAGCCAAAAAGTAAAAGAGCTCCATGGAAAATTTCAAAATGGTGATCTAATCAATATCCACAAAACTGCCCATAGACCATGGGGAACTTACGCGGTCTTAGAAGATGCCAATAAATACAAAATAAAACGCATAGAAGTAAATTCAGGTAAAAAACTTTCCCTCCAAAAACATTACCACAAAAGCGAAAACTGGATGGTAGTAAGCGGCACAGCGACGGTTACCATGGGAAACTAAAAAAAATACATAAGACCCAACGAAAGCACCTACATCAAAATGGGAGAATTCCACAGACTAGAAACCGAGGGCAAAATACCAGTTGTTTTGATAGAAGCCCAAGTTGGAGAATACACCAGAGAAGATGATATAGTTAGAATCGATGATGAATTTGGAAGATAAAATTAAAAACTTTTAAACCATACAATAGACTCAATACAATTCTCACTTCCTAATCTGCAAAATATTAAAATTTCCTCTAGTGCATTTTTACAGCAAAATAAAACTAATATTTTTACTTATCTAGTTGTTTATTTTTCAATATTTCTTTTAAAACAGACTTTCCTCTTTCAACCCCTGGCTGATCATAGGTGTTAATTTGCATAAATTTTCCCATAACTGAAGTTAGGATTTGATAAAAATACATTAATATTGCTATATTTTTTTCATCAACCTTTTCTATTTCTATCAAATCATATGGTATATCTTTTAGTTCATCTATGCTTTTTATAACCGAATTACATTGTTGCGAGATTAAATCTTGGAATTTGATATCATTTGCATAGTCTAACCCAAGAAATTTATCTATGGATGAACTTGGAATTTTGATATTATTTTTATTATCTTCTAGATTTTTAAATTTTAAAAAAGTTATTGTTTTATCCCTCTTGCCCTCATTTATAAGCTGTAAAAAAGAGTGTTGATCTGCTGGCCCTATCAACCCTATGGGCGTAAAACCCTGCTTTGAACCGTTTACGTCTATTTTACCTAAACTTTCTCCCCAAAGCTGAACATACCACTTATTAAAAGCACCTAAGGTGGAAGAATAGGAAAATATTACATTTATATTAAACTTATCTTTGTTTTCAATAAAAAACCTGGCTTTTTTAAATATTAGTTCATAATACTCACCACTATTAAAAAAACTCTCATTAACTTCTTTGCAGCCCTCAAGTAAAGCTTTTATATCCACTCCTACTATAGCCAGAGGAACCAAGCCCGCATGTGAAAAAACAGAAAACCTTCCACCCACATTTTCTGGAATATCAAAAGTTTTTATATTATTTGCCTTTGCATATTCACTAAGCTTGCTATCATTTTGGCTTATAATAATACAATTCTGACTTCCTATTGTTATCAAAGAAGAAAAATATTTAAATATAGATATGGTTTCTATAGTTGTACCAGATTTGGATATAACTAGAAACATAGTATCCTTCAAATCTAGTTTTTCCAACTTTAGTTTTAGGTCCAAAGGATCAGTAGATTCAAAAAAATGAAGCCTCTTATCATAATTTTGTTTGGGCTTTAAAAATTTATATATTGCATAAGTTCCTAGCGAGCTCCCGCCTATTCCTATAATAGCTATATGCTTTTGTTTGATGTTTTGACAAAAAGACAAAATATTGCTAACATCTTGGTATGGAAGCTTGAAGTAGCCTACATGTTCTTGTTCTCTTTTTATTTCTTCAAAAACTCCCTCGTTTGATTTGATTTCATAAAAATTCCTACTATATTTCATATAAGCTGTCCTAAACAAATTAATCAGGGCTATGATATTATAAAATAACTTCAAAGAGAATAAAAATTGATTTACAAAACACAATCTTTTGGAGTCATATACGAATTAAAAAATAACCCTAACTTCAAAAAATTATCAAAAAAACAAGCAACACAAAAATCTAATGAAATGTACAGCCATTAAGACTGCTTAAGTTTTTTGTATAAAAATTTGAGTGAGCCAAAAGCCCACTCAAAAATACTAATGCACTCTTCTCCAAATGAAAAATTTCCACAATACAGCAAATAAGCTAAGCAGTACAAAATAACCCATTATTTTCAGACCTAGATCTTCCCTTTGGGCTTTTTTGCTGTCCCCTACACTTTCGAGGTAAGAAACTACCTGCTCTTGAGCTTTTTCATTTAGACCAACTCTAGGCATAGATGTGCCGTGGAGTTCTTTTTGTGGGTCGTTGATGAAAGTTTTTAGGTAATCCAAACTTCTAGCCCTTACTATGATGGATAAATCGGGTGGATTTGAACCCATGTATTTTTTTAGAGCCGTTTTTTCTGTGTTTGCTACTAACTTGTCATATCTTACATCATGACATCTTTGACATGCATTTACGAAAGTCTCTTTGTCGCTTAATTTCTTTGGTGCAATTGAAACAAGATAGGCGACTATATCGGCTATTTCTTGGTTTATATTAGCCCCACCAGCTCCGTAAAAATCTGTCATTGGGAAAGGGTGAGCGTCATTAAATTTTTCTTCTAGATGCAAAGCCATATTTGGCTTTTTGATAAGGGCAGCTAAAAATCTTGGATCATACAAATAACCCGCCGTACTTAGATCAGGAGGCACAACGCCAAAGGAAGCTGACGCACTTGCATCATCCATTGGGGAAGGCATACCTTGGGATTTTAAGCCATGACAGCCTATACATCCAGCGTTCATAAAAGTTGTTGCTCCTTGTGTGGCATCTCCTTTGGAGAGATCTATTTTTTCAACCTCGCTCCAAAAAGCTTTTATAGCATCTGCTTTTTGCCTTGTATTATCGAGGGTAAGTTTTGCCATCTTGTATTCTTTAGATTTTGTATCTTTTATATCATCAAGACTCTCCTGGGCTTTTTTGACCATCTCATTTTCGTATTCTTTTGCTCCCTTTGCAAAATTAAAATCAGCAGGAGCAACATGGGGGTGCATCTGAGAATGGGCAAAGGGCTCAACTCCCCAGTACACGATACCCGTAAAGAAAACTAGAACAATTAATATCTTTAATTCTTTCATCTTATGCTCCTTTTCTTTCTAATTTTGTAATGATGGGCAAGGCTACAAATAACAATATAAATGTAATGGCCGCGAAAAATCCCACATAAGCATTAAAGCCTGTTGGAGGCAGTTTTCCGTATATTGTTAGAAGTATCATGTCCGCTAACAATACCCAAAACCAAATGCCAAATGCCCCACGTCTGCTTGCAGGTGCAACATTTTCGCTCCTATCTAAGAAAGGCATGAGCATAAAGATAACATTTGCAAAACCAAAGGCTGCTAAGCCGATATCAGATGCAGCAACTGGTCCAACATCAAAGAAAAATCCCCTTAAAACCTCATAACTCCACAAAAAATACCACTCAGGATAAATATGGGGAGGAGTTTTCATGGGATTTGCTGGATCAAAGTTAATCGGATCCATGGCAAAATCAAAATGGAAACACACAAGATAGAAGTAAAATATCATAAAAATACTAACTACCATAAAATCTTTTGATAAAAATACAGGCCAAAATGGAATTACTTTTGATTCTTTTCTATTGCCTGATTTGTAGATCTCGCTTTCAGCATCAAAGTCTATATCTTCGCCATCTTGGTTATTTACATGGGGGAAACGTAGAGCATAAAAGTGAAGACCTATTAGCATAATGATAACTAGTGGAAGTAAAACCACATGAAGCATAAAAAATCTTGTCAAAGTCGCATCTGCTACCGCATAATCACCCCTAATCCACACAACCAAATCAGGACCGATAAAAGGAATGCCACCAAATAGATTTGTAATAACCTGAGCAGCCCAGTAACTCATCTGTCCCCAAGGAAGCATATAACCACTGAAAGCTTCGGCTGAAAATATACCAAAAAGTAGCATACCACTCAGCCAAATCATCTCTCGACCCTTTTTATAAGAACCATAATAAATAGCAGTAAACATATGAATATAAATAACTAAAAAGATAGCCGAAGCTGCCACTGCGTGCATGTGTCGCCAAAGCCATCCATAGGCCACTTCTTGCATGATGGTGTAATTTACACTATCAAATGCCTGATTGATATCTGGCTTATAATACATCAATAAAAATAAACCAGTTATAAATAAAATCTTAAATAAAATAAGTAAAACTATTCCCATAGCCCACAAGAAGTTGATGTTTTTTGGTATCCAATACTCAGTCATCATAACCCTTGCGAAAGCCTTGACAGCCAACCTTTGGTCAAGCCAATCAACCAATCCCGTTGCTTTTGTAATCTGTGCCATGTCTAACCCCTTACGCTTTACTTGATTCTAGGAATTTTTTGTACTCAGGTCCTTCTTCGCCAAGTACAAGCTTAGTTCCGTCTATCTTATAAGGAGGTACAACCATAGGAGTTGGAGGAGGACCAAATGTATTTACAGCACTTGAGTCAAACTCCCCGCCGTGACAGGCGCATTTGAATATCTTTTCACCAGGCTTCCAGCTAGGAATACAACCTAGATGCGTACACAATCCTATAACAACCGTATAGTCAGAACCACCAACAGCCACATCTCTTATGGCGTTTTTCTTCATATCCTTAGTCTTTTTGAGTATAAAAATAGGTTTTTTACGCCATTTAAACACCCTAAAATCTCCATCTTTAAGCGAGGAGAGATCAATCGTGGTAAATCCAGCAGCCTTAACGCTTGGAAGCGGGTCCCACGTTTTCTTCATAGCACCAAGGCTCAATACACCGCCCACAGCGGCAATACCACCTAATGCCATACCAAGAAAATCCCGCCTGTTTTGTTCAACAGCCATACTTCTTCCTTTATAAATTTGATTTCACATTCATTTTAGCTAAATTAAGATTAAACTTTAATTCAACGAAAGTTTAATGACGAAAATTTATATTATTTTTCGTTTTTATTTATGATTTTTCAACCTAATATATACCTGCAAGATATCGATAGCAGCTGGAGTTACACCGCTTATATTACTTGCCCCATGTAGGGTTTTTGGTTTATGTTTTTTGAGTTTTTCTACCACTTCATTGCTTAATCCTGAGATTTCAAAGGAAAAATCATCGGGGATTTTTAGAACTAACATACCCTTCATTTTATCAATTTGTTCTTTTTGTTTGACGATATAACTATGGTATTTTGCTTCTATCAAAATCTGCTCTTTAGCCCTAGCGGATAAATTTTTTAGATTTGGCGATAAAATATCCAATTTTTGAGCATTAAAGCTAGATCTTGCGACGATTTTTTGCAAACTTACTCTCTCTTTAATGCCATCTTCTCCCATTTTTTCTAAAAAAGCTTGGGTTTGTTTATTTGGAGTTATGGTTGTTTGCTCTAAATACTCGCATCCAGATTTTGTATCTTCTATCAATTTTAAAACTTTTTGATAATCTTCCTTATTAATTAATCCCAACTCAAATCCATATTTACTAAGTCTAATATCCGCATTATCTTCCCTTAAAAGCAGTCTATATTCAGCACGAGAAGTAAACATTCTATAAGGCTCACTAGTTCCTTTTGTTACTAGATCGTCTATCATAACCCCGATATAAGCCTCATCTCGCCTAAAAATCAAAGGCTCTTTCCCATCAATGCTCAAACTCGCATTTATCCCAGCCATCAAACCCTGTGCCGCAGCCTCTTCATAGCCTGTTGTTGCATTGATTTGCCCTGCAAAATATAAATTTCTTATCTCTTTAGTCTCAAGTGTATGAAAAAGCTTTGTTGGATCGTGATAATCGTATTCTATGGCATATCCATACCTTACGATTTTAGCATTTTCTAAACCCTTGATAGAATGTATCATTTCTTGTTGAACATCTGGTGGGAGGGAGGTTGAAAGTCCATTTATATAGTATTCTGTTGCCTCTTTTGTTTGGGGTTCGACAAAAAGATGATGACGCTCTTTATCGCTAAATCTGTTTATTTTATCCTCAATACTAGGGCAATATCTGGGACCAACACCCTCAATCTGACCCGTAAAAAGCGGTGCCCTATGGAAGTTGTCTTTTATGGTATCGTGGGTGGAAGTATTTGTATAAGTGATATAACAAGGCAATTGATGGGGTTTAAAATCTTCCTTGTTTGTCCTAAAGCTAAATGGAGTTGGGTTTTCATCGCCCCCTTGAATTTCCATACAGGAAAAATCTATACTTTTACCATCTATCCTAGCACATGTGCCAGTTTTCAAGCGTCCAAGCTCCATTCCATGGTCTTTTAAAGACCGAGAAAGAGAACTAGATGCAAATTCCCCTGCCCGCCCTGCATTTTGTTTAAATTCTCCAATATGAATAAGTCCATTTAAAAAAGTTCCAGTGGTTATGATGATTTTTTTTGCATAATAATTATTTTTCAAAGATGTTACAACACCCTTTGCTTCGCCTTCTTCAACTATCAAGTTCTCAACCATTTCTTGGGCAACATCGAGATTTTTGGTATTTAAAATAATATTTCGCATGTAGTTTTTATATCGATCCATATCTATTTGAGCTCTTGTTCCCCTAACAGCAGGACCTTTAGATTCATTTAAGATACGAAATTGAATGCCTGTTGCATCAGTGGTTAAACCCATTTGACCGCCAAGGGCGTCTATTTCTTTTACCAAATGCCCCTTTGCAAGTCCACCTATGGCAGGGTTGCAACTAGTTGCCCCTATTTGCTCGGCTAACATGCTAATAAGAAGTGTCTTTTTACCCATTTTAGCCGTCGCCAAACATGCCTCAATACCAGCATGTCCACCACCAACTACTATAATGTCATATTTCATTTATTACCTTAAAAAGATTTTGAAAAGGGATTATATCATAAAAATTTTACATGGAAATAATTTGCTATCCCTTAATCAATATCAATGTAAAAAAAGTTAAAAAATTGTAGGATTATACAAAATCAAACAATAAATAAATGTAATAAAAAAGGATTAATATGAAGATTATAAACTGGTTTAAAGATCTGGATTTTCAAAGCGGACTAAAGATAGAGGCTTTGCATGAGGGAAAAGGCACTAAGGAAATTCGCATTATAATGCCTAAGGGTGAACTTATGAAAGAACATAAGGCTCCAGAAGAAATTATGGTGCAGGTTTTAAAGGGTAGGATTTGGTTTGAAGTTTTGGGGGATAGGTACGAATTTGATAGGGGGGACATGATAAGCTTGGAAGCTAAAGTTCCCCATAGTTTAGGAGCTTTTGAAGATAGTGTTATTAGGCTAAGTTTGAACAAGAAAGATGAAGTCAAAAGGGTTTGGGAAGTGGCAAGATAATTTAAATTTCTATAAGCTTTGAATTGCCTTTTGACATATCATCACATAGCCATTGCCAATTTTCGTGTAGAATTATCTTGCCGTTTTCATTTTTTGTGATTTTTGAGATACATTTGCCGTTTTTTAGTTGGTCTTTATGGTTTATGTGATGATAGGTAAAGCTTATGGTTGTTGCATCTAGGAATTTTCCTAGCAAATTTCCTTTTAGGATTTCTCCGCCTTGGTATTTGCCCCAAATTATCTTGCCTTTTTGATGATAATAAAATAAAACCCCTTTGCTAACCTCTCCGTTTTTCGAATTGCTTAGGGGTTTGAATATTTTCTTATCTAACATCAGCTTTTTTTATAAGTTTTTTAAAGCTCTCCACTTCCCAGCTTGCAGTACCAACCAACACCCCATCGCAGTTTTCAAGCTCGTAGGTGCTAGAAGCATTTTCTGGTTTTACGCTTCCGCCATATAAAAGTGGGGCTTTGGTTTTAGTTCGCAAAAAGTCCAAAACTGCTTTTATATCCTCAGTTTTTGCCACATCTCCCGTTCCTATCGCCCAAACTGGCTCGTAGGCGATTATAAGATTTTTATAATCTAGATCTATAAATGAAAGTTGATTTTGGAGATATTTTATAAGCTCATCCTTCCCTTTATCACGGATGGATTTTGGCTCTCCAATGCAGTAAATTATCTCCCATCCATTTTCTTTGGCAAAATTAAACTTTTTTTCTATGAGTTTATCGCTTTCGCATAAAATATGTCGCCTTTCGCTATGTCCGATAAGCACTGAATTTACGGCAAATTCTTCAAGTTGATCTTGTCCAATTTCACCCGTAAATGAGCCATTTTTAACGGGATAAAAATTTTGCACTCCAATTTTTATGTGTGCGGGACTTTGCACTTTTTCCAAAGCTGTAAAAGGAGGGTAGATGCGAATTTGTTGGGCAGTTTCTAGTGCCGAAATCTCCTCAAAATACGCCTTAAAGCTCTCCCTTGTGTGATTTGTTTTAAAGTTTGCACAAACTATCATAGCCCTTCCCTTTTCATCCTCAAAGGCTTAACACCAGGCAACTCTTTTCCCTCAATCAACTCCAAACTAGCCCCACCTCCTGTGGAGATAAAGGTCATCTCATCAGCATCCCCAGCACGTGCTACCACATCGGCCGTATCGCCTCCACCAACAACGGTTGTGGCATGGCTTTCTGAGATGGCATGGCTCATTTTTATACTTCCTCGGGAAAATTTTTCTATCTCAAAAACACCCATAGGTCCATTCCAAAGGATGGTTTGGGCATCTGCTAGGGCTTCACGAAAAAGCCTTGAGGTTGCAGGTCCAATATCAAGTCCCATCCAATCCGATGGTATTTCTTGGGTTGTTACAAAGTTTATGGGACTATCGTTATTGATAGCAGGAGCCGCTACAACGTCCACTGGTAAATATAGTTTCACGCCCAATTTCTTAGCCTCTTTCATGATAAAATCAGCCTCTTGGATCAAATCTTCCTCAACCAAAGAATTTCCCACATTGAGTCCTTGAGCCTTTAAAAAAGTAAATGCCATTCCACCACCAATGATGAGCTTATCAACGCGAGGCAAAAGACTTCTTAGGGCTTGAAGTTTTCCGCTAACCTTACTTCCTCCAACGACTGCTAAAAATGGACGTTGGGGTTTTTTAAGTAGATTTTGTGAAAATTCTATCTCTTTTTGGAGTAAAAATCCCGCTGCCTTTTTATCATCATCAAAAAATTTCGTAATAGCTTCAACGGAAGCATGGGCCCTGTGGCAAACCCCAAAGGCGTCATTGATGTAAACTTCTGCCATGCTTGCTAATTGCTGGGCTAATTTCTCATCATTCTTAGTCTCGCCTGGATTAAATCTGAGATTTTCTAAAAGCAAAACTTCCCCTGATTTTAGATTTTTTGCCTTTTCAACCGCATCGGCTCCTGTTACGCTATCGGCAAACTGAATTTCTGGATTTAAAATACGATTTAATCTTCTTAAAACTGGGGCCAAAGAAAATTCCTCGTCTATTCCCTTTGGTCTGCCTAGATGCGATGCTAATATAACCGCACATCCGCTATCTAAACAATATCTTATGGTTGGTATGGCTGAGCGAATCCTTCTTTCGTCTGTGATATTTCTAAATTCATCCAAAGGAACGTTAAAATCGCATCTTAAAAATACCTTTTTACCCTCAATATCTATATCTTTTATAGATCTAATACCTTCCATTTTTAAGCCTTGCAGATGTATTTTGCCATGTCAAGTAAGCGGTTTGAATATCCCCACTCATTGTCATACCAAGCCATTACCTTTATCATATTTCCCTCTATTACTTGGCTTAGATCAAGTGCAACGGTGCTTGATTGGGGACTTGTTTGAAAGTCTTCGCTAACGCGGTATTCTTCATCGATTTCTAAAATACCTTTCATTTTTCCATTTGCATAGCTTCTAAAAAGCTCGTTTAATTCTTCTTTTGTGGTATCTTTTTTAGTTAAAACATTTAAATCCACCATGGAAACATTTGGAGTTGGGACTCTCACACTTTGCCCATGAAGTTTGCCAAGTAAGTTTGGCAAAACTAAACCTATGGCCTTTGCTGCTCCTGTGGTTGTTGGTATCATATTTAGTGCGGCTGCACGGGCTCTTCTTAGATCTTTTGAGTGCTTAACGTCTAGGATATTTTGGTCATTAGTGTATGAATGAATCGTGGTCATTAAACCTTTTTCGATGCCAAGATTATCATCTATAATTTTTGCTATGGGAGCAAGGCAGTTTGTGGTACAACTTGCATTAGAAACGATAGCTTCGCCTTTGTATTTGTCCTCATTTACGCCCATTACAAAAGTTGGGGTTTCGTTATCCTTTGCTGGGGCTGAAAAAAGCACCTTCTTAACTCCATTTTTTATAAAAACTTTCGCCTTTTCTTGGGTTAAAAATGCTCCTGTACATTCAAGTACCAAATCAACTCCTAGATCCGCAAAGGGAAGCTCATTTGCATCTCTTGTACTAAACATTTGAACTTTGTTTTTGCCCATTTGCATCATATCATTTTCGAGGATTTCCACATCACCATCAAATATCCCATGGACGCTATCGTATTTTAAAAGCTGTTTTGTCATATTTCTGCTTGCAGTGTCATTAACCGCAACTAACTGCATATCATCCCGCCCATTGATGATTCGAGCAACACACCTTCCTATCCTTCCAAATCCATTTATAGCAACCTTTAGTGCCATGTAAAATCCTTTCATTTTTATTGGGGTAATTTTTGGGTATAATTCTATCAAAATACTTATAAAAGAAGATTAAATGAATATAGCAATTTACGGCGGAAGTTTTGACCCACCCCATAAAGGACATGAAAAAATAGTCAAAAAAGCACTTAAAAAATTACCCATAGATAAACTTTTCATCATCCCAGCCTGGCAAAATCCCTTTAAAAAAAACTTTTTTGCACCGCCAAAACTTCGATCAAAATGGCTTAAAAAACTTTGGGGAAATAATGAAAAAATACAAATTTGCACCTATGAGATAGATCAAAAAAATCCAACCACAAGTTATGAAAGCATAAACTATATATATAAAAAATACCCGATAAAAAAGTGTTATCTTATAATTGGTGCCGATAATTTAAAGGATTTGGAAAAATGGCATGAGTATGGGAAGTTGAAAAAAAAAGTTATTTTTGTAATCACCCATAGAAATGGGATAAAAATTCCAAAAAACTTGAAAAAATTAAAAATAAATGTTAATATCTCATCCACAGATTTACGACTAAACCCACAAAGAAAATTTATTTCAAAGAAAATTTTTAAAAGTGTTAGTAAGTTTTACAAAAAGGAAGATTATGCAAAAAACTTTGCAAGCCATAACTGATCTATTAGATAACAAAAAAGCTGAAAATATCCAAACCTTTGATATGAGGAAAAAAGATTATTTTACCGACTATGTGATCATAGCCTCAACCCTAAATGAAAAACATTCAGCCTCTTTAATGGATGATCTAAAGCCGGTTTTAAAATCCATAGGCGAAGAATGCCTACATTCAGATGCTTCAGGCGAGTGGGCAGTTTTAGATCTAGGAAATGTACTCATACATCTAATGAGTGAAGAATATCGTGTAAGATACGATATAGAAAGCTTTTTGAATGATTTTGAGAAGCTAAGAAATGAGCAAATTTTAGAAGATTAAAATCTTACATGTAATTTTCATGTAAGATTACATAATCTCCTTTGCCTTGATTCCTATTAGCTCTAAGCCCTTGTGTATGCTTGATTTTACAACCCAAAAAAGTTTTAGATGAACATCTTCGTTTTTGCTCCCAACAACCTTGTGTTCGTTGTAAAATTTGTGGAACAAAGATGAAAGGTATTTTAAATAATCCGTTACCTTTTGCATTTGTCGGCTCTTATAAGCATCTTCTAAAACTTCGTTGAGTAAAAGGGCGCTAAAGAGTAGGTTTAAGCCGTCATTTTCTAGATTTTCAAATCCCACATGCAAAATATCTTTTGCCTCTTTGCCACTTTTTTTGAAAACCTGGTTTATTCTAGCATGTGCATAGTTTATATAATAAATTGGATTTGAACTATCGGTGTTTTTGAGCATTTGAACGTCAAATTCCAAATGGGTATCGCACTTTTTGCTTAAAAATATAAACCTCAAAGCATCCTTGCCAACCTCTTTAACCACATCATCCATGAGTATAAAATTTCCAGCCCTCTTACTCATTTTAAAAGGCTCGCCATTTTTTAAAAGTGAAACCATTTGGGCTAAAATAACTTCTAGTTTTCCCTCATCATAACCTAGAAAATTTATAGCTGCTTTTACCCTAGCTGTGTAGCCATGGTGGTCTGCTCCCCAAATATTTATGTATTTATCATAAGAGCGGGCAAATTTATCATCATGGTAGATTATATCCCCAGCCAGATAGGTTGGGCGTCCGTCTTCTCGGACTATGACCCTATCTTTTTCATCGCCCCAGTCGCCAGATTTGATCCAGATTTTTTCATCTTTTTTGTAGGTTTTTTTACTTTTATTTAACTTATCAAAACTTTTATCCCAATTTTCATAAAGTGCTTTTTCGCTTACAAAATTATCAAATTCTATCCCAACATTTGCCAAATCTTGCCTAATGCGATCTAGCATCTTATCCTTGCCCCAATCACTTAGGGTTTGAATGTTTTTCTCATCTGCAAAAATCTCACTTCCAAAAGCCTCACTGGCTTCTTTGGCTAGATCTTGAATATACTCGCCTCTGTAAAATTCCTCTGGTTCTTGAACACTTTTTCCTAAAATATTTTCAGCCCCAGCAAGAAAAATCGAAAGTCCCAAAAGTTCTATCTGATTTCCAGCATCGTTTACGTAATATTCACTTACAACATCATATCCCAAATGTCGCCCAACCCTGCACAAACTATCACCCACAACGGCTCCCCTGGCATGTCCTATATGGAGAGGTCCTGTGGGATTTGCACTGACGTATTCGATGAGAATCGTTTCATTTTGCTTTTTGCATGCAAAATCATTTTTGATGGCTTCTTTGGCAAACTCATCCAAAAAAGTTCTTTTTAGCTTAAAATTTACATATCCTTTTATGGAAACCACATCTTCGAAAATTTCCACACTTTTGAACTTTTGGCTCAGCTCATCTGCGATTATCATGGGCGATTTTCGCAAAGTTTTAGCTAAAGAAAAAGCAACTGGCGTGGCATAATCTCCAAGGCTTACATCCTTTGGTTTTTCCAAAACAAAGTCTCCACCTATGATGGGAGAGATTAATTCTTTGATGGTATTTTTCAATTCTAGGCTTCTTTGCTTTGTTTTATCTCTTCTGCCTTAACATCGGCTTTTGCTTCGGTTTCTTCTACCTTTTCAGGCTCACTCTCATCGGCCATTTCCTTTTTGAAACTCTTAATTCCCTTACCCATTCCTTTTGCTAAATCGGGGATTTTTTTTGCTCCAAACAATAAAACTATGATAGCTAAAATTATCAGCAATTCTGGCATACTTGGCATACCCATTTTTTCTCCTTTTTGTTTAATCTTGCAATTATAGCAAAATTTATTATTTATTTTTCCATGAACTTATAAATTTTTGTATATCCACATTTTTAACGCGATTTTGAGATGCTTTTATGATGTGAACAAATTTTTCAAAGGTGCTTTCAAAATCATCATTAACTAATAAAAAATCATACTCCCCCAAACGCTCCATCTCATCTTTTGCATTGGATATTCTTCGCTCTATGCTTTCACTTGTATCCGTATTTCTTTCCTCTAGCCTACGCCTTAAAATATCTCCATTAGGGGTTGTTATAAAGATGGAAGTTATCTTATCTGCTAACTTACCCCTTATGATTTTATGCCCTTGTACATCCACATCTAGGATAACGATTTTGCCTTCATTTAGGGCTTTTTGGACGTATCTTAAAGAGGTTCCATAGTAATTTCCATGCACAAGCGCCCATTCTAAAAAATATCCATCTTCTATATCTTTTTTAAATTTTTCTTCGCTTATAAAATGATAATTTACCCCGTCTTTTTCCCCATTTCTTATCTTTCTTGAGGTGGAAGAGATAGAAAAATATACATTATCAACCCTTTTTAAAACATTTTCCATCAAAGTACTTTTTCCGCTGCCACTAGGACCCGAGATGACTATAAAAGTACCTAGCAATTACTTAGCCTCAAAACCTATGGAAATGTTTATCTTAAAATCCTTTAGGGCTTCATTGTATTTATCTGAATTTAAAACCCCAGAAAGCCACTGGATTAAATCTTTTTCCAATTCTTTTTGAATCTGCTCTTTGTTGGGAATTTGATTTGCATGTTGATTTTGAACAGAATTTTTCTCCCCCAAAACATCCATAAGACTATCCTCGTTTAGGGAAGATAATTCGTCATCTAGCGTATCATCATCCAAGCTTTCATCAAGCAGATCTAATTCTTTACTTTCCAAATCATCTCCATGTTCATATTCTTGTGTACTCTCATCCGTATCGCTTTGGTTATAAGCATCTAATCCTTGAGCCAGCTTTGAAACACCTTCTTTTGGATATGATTCCTCACTTTCATTTTCCCTAGATGCATCTTCAATCACATCGGGAGTTTGCATATCATCATCCTCAAGCAGATGCTTTACCTCATCAATTTCTCGACTGCTTAGAACGAGAGTACTTGATTTTTCCCCACTAAGGAGGCTAGAGCTTATCTTTTCAAATAAATTCATAAAATCGGTGGGCAAAAATGGTTTTTCAAGCATAGAATCCATAATGTCAGGTTTTTCCTCTCCTCTAGGTGCTATGTATGAGAAATGCTCAAACAATTCCATCTCTTTCATAGTCTTAGCAACTTCCTCCTCATAACTCTCGCTATCTATAAAAACCAAATCGCATTTAGTTCCATCATAATCTTCAATTTTCAATACTTCTTTAATCTCATGCCCCATTTTTTCAACACTCAAAGTTATAAGTCTTGACACGGCAGGGTTATCGTTGATAAGCAAAATACGCATGTAAACTCCTATAATATGGAAATACCAGATTTATTGTAGTATAAAAATGATTATGTTTGTATTAAGGGGCTAGTCTTTGTATGCTCCATTTATCTATATCTTTAGCGTAAAGAAATCTATCATGAAGTCTATTTTCCCTGCCTTGCCAAAATTCTATCTCCCTTGGTTCTAGGCGATATCCACCCCAAAAATCGGGAAGGGGAATTTGTTTATTTTTAAATTTTTCTTTCATTTTAGCAACTTGGAGCTTTAAAATATCCCTACTTTCTATCGCCTTGCTTTGCTCACTAACCCATGCGCCTATCTGGCTTCCGCGCGATCTTGTTATAAAATAACTCAGGGACTCTTTGGCAGAAATTTTCTTACAAATCCCGCTTATTCGTATTTGCCTTTCTAGATCTAACCAAGAAAAATTTAAACAAGCCTTAGGGTTTGCATCTAGATCATTAGCCTTTTTACTTCCATAATTTGTAAAAAAAACAAAACCATTCTCATCGTAACGCTTTAGTAAAACAACCCTAGCACTAGGCATCATATCTTCCCCGCAAGTTGCTAGAGTACAGGCGTTTGGATCTTTTACTTTGCTATTTACAGCCTCCATAAACCAGATGCTAAACTGCTCAAATGGATTCAAATCTAAACTTTCTTCATCTAGGGTTTTGAGCCTATATTCATTTCTCATATTTTCTAGATCTAACATATAAAAACCTAATTAATTTATGAGGGCTTTTTCTTTGTTTATTATCGCCATATTTTTCATAACACGGCTATAATAGGGATAATTTACATTTCCACCATTGTACCTACTAACTGCCCTAAAGTAGTTTTGAGTTCTATCATGTAGCCACACTAGATACCTTACAGCTATGGTGGCATTAAATTCATCATCACCCAATAATTTATTCATAAGTTCAACATCGCTTAATTCTAAAACCTCTTTAAGATCTAGCTTTTTAGCTATAAAACGAGCCGTATTTAATCTAACTTGCATAAGCCCCAAAGAAGAGTTAAAGATATTTGGCTGCTTCCCCATATCCCCTATCTTCACTCGCCCCGCATTAGTTTCAGTCAAACAAATCGACATGGCGGTTTTTTCGAAGGTTTCACCATTTTTATTTGGATATTTAAGTGCAACATCCTTTACTAACTTTAAAACATCTATTTGATGATCTTTTAGTTTGCTCCCTAACATCTCACAGCCCAAAAGTAAAAATAAAATAATATTTACAATCTTCAAATTAATTCCTTTTCCATTAAAAGACAAGAGTATAGCAAATAAACTTAAAAATAGTATAAATTTTAGTCGGCGCCCAAAACAGACTACGGATAACTGAAAAATATCTTTAGATCTTAATAAAAAATCTACTACTTTTTCTCAAAAAAGAAATGGGTAAAATATATTACAAAAAATAGTTGTAAAAAAATACCAATTATGGGGATCATAGAAAGGGCAAAAAATCCTATGGAAGTTATGGCTAGGGGTAAAAAGTAGCGTTTTTCAAATATTTTTAGATCATTTTGGTTTAGAATGTTTGAGCCAACATCTATGACTAGAAATTTATAAAACAAATATGCAAAGGGTACATTTATAGCAAAAGGTACGAAAATAAAGGGCAAACAAAGGATAAATAAAACTATAAATTTTAAAATAACCACAAACATCATTTTCATAATGCTGCCGGTACTACATTCTTCCCTAAGGCTATCTTGATAATATTTTTCATGCAAATTCTTAACCACAAAGGGAGTTAAAAATCCCAAAACAACCATGGCGATGATCAAAGATAAAAGTACTGCAAAAAGGCCACCTAAGGCGTAAAAAAATGTTGCGATTAGCCATTGGACTACACCAAATTGTAAGATTTTAAATAAGATCGGATGCTCATCAATTCCTATTTGTTCAAAATTGCCACTCTCCACACCCTCGGCTAGTAAGGATAAAAGTTCTCCGCCACCAAAAATGAGCAAAATGCCTAGTAAAATCAAAGGTATAAACAAAACCGCAAATGAAAGCCCTAAAAATTTAGGGCTTAAATAATCTTTTAAGCTTCTTTGAAATAAATTCATTTTACTTCTTTATAGGCTAATTCAAGCTCTTTATAGATCTGCTCTATGCTTTTATCTCCACTAAGTATGGAGAGCATAACCTCATTATCCTCTTTTCCATTCCAAACTTTTTTGTAATTTCCCTCTTTGTATCCATTGTCTTGGCGAAATTTATTTAAAACATTTTTTGCCACATAAAACTTGTAAAGTTCACTCAAATTCACCCCACATTTTATACTGATTAAAAAATAATTATCCAAAATCTCTTGATACATTTCCTTGTTAAAGCCTGTACTTACATGTATTAACTCTTCTGCATCATTCATAATCTCATGATTGTTTTTTTCACTAAGTACGGCTGGAGATTTGCAAAATGACTTAAAAATCTTTGTATCAGATATGTCATCTACTATTTTATCGATATCGCCTAAATGATTGTTTTTATAATATTCTAGTATCAAACTCATTATAAAATGCCAGATATCAACCACTTCAACTTTCACATTGTCCCAATCAGTTGGAGATGAGATCGATTTCCAATGTTTCCATGCAAAGCTATCGATAAGCTCCGCACATTCCATATAGATGCAACGCTTCCAATTTATAATCTTATCTTTATTTGTATATCCACTCTCCCAGCCCTTTCCATTGGTTTCATTATTTAATTTTTGCTGGAGAGCAAACATTTGCCTTAATATTTCTTTATCACTCATACTTTTCCTTATTTTATCAAAGATACATCAAGCTTTAAAGCCTCATTATCCATAATTCCTATTCCTTTATTTAATACATTTTTACATATCATTTTTGCGCTCTGCAATGAATGCATCTTAAAGGTTCCACACTGATAAGCGTTTAATTCTGGTATATCTTTTTCCCTTGCAACCTTTAAAATATCTTCCATGGATTTCTTCCAAGCCGCGGCAACTTCTTTTAAACCGGGACTTCCCATCAAGCTCATATAAAAACCAGTTCTGCAACCCATGGGTGAAATGTCGATAATCTCAACCTTATCTGAATTTAGATGCTCTCTCATAAATCCCGCAAAAAGATGCTCAAGGGTGTGTATGCCCCTTTGATCTAAGATTTCAAGATTTGGTTTGCAAAATCTCAAATCAAAAACCCTTATATCATCTCCCTTTGGACTTTTCATACCCTTAGCAAACCTAACTGCCGGGGCTGTCATTTTTACATGATCTACCATAAAACTATCCAATAAAGGCATATTTATTCCTTTTTTATTTAAATTTGGAAGATTATACTAAAATATATTTAACGTTTGGAAAATAATAGAAAATTTTTGAGATTAAGGTGCAAGAGAAACCTTGCACACAAACTGCATGCAAGGTCAAAAGATTAACTAAAATCTGCTTTTATGGATTCAACCCATTTATTTATTCTCTCTTCAGTTAGATCATCTTGGTTATCGCTATCTAAGGCAAGTCCTACAAATCTTCCATCTTCACCAATGGATCTTGATTCTTCGAATTCATATCCCTCATTTTCCCATGAGCCAACCACATTTGCACCCTTTTGTTTTACTTCATCATATAGTAAAGACATGGCATCACAGTAAGCTTCTGCATAACTTTCCTGATCCCCTAGACCAAAAAGTGCAACGGTTTTACCAGATAAATCCACATCAGACCAATCAAAGGCATCCCAATCATCTTGAAATTCCCCATCGCCCCAGGTTGATGAACCTAGTATTAACTTGTCAAATCCGTTTAGATCAGTTGGCTCAATGGATGCAACATCAAGCACTTCGCCCTCTCCTAAAGCCTCAGCTATCATTTCAGCAGCACTTTGAGTATTGCCAGTTGAGCTTCCGTAAACTATTCCTATGGACATTCTTTGTCTCCTTTTATAAAATTTGGTTTTAACTTCTACAACTTACCCTATGGGAGATAGAGTAAGGCACAAGGGTTAGCTTAGGAGCCAACTCTCTTTGCGACTTTTTAACTATGATGTGTTTTGTAAATTCTTCATTCCTAGGATAAGCAATGAAAAGCTTTTCAAGATCTCTTCTTTCTAGCATTTCATAGGCTTTTCTTATATCTTCACTTACCTTTTCTTTTTCTTTTGGGTTAATGTATTTAAAGCAAGGCATAATACCCATTATATCTTTCCCATTTTTTGAAACTATGATCACATCATTATCATAGCTTATATCTTTATCCTTATGAATTTTGTGTATTTTATCATAAACGTAGTTAGAAAACAATATTCTCGCATCAAAACATAAACCCTTATCTTCTTTAGCATAAATCATTTGGGCCAATTTAGCAGAGGGATGATCTAACTTTGAAAAGCAAAATTTTTCCATTCCAACAAAATCTCCCCTAAAAAAATATTCCAAAATCAGTTTTGAATTTTTGCACATATTAAAGGATTTATCATTTGCTAAAAGTTTGATTTTTTTCACAAAAACATCGTGTAGATTATCATTTGTGCAAATATGCAAAGGCAGTCTAAATGTAGCATCCATACAGGCATTAAATTGGGTTATGAAAAATATTCTCCTAGCCTTTTTAGATGCAAAACCAAAAACACTAGGGCTAATCTCCCTAACGCCATCTTCGTCTAAATGAAAACCAAAATACATCTTAACTAGCTTTTGGACAAGAACTACAATCAAACTCTTTTTCTAAGCCAAAAACCTTACAATATTCGCTAAAAACACAGCTAACACTTCTTTTAGCGCAAACTAGAGGAATATTTTTTTTCTTGGCTTGGGTTTTTATCTTTTTCATGGTGTTATGGTTTAAAAAACTTGTTAGCATTACAACACAGCTTGTGTCATTTGGTATATTTTTTCTATTTACCCTATTTTCATTTCTGGCATCCCAATGGGTAATCTTTTGGGCACCTAAGTCATGTAAAACTGCCCTTATGGGCGTTATCTCATCGGCTCCTATAACTAAAACTGACATGTACCTCTCCTTTTATGATAATCGTTATTGTAGTAAATTTTATCTGAAAAAAAGCTTTAATTGAGATTGGGTATCATAATATTTTAGAAATTATAAAAACAAAATTGACTATTATATATTTTTTGGATATAGTTTTTGTATTATGAAAGGGGACTGGTATGTTAAGGTTTATCGTTTTAATTATTCTAGTATTTAATCTGCCTTTAAGTGCTAGTGATGTATTTGAAAATGATGAAAATGTTATAGATCTAAAACAAGGAAATGGAATATTTATCCACAACCAATTCAAGCAAAGATATGCCCATTTAAAGCTAAAAAAAGATTTTAATCTAAGATTTGGAAGCAATGGCATGTATGGAGATTTTGCCATAACGGGAGAGTCGATTGTTTGCAATAAAAGCAAATATGGATGCGTTTGGAACTCTACTCAAAGTATAGAAAATGCAACAACAACTAGTATAAATGAGGCAAATTTTAATTTAAATTCTTCAAGGGCAAAACTGAAAATGCCCATCTTAAATAATGATAAAAATATAGCTTATGCAAGGTTGTATTGGCAAGGACATATGGCGCAAAGATCAAACCAAGATGACCCTTTACAAACCATAAAAAACCAACTCAAGCAAAATATAAAAGGTTGGAGTAGTATCAAGTTTCAAACCCCAGATGGATCTAGACATCAACTTAAAGCAAAAAAGGAAGATTGTTTTTGGAAGTCTGCTTGGGGAAAAATAGATTCTAATGCTGGAATTAGATTTGCTTATCAAGCTAGTGTGGATGTGACGGGAATTTTAAAAAATTATATAAATTCAAATTCTTATAAAAATTTAAGCAAAGCTCAAAAGAAAAATCTAAGCTTTGCGTCTGGAGATATAATCACCTCAAGCCAAGGAAAAGATAAGGACATAATTTACTGGGATAATACCAATAATGCTTTTAGGATTGAAAAAGTAGGACATTTCGGGGGTTGGGCCCTTGTGATCGTTTATGATATGAAGACAAAAACGGATAAAAATTTAAAATTTAAACATCTTGCCCTATATGATGGCTTTGCAATTTTATCCCCACAGAATCAAATAAAAGATGAAGTTTCCATAGATATAGATGGTTTTTTAACCCCATCCAAAGATAAAGTAGATGCAAGTTTGGCTTTTTTTGCAGGTCGAACAAAGGGCGCAGAAAATCCCTCAAGGGGATACTTTAAGATAAGAGATAAAGATAAAAACTACCATTTTGTATATGATGATAAAAATCCAAAATATAATCCGGCAAATGGAACTTTTACCATCAAAGGGGAAAATATAAACCACCAAAGAGATTACCACTCAGGAACTGATCTGAATATGTTTGACATCTCTAGCATAATGCAAAATGGACAAACAAATACAAATATAAAGCTAGGTGCTTATTTTATAAATGGATCTAGCTATAATTTCAATTTAGGAATGGTAGCCTTTAGCACAACAATCCATAAGAGAGAACATCCAAGTGAAAATTTAAATCACAATCCAACCTGGGGAGCATTTAATGTGGCATCTGAGGGTATATATGAAAACTATCTTGGAGGCGTTAGATATCCAAAGTTTAATATACCAACCCAAGTTGTGAACAAAAGGGCAAAATTTCGCATAACATCACATGCAAAAAAACCTAAAGTTATGGGTGTTCCTTACATTTATGAGAAAAAAATTCCCACAATTATCGCCATAGAGTTAGTGGATAATTCTAAACACAAATCCACAATAACTTGTGATGGATGTGAGGAGAGTATAGCGGAGAGATTTTGGGTGCCTATGTTTGATAATAATGGAAAAAATATCTCAAATAAAAGCTTTGAAAATGCCTTACAAAAAGCATATAATGAAAAGCTAATAAATGCCAAAAACATGGAAGAATATTTATCCCAAGCTAGCAAAAATGCTACATTTAGGATTGTCGCAAATACCATAGATAATAATCATAATTATATGAAAATAAAAATGCAAAATGACAAATATAAGATTGAGGATTATGATATTTATATAAACTGGTTATTTCAATATGTAAAAAATGAAAATAATAATACTTACAATTTTATTGAAGATTTGCCTTGCAAAACACCGGTAAAAGATGACAATAAAAACTTGATTAAGTATGTAAAAGATATATGTAGTGGGGATTTTATGGGCTATAAACAACTTTTTAGATGCAATGAATGCCTACTAGGCTACCACAGCGCAAATACTTGCTCAAGGGATAATTTTTCCATAAGACCTGAAAGTTTTTATGTGGAAATCAAGGATGTAAACCACAAAAACCCAGAATATCTAAAAAGATTTGCGCTAGATAGAACAGGCAATTTATCACCCAAAACAAATCCCATTGACTTATCTGCTGGATACAAATATAAAATCGAGATAAATGCCACTAGCCACAAGGATATGGACAAAAACTCACAAGTAGATCTAAAGGCAGTCAAGGGTTATTCGGGGTTTTTCCCAAAGCAAATAGACAATGAAAATCAAAAAGCCATATACAAATGGAGTTCAGTAAAAAATCAATGTAACGATATCAATAATACTCCAATATTTTCAGTAGATCCAAGCTCGGATATTTATTTTTATAATGGACTAGCCAAGGGCGATACCCTAATAGATAATGTGGGAGAATACAATCTAACATTGGTGGATAAAAAATGGACCATGGTTGATTGGAAAAAAGAATACCTAAATCATCATAAAAAAGCCAAGATACTTATCGATGGCATAGAAAAAGAAGTGGATGTTAGAAATTTTTTCGCTGAAAATGGAGATGGAAAGGATTGCTCTTTAGAATCAAGTTTTATACCCAAAAATAACCTATTGCCACAACTTATATCAAAGAAGCTGACAAATCTAAATGGTTGCATTATAACAAATGAAAACCACGAAAACCAAGATACCAAAATCAAATACAAAACCCAAAATATAATAACTCATCCTTATAAATTTGTCTCTTCTCTAAAAAATAGCTATTGGGAACCAAATAAGCTTAGTTTTGGTATGGATAATTGGATCTATATTGCCGATATAAATAGAACAAATTTTGATAAATCAGTACACTTTAAAGGACTTATAAAGGCGCTAGGAAAAAACAACCACCCACTTTCAAATTTTGTAAATGAATGCTATGCCAAAGATATCAATATCTCTTTGAAATTAAATAATTTTAGATCAAAAAATCCCCCATCCCCTTACCCAAAACAAAAATATGAAATCTTTGCCTATAATCAAAATAAACAAGAAATATACCATGTTCATAAAAGTAAAGATTATAATTTAACCAGGGAGGATTTTCATATACCTAAAACTGCTTTTCAAAAAGATTTAAATGGAACACTTGATATAAGTATAAATATTAACTTTTCAAGGAATACAAATAAACCATCAAGCCCCATACCAATAAACTTTAAAGATATAAATATATCTTGTTTTGATAAAAATAAATGCACTATGCAAGCCGATCTAGCACCCAATCATACCCCAAAAGGAGGAGAAACTTACAATAATAATCTTAGCTTCGTTTACGGTAGAAATTGGTCTAGGGATTATTTTCAGGTTACAAATAAAGTAGATGCTTTGGTTAGATATGAAATTTATTGTGATATTGATAATTGCAATAGGATCTATAAATACTTAGGAGTTCAAAATAGCCTAGATGGAAGATGGTACGCAAATCCAACACATAATGTTCTAATAGACGGGGGCATATCCACAATCAAAGATGGAAATACCTTAAATTATAAAACCAAGATAGTAAGAAATAAGGAAAATGAATTAATAAATGGCATTGAGGGAAGCATAGAAATAGCGGGTACTCCAAACAAAAATTACACAGAACCAATACACATACAAACATCCCCTTGGCTCATATATGATAAAAATAAAAAAAATGCAAAATTTAATACTTTTTATGTGGAATTTGTAATTAATTCATGGGCAGGGCAAGGGCAGCTAGGTTTAGTGGTTGATGAAAATCTATCTTCACATACAAGCAAAAGAATGGAATGGTGATGAAAAAAGCAATATCTTTAATAGAGCTCATATTTGCCATAGTTATAGTGGGGCTTGTGGTTTCATCTTTGCCCACCATACTGAGCCAAGCTAATACAAATAATATTTTTACCCTCAAACAAGATGCCATAAAAGCAGCCCAAACAAAGATCAAAGGTATATCTACTCATTTTTGGGATGAGAGATCATATAGTCCAATCACACTAAAATCATACATAATAAATACCAATAGCCAAAATACCCAGCTAAACAACAGACCTGGCTTAACAAAATTAGCAGGAAGAAGAAGTAAAAGTTTAGAAGAAAGAAATGCTACAAAGATAGGAAAGGAGGGGCAAGTTATAAATGATATAGATGATTTTGATGCTCAAAAGGAAAAGGTGGCAAGGAGTGTTATAAGTAAACATTTAAATGGGGCAAAAAATTTGGATTATGTATTTAAAAACAAAATGCAGCTAATAAGCCAAGTTAGATATGTAAATGATAATGCCATTAACTTCACATCTCCTAATGCAAGTTTTAATTTTAGCTTAGCAGATGCCACAAATACCACATCAAATATCAAAAGAATATGCGTAAAAATAAAACTCGATGATAAAAATACAATATCCCTATATTCTTACGTTTTTAACATAGGCGAATCCTCCAAGATAGGTCCTAGGAATTTTAATCCATGAAGAAAAAAGCTTTTAGTTTAACGGAACTTATTGTAGTCATAGTTATGCTTGGTATAATCTCTAGCATAGGTTCTTTTATCGTAAGTTCAATGTATGAAAATTATATAAAAACCAAAACCATAAACAAACTCCAATCCCAAACCCAACTAGCGCTTGAACAAATCGCTAAAAGGTTATCTTATCGTGTTAAAGGAAGTGTAGGGATTATAAGGGGAGGAAAGATATTTTCCCTATCCAAAGCCAAAACTACTGACAATATACTCACTTGGATAGGAATCAGTTACGAAAGTAACCTTGGTGGGTGGAGTGGGTTTATAGATCTAAATAGCCATAAAACAAACCCTCTTACAAATCCACAAACCATACATTCTCCAGCGAGTAATTTAAGTTTTGCAAGGAATATTATATTTTCACTAACAAAGGGAGATTTAGATCTAAATTCCCTCAACGCTCAACATCCAGCCCTTATCCTAAAGCCACCATCTAATGTTGATTCAAATATATCAAAATACTTTTCCCATAATGGGGATGATTATACTATCAGGGTTAGAAAAATGGATGATGAAACCTTTGCTATTTTGTCCCAAGATAAAGTTCCTGATTATCAAAATGATGGCTCAAGGGACTTGTATGAGGAATATTACTTATCCCATAGCGCCTATGCCATCATACCCCAAGGGAGTGAAAATGATTTTAAGCTTATCCTTAAATATAATTACCAACCATGGGAGGGCGAAACCTATAAAGATGGAAACTCGGCCATCCTAGCTGAGCATGTGAGCACCTTTAGATTTGTGCAAATAGGTAGCACTTTGAGGATAAAAATTTGCATACACGATAATAAACAAAGTAGCGATACGGATTTTAGCTCTTGCAAAGAAACGGCGGTATTTTGATGAAAAAAGCTTTCTCTCTCATAACGGCTATTATTTTTATAGTGTTAGTTGCTAGCATTAGTGCCTTATCTTTGTCATTATCAAATATTAACGTAAAGCAAACGGGAGATTTATACTTTAGATCTCAAGCCGAACTCTTAGCGCAAAGTGCCACAGAATTTGCCCTACTTGGCATAAGTGCCCACGATATAAGTGCACTAGGCAGCTGCTTAAATTCCATAACAGCAACCTTTCCAGATGCAAATAATCCAATATTTAATATTGATGTAAAGATATCTTACCTAGGCAAAGGATTACCCGCTAGTTGCAATATAGCATCTAATATGGTGGAAAATGTTGATTCTAATCTAACAGTTATTATAGATACAATGGTTCAAACAAACAATAAAAATATAGCCATAGAGCCTATAAGATCCCACAAAAGAACCATACAAAAGCCCTAGTTATTTTAGTGGATTAGTATTTTAAATTGTAGATGCTAGTAAAAAGATTAACCGGCTTTTTCCTCTTCAAATCTACCGATAGACATTAAGCGTTTATATCTTTTCTCTAGTCTTTGCTCATCGCTTAAAGATTCAAGCTCTTCTAGGGATTTGATAACATATTCGCCCAAGGAATTTATAGCACTTTCCTTATCTCTATGGGCGCCTATAAATGGCTCATCGATAATATCATCTATAAGTTCATGCTCTTTTAGATCTTCTGAGGTTATTTTCATAGCCTTTGTGGCACTTTCAGCCTTGGAAGGATCTTTCCAGAGTATGGCAGCACATCCTTCTGGGGATATAACAGAAAAAACCGAATACTTCATCATGGCAAGCTTATCCGAAACCCCCACAGCCAAAGCTCCGCCACTTCCGCCCTCGCCTATGACAACGGCTACGCTTTTGATATTTAAAGAACTTAGCTCATACAAATTTCTAGCTATTGCCTCACTTTGCCCTCTCTCTTCGGCTTCGATCCCAGGATATGCACCTGGAGTATCGATAAGAAAAAGAACGGGAATATCAAACTTTTCAGCCATTTTTGCAAGCCTTAGGGCCTTTCTATAACCCTCAGGATGGGGCATACCAAAATTTCTTTTAAGTTTATTTTTAGTTCCGCGACCCTTTTGTTCGCCTATAACCATAATCTTTTTACCCTTCAATTTTCCTATATAGGCAATCATAGATAAATCATCCCCATAGGATCTATCCCCATGGATTTCATAAGCATCATCTAGCAGGGCTCCTATATAATCAAGGGCATAGGGTCGATCAGGATGGCGTGCGAGTTGGAGTTTCTGGTAATCGCTTAGATTTTTATAGGTTTTTTTTATCTCTTTTTCGAGATTTTTTTGTAAAATCTCCACTGCGTGTTTGTCGTTTTTTATCCTTGCTGAGGAAATATCCTCATCAATTTGCTGAATATTTTTCTCAAAATCCAAATACGTAGCCATATTCTCTCCTTAACTAAACACGCTTAAAAATAATAGAACCATTTGTTCCACCAAAACCAAAGGTGTTACTCATAACCACATTTAACTCTTTTTTTCTAGCAACATTTGGCACATAATCTAGATCACAATCAGGATCGCTATGTTCTTGATTTATGGTTGGTGGAATAACACCATCCCTTAAAGCCAAAAGTGCAATTATCGCCTCTATAACTCCAGCTGCACCCAAGCAATGTCCAATCTGCCCTTTTGTGGAACTAACCGGGGGAACATTTTTGCCAAAAAGTTCCTTAATAGCAGCCGTTTCATTTTTATCATTGATAGGCGTTGAGGTTCCATGGGCGTTTATATAATCAACCTTTGGACACCCAGCCATCTCATAAGCCATTTTCATAGCCCTATAAGGTCCATCTTGGGTTGGGGTAGTTATATGGTAAGCATCCCCGCTTTCTCCAAAGCCGATTATCTCCCCATAAATCTTAGCACCCCTTTTTATAGCGTCTTCATAGCATTCTAAAACCAAGGCGCCAGCACCCTCGCCCATAACAAAACCATCCCTATCTTTATCAAAAGGACGTGAAGCGCGCTTTGGGTCATCATTTCTAGTAGATAGTGCCCTCATGGAGGCAAAACCACCCATGCCAACTCCGCAAATAGCACATTCAGCCCCCACAACCAACATCTTTTTGGCTCCACCAACAGCTATGGTTTTATAAGCTTCCGAAATGGAATGGGTTCCTGCTGTACAAGCGGTAACTGCCGAGAGATTCGGGCCCTTTAGGGAGTATTTTATAGAAACCATGCCACCTAGCATATTTACAAGAGCAGATGGAATAAAAAATGGAGATATACGTTTTGGTCCTTTTTGATCTAATAGAATGGAATTTTTTTCTATACTTGTTAATCCTCCAATGCCAGATGCAGAACAAACACCAAATTTTTCATTGTCAAAATCGCTAAAATTAGCATCTTCCATGGCTTCTTTTGCTGCGTGTAAGCCTAGTTGGATAAATCTATCTGCCTTTTTGACTTCTTTTTTATCTAAAACTCCCAAGGGATCAAAATCTTGTATCTCCCCTGCTATTTTAACGCTTTGCTCACTCACATCAAACAAAGTAATTCTTTTAATGCCACATTCTCCATTAACTATAGCCTTAAAAGAATTCTCCTTGTCAAGTCCTAGGGAATTTAACATGCCAACACCAGTTATAACAACTCTTTTCAATTTTAACTCCTCAAGATAAAGCGCATATAAAAGCCCAAAAAAGGGCTTTTATATTATTTGTTATCTTCAATATATTTTAAAGCATCTCCAACGGTTACGATCTTTTCTGCATCTGCATCTGGGATTTCTAGATCAAACTTTTCTTCCAAAGCCATAACAAGCTCCACCACGTCTAGCGAATCAGCACCCAAATCCTCAACAAATTTAGACTCTTCCTTAACCTCTGCTGGGTCAACATTTAGTTGTTCAACAACAACTTCCTTTATATCTTCAATTAATGCCATTTTCATCTCCTTAAAAAAATTTGCATCATTTTAGCAAAATAAGCTTAAAAATTTGCTATTTGTGTACTTTTTTGGCGGATTTTTATATGTAAGCTTACATTACATATACATTCCGCCATTGACTTTTAAAACTTCTCCTGTGATGTATGAGCTTTCATCACTAAGCAAAAAAGCCACAGCATTTGCTATATCTTCGCATTTTCCAAAGCGTCCTAGGGGGATTTTTTTGGTGTATTCTTCTTTTATTTTTGGATCTAGTTTATCCGTCATATCTGTGGCTATAAAGCCTGGAGTTACGGCGTTAAAGCGTATATTTCTGCTACTAGCTTCCAAAGCAAAACTTTTTGTCATGGCTATCATACCGCCCTTAGATGCTGAATAATTTGTTTGCCCTATATTTCCACTTTCTCCCACGATTGAGGCTATATTTACAACAGAACCAAAACGTTTTTTGCTCATAGCCTTTAGTGCCTCGCGCGAACCCAAAAAAGCTGAAGACAAGTTAGCATCTAACACTTCATCAAAATCATTCTTTTTCATCCTAATTGCCAGCTTATCTTTGGTAATTCCTGCGTTATTTACCATATAACTAAGCTCCCCATCGCAAGAAATTATAGCCTTGATAGCCTCCACAAAAGCATCCTCATCAGTAGCATCAAAGCCAATAACCGCAGCCTCACCACCTTCTTTTTGGATTTGCCCTTTAAGCTCATCTGCTAGATCTGGGTTTGAGCGGTAATTTATCCAAACTTTAAGCCCAAGTCTTGCCAAAACTAAGCTGATAGTTCTACCAATCCCCCTACTTGCTCCTGTGATTAAAACATTTTTTCCTGTGAAATTCATTTTCTCTCCTTTATATAAGTGGTTCATCCATTTCTTCTGGGATGGGTAGTTGCATTAGTTTTAAGATGGTCGGTGCGATATTGCTTAGTCCTCCATTTTTTATGCTCTTATATCCTTTTGCTTTAAGAAAGCAAAAAACATCATAAGTTGTGTGATTTGTGAGGGGTTTTCCATTTTTATCTTTGAGCTCTTCACAATTGCCATGATCGCTTGTGATAAGTATATTGTAATCTTTTTCTTCGCTTTTTTCTAAAATGCGTCCGATTTGTTCATCGACTGCTTCAACTGCCTTTATGCTTGCTTCAAAATTGCCTGTGTGCCCAACCATGTCTCCATTGGCAAAATTTACCACTATAAAATCATATTCCCTATCCATAGCCTTTAAAATGCCATCACAAACTTCTCTAGCACTCATTTGAGGTTGTAGATCGTAGGTTTGAACCTTTGGACTTGGGACTAAAAGTCTTGTTTCGTTTTCCACTAATTCCTCAACTCCGCCGTTAAAGAAAAAAGTTACATGGGCGTATTTTTCGGTCTCAGCTGTGTGAAGTTGGCTAAGTCCATGACTTGAGATAACCTCGGCTAGGGTATTTTTAGGTTTAAAGCTTGGAAACATGATGGGAAAATCAAACTCGCTATCATATTCGGTCATAGTTATAAGCTTGAAAGTTTGCTTTATCTTAAATTCATTAAAGCTTTTTTGCCCCAAACTTGCCCCAAACTGCCTCATTCTATCGTTTCTAAAATTTACTAAAACTATGCCATCTTTAGTGTCTAGTCCCTCATATTTTCCAAAACAAACTGGATCTATAAATTCATCGGTTTTTTCTTCATCGTACATGTGGGAAATGTATTCTTTTGGGCTTTTGCTAGTTTTGTTTTTGGCATCTACTATAACATCATAAGCCCTCTGAACCCTTTCCCAGCGCTTATCCCTATCCATAGCGTAAAAGCGCCCACCAATACTTGCTAAACTTATATCCTCGTCTAAAATTTCTTCTAGCATTTTTAGATACATTAGCGATGAAGTAGGACTTACATCTCTTCCATCAGTAAGGGCGTGTATGCAAACTTTTTTGCCTCTATTTTTGGCTATCTTTGCTAGGGCTATGATATGATCTATATGCGAATGAACTCCACCATCGCTTAAAAGTCCTACAAGATGAATGGTTTTGCTGGTTTTTAAAAGTCCATTTAGGGCTTCATTTTCACCCAAAGTATTGTCTTTTATTGCCTTGTTGATTTTAACTAGATTTTGGTATAAAATCCTCCCACTTCCTATGCACATATGCCCAACTTCGCTATTTCCCATTTGACCCTCAGGAAGCCCCACGCTTAGCCCTGAAGTTTTGATGAGTGAATTTGGATAAAAAGAGAAAAGTTTATCATAGTTTGGTTTTTTTGCATGGTAAAATGCGTTATAAAAATCCGAAGTATTATGACCTATACCATCGGTGATAATAAGAATAGTTTTTTTATTTTTTGTCATTTATAGCTTTCTATATTAATTCTTTGTAAGCTTCATTATACTAAAATAATGCTTTAAAAAAATAAATCCTCGATAAATTTTACAAAAAATAGGAAAAAAATGCTGTACTTGTTTTATCAACTAAGTTCCATAAATATATTTCAATACATTACCGTAAGAGCTGGAATAGCCTTTTTCATCTCTTTTATGCTTTCAGTTTTTATCATACCCAAATTTATCCTTTGGGCAAGAAGAAAAAAAGCAAGTCAGCCCATCTACGATCTAGCACCAAAAAACCACCAAAAAAAATCTTTTACACCAACCATGGGAGGGGTAATTTTCATATCAATGGCGATTTTTTCTACTATTTTATGTGCAAGATTGGATAACATTTATGTTCTATCGGCCCTAGCTTGTATAATAGGATTTTTCCTAATTGGCTTAAAGGATGATTACGCAAAGATAAAAGGCGGGAAAAACGAAGACGGGCTGAACGCAAAAACCAAACTTATTTTACAAATAATTATAGCCTTTGTGGTTAGTTGCTTGGTTTTTAATGCAAATGGTATGAGTTCGGATTTTTACCTACCATTTTATAAAAAACCCATTTTTGATATGGCTATTTTTAGTTTAGGATTTTGGACTTTGGTCATGGTTTCTTCCTCAAATGCAGTAAATCTAACCGATGGATTAGATGGATTAGCAACCTTGCCTAGTATATTTGCGATCTCAAGTCTTGGGGTTTTCATCTATGTTATAGGAAATGCAAATGCTAGTGAGTATCTGATCTTCCCAAAAAATATAGGCGTGGGAGAGGTGGTTATAGTGGCCACAGCTTTTATAGGCTCCCTTGTGGGATTTTTATGGCACAATTGTTATCCAGCTGAAGTTTTCATGGGAGATAGTGGAAGTTTAACCATAGGGGCTTTCATAGGATATATGGCTATTATTTCTAAAAATGAATTACTTTTATTTGTAGTTGGTTTTGTTTTTGTATTTGAAACCATCTCAGTTATCTTGCAAGTTGGAAGTTTTAAAACAAGGAAAAAGAGAATCTTCCTCATGGCACCCATTCATCATCATTTTGAAATGAAAGGTTGGGCAGAAAATAAGATCATAGTTAGGTTTTGGATTCTAGCTCTTTTATCAAATATTATAGCTCTAACGGCACTTAAAATCAGATGAAACGCTCCATTTTTGGCTTTGGCACCACAACAAAACCCTTGGCAAAGGAGGGTGGTTGGGATATTTATGATGATAGATTTGAACAAATTAGCAAGGATGAATTTGGAAATAATCTACTTCCATGTGAAAATTTTAATCCCCAAAAAAGCTATCTTGAACTTGTAAGTCCTGGCTTTTTGCCCACAAAAGAGATAGTGAAAAAGGCTAAAAATCTAATAAGCGAATATGATTATTTTTTCTCTAAAATGCCACCATCTGTTTGGATAAGTGGAACAAATGGAAAAACCACAACAACCCAGATGCTTGAATTTTTACTAAACAAAAGGGGTGCAAAATCTGGCGGAAACATAGGAACTCCCCTTGCATCTATGGATCAAAAAGCACCGCTTTGGATACTTGAGACTAGCTCGTTTACACTCCATTATACAAAAAAAGCCCACCCAAATATTTATATTTTACTTCCCATTGCCCAAGATCATTTAGATTGGCATAAGGACTTTGAAGAGTACCAACATGACAAACTTAGTCCGCTAGGGAGAATGAAAAAGGGCAGTGTTGCCATTTTGCCCAAAAAGTATTCGCATATAAAAACAAATGCCCATTGTATATTTTACGAAAACGAGCAAGATTTATGCAAAAAGTTTAACCTAAAGTTAGAAGATATAAAAATAAAAGAACCATTTTTACTAGATGCCATCCTAGCTTTAGTGTGCGAAAAAATACTCTACAACAAAGCTGATCTAGAAAAGATAAACACCTTCAAAATCGACCGCCATAAGATGGAAGAAATAAAAGATAAAAAAGGAAGGCTTTGGGTAAATGACACCAAGGGAACAAATATAGATGCCACAAAGGCAGCCCTAAAAAGATATAAAGATAAAAAAATCCATCTAATCTTAGGAGGAGTCGATAAGGGCTTAGATTTGAGTGAACTTTTTTCATATATGCAAGATCTAAATGTCAGTATCTACGCCATAGGGCAAACCACCCAAAACCTAGTAAAGCTATCTTGCAAATACGATCTAGATGCAAAAAAATGTTTTGATTTACAAAGGGCTGTGGAAGAGATAGATGTGGCTTTAAAAAAAGAAGAAGTAGCCTTGCTATCCCCTGCAACCTCAAGTTTTGACCAATTTAAATCTTATAGCCACAGGGGAGAAGTTTTTGTAAAATGCGTAAAGGAATTGTAAATTTAAGTGCACCTTAAACTTTTTTAGATACAATTTCACTTTCTTAAAAAAATTCTCACAAAAATGGCCTGATAGCTCAGTCGGTAGAGCAGATGACTGAAAATCATCGTGTCCTTGGTTCGATTCCGAGTCAGGCCACCACCCTTAAAATATCACTTAAAATTTTGCAAGCAACTCCCCAAAAAAGGAAGAGATATGGAAAAAGCATTTATGGAAGCTATGAATTTTAGACATGCTTGTAAAGTGTTTGATAAAAGCAAAAAAATAAGTGATGAAGATATAATCTACATACTAGAAGCAGCCAGAAAATCGCCTTCTTCTTTCGGAATGGAGCCTTGGAAATTTTTAGTTATAAGCAATGAAAACTTAAAAAAACAATTAAAATCTCACTGCGGATATCAAAAACAAATAACAAGTTGCTCACACCTGATAATCGTCTTATGTGCCATAGAAAATGTAAAGCCAAGTTCTCAAGTGCCGAAAATAAAATTTGCAAGAAGAGGGTTAGGAAAGATAAAAAATGCAATGTATCTAACTCTTTATGCATCACACCTAAAAGAAACATTAAAAAGCGATGAAAATATTTATGCTTGGACCTCGAAACAAAGCTATTTAGCTGTTGCAAATATGATGAATGCTGCTGCAGTCAAGGGAATAGATTCTTGTCCAATTGAGGGTTTTAACAAAGAGAAAGTGGAAAAACCCTTGGACTTGATACTAAAAAATTTCAAGTAGCACTCATATTGCCATTTGGGTATAGACTAAATAAACAATCAATCCAGATAAGGGAACCTTTAGAAAATATAGTTGAATTTATACGATAAAGAATAAAATATTTGATTTTCAGATTTTACTAAATATTTATAATTTTGTAGTAAAATGTATGTAGTTCACTCATAAAAGGTTCATTTTGATAATAAAATCCATATTTCCATTAGTAACCATCATAGCTTTGAGATTTTTAGGTCTTTTTATCGTCTTGCCTGTTGTTTCTTTGTATGCTCTAAAGCTAGATCATTCAAACAAATTTTTAGTAGGCGTAATGATAGGGGCATATGCACTAACCCAGCTTCTTTTACAGATTCCTTTTGGGATTTTATCGGACAAAATTGGACGAAAAATTGCCATGTATATAGGGCTTTTTATCTTTATGGTAGGCTCTCTTGTTTGTGGATTTGCCGATGATATTTACACTCTTATACTAGGAAGATTTTTACAAGGAAGTGGTGCCATAGGAGCTGTGGGAACTGCCATGATAAGCGATATGGTAAAAGAAGAAGTAAGGGGTCATGCTATGGCTTTTATGGGGGCTAGTATAGCTATGGCTTTTGCTGTTTCTATGGCTTTGGGACCTTTAATTGGGGGACACTATGGAACCCAGTGGTTATTTTTCTTAACAGCTTTTCTAACCCTTGTTGCCATGTTTATCTTGTATGTTAAAGTGCCAAATCCGCCTAAAATTACCCATGATTATGATAAAAATGCTAAGTTTTTGCCCATTATGAGGGATAAAAACCTTAGAAAGATGAATATCACAAACTTTTTACAAAAGGGTTTGATGACCTTGGCTTTTTTTGTAATTCCTATTACCATATATCATGATTTTGGATGGGAAAAAAGTGAGCTTTGGAAAGCCTATGTTCCAGCTATGATTTTAGGCTTATTGGCCATGGGTCCATCGGCGATCTTGGGTGAAAAAAAGGGCAAATCAAAGCTAATGTTAGGCATTGGAATAGCCTGTTTTATGGTGGGATATTTGCTTTTAGGATATGCTAAGAATGTGGAATTATTTATAGTGGGAATTGTGATATTTTTCGTAGGCTTTAATATGCATGAACCACTTATGCAATCTATGGCAAGTAAATACTCAAAAGTCCACCAAAAAGGGGCAAGTTTGGGCATTTTCAACGCCTTTGGATATGCTGGAACATTTATGGGAGGGTTAATAGGTGGCTATATTCTACACAACCATGGAATTATGCAAATAGCATGGATAGTTAGTATTATCTGTTTTTGGTGGTTTTGGATTATCTATGCCCTAGACAACCCTGCATTTCATAAAAACATCTACCTTAAAAGTGGCGAATTTTCCCAAGAGGGAACAAAAAACCTCCATACCCTAAATGGTTTAATAGAATGGTATAAAAGGGATGGGAGTTTGGTTATAAAATATGACTGCAAAAAAACCAATGAAGAAGAGATTTTAAAGATTGTGGGGGCTTAGTTTATCCTAAACCCAATCTTGATTTAGGCTTGTAGTTTTAAAATCTGAACCTTTTCGCCTTTTTTGATAAGCTTTTTATCTTTGGGAACACAAAGCAAGGCTGCATTTTCAAGCAAATTTGTAACTATGGCGCTACTTCCTTTTACTTTCCCTTTTAAATTTACATATAAAGAGGTATTTCTTACATGTAAATTGCAAGTTGTAAACTCCGTATAGGGTGAACGCTTTGGATAATCTTCTTCCATGATAGCCTCGCAAAAACGCCTTTTAAAATCCACATTTAACCAACTCTCAAGCAACCTAACCCCATAAAGATAAAAACCAACTAAAGAGCTATAAGGAAATCCAGGTAGGGCAAGGATGTATTTCTCGCCAATTTTAGCAACCCTGATATGGCGACCAGGTTTTATGGCTGAGCCTTCTACTATATTCTCAACTCCAACCTCTCTGACCACATCCTTTACAAAATCATAATCCCCAACACTCACTCCCCCAGTCGTTACGACCATATCACAAGTTTCCAATGCTTCTAGGATGCGTTTTTTTATAAGTTCTTTATCGTCTTTTACTAGACCAAATATGATAGGACTAGCCCCGATCTCCTTTGCCACACAAGCTAATCCCACATGATTTGAGCTTCGTATTTGTGAACTTCTTTGCAAAGGCTCTCCGATGTCAACTATCTCATTTCCTGTGGCTATGATACCAACACGAGGGGGAATATAAACACAAACTTGCACTACCCCAAGCTCGGCTAGAGTTGCTATCTGAGCATATCCTATGGGAGTTCCTTTTTTTATCAAAATATCATCTTTTTTGTAAGATTCCCCTTGGGGACGAACCGCAAAACCAAAAGAAACTTCTTCTTTTATGATGATTTCATCGTCCATAACTTCCACATTTTCTATGGGAATCAAAGTATCGCTTCCTTCAATCATGAGTGAGCCTGTAAAGGTTTTAACACATTCACCTTGTTTTAAGGACATAGTAGCATCAGCTCCTGCTGGAACTTGACTTATAACTTTCAACTTTCCAAGCTTTTGATCCTCCCATCTCAAAGCGTACCCATCCATGCTTGAGGTGGGAAATTTTGGGCAATCCTCCCCTGCTTTTAAATCCTCAGCCAAAATCCTTCCATGGGATTGGAGGATATTTACGTATTCTTTTTTACATTTTTTTGAAAAACTTTTTTCTAAATTTTCTATGGTTTTTTCATAGCTTTCCCATTTTTTCATTTACCTTCCTTAGCTCAATATCCCAGCATTTGGCAATGCCTTGCTTCTTTTTTTAGCATAAATTCTTTTTCCATTTTTTAGATCATACTTCCAGATGGGAGCATTTGCCTTAAAATCTTCCACAAATCTATCTAACATCTCAAGTCCAACCCTTCTTTGTGGAGAAATAACAGCACACATGAAAGATGTGGTGTGATTTGGCACATCCCCACAAGAATGGGCCATTAGGATATGGGAATTAAGATCACTCAACTTATCTTGCCAACCTTCAAACCATTTTTCTAAAATGGGCTCATATAAATCAAAACTAAGCCCACTAATTCCATCCTCATCCCTTACAATGCCCACAAAACTAACAAAAGCACCGCAGTTTCTGTCCTTATACTCTTCGTACCATCTATTGTGGATTTTTTCCACATCCAAACTTCCCTCATATATTTCCAACATATCAACCCCCACAAACTGGCGGCAAAAGGGAGATTTTATCATCCTTTTTGACTTCAATATCTAATGAACTAACCATGATATCATTTAGGGCAAGCGAGCAAATCTCAAGCCACTCTTTCAAACTCTCATCTTTGCCTAAAATATCCTTTAACTCTTTTAAATTTTGTATATCAACTTCTAGATCTTCCTTGCCTATGGGTCCTAAAAATTCTACTTTTGCCATTTTTGTCCTTTTGTTAAAATCTTATTATAACATATTCATACCAAATCACTAACTAAGATCTGTTTTTGAACTATCTCGTTATAATATTTATTCCTAGCCACCCCATTTACACTAACGAAAATCAGCCTTATATTGTATTTAAACTTTGTTTGACTATTGAAAATAGATATTTTATTTTTTAAATTTTCATAATATTGTTTATCTATGATAAATTCACTATCATGATATTTACACTCGATAATGTCAATATTTTTACTACCATTTGTGTGCTCTAAAAGCATATCTATCTGTGCTCCTTTTTGGTTTTTATCCCTATAATGCCAATAGTGTGTTTTTGTTGGAACACCTGATATGCCAAGGGCTTCTTTGATCTTATTTGAATGGGTAAAACAAATATTTTCAAAGGCAAAACCACTCCAGATGCGATATTTTTGACTAGTATAGATTTCATCAAAGGAGTTAAAACCTCTCATCCACTTGGTATAAAAATACGAAAAACTATCCCCTGCACGAAATATCCTATCCCTTACGTTTTGATTAAATTTCCCAATAGAATAAATAAATCCAGCAGATTCCAAATCCTCAAGCGCATCTTTTATAACGCAAGGGGATGCGCCAATATTCAAAATCAGCTCCTTTTGGGTATAGCCACTCCACTTTGAAGATAGCAAATCCATTATCTTGTAGTGCCATTTGGCATTATTAAACAAGGAGCTATAAAGTTCTTTATACTCGGTTTTTAGCAAACCATTTATATCAAAACATTGAAGATCCACATTTTCACTCAAGGTTTTTGTGCAATCTAATCCATCCAAATATTTAGCAACCCCACCAAATACAAAATAAGCATCTACTATGCTCTTATGGCTATATCTACATCCCTTAGCATGGAGCATTTTTTTGGCTGTTGCTAGATCAAATTGCCTCATATTTATCCTAAGAGAATCCCTGCCATGTAGGGTTTTTTTGTTTTTTATAAACTTATCTTTCATGTAGGTTGCGCTTGAACCACAAACTATGAGCAAAATATCGTCTCTTTTTGTGCAAAAATTATTCCAAAAGTGGGAAAATGCTTGGAGAAAATTTGATTTTTTGGTATCAAGCCAAGGAAATTCATCCAAAAATATAACTTTTTTCTTCTCTTTAATAGTCTCAATAAAGTCTTCTAGTAAAAAAAACAAATCCTGCCAACTTTTTATATCGCCAATATCCACATCCTTATCCCACAAAAGACTGATATTTCTAGCAAATGATTTTATTTGCATATTCTTCGAAGCACCATGGACACCTGTAATTTCTATGTTAAAAAGATTATTTTCTTTGATAAAATGCCTTATAGTCTGGGTTTTTCCAACCCTTCTTCTGCCATAAACCACAGCCATGGAAGAAACATTCTTATTGAGCAATTGTTTCAAATCTTCTAACTCTTTTTCTCTACCCACAAACATATCTTGCCTCCAAATATTTAATGGATAATACCTAATTATCCATTAAAAATCAATAGATAATTAGATATTATACTATATAAATTAGAATTACTACCTAAAAAATCTTAAATAATTACCATCTAAACATATCTTATAAAGCATTATAGTTAAGCAAATAGCATAAAATAAATGTCATTTTCCAAAATATACTTACTTTACTGCTTATCCGCATTTGGATATCTATAATTCGTTTTAGGTACCAATCGCATTTAAGTATAATTTCAATAAATATTTACTATATTTTGTTTATAAATAATCCAAAATAAGGCTTAATTTGATATTTGGAAAAATTGATTATATAAACTTACTACCATTTCACATTTTCTTAAAAAGTTCATCCTTGCAAAATAGTTTTAAAAAAAGTATAGAATATAAAAAAGGGGTACCAAGCGAGCTAAATAAAAAGCTACAACAAGGGAAAATAGATGCGGCCATCATCTCAAGTGTGGAGAGTGTAAAGCCTTATTATAAACAATTTGATCTAGGAATTGTTGCAAACAAAAGGGTAAATAGTGTTTTAGTTAAAAAAAATACCAAACCCAAAGGCGACCAAGCTTCAGCTTCTTCAAATGCCCTTGCTAAGATTTTGCATGTAAAAGGGAAGGTTATCATAGGCGATAGGGCATTAAAAATGTACTTAAAAAATCCCGATGATTTTATAGATCTAGTGGAAGTTTGGTATAAAAAATACAAACTTCCCTTTGTTTTTGCAAGGCTTTGCGTGAGAAAAAATCACAATTTTTATGAAAAACTAACAAAAAGATTTCTAAGAAAAAACATCAAAATTCCCCAATACATACTAGAAAATTATTCCCATTCAAGGGGCATAAGCAAGGAAGATATAAAAGATTATTTAAAACTAATTTATTACCCCATCCATACAAAAGAAAAAATGGCTTTAAAAAAGTTTTTAAAACTTTCGAAAATAAAATAATATTTATTTCATTTTTCATATGATAAAAATATTGACTTCTTGTATCAAAAAAGATACAATTATCCCATGAAAAAGATAACTGTACTTTTTTACGAAAATCAAAATGGAAAAAAGCCCGTGCTTGATTGGTTGAAATCATTAAGAAAGGATGATAGAAAAAGTATAGGGGAAGTTATAAAAAAGGTTGAATATGGTTTTCCTATAGGTATGCCAACTTGCAAAAAGTTAGATAATGGACTTTATGAAGTTAGAAGCAATATTGCGGATGGAAAAATAGCTAGGGTTATCTTTGTTATAATTTCAAACTACATGATTTTGCTACATGGGTTTATCAAAAAAGCTCAAAAAATACCAAAAGAGGATATAAAATTGGCACTAAAAAGGAAAAAGGATATAAAATGCGATTAAATAAAAACATGATGAGTGATTTTGACGAATTTTTAAAAGAAGATGGAATATATGAAGAGGTAAATGAAAAGGCTGTAAAAAAAATTATAGCTTATCAATTAGCATCTGAGATGAAAAAGCAAAACATTACCAAAACTAAAATGGCAAAACTTATGAATACAAGTCGCGCAGTGATAGATAGACTTTTAAATCCCGATAATAGCTCTTTAACTTTAGCGACCTTATCCAATGCAACTGAGGCACTAGGAAAAAGGCTTCGTATTTCTATAGTTTAAGCTGTATTTGGATATTGTAATTTACATATAAAAACTAAAATCCCTATAAAATTCTCTCATCTTTTCCCCTGCATATTCTAGGGAGATTTTTTCAAATCTTACTCTATTTCCAACTCTGCTTTGGGCTAATTTAAAAGCATCTAGGGGTAAGATGGAGCCTATTTTTGGGTATCCACCTATGGTTTGTCTTTCTTTTAGTAAGACTATTGGTTCTCCATGGGAGGGGATTTGAACGGATGCGTAGCTTATGCCCTCGCTGATGATTCCTTTTTTGACATTTTTTAAGGCTTCTCCGTTTAGGCGAACTCCCATGCGGTTGCTTTGGGGGCTTACTTTGTAGGTGGTGTTAAAAAATTTATAAATATCCTCTTTGTCAAAATCTTCAAATTGATAAGACGGGATTAGACGTAAGCTTATTTCGTCTTCAAATTTTGGTAAAAATTCCTTTTTTAGTTTTCTTATCTCATTTGTATTTTTACATGTAAATTCCAATACATCCCCAACCCTCAAAACCTTTCCAATTCCCTCTTTTTGGCTAAGCGAATGGCTGCCCAAAATCTTATCGCCCCCAAAACCTCCAGCCACACCAAAATATATAATGCTTCCTTTCTTAGCAAAATCAATCTTGATTTTATCTCCATTTTTTAAGGCTAAACTTTGCCACATGGGGACTTTGGAAGCATTGATACTTATATTCGCATCTGCACCAGTATATGCCCCATAAGTATTTCCCAAAACCTCAAATTCAACCCCACCTAGGTAAATTTCAAGGGCATTTGTATTAAAAGGGTTTGCTAAAAGATTGTTTAGATGGTTGAAGGAAAATTCATCCATAATCCCGCTTTGACTTATGCCAATATCCCCATAACCAAATCTTCCCCTATCTTGCAAGGAAGCTAAAATGGATGTTTTTAAAACCCTTAATCCATTCACAAAACCCCTCCTAGGTCTAAAAATTCTTTTTTATTTATGGGTTTATATTTAACCTTATCTCCAACTTTCAAAAAAGAATAATTTTCTATGGAAAAATCAAACATATCCAAAGGCGTTCTGCCCAAAATCCTCCATCCCCCAGGGCTTTTTTGGGGGTAGATGGCAGTTTGTTTATCGGCTATACCAACGCTTCCTTTTGGAATACTTTGCCTTGGATTGGCAATTCTTGGGGTTTGTATGCTCTTATCAACCTCTCCCATATAGGCAAAACCAGGTAAGAAGCCAATAGCATAAACTAGGTATTCTTTTTGGGAGTGGATTTTTATAAGATCTTTGATGCTAATTTTATGAAAAAGTGCCACATCTTCTAGATCCAAGCCAACTTCTTCATGGTAATAAACAGGGATTTCTATCAACCTTGAAGTTTGCCTAGCTTGATTTGGAAGATCTTGCTTTAAAATCTTTTCTATTTTGCCTTTTAAGCTCTCAAAATCCATTTTTAGTATATCAAATTGCACCAAAATGGAAGTATAAGATGGGATTAACTCTTGTATCAAATCTCCCTTATGTGGTCTTAGTTTCAAATAAGCATCTTGAACTTTTTTTGCCACCTTTTGGGATATATCATCTCCAAAATAGATAATCAAACTATCCACTGAAGCTGTGCAAAAACGCATTATCTTAGGTTTTCTTTAAGGGATTTTACAAGCTCTATGGCACTAGGATTATCGCCATGGACACAAAGAGAATGGACTTTTAGGAAGATTTCCTTACCATCTATACTTTGAAGTGAACCCTTTGTTTGGAGTTGATTTAGCCTTTTTAAAACCTCTTTTTTATCATGTAAGACTGAGCCTTTTTGGGATCTTGGAACTAAAAATCCCTCTTTTGTATAGGCCCTATCGGCAAAAACCTCGTAGAGCAAATTAACACCAAAACTAAGAGCTAAGTTTTCAAAATAGTCATTTTTACATGTGGAAAGTATCATGAGATCTAAACCATCAAATTTACTTACCGCTTTTAAGATGGCTTTTAAGATACCCTCATCTTTCATCATATCATTATACAAGGCTCCATGGGGTTTTACATAACTTAGTTCTCCTCCGTTTGCATGGGCTAAACCTTGCAAGGCTCCTATTTGATAAATCGTAAAGGCTTCTATTTCGTCCATGTGGCACTTTAAACTTCTTCTACCAAAACCAACTAAATCAGGATAAGATGGATGGGCACCTAAACTTACCCCATGTTTTATGGCAAGATTGATGGTTTTTTGCAAGGTTTTTGGATCTCCAGCATGAAAACCGCAGGCAATATTTGCCATGTGAATATGGGGCATGATAAGCTCTTCATTGCCCATCTCATATACACCAAAACCCTCTCCTAAATCGCAGTTTAATTTTATCATCATCTTAGTTTACATTTTTTGGCAAATATTGGACAATTTCAGGGAAGGCGGTTACTAAAACAACAACTAGTATCATGATGATAAAAAATGGAAAGGTTGCTTTAAGAATGTAGTCTATCTTTTCATTTGATATGCTTTGAATTACAAATAAAGAAAAGCCAACGGGTGGCGTTATTTGAGATAATTCAACCATAAAAACCAAAAATATTCCAAACCACAATCCATCAAAACCAGCCCCCAAAACTATGGGTAAAACTATGGGTAAAGTCATAACAACTATGGAGATGCCATCTAATATCATGCCTAAAATAATATACATAAATCCAATCAGCAAAATAAGCAAATAAGGAGAAAGTCCCAAGGATGTTACATATTCACTCAAAGCTCTCGCTATTCCCAAAAATCCCACAACTTGACCTAAAAAACTAGCCCCAGCTATGATAAAGCTTATCATGGCTGTTGTTTTTATGGTGTTTAAAAGGGCGTCTTTGAAGATTTCAAAGTTGAAATTTTTAAAATAAATAGCTAAGATGATAGCACCCAAAACCCCTAAAGCGGCAGCTTCGGTTGGGGTTGCAAGTCCTCCGTAAATGCTTCCTACTACTACAATGATGAGCAAAAAGATGGGAATGAGCTCCAAAAGTGCCATAAACCTGTCTTTCCATGTAATTTTATCGTAGATAACAGGCACAACATTTTTATCCAAAAGTGCAACTGCCATGATGTAAAGCGAATAAGCAGATGCTAGTAAAAGTCCTGGCAAAATTCCACCTATAAAAAGTTTTCCTATGGATACATTTGCCAAAACTCCATAAATTATCATTATCATAGATGGGGGTATCAAAAATCCCAAAGTTCCACTTCCAGCTAGGGAGCCTAGGGCTAATTTTTTATCATATCCTCTTTCTTTGAGCTCTTCTAAGGTTATCTTGCCAACAGTCGCAGTTGTAGCTGCAGATGAGCCAGAAACTGCGGCAAATAAACTACAAGCTGCCACATTCACATGCAAAAGTCGCCCAGGAATATTTAAAAGCCAAGGACGCAGTCCGTTTAACAATCTTGTGGATATGGACGAATGGTATAAAATTTCTCCCATGAGAATAAACATGGGCAAAGCAGCCAAAGACCATGAGTTAAGAGAATCATACATACTCCCAGCCAATAAATCTCCAATCTTATCAAAGATATTTATATTTGGCGGTAAATTACTTTTAAAAATCAGCATACCAACTATGCCTGAGAGTATCAAAGAAGCCCCAATCCAAAGGGATGAGAGCAAAAATAAAAACATAACTCCAACTAAAATAAAAGCGAGAAAAAGTGGATCAGACATCATGTTTAAACCTTTTGAATAAAAAATGAAAAACAGATAAAACAAAGATACCAAGCCCCACTAAAACAGGAATTTGGGTCAAATAAATAGGTGTTTCTGATACATTTTCCGAAAGCATTTCCATATCGTAAGAATCATAAGTTAGGGCATAAGCATAATACAAAGCAAAAAGCAAAATGCCCAAAAGAACCACCCCAACGACTAGATCTATAAAACGATTTTTGGCCTTTCCTAGCCTTGAAGTAATAATGCTTATTCGTATATGCCCTTCTTGTTCAAAGGTATATCCAAGCCCTAAAAATACCAAGGCTAGATACAAATAACCACTATATTCATCTGCTATCATGGTCGAATAGTCAAAAAAATACCTCCCCGCGATCTCAGTCAATATCAAACAAACCAGCCCCACTAGTAAAAGTGAGGCTAGATAAACGCCTATTTTAGTAAAAATTTTCATTATTTTTTATTGTACTCTTTAAAAATTGCCTTTATATCACTACTTGCATCTTTTAGATATTCATCAAGCATTTTATCGGCTATTTTTTGAAGCTCGGCTACAAATTTTGGATCAGGATCTTTAATCTTCATGCCTTTTTTGGCCATAAGAGCAAGTGCCTCATCGTCCACTTTCTTACTTTCGGCCCATTGGGCTTTTTCTATCTCTTTGGCAGCTTCTAACATGGCTTTTTGCTGGGACTTGCTAAGGGATTTCCAATAATCAAGATTGATAGTAACAGCTTGGAGCGGGTAAGCATATTTGATTTTAGAAAAATTGCTCAAAACTTCCCAAAACTTTCCATCTTTTCCACTAGCTGAACTTGTTACAACAGAATCAACCATGCCAGTTTGCAAGGCCGAGTAAACATCTCCCCAAGGAAGTGCTACCGCATTTGCCCCAACCATTTTTATAAAATTTGCTGAATTTTTATCATAGGTTCTTGCCTTGATACCCTTCATGTCCGCAGTGGAATTTATAGGCTTTTTTGTATAAAGACCAGATGGGGGCCAACTAACTGCATAAAGCAATTTTTGGTTCCATTTTTTGGCAACTTTTTCGTATGTTGGTTTTGAGATCTGATACAACCTAAAAGCATCATCATAATTAAAAGCTATAAATGGCAAAGCCGAAATACCAAAGGCTTTTCCGCCTCCGCTAGTGAATGGTATAAACATATCGGTCATGGCAACGGTGCCGTCTTTTACCGCTTTTAGGGGATTTCCCTTAACCAAAGTGCTTCCTGCATGTACAGTTATCTTAACCTCCCCTTTTGTTAGTTTGTCCACCATTTTAGCGTATTTTTCAGCTCCTATGGTGTGAAAATTGTTTGCCCCATATTTGGCATTTAGATTCATCTTAACGCTTCCTGCCATAAGAGCAGCACTTAATCCTGAAATCAATAAAACTTTCTTCAACATGATATTATCCTTTTTTATGTGAATTGGTTATGATTCTAATAAATTATTTATAAAATTATAGTAAATTTTGTCTAAATTGGGCATTTTACACAAGGTTAATTATTTTTTTGAGTAATTTTTACACAAAAAAATATTTTTTAATACTTATTATTGTAAAATGAATCCAAAATGGCAATGCCATAAATCTATCATCAGGAGTAAATATGTCTGAGAATCAGTATGTTGCACAAGTTATGGAAGACTTAAAGAAAACAGGACCTGGTCAAAGGGAGTTTTATCAAGCTGCCCACGAGGTTCTTAACTCCCTCGTACCCCTACTTAAAGCCGAAGAAAAGTACAAAAAACACAAGATTATAGAGCGAATTACCATTCCTGAAAGAACCTTGATGTTTAGAACGGTTTGGGTTGATGATAGGGGCGAAATTCAAACAAATGTGGGATATAGGGTTGAATTTAATTCAGCCATAGGACCCTACAAGGGCGGGCTTAGATTTCATCCTTCGGTAAATCTTGGCATTATAAAATTCCTAGGATTTGAACAAATTTTCAAAAATTCCCTAACAGGGCTTAATATTGGCGGCGGAAAGGGTGGAAGTAACTTTGATCCAAAGGGAAAAAGCGACAATGAAATCATGCGTTTTTGCCAAAGCTTTATGAATGAACTTTACAAACACATAGGTGAAACAAAGGACGTTCCTGCTGGAGATATAGGCGTTGGGGGAAGAGAACTTGGCTTCATGTTTGGTCAGTATAAAAAACTAACAGGAAGTTTTGAGGGAGTTTTAACAGGAAAGGGCTTAAACTGGGGTGGTTCACTTGCTAGAACTGAAGCAACTGGTTATGGCTCTGTTTACTTTGCCCAAGAGATGCATAGTAAACAAAATAGTAGCATAGAGGGCAAGATATGTGCTGTAAGTGGGGCTGGAAATGTGGCGATTTATACCATAGAAAAACTTTATGAGCTGGGTGCGAAACCTGTAACATGCAGTGATTCTAAGGGGTTTATCTATGATAAAAATGGAATAGATCTAAAAACCCTTAAAATATTAAAAGAGGTTAAAAGGGTAAGCCTAGCCGAATATATCAAAACCCACAAAGATGCACTCTATACCCCTGTGGCAAAATATCCAAAGGGTAAAAATGGGGTTTGGGGAGTTCCTTGCGATGTGGCATTTCCTAGTGCAACTCAGAATGAATTAAACCTAGAGGACGCAAAAACTCTATATAACAATGGTTGTAGATGCATCTGCGAGGGAGCAAATATGCCATCAACCCTTGAGGCAATAGAATTTATACTAAGCAAAAAAGATATACTCTACGGACCAGCAAAGGCAGCAAATGCAGGCGGAGTTGCCACAAGTCAGCTAGAAATGAGCCAAAATGCCAGTATGCAAAACTGGAGCTTTGATAAGGTAGATGGAAAATTAAAGCAGATTATGCAAAGCATTTTTGAAAATGCTTATGACACCTCAGAAGAATTTGGAGTTGCCGGAAACCTAGTTTTAGGAGCAAACATAGCCGGATTTAGAAAGGTAGCCGATGCCATGATAGATCAAGGAGCTGTCTAAAGAAAAGATTTACATGCTAACTAGCATGTAAATCTTTCTCCCACAATAAAGCCAAAATCTGACGAAATAAATAGATATATTTCCACTGCTTTTTATACACAAAAACTTGACATACACTTTTTAAATTACTATAATGATTATTAAATACTCAAAAAAAGGAAAACAATGGCTAACAAATCAAAAAAACGGATTGGTATTCATGAGGCTTATTTTAATGATGCCACAAAGGCTGATTTAGAATTATTTGGAAGAGAGGTTGATCCCATAACTAGAAGGGGATTTTTAAAGAAAAGTTCCCTATTGGCAATGGCAGCAGTGGTGGGCTCTAACATACCTTTTGGAGAAAATATACCAGGGGGTTTAATCCCAGCACTTTTAGCGGATGAAACGAAACCTTTTAGTGTTGTTGGTAAAAGTGGGCTTATCTATCTAAACGATAGGCCAATAAACGCAGAAACACCTCCTCATTTACTAAATGACCTTTATACTCCAGCTAAGTATTTTTTTATTAGAAATAACGGAGTTCCACCCAAGAAATCAGAAATTGACGTAAAAACTTGGACTCTTGAGATTGGCGGTGAAAGCTGTAAGAAAAAAACGAGCTTTACCATAGATGATTTAAAGAAAAAGTTCAAACATTATACCTATGCTCTAACTTTAGAGTGTGGAGGAAATGGTAGAAGCGAATTTAACCCACCAGCAAAGGGAAATCAGTGGAGTACAGGTGCGGTAGCTTGTGGTAGATGGACGGGAGTTAGATTAAGAGATGTGCTTGAGCATTGTGGCATTAAAAAAGATGCCGTTTATGTTGGGTATTATGGAGATGATAAACATTTAAGTGGAGACCCTAAAAAAAATACTATCTCCCGTGGAGTACCCATGAAAAAAGCCCTTGAAGATCATATTCTTATCGCTTGGGCTTATGAGGGGGCAGATATTCCTTTACAAAATGGTTACCCATTAAGATTAGTTTGTGGTGGATGGCCAGCATCGACTTGTGGTAAGTGGCTTAAAAAGATAGTAGTAAGAAATAAAGTTCATGATGGCAAAAAAATGACAGGACAAAGTTATAGAGTTCCTTGTAACCCAGTAGCACCAGGAACAAAGGTTCCAAATGAAGATATGTGTATAATAGAATCCATGCCAGTTAAGTCGCTCATAACATATCCAAAATCAGGTCTTAGTCATTCTTTGAAAAAACCATTCAAATTTAATGGTAAAGCTTGGGCAGGAGATCTATCTGTAAAGAAAATGGAAGTTTCTATTGACTTTGGGGCAACTTGGCATGAGGCAAAATTGCACAAGGCAGTCAATCCTCTAGCTTGGCAAGAGTGGGAGGCTGAGGTTAAGTTTCCTAAAACAGGATACTATGAGGTTTGGGCAAAGGCTACAGATTCAAATGGAGTTTCTCAGCCAGTGATTTTACCAGGCTGGAATCCAAGGGGTTATCTAAACAATGCTTGCCATCGTATAGCTGTTCAAGTGGTATAAGGAGCAATCATGAAATTATTTTTATCTTTACTTTTAGCTTCTTTTCTAAGCGTGGGTGTCTTTGCGAAAAAAGTCGAATATGACAAGGATACGGGGCTTATAGTTTCAAAGGGAATGGAGATTGTAAAAGGACACTGTACAGCTTGCCACTCTGCTAAGTTTATCATCTTACAAAAAGGCGATAGGGATACTTGGCTAGCCATGATAAGATGGATGCAAAAAACCCAAGGGTTGTGGAAGTTTGATAAGGAAACTGAAAATACTATCTTAACATATTTGGAAACAAATTACCCCCCAGGCAAGGCTTCGAGAAGACCTAATTTAAAACCAAGCAGTATGCCTAAAAATCCATACAAATAACCATTCATGCCCTTTTTTGGGCATGAATATATTTTTTAGATCTCAAAAGTTGCAAACTTCCCCAAAAGGGGAAGTTTTTGCTTCAAATAAACTTTTTAAGTATTAAAAACCCTATCCCCCGCGTCTCCTAGTCCTGGGACTATGTAGCCGTTTTCATTTAAGCCCTCATCTATGCTGGCTGTAAAAACTGGTACATCTGGGTGGAGGGAGCTAAATTTTTCTAGTCCTTCTGGAGCGGAAACTAGGGCTAGGAATCTTATATCCTTAACGCCTTTTTCTTTTAGAAAATTTACCGCATCTATGGCTGTGCCTCCTGTTGCGAACATGGGATCTATGATGATAGCGGTGCGGGATTTGTAATCTTGGGGCAATTTTGCATAATAAAATTCAGGTAACAAAGTTTGCTCATTTCTTTGAAAACCCAAAAAACCCACACTTGCATCTGGAATAAGCTTAAAAATGCTATCTAACATCCCAAGGGCAGCTCGCAAAATCGGACATATCATCACAGAATTTGCTAACTTTTTACCCTTACAATCCGCCACTGGGGTTTTCACATCAACCTCCCTTAAAGCTAGGTCTCTTGTGGCTTCAAAAAGCATAAGATAGCTTATCTCATCCACTAAAAGTCTAAATTGAAATGGGTCAGTTTTCTCATCTCTGAGGATGGAGAGTTTATGCTCGATTAGTGGATGTTTTATCAAATGTACATTTTTCATTTTTTACCCTTATAATTTCATATCTTCTAAACTTTTTTTGTATGCTTCTAGATCAAAATCTTTGATATTGGCAACCTTTTTCTCAACTGCAGTTTTTGCAACGGCTGAACTTACCCAAACCAAAACCCTTTTATCAAAGGGGGTTGGAATGATGTACTTTCTACCAAACTCCATATCATCCCTACCATAGGCTTTTTTAACCTCATCGGTTACTGGCTCCTTTGCCAAAGCTGCTAAAGCCTTAGCGGCTGCATGTTTCATGCTTTCTGTTATCTTTGAAGCTCTAACATCCAAGGCTCCACGGAAGATAAAAGGAAAACCCAAGACATTATTTATCTGGTTTGGATAATCACTCCTTCCTGTTCCGATTATAGCATCATCCCTAACTTCGGCTATCTCTTCTGGGGTAATTTCAGGAACTGGGTTTGAAAGAACAAAGATCATAGGATTTGCATTCATGGAAGCTATCATCTCTTTCGATATTATCCCAGCCCTACTTAAACCTAAAACCATATCAGCACCTTTTAGGGCATCTGCTAAGCTTTCATCTTCGGTTTCAACCACAAATTCTTTTTTGATCTTTCCCAAAGCTTCTCTTTTATGATTGATCACACCCTTAGAATCAACTAAGAGGACATTTTTTGCACCCAAACTTTTATACATTTTCGCACAAGCTACTCCCGCTGCTCCTGCTCCAACAACTACTATCTTAATATCTTCAATATTCTTTTTTGAAATCTCAAGACCATTTAACAAAGCCGCACTTGAGATAATGGCAGTTCCATGTTGGTCATCGTGCATAATAGGAATATTTAGCCTATCTTTAAGCCTTCTTTCTATCTCAAAACATTCAGGACCCTTTATATCTTCAAGGTTTATTCCCCCAAAAGTAGGCGAGATGGCAACGCAAGTTTCTATGAATTTGTCTATATTGCTTTGGGCTACTTCTATATCGTAAGCATCTACATTGGCAAATTTTTTAAACAAAACCGCCTTTCCTTCCATAACGGGCTTACTCGCGCCAGCACCTATATTTCCTAATCCCAAAACTGCGGTTCCATTACTTATAACCGCGACTAGATTTCCCTTATTGGTATAATCATAAGCCTTTTTTGGATCTTGGGCTATTTCTTCGCAAGGATAAGCAACCCCCGGAGTGTAAGCTTGGGCTAAATCTAACTGGGTTTGACATGGCTTTGTTAGCTCTATGCCTATCTTACCCTTATCGTGATACTTTAAACTTTCTTCTTTGGTAACCTTAACTTGTTTTCCTGGCAACTTATTCTCCTTTGTATAAATTTTGTATTCTTTTTTTACTCTCATGGATCCCTATAATTTCCATCACCTCAAAAACTCCAGCCCCACCCATTTTGCCCAAAAGTGCTAAACGAAGCGGTTGGGCGAGTTTTCCTAAGCCAAGCTCATTCTTATCCAAATAATCATTTGCGATTTTTTCGTACTCTTGAGCGCTTTTTTCTTCCGCATCTAAAAGAAGGGAAAATTCTTTTAAGTAATTAAAATTTGCCTTTGCTTTTTTGTAAGCTTTTTGGTCAAATTCTTTAGGACTTTGTAAAATATTCTTTATCTCTTTTGCTAATTCCACAAGGGTTGAAGAGCGCTCTTTAGACACTTTGAAAAGCAAATCTTTATTATTACACTTTATATCTTCTAAACCAAAATCTTTTAGTAAAAGCTCAAGCTCATCATTTGGCTTTTTATTGATGTATTGGCTATTTAGCCATAAAAGTTTTTGATAATTATAAGCTGAAGCGGAAGAATTTACATCATTTGCATCAAAGTATTTTAACATTTCATCCATGCTAAAAATTTCCTCATCCCCATGGCTCCAACCAAGTCGGATTAGAAAATTTAAAAGAGCTTCAGGCAAAAATCCTTTAGATCTATATTCCATGACATCAGTCGCCCCATCTCTTTTTGAAAGCTTTTTACCCTGTTCATTATGGATCATAGGAACATGGTAAAATTTTGGCACCTCAAATCCAAGTGCTTGGTAGATAATGATTTGTTTTGGGGTGTTTGAAGTATGATCATCCCCCCTTATCACATCACTAACCCCCATGAGAGCGTCATCTACGCTTACAACAAAGTTATAAGTAGGAGTTCCATCGGATCGGGCTATGATAAAATCATCCAAAACATCTTTTACATTAAATTTAAGCTCACCCTTTATGCCATCTTTAAAGCTTATTACTCCATCTTGCGGGGCTTTTATACGGATAACTGGCTCTACTTGGCTAGGCGGAGTTCCTTTAAAATCCCTATATTTTCCATTATACCTTGGGCGCTCTTTCTTTGCTATCTGCTCTTCTCTTAGGGCGTTTAATTCTTCTTTACTCATATAGCATTTATATGCCTTGCCTTCTTTTAAAAGCTTATCCACATACTTTTTATAAATATCAAACCTTTTGCTTTGGTAAAAAATTTCCCCATCATGGGATAATCCACACCACTTAAAAGCTTCCAAGATAGCCTCTGTTGCCTCAAGGGAATTTCTTTTTAGATCAGTATCTTCAATGCGCAATAAAAATTTTCCATTATGCTTTTTTGCATGTAAATAGCTATAAAGTGCCGTTCTAAGACCGCCTATATGCAAATATCCCGTGGGCGAAGGGGCAAAGCGAGTTACCATAAATATTTTCCTTTACAATAGATTTACTTGTCTTGTGTTATAATATCGATAAGATTATATATATTTTATACTTAAAAAAGGATACAAGATATGATAAAAAATAAAAAAATTTTATTGAGCGCTCTTTTATTGGCTTCATTTTTGGAAGCTAAATCTTTGCTAAATGGGGTTTCGGTCATAGTCGAAGAAGAACCTATAACCTTATATGAAATTCACAGACTATCAAAGCAAGAAAATATATCCCTAAATAAAGCTTTGGATGTTTTGATTACAAATTCTTTGAAAAACTCCCAAATAAAAAAACTTGGCATCCAAGCAAGCGAATTTGAAATAAATCAAGAAATAAAAAAAATAGCAGATAAAAATAATATGAGCATAGATGAGTTTTTAGAAATGATAAACTCCGATGGAGTTGATAGGGATGAATATAGGGAAAAGGTTTCTGAAAATATAAAAAGTGGGAAATTATTTCAAAAGATATTTATGCAAAAAAAGTACGATATTTCAGATGCTGAAATAAAAAAGTTTTATGAAGAAAATAGAGATAGATTTTCACAAATTGGTGAATTTGCGGTAAGCGTTTACAGGGCAAAAACAAAACTAGAATTAAACGAAGCCCTAAAAAATCCTATGGCTCCCAATGAAGGGGTAAGCATAGAGGATAAAAATCTAAATTCATCATCCATAAGCAAAAGAGAATTATACTTTCTAAATCAAACCCCCATAGGAAAATTTACCCCTCCTATTCAAGTAGAAGATGGATATGTATCTTACTTGGTAAATGACAAAATTGGGAGTAAAAACTTACCTTTTGAAGATGCAAAACCCCTAGCGAAAGAATATTTACTAAAAAGCAAGGAACAAGAGCTTATAGAGAATTATTTTGAAAAACTAAAAGCAGATGCGCATATAGAAATACTCAGAAGACCTTAATCTCAAAGGCATAAATTTATGCCTTTGAAAGATAGTTTGTATCGTAATTATTTTCTATAAAATCGATATTTTTCATCATTCTTAAATGGAAAGGAATGGTGGTTTTTATACCCTCGATCTCAAATTCCCTAAGGGCACATTCCATCTTTTTTATGGCATGTTTCCTATCCTTACCTAGCACTATAAGCTTACCTATCATAGAATCATAATTGGAAGGAACATTATAGCCTTGATAGGCATGGGAATCCAATCTCACATTTCGTCCACCTGGGGTTATATAGGTTGTTATTTTCCCAGGACTTGGGATGAATTTTTTAGGATCTTCAGCCGTTATACGACATTCAATAGCATGGCCTCTAAAATCAAAACTATCCTGAGCTGGCAACTCTTTTCCCTCAGCAACTTCTATCATAAGTTTAACTAGATCAAGTCCACTTACCATCTCACTTACACAATGCTCCACCTGAAGCCTTGTATTCATTTCCATGAAATAAAAATCCCTGTTTGCATCTACTAAAAATTCAAAGGTTCCTGCATTTTCATAACCTATGGCCTTAGTTGCCCTAATGGCAGTTTCATGCAATCTTTTCCTTGTTTTATCATCCAAAAAGATAGCTGGAGATTCTTCGATAAGCTTTTGGTGACGACGCTGAAGTGAGCAATCCCTCTCCCCCACATGTAAAACATTTCCATGTTTATCGGCTATAACTTGAACTTCTATATGGCGAGGAGTTAGGATGTATTTTTCCATATATAGGGTTTTATCTCCAAAGGATATATAAGCCTCGCTTTGAGCAGCCCTAAAGGAAGTTTCTAGATCTTCTTCTTTTTCAACCACTCTCATGCCTCTACCACCCCCACCTAAAGCTGCCTTTATAATAACTGGAAAACCTATCTTTTTTGCTAGATCTAAGGCTTCTTCAATGCTCCCTAAAGCCCCGTCACTCCCAGGAATAACAGGGATACCTGCTTTTTTCATAACCTCTTTTGCCCTAGCTTTATCGCTTACAAGCTCCATACTTTCTATGCTTGGACCTATAAAATCTATTCCATGTCTTCCACAAATTTCCACAAAATTTTGATTTTCACTCAAAAAGCCATATCCAGGAAAAATAGCATCACATTCGCTAATCTCAGCTGCTGCTATGATGGCTGGGATATTTAAATAACTTTGATTGGAATTTGGCTCGCCTATACAAATACTCGCATCAGCATGCTTTAGATAAAGGGCATCCTTGTCAGCTGTGGAGTAAACGCAGATTGCTTCTTTTCCCATCTCTTGTATGCTTCTAACAGCTCTAAGGGCGATTTCTCCACGATTTGCAACAAGTATTCTTTTGATTGCCATTATAACTTCTCCACTTCATATAAGGGCATATCAAATTCCACCGGCTGTCCATCTTCAACTAAGATTTTTACTATCTTACAATTATACTCAGCCTCGATCTCATTCATAATCTTCATAGCCTCTACGATGGCAACGGTTTGTCCCTTGCTTATAACATCTCCTGCCTTAGCAAAGGGGGCTGAACCTGGAGATGGTGCCTTATAAAAGGTGCCAACCATGGGAGAAGTAATGCAATTAGATTTTTGTGTTTCCGCCTTAGGTGGAAGCGGATTTTCGCTATTTTCTTGAACCTGAAGAGGTGGGGTTGAAATGACCGGTGCTTGGGCAAGAACTTGGGATGTTGTCTTTTCAAGCTCCATATGCAAATCATCATATTTTAGTTTCATTTTCCCTAGATTTTTAGTATCACTAAAAAGACTTATTATCTCTTTTATATCTGCTTTCTTCATGAAAACTCCATTTTTATTTAATTTTTGTGATATAATACCATAATAGAACTGATACTCACTTAAAGGAAATTTTATATGGGATTAAAAGCCGATAATTGGATAAAAAAAATGTCAATTGATGAAAAAATGATTGAACCATTTTGTGAAAAACAAATAGGAAAAAATGTGGTAAGCTATGGGCTTAGCAGTTATGGTTACGACATAAGGGTTGGAAATAAATTTAAAATTTTTACAAATGTAAATTCTACCTTTGTAGATCCAAAAAACTTTGACGATAAAAATATCATAGATTTCGAAGGGGATGTTTGTATAGTTCCACCAAACTCTTTTGCCCTTGCTTCAACGGTTGAATATTTTAAGATGCCAGATGATGTGCTTGCCATTTGTTTAGGAAAAAGCACCTATGCAAGATGTGGAATCATAGTAAACGTAACACCCTTTGAGCCAGGCTTTTGCGGTCATATAACCATAGAGATATCAAACACAACCCCACTTCCTGCTAAAATATATGCAAACGAGGGCATAGCCCAAGTTTTATTTTTGCAAGGGGATAGCAAATGCGACACAAGCTATAAGGACAAAAAAGGAAAATACCAAGGTCAAGAGGGAATTACCCTTCCTAGGATTTTAAAATAAAAATTTTAAAATAAAACATGTAAAGGATTTACCTTTGCATGTTAGCGCCTTAGCTATCTTCCAAGTATTTCTATGGACCATTTATCCATTTTATAGGACCTGTCATTATGTTCACTCCAGTTTACGTCCCTCACATCGAGCCTCCAAACTCCAGCACTACTCTCATCCATAAATTGAACAGAAGAGAGGCTTGCATTTTTGTAGGTTTCATTTTCAGATAGATCGTTTGGAGCCTTAGATAAAATACTTTTAGTTCCAGATGGGGAAGTAAGGATAATTTCCATATTGCTTGGCACCGAATGGGGTTTTGGGGTGCTGATTTCAACATTCCAAGCACTTGCATTTGAATCAATTACAAGAGCATACTTAGCAGGTTTATCTAAGCTTATCTTATAAACTATGGGATCTTGCTTTTCAAAGCTTATAGTGCCAACATCATAAGTTCCCCTATCATCATAATTAACATCATTTTTTCTCACTAGCTTAGCAGTCGTTAAGGTTGTATTTCCATCATCGGCAAAACTACTAGCCAATCTCACAAAATTATCGCCCCCATAAAGGGTAAAAACTGCTGTTGTTTTTGATGATGTGCCTGAAAACTTATATCTCTTATATGCCAAAGAAGAATTTAGATCTAGATCTAAATTTACCCTAACATGCTCAATCCCTATATTATCCTCCACATTTATAGTGCTTTGAATGCTTCCATCGGCCGAATCTAGAGGGGTTTCATTTTGTAGCTTAACTTTTTTTAGATCATAAAATCCCCCCAAAGAATAAAATGTATCCGACATACCAACAGCCCTTGAAGCATCTACTCTACCAAAACCATAGGCATAATGATACCAAAGACCTGCACCATTTCTCATCCACCCATCATTATCAACATCATTCCTAGTGGAACTATGGGCTAAAATATACCTCACATCCCTCCACGTAAGATTTGGATTTACCTCTAGCATAAGGGCAATTACACCAGATACTATGGGTGTAGCCGCACTTGTTCCATTCATAAGATTTGTATAGTCATAATTTTCATTTCCCTTAACATTAAAGTGTTGAGTATTGCTTAAATATTCTATATTAGCATCATACCCTCTCCTACTTCCAGCCATATCTGTTGTAACTATTTCATGTAAATCAGGCTTAACAAATTCCCTTTGAGAACCTCCGCCGGGGGCATTGACTAAAATATTTGGTCCCCTTGTGGTATATGAAGATGCCTTTCCGTCCGAACCGCTTGCACCCACAACGATAAAATACCCATTTGTTTGCATGGGTTCAAAATTTGTCCAACTTTTCTTGCCCCCATTTCCAGCAGATTTCACATAAATAGCACCCTTTCCATCTCTGCCATGAACTAAGCCGTATTTTAGGGTATCATCATAGTTTATATCCTCTATATTATACCCTAGGGTTTGCATGTTGCCACCCCAGCTATTATTATAAATATCTATCTTATCCAAATGGGCACTTAAAGAATCTATAAGTCTGTAATGTTGCAATTGCTCATCAGAATATAGACTTGGTATCTTATGAGCCTTAAACAACTTTAATGCCTCACCCTCATAAACTTCTAAAGCATTCAAACTTACTAGTCCAACCTCAGGAGCAACGCCCCTTGAGCCTATCCCATTCCAACCCTTAGCCCCTATAATCCCCGCAACGGAGGTTCCATGGGAAAAATCATAATATCCCCCACTTTTACCATTTTGTACAAGATTATGTCTAACAGGGGTTGTATTATTCACTCCGCCCATTCCGATGAGATTTCCCGTGTGATAGTTGTGGGATAACTCCATAAGCAAATTTTCTTTTAAATCAGGATGAAACATATCAACCCCCGTATCCACAACAGCAACATTTACACCCTTGCCTTTTATATTGCTCTTCCAAACATTTTCCACATTTATATCATTACCATAGATCGCTGGACTTGAAACCCCAAGGCTTTGAGCAGTATTTTTTAGATGCCATTGGTATTGATAGAGTGGATCGTTTCCAGATTGAATAAAAACTCCATCTTGCTTATAGTCTGGATTTAAAATCTCCTTTTTGAGATTATCCCCAATGCTAATTCCCTCTTGTTCTACACTATAATCAAGTATAATTTTATCCGTAATACACCTTTCAAAATCCCCAAATCTTAGCACAAAAGATACTTCCTCCACCTTTCCTGGCTGAACATAAAACTCTTTAGGATCAAATTCTGCCTTGCCCTTACAAGCATTTGCCTTTATGGAGTTGAGTTTATACTTTGTAGCTACACCTAAAACATCCTCTTCTTTCTCACCAAAACTTATCTTTCCAAGCTCATTTAAACCCACACCATTGCCAAATACATCAAACAAATTATCAGCACTTTTAATCGAAATCTTCTCGCCATCATCACCCCTACATCCCATCAAAAAAGCAATCACAAAACCAGCAAATAAACCATGTCTTAATAACTTCATGTACCACTCCGCTCAATAAATAAACAATTGTACTATAAGATCTGTAAACTTAGACTTAATACTCAAAAAAGTTTTAACTTATAATATACTGAAATTCAGCAAAATATAAGCTAATTTTTACTACAATCTCCAATCCAAAAAAGCAAAAGGCAAAAACAATGACAAAAGTTATCAAAGCAAATGAAATTGATAGAAAGTGGATTGTTCTAGATGCGCAAGGTAAGCGATTTGGTAGATTATTGACCGAAGTTGCTACCATACTGCGTGGAAAGAATAAGCCATATTTCACTCCAAGTGTTGATTGTGGAGATTATGTGGTTATCATCAACGCTGATAAAGTTACCTTTTCTTCCAACAAAGAAGAAAGCAAACTTTACCACAGACATTCAGGATATTTTGGTAGTGTAAAAAGCGAAAAATTAGGCGATCTACTAAAGAGCAATCCTGCAAAATTATATAAACTTGCAACTCGCGGCATGCTTCCTAAAACAAACCTAGGAAAGCAAATGCTTAAAAAACTAAAAGTTTATAGTGGCAGCGAGCATCCACACACAGCACAAGTAAGCGAAGGAAAATAATATGGCAAAAAAAGTATATGCAACGGGAAAAAGAAAATCTGCAATAGCAAAGGTATGGGTAAGCCCAGGTAAAGGCAAGATTGTAGTAAATGGTATGGATTTAAACAGCTGGTTAGGTGGTCATGAGGCCATAAAACTAAAAGTTGTTCAGCCTTTACTTGTTACAAAACAAGAAGGAAGCATGGATGTGGTTGCTTCAACTTTGGGCGGTGGCTATTCAGCCCAAGCAGAAGCTTTGCGTCATGGAATCTCACGTGCCCTAGCTAGTATGGATGCAGACTTTCGTGCAGCCCTTAAACCCATAGGTTTATTAACCCGTGATTCACGTGTTGTTGAGCGTAAAAAATACGGACGCAGAAAAGCAAGACGTAGCCCTCAATTTAGCAAACGTTAATGTATCATATGTAAAAATTTGTCCCCCAGGGCAAGTTTTTACATCCCCTCCCCCATGCAAAACCAAACACTTTTTACCGACTTTTATCAACTTTCCATGATGGAAGCCTATGTGGCAAACAATCGCCATGAAGATGAAGTTGTCATGGATATGTTTTTTCGCAAAAATCCCTGCGGTGGAGGATATACCATAATATGCGGTATAAATGAACTTATCTATTACATACAAAATCTCTCATTTTCCAAAGAAGATCTAGCATACTTAAAATCTTTAAATAAATTTTCACAAAAATTTTTAGATATTTTAAAAGATTTTAAATTTTCAGGGGATATTTTTTGCGTTGAAGAGGGAACTATCATGTTTCCTCATGAGCCCATAGTTAGGGTTAAGGCAAACATTTTACAAGCTCTATACATAGAAACAGCCCTCCTATCAAATATCAACTTCCAATCCCTCATAGCAACCAAGACTTCAAGGGTTTGTATGAGTGCCAATGGCGATAAGGTTATGGAATTTGGCTTACGCCGTTCACAGGGGCTTGAAGCTGGATTGCTAGGATCTAGATCAGCCATCATAGGCGGATGCCATGCCACCTCAAATGTAATGGCTGGGAAAAAATATGATTTAAATATACTTGGAACCCATTCCCACGCTTGGGTACAAAGTTTCAAAAGTGAGTTAGAAGCCTTCAGAGCCTATGCAAAGGCTTATCCTGATAGTACGATTTTACTTGTGGATACCTACGATACCCTAAAAAGTGGCATTCCAAATGCCTTAAAGGTTTTTAAAGAGTTAAAACAAAAAGGGCATGAACCCCTTGGGATTAGGATAGATTCTGGGGATTTGGAGTATTTGAGCAAAAAAGCTAGAAAGATTTTAGATAATGGGGGTTTTACAAATGCCCAAATAATAGCATCTGATAATCTGGATGAATATTCCATAGAACACTTAAAATCCATAGGAGCAAAGATAGATTCATGGGGAGTTGGAACCAAACTTATAACCTCTTACGATTGCCCTAGTCTTGGGGGAGTTTACAAGATGTCTGCTCTTATTAAAAATGGCAAAAGTGAACCAAAGATGAAATTTTCCGAAGATCCAAGGAAGATGAATAACCCAGCTTTCAAACAAGTTCACAGGCTTTATGATAAAAAAACAAACATGGCTTTGGCTGATCTTATAAATCTAGATGATGAAAACATCGATGATGAAAAACCTTTGGAGATCTTCCACCCACTATACACCTACAAGAAAAAACTTATAAAAGATTTCTATTCAAAACCCCTCTTAAAACCGCTTTTTAAAGATGGAAAATTGCTTAGAAAATTTTGCAGTGTCAAAGATGCAAGAAAAAGAGCCCACGAGGAGAAAAAAACCCTCTGGCATGAATATTTAAGAAACATCAAACCCGCAACCTACAAAGTCGATTTATCAGCAAAACTTTGGAAAATTAGAGAAGAATTGATACAAAAAAATAGAATTTAGTAGCTTTATTTTGATAATTATGTTAGAATCTGCAAAAATTCAAAGGCGATTAATGACTTTTATAGAGTTCAAAAAAACCCTACTAGATGCCGAGATAACCCTACCAAAATTTAGCCGTCTTATCAAGGTTAGCGAAAAAAATCTACAAAATTGTAAGAAAAAAGCCGAGGTTCCAAATGCCATAGCCGTCGTAGCAAAATCCTTTGCCACAATGAAATCTTACGGGATTGATTATAAAAATATGGTTGAAGATTTAAACCTAAAACCCAAAACAAAAAAGGGTGCTGGATTTGGAAGTAAAAAGAAAAAATAAACAAGTAGCCATCAGCGGATCTTCGGGATTTGTGGGAAGTGAACTTAAAAGCTTTTTACTCTCAAAAGGCTATAAAGTAGTAGCCATCAAAAGGGAAGAACTAAGCCAAGAAAAAAAACTAATCCATATCATAGAAAATTCCCAAATCATCATAAACCTCTCAGGAGCCAACATCATATCTAGATGGAGCCAAAAATACAAAAAAACCCTAAGAAAAAGTCGCATCCAAACTACCAATCTTTTAGTAGATGCCATGAAAAAGGCAAAAGATAAACCAACCCTTTTCATATCAACTTCAGCTGTGGGGATTTATTCAAACCAAGGCTACCACGATGAGGAAGATTTTCAATACGCAGATGATTTTTTAGCAAATCTTTGCAAAGATTGGGAAAAAAGTGCTATTAGGGCGGAAAATTTAGGCGTAAGGGTTTGTATATTTAGATTTGGCATAGTCTTAGGAAAAGGCGGAGCCCTATCTAAGATGCTACCAGCTTTTAAACTAGGTCTTGGGGGTAAAATAGCAAGCGGAAAACAAGGCTTTAGTTTCATACATATAAACGATCTACTAAAAGCTTACGAGTTTATCTTTGAAAATGAAAATTTACATGGAGTTTTCAATCTAGTCTCTCCCAACCCGATCTCAAACAACACTTTCACAAAAACCCTAGGAAAGACCCTAAAAAGACCCACATTTTTTGCAGTCCCCAAATTTGCCCTAAAGCTCATCCTAGGAGATGGCTCACAAGTTTTAAGTAGCGGACAATGGGTAAAACCCAAAAAACTTCTTAATGAGGGATTTGAATTTGAATTTGAAAATATCGAAAAAAGTTTACAACAGTTAGTTACAAAAATTTAAGAGATTTAAGAAATTATATAAATATTTATGATATAATCGGAGTACATAGATAAACTCATTCTAAAAGGATAAAAAATGAAAAAAATGTTAGTTGGTGTTGGCGTAGCAGTTGCCCTAGCATCTAGTGTTGCTACTGCAACAGAGTATAAGTATGATGTAACACCGGTAATAGGTGTAGTTATGCCTGAGGGCAACTTAGATCTAGATGATCAATTGTCCTTTGGTCTTAGACTTGGCAAAAAGATCAAAGACTCTTGGATAAGTAAGGTTGAGTTGGGCTTAGAATTTGCTCCTGCGGTAGAGGTTGATTATACAAATGGCGAAGAAGTTGATATATTTAGGGGAACTCTTAACCTAGTAAAAGATATTCCTTTAACTAACAATTTCGGTCTTTATGGTTTAGCTGGTCTTGGGATCGAGACATTGAGCGATAACTGGAGATACAACAACGATAGATTATTTTTAAACTATGGTCTTGGTGCTAAGTATAGCTTTACAGATGCCCTAGCTCTAGTGGCAGATATTCGCCATGGTGTAAAACTAAATGCAAATCCTAGGGATTACACTCAAAATAACCTTTTTGCTACTTTAGGTCTATCCTATTCATGGGGAGCAGTTGAAGAGGCAGCTCCTGTGGTGGTTGAAGAGCCTAAAAAAGAAGTGGTAGAAGTTGCGTCTACTCCCGGAGATGATGACAATGATGGGGTATTAAACGATGTTGATGAATGCCCAAGCACTCCTGCTGGTGTTCCTGTGGATGAGAGAGGTTGTGCAAGGACAATTTCTTTACATGTAAACTTTAACTTTGATAAGTCAAATGTCCTTCCAAAGTATGATACAGAAATAGATGCTGTTGCTAATTTTATGAATAAATACCCAGTTTACAAAGTTATGCTAGAGGGACATACAGATAGTATTGGCAGCGATGCTTACAACATGGGTCTTTCCGACAGACGTTCCCTTACTGTTGCAAAAGCCCTTAAAGATAGAGGCGTTGATGGAAGTAGAATCTCAACGGTTGGATATGGCGAAGCTAAACCTGTTGCAACAAACAAAACAAAAGAGGGAAGAGCTGAAAACAGAAGAGTTGACGCTGTATTTAGTTATTAAGATTTAAAGGATTATTATGGATGTAATTGTTGAATACATAGCTAAATTTGGATTTGCACTTTTGAGTGCAATCCTAATCTTTGTAATAGGTAGGATAGTTGCTAAGTGGCTTGTTAAGCTATTAGGTAAGATTATGGAAAAATCTAGTTTAGATGAGACTCTAAGAAAGTTTATACTAGATGTGATATACTCTTTATTGCTACTTTTCATAATCCTAGCTGCCCTTGGTAAACTTGGAGTTCCAACAACCTCTTTCATAGCGGTTTTAGGTGCTGCTGGTTTAGCTGTTGGTTTGGCATTTAAGGATACCTTTGCAAATATCGGCGCAGGGGTTTTGATAATGGTTTTTAAACCATTTAAGATAGGCGATTTTGTGGAAATTGCCGGTTGCGCTGGCGTTGTTGAGAGCATAAGTGTCTTTAGTGTTTTGGTTAAAACAGGTGACAATAAAACCATCATAGTGCCAAATAGTAAGGTTGTAGGGGATAATATAACAAATTATTCCACAAAACCGACAAGAAGGGTTGATCTAGTATTTGGCATAGGCTACGATGATGATCTAAAACTTGCAAAGCAAACCTTAGAGCAAATTGCAAGCGAAGATGAGAGGGTTTTAAAAGATCCAGCTCCTTTCGTGGCAGTGAGTGAACTTGCGGATAGTAGTGTGAATTTCACTATGAGATTGTGGGTTAAGAGTGCTGATTATTGGGGTGTACATTTTGACACCATAGAAAAAGTAAAATTGACCTTTGATGAAAAGGGAATCTCCATTCCTTATCCACAAATGGATCTTCATCAAAAAACTTCATAAATTAAAGTCCCCTTTTGGGGACTTTTCACCTTACAAATAGATTTTTTGTGGCATTTTTGTATCTTTGTCAAATGTATAAAAAGTTATCGTAGCATAAAAAATTAAGGAACAAGATGAAAGCTATATTGTTTGATCTAGATGGAACACTCATAGATTCTACTGAGGGAATTATAGAAAGTTTTAACACAGCATTTGATACCTTTGGAAGCAAAAGGATGAAGCCAGATAAAATATGCTCACTAATTGGCTATCCCCTTGAAATTATGTTTGAAAGCTTAGGAATAAAAAAAGAGCAAATAGATGCCCATGTTAAAGCCTATAAAAACCATTACAGAAAAATATCCTTGCAAACTACAAAATTGTTACCAAATGTAAAAGAAGCCATTGAATTAGCCTCCGATTTAGCCCCTCTTGGCATTGTAACCACTAAAACAGCAAGGTATTCTAAGGAAATTTTGGAACATTTTGATGTGTTAAAACATTTTAATGTGGTTATAGGAAGGGAAGATGTGCAAAACCCAAAACCAGACCCAGAACCTGCCATAAAAGCCTTAAATTCCCTTAATGTAAAACCCTCTAAAGATGTTTATCTCATAGGCGATACCATTTTGGATTTACAATGTGCAAAAAATGCTAAAATAAATTCCATAGGACTTTTATCTGGTTATGGAAAAAAGGAAGATTTACTCCAATATTCACAAAACATAAAACAAAACGTCCTAGAAGCCATTAAAAGCTTAAAATAAATGTGTAATTAATAAACAAAACTTATGTTTATCGCATCTAAAAAATCGACCTTTATGGGATATTAAGTATAAAAAAGTAGAATAATATCATTATAACTACAAAAGTGATAATATACTAAAATAAAAAGGGGATTATAAATGGCAAAACTCATGCAAACTATGGATGGAAACGAAGCTGCTGCTTATGTTTCTTATGCCTTTACAGAGGTTGCTGGAATTTATCCTATAACACCATCTTCGCCGATGGCAGACTATACTGACCTATGGGCGGCAAGGGGAAAGAAAAATCTTTTCGGAATGCCCGTTAAGGTAGTTGAGATGCAAAGTGAGGGTGGAGCAGCTGGAACGGTTCACGGCTCTTTACAAGCTGGTGCATTAACCACCACCTACACGGCAAGCCAAGGCTTACTTTTAAAAATACCAAATATGTACAAAATAGCAGGACAATTACTCCCTGGAGTTATACATGTAAGCGCAAGAAGCCTAGCGGCCCAAGCACTTTCCATCTTTGGAGACCACCAAGATATTTATGCAACAAGACAAACTGGCTTTGCTATACTATCTTCTGGCTCAGTCCAAGAGGTTATGGATATAGGCGGCATAGCCCACTTAGCAGCCATAGAAGGTAGGGTTCCATTTTTACACTTTTTTGATGGCTTTAGAACAAGTCATGAGATTCAAAAAGTTGAACTTATGGATTATAAAGAATTTGATAGATTGCTAGATCATGAGGCTGTGCAAAAGTTTAGAGATGAAGCTCTAAGCCCTGAATCTCCAAAGACCAGGGGAACTGCACAAAATGATGATATTTATTTTCAAGCAAGAGAATCTCAAAATCTTTTCTATGACGCACTTCCTGACATAGTTGCTAAATACATGGATGAGATTTCCAAAATAACAGGACGAGAATATAAACCATTCACATTCTACGGAGCCAAAGATGCAACTCGTATCATAGTTGCCATGGGATCTGTTACTGAATGTATCAAAGAAACCGTTGATTATCTATGTTCAAAGGGTGAAAAAGTTGGTCTTATAACCTGTCATTTGTATCGTCCATTTAGTTTAAAATACCTATTTGACGTAATGCCTGAGAGTGTTGAAAAAATTTCCGTGCTAGATCGAACAAAAGAACCAGGTTCACCCGGAGAACCGCTATATCTTGATATCAGAAATGCCTTTTATGGTCGTAAAAATACTCCTATCATCGTTGGAGGACGCTATGGTCTAAGCTCAAAAGACGTTGATCCAGCCCAAATGATAGCAGTTTTTGACGCACTAAAAGAAGATGAGCCTAAAAATGGCTTCACCGTTGGTATAGAAGATGATGTTAGCTTTACATCCTTGCCCGTTGGCAAGAAAATGAGCCTAGGTGGGGATGATGTAACCGAGTGCCTTTTTTATGGACTAGGAGCCGATGGAACTGTTGGGGCAAATAAAAACTCCATTAAGATTATCGGCGATAAAACCGACATGTATGCCCAGGCTTATTTTGCCTATGATTCTAAAAAATCTGGGGGTTATACGAGAAGTCATTTAAGATTTTCCAAGCATCCAATACGCTCAACCTACCTAGTTTCAAACCCGCACTTTGTATCCTGTTCTGTGGCAGCTTATTTGGAGCTTTATGATGTGGTTGATGGCATAAGAGAGGGTGGAACTTTCTTGCTAAATTCCATTTGGGATGTGGATGAGACTATTGAGAGAATACCAAATAAAGTTAAAAGAATACTAGCCAAGCAAAAGGCAAAGTTCTACATCATAAATGCCACAAAATTAGCCCGTGAAATTGGTTTAGGCAATAGAACAAATACCATCTTACAATCGGCCTTTTTTAAATTGGCTAAGATTATAGATTATGCCCAAGCACAAGATTTTATGAAAGAATTTGCCCATAAGAGTTATATTAAAAAGGGCGAAAGAATAGTTGAACTTAACTATCAAGCCATAGATAGGGGTGCAAATGGCATTATAGAAGTGCCCGTTGACCCAGGGTGGGTAGATCTAGAAGATGAAGTTAAGCAAGAAGAAACAAAATACATAGGAACAGAGTTTGTCGAAAAAATCGCAAAACCTATAAATGCAGCTAGAGGCGATACCTTACCCGTTTCAGTATTTAAAGGCCATGAAGATGGAAGCTTTGAGCATGGAACAAGCCAATACGAAAAAAGAGGCATTGCGGTCATGGTGCCAAAATGGATAGAAGATAACTGTATCCAATGTAACCAATGTGCCTTTGTTTGTCCCCATGCGGTTATTCGTCCATTTTTGATAAACGATGAAGAAATGCAAAAAGCACCAACTGGGGTTAAAAACCACAATCTAGGTGCTAAAGGTAAGGGCTTAAAGGATTTCAAATACAAGATCCAAACCTCTGTTCTTGATTGTACTGGATGTGAACTTTGTGCTGAGGCATGTCCATCTAAGGAAAAATCTCTAGTCATGGTTCCTTTGCAAGAAGAGGTGGACGCAGGAGAGCAAGAAAATGCCGATTATTTATTTGAAGAAGTTAGCTACAAAGATGATATTTTAAGCAAAGATAACGTGAAAGGTTCCCAATTTGCAAGACCTTTATTTGAATTTCATGCTGCATGTCCAGGATGTGGGGAAACACCCTATATAACCCTAGCGACCCAGCTTTTTGGCGATAGGATGATGATAGCAAATGCCACTGGATGTTCATCCATCTATGGCGCATCTGCTCCAACAACCCCTTATCGAAAAAATGAAAAGGGTGAGGGTCCAGCTTGGGCAAACTCACTTTTTGAGGATAATGCAGAATTTGGCCTAGGCATGGAAGCCGCAAATGAGACCTTGAGACATAGAATAGAAGATGTGATGTTAAGAACCATGGATAAGGTTCCAAACTCCCTAAAAGCCTTATATAAAGACTGGTTAGAATTTAGAAATGACGGGGAAAAAACCCAAGAAATTAGAGATAAACTAGTCCCCCAGCTTGAAGCAAATCAAGATGTTGAGGGTGTAAAAGAATTACTATCCCTTAAAAAATACATCATTAAAAAATCCCAATGGATTATAGGCGGAGATGGTTGGGCTTATGATATAGGTTATGGTGGGTTAGATCACGTCTTAGCAAGTGGGGAAAATATAAACGCCCTTGTGCTTGATACGGAGGTTTATTCAAACACAGGTGGACAAAGTTCAAAATCTGCTCGCACTGGCTCCATAGCCCAATTTACAGCATCTGGAAAGCCAAACCAAAAGAAAGATTTAGGATATATTTCCATGACATACGGAAATATTTTTGTTGCTCAAATCAATTCAAATGCTTCTCCTGCCCAAACCATAAAGGCAATGAAGGCAGCCGAAGCTTATGATGGACCATCTTTAATCATAGCCTATTCGCCTTGTATTGCCCATGGTATCAAAGGCGGACTTGGAAAATCAGGAAACCAGGGTGAGCTTGCCACAAAATGTGGATATTGGCCTATTTATACCTATGATCCAAGACTAGCTAAAGAGGGAAAAAATCCTATCAAAATAACAGGAAAAGAGCCCGACTGGGATAAGTATGAAGAATTTTTGATGAATGAGGTTAGATATGTATCCTTGAAAAAATTCAACCCAGAACACGCAGAAGCACTTTTTGAGAAAAATAAACAAGACGCAAAAAGACGTTGGAGACAATTAAAGCGTCTAGCCGATGCAGATTTTTCAAACGAGTTAGAATAAAGCTTACATGTGGGATTTTTCCCACATGTAAAACCTACTTCCGATAAGTGCTAAAAGCACTTATAAAAATAATCCCATAAGAGATAACAACGGCCCAAAAAGCAAGTTCTGGCTTGATGGCATATAGATTTGTACTTACTATGGGAGCTATGATGGTACCAATCCCTTGAGCCACTGAAACCGTTCCTGAAGCTACCCCTTGTTCGTATTTTGAAACACCATTTAATGCTAGTGCTTGAAAGGCGGGAAATATCATGCCAACCCCAAAAGCACCCACAGATGCACCAAGCAAAAGACTTAACTTTGTGGCAACACTTGAGATTAAAATATAAGAAAAAAATCCCAAGGATGAGCCAAACATCAAAAGCTGCCTAGGCTCAAAGGAAGTTTTTGAAACAAAGATTTGCGAACAAACAAAAACTAAACCAATGGATGAAAAAATATAACCAACAAATTTCGCACTCTCAACCAGATCTAAACCCAACCTATCTATACTATAAAAACCAAAACAAATTTGAACCGTCATAATAGAATACATCACCAAAAAAGCTATAAGCATGGGAAGTCTCAACCTCTTATCAAAAACCTTAGGTGGAGGAATGGTATCGTTTGTGGTGGGCTTTTCATTTGTGAGAAATTTTATCAAAACCACTGCACCGATGAAAGGAAGAGCGGAAAAAACATATAAGGGTGTAGCTAGTCCCCAATATGCTAAAAATCCCCCAACAGTTGGACCAATAACCATGCCAAGTCCATTTGAAGCGGCTAATTTTGATATATAAGCTGTCCTTCTTTTCTTTTCCACATGATCAGCAATAAGAGCGTTTGAGACGGGAGTTATGGCAGCATAAAAAGCTCCCATGGCACCCCTTGTTGCCACAAGGGCTAAAAAAGAAAAGATGATGGCTGGGGGCGAAATGATGGCAAAATTTACATAAATTGCCATCAAAAGATAGGAAATAGCCACACCCAAGACACCGATACCAAGTATTATTTTTCTCCCTACTAGATCGCTTTTCCTGCCCCAATACCTAGCGATCAAAACCCAAGCAACCCCCGAGGTTGCCACCATAACCCCAGCATGCCACTCGGCAAGATTTAAAGCCCTGATAAGAGGACCAACTATGGATAAAAAGGCAAAGGATGCCGAAGAGCATAGTATATTTATGCTCATTAAAATCTTTATTTCCCTATTTATATTTCCACCCTCACCCATCACGCAAAATTCTCCATTTTTTCTTCTATTTCCAAATACTGCTCAACTAAAATTTCAAGCTCTTGCTCGTCTTTTTCAAGCTCTTCGCTTAAGGCTACTAAACCCTTTTGCTCGTAACATTTGGGATCTTCAAGGCATTTTGTAACACTTTTGATCTTTTCTTCAAGCTTTTCTATTTTAGATGGAAGTTTTTTGTATAATTCTTGCTCTTTATAGCTAAGTTTTGTAGGCTTTGTTTTTTGCTTACTAGATGCGAGCTCATTTTTTTGAACTTCCAAACTCTCAAGTTCCCTAATTTCTTCTTCATTTTCTAAAAATTCACTATAACTCTGATAACTTTCCTCTATGACACCATTTCCCTTAAAAACCAAAAGTTTTTTTGCAATCTTATCTATAAAATATCTATCATGGCTAACAAAAATAACCGCCCCATCAAAATTTAAAAGGTATTCTTCGAGTATATTTATGGTCTGAATGTCAAGATCATTGGTAGGTTCATCAAGTATCAAACAATCCACATTTTTGCTAAAAAGCAAGGCTAAAGCCACACGATTTTTCTCTCCGCCGCTTAAAAGTCCAATTTTTTTATCTAAAAACTCCTTTGGAAATAAAAAACTTTTCATATAGCCATACACATGCATATTTTTACCCCTAACTTCCACCCTGTCGCCACCATTTGGACAAAAGGTTTCTATGAGGGTTTTTTCATCATCTAGCATGGCGCGTTGTTGGTCAAAATATCCTATATTTATATCACCTTTTTTTATAATGCCCGCATCTAGATCTAAGGTGCCTAGTAAAAGTTGCAAAAGAGTGGATTTTCCGCTTCCATTTTTGCCAACTATGGCGATTTTATCCATCTGTAAGATTCTAAAACTAAAATTCTCTATTAGTTTTTTATTGCCTAGGGTTTTGCTTAGATTTTTTATCTCAAAAAGCATTTTTTGGCGATTTACGGATTTTTCTTGCATAAAAATTTTTTTCGCCCTTTGAAGTTCGAGCTTAACTTTATTGATGATAGATGGATTTTTCTTGGCTTGTTCGCGAAGATTCATCAGCCTTTCTTTTCTACCCTCATTTCGCTTTAGCCTAGCTCTAACACCGCGTCTAAGCCATTCTTCTTCTGCTTTTAGATGCTTGAGTAAGGTTTGGTGGGATTTGGCAAGGGAATTTAAAATTTCTTCTTTTTTTTGTAGATAATTTGCATATCCACCCTTAAAAACCCTTAATTTATGATTGTCAATTTCCACAGATTTTGTGGCAATGCGATCTATAAAATATCTATCGTGGGATATAAAAACTAGGGTAAAATTTCCCTTCAAAAGCAAGTTTTCCAAAAAACTAACCATATAAACATCCAGATGGTTGGTTGGCTCATCTAGGAGTAAAATATCGGGCTTTTTTAGCAAAAGTGAAGCTAGGGCAACCCTTCTTTGCTCACCACCACTTAAACTTGCAATCAAAGAATTTTCATACTCAATCAAGGAGAATTCTTGCATAATTCTTTTTATCTTATCATCCAAATTCCAAGCATCATGAATATCCAAAAAATTCCCAAGCCTCTCTTGGGTTTGCAAAAGTTCTTTATTTTCAAAATTCTCAGCTAATTTTAGAGAATTTTCCTCATATTCTTTTTTTGCACGCAAAATCTCTGTAAGTTCATTTTCTATGGCTTTTTTAACACTAAGTTCAGGCTCAAATTTAGGAACTTGGGAGAGCATCTGGATCTGAATATTTTCCTGGGAAATTCTCCTACCAGAATCTGCTTCAAGGGAATTATTTAAAATCTTCATCAAAGTTGATTTCCCACACCCATTTTGTCCGATAATAGCAATCCTATCGCCCTTTTGAACAAAAAAATCCACTTCATCTAATATCTTTTTTACATCAAATTGTTTACTAATACCAAGTAAGTCTAAAAGTGCCACAATAATCCTTTGCTATAAAGGGGAGATTATAGTATTTTTTTGATTTAAGTTGGATAAACTTTTAAAGAATTACTTATCAACTTCCAAAGCATCAACCCCATTTCTTTTTACATAAAAAAGCCATGCTTGCACCTTTTTTTTACTAAAAGAACTTAGAGCCTTTTTATAAAGTGAAACCTGCTTTATGTGTTCATCATAGATATTTTCAGAAGTTTTATAGTCAATTATGACATATTTATTGTCAAATTCCACAAGTAAGTCTAGTTGTTTTCTTTCGCCCTTGTATAAAATGGGTTGTTCTTTTTTGAGTTTTCCACCTTTTATCAGAGATAAAAATTGTTTATTTTGCACAAGATTTAAAGCCCTTTTGTAAAGTAAGTCCATTTCTACAAATTCGCCAAATCTATTTTTGACCCCTACCAAAGCTACTTTTAGGGCTTCTTTGGTAAAATCAGAACTTATCTCTAAAAGATAATGGAGTGCTAGACCAAAATAAATGGATTTTATGTTGTATTCTTTGTCCTCTTCTTGGGCTTGTGAGCTTTGAAGTCCGTAAGGGACGGGATATGTGAACCTATGTAAATTCTTTTTTTCTTCATGTTTTTGCGAGGGTTCCATCTTGCCTATTTGCCTATCTTTTAGATCTAGAAAATCCATACCTAATTTTGAGGCATTTTTTAAGATTATCAGAGACTTTTTTGCCCTAGTAAAGGCTACATAAAGGGCATTTTTGGCATCTATATCCTTTAGGATTTCTTCTTTTTGCAAGGCATTTTTATATTGCTCATCCACAAATTCTCGGTTTTTTATCCTCAGATGCAGCTTAGATAAACGCTCATTCTCATATTCATATATAAAAGTTCCACCCTTTTTGCTTAATTGCTTATCTAAAACTATCACATGTTCAAATTCTAAACCTTTGGATTTATGGATGGTTAAAACCTTGATTCCCATTTGTTCACTGGTTTTTGAGCTTTGGGTAATCCTATCTAGATCAAAAAGTAAATCTCCTATATGCGCATAGGAGCTAGCTATCTCTATGAAGGCTAAAACATCTTCATTTGTACCATCAATTTTTAGTAAATCCACAGCTTCAATGAGGATTTTTTCAGGGGTTTTGTCCAAATTGCTTAATCTAGCCGATAAATCCTCCTCAAAACTTTTTCCAAGTAGAACAAGGGTATTTTTTTCACTTATCCTAAAGCCAAAATAGTTAAATTTCAAAAACTCAATCAAAGCCTTTACTTCTATGGTATCGGTGATCTTTTTGGTACTCTCAATGCTCACATTTAAAGCCTTATCCCAGGACGCAAGCTCTTCTTTTGCCAAATTTGCCTCATCATTTGTGCGAACTAGGACGGCAATATCATCTTCGCTAACGCCATGCTCAAAAAGATTTTGCAAAGACTTTTTAAGTTCTTCAAATAAATCATCGCTAGTTTTTACTTCCACGTAGCCCTTATTTTGGTTTTTAACATCGGTTTCTTGTTCTTTTAGTTCGGGGAAAAAGCGCCCAAAAACCTCACTCACAAAATCAACCAAAAAACCATAGCTTCTAAAGTTTACCTTTAAAGGCAAGGTTTTGATGTGAAATTCCTTTGCCACTGCTTCAAAAAGCTCACTTGAGCCACCACGAAATCGATAAATAGACTGCTTCGTGTCGCCCACATAAAAAAAGCTTTTATCGCCTCTAACTCCCTTACCAGAGCTTATTTCTTCGACTATAGGTTTTAGTATGTCAAATTGGACCACGTTTGTATCTTGAAATTCATCTATGAGTAGGTGATCGATCTGCCCATCTAGTCTAAAATATAAAAATTCCCTAGAAATAGCCCCCTGCAAAAGCTTGTAAACTAAAAAAGTAATATCGCTAAAACTTAGTTCATTTGTTTGGATGGATAATCTTAACTTCACACTCTCATACAATTTAAAAAGTCTAAAAATTTCCCCCAAAACATAGGCTTCTTTAGCCTTGCAATAATCCTTATACAAATCCTTTAACTCAAAAAACATTTTATCTAAATTTGGCTCGTAAACCTTTTTAAAAGTTGAATAATCTAAACTTATTTTAGACCAAAAAGTCTTGCTAACTAGCTTATCAACATCATCCACATCAAACATTCCTATTGCCCTTTTAGATGCACCCTTATCTTGTAAAAATAAGGCTATTTCTTTGGCTTTTAATAAAAGGGGTTTACCATCTAGGTGGCTATTTGAAGGATAAAGATCAAAATCTAATTCCTTACTTTTTTCATATAAAGATATAAAAAAATCAAATACATTTGGGAGTTTTTTTTGCTCATGAACCATAAATTTAACCAAGGCATTTAGGGTGTTTTTATCCTTGAGGGCTTCTTTTATGAAAAGCTCTTCTAGTTTTCCGTTGTGGTTTATATCGGTTGATTGGAAATCGGGCATGAGACCTAGATGCAAGGAAAATTTACGCAAAATCTTGCCAAAAAAGGCGTCAATTGTCTCTATGTGTAGGTTTGATCTTAAAAAATCTTGCAAAACTTGCTTTTTTAGATCTAGAATTTCTTCTTTGCTTTTATTTGTGGTTTTGCAGATTTGTTCTAATTCTTTTTCGCAATTTTCTAGATTTTCTAAGGTGGAAAAAATCCTAGTTTTCATCTCATTTGCAGCTTTTTTTGTGAAAGTTAAAGCGATGATATTTGAGGATTTTGCCCCTAAAAAAAGTAAGGATAAAAATCTAACATTTAAGGAAAAAGTTTTCCCCGTTCCAGCACTTGCCCTTAATGCTAAAAGCTTATCCATGGTATCTTCCTAGCAAAATATCATAGGGAGAATAAACACAATCTTTCTCATCGAGGGCAAAATTTATCTCTTTTTGGGCTTTAATCTCTTGCAAAATCTGACTTAATTTTTCTATCTTTTCATCCATCAAATCTTCCCAAATGATGGATGGCTTGTTTAAATCATAAAAACCAGCCTTCGAGACATTTTTGTATTTATTTTGTACTAAAAGATAGTAAAATTGCAACTGAAAATCGATCATTTTTTCTATGGCTTTTTGATTTGGCATGCTTATCTTTCCACTTTTATAATCTAGCACACAAAATTCTCCATTTTTATTTTTATCTATCCTATCAATTCGCCCCTCAAGCCTAACCCCCTCAAAAAAACAATTTAGCTTTACCTCAAAGGCAAAGGGTTTCCAACCTTGTTTGAAATGATCTATCTCATGTTCACAAAAAGCCATAAGTTTTTTCTGCCAAAGCTCTCTTTCAAGTAACCAGCGAGGGTCTTTGTGAAATTTTTTAAAAAGCAGATCCTTTAATCTTAAATGCAAACTTCTCGCATCTAAAAAACTCTCCCCACCCTCATAAAGTTCTTGTAAACTAGAATGTAAAAATATTCCAATATCCTGCGCACCTAGGCTATCACTTGGCAAATCTTCATATTCTATGCTCATAATTTCGCTAAGATAATATCCCCTTTTGCAGGTAAGAAATTTTTTCAATCTACTTGAGCTTAGGGGTTTTTCTAGGATATTGTTTTTGTGTATTAGATCCTTTTGTATGAATAATTTTGCTTTTTCCTTTGGCTCAAAAAGAAGCGAAGCGTAGGATTTTTCATCGTATCTTTCATCTTTTTTAAACTCAAGACTTTGCAAAAATCTAGATGCTAGGGAATTTTCATCTTCCACAAAACAGATAGCTACTTTTTGGGCATTTTGTATGAGACTATGGTAAAAATATCTTTGCAAATTTTCCCTATCCCTTAGACTAGGAAGCCCCGCATATTCCCTTACCTTTGAAGATAAAAACATATCTTTGTTCACAAATCTAGGGATAAATTCATCATTAAAATCTGGAATTATAAGGGCTTTATATCTAACACCCCTAGTTTCCAAAACTCCCATGACAACCACCCTACCACCGCCCACATCATCTATGGAAACCTGACTTAATCTTTGCAAAAATAATTTGAAAATTTGGGAGAGTTTTAAGTTTATGTGCAAAAGAATAATTTGCAAATGATAAAGCTCATTTTGGAAAATCTTTTGGGCTTTTTGATCTAAATTTAAATCTAGATCATCGATAAGCTTTTCAAATTTTTCATAATCCATTTCATTTGCCCAAGCATCTTTAAAACTTATAATTTTATCTTGTAATTCATGCCTTTGTAGGGAATTTCTCGTCTTTGGATTATCTTCTTTTATAAATTCATAAATGGAATTTAACTTTTGGAAAATCTGGGTTTGGGCAAAGGGAAATCCCATGGCAAAGTTTAGGTTATTTGCCCTATCATAAGCTTTTAGTAGTGGAGCTAATTTTTCATCTGGCAAGATAACGGCTATTTCTTCTGGCGCCAGACCATCATCAATGAAATTTGAAATTTGCTCATTTATATAGCCTATTTGCAAGCTTCTTTGGGAAAAACTTTTAGTGCTAATAGATGGTTTTGTTTTGTTTTCCTCTAAAGCCTCATAGCTTTTATCATTTAAATTTACCTCAAAAAAGCCTGATTTTGGGAGGTTTATGTTTTCATTTGCAAATAAATCTCTCATTTTTTGATTGTAAGCATTGATGTGAATGTAAATTTTCACATCCAAAAAAGAAGAAATTTGTTTAAACAAATCCCATTCATAAGCATTTAAAAAACCTTCCACATGCAAAGAAATTTTTTCAAATCTTTGTAAATAATCTTTATTTAGCTGGTACAAACTAGGCAAGCTTATACTATCATAATATCCATTTTGCTCTAGGAGTTTTATATATCTTTTTTGTAAGAGATCTAAGATGTCTAGATGCTCATCATATTCGGCATAAACATCGGCATTTTTAAGATCATTGCAAGTTTTTTGCTCCACCGCCAATTCTTCAAAAAAACGAAAAATGTAAGAGCTGTTGGATAAAAAGGCTAGAAATTCGCTAGGAATTTTGAGTTTTTTAAAATTATCAAAATCGCAAGCTCGTTGCAAAAGTAAGATTCTAATCTCTTGGCTTGCTAATTTTAGATCTGGAACCAAAATGGCCTTGGATTCAAAATTTCCAATGCTTACCGCATAGGGCAAAAGGGTGTCTTCTTTGTGGGAGTTGTAAAACTCCCTAACCATACGACTTGTTGGGAAGATATGAAGCATTTTAAGGTTTTATGGCATTTACTTCATATTCGTCAAAACCCTCATATTCTCCTATCTTTATCTTTGTTTTAAATTGCCAACGTCCAGGCTTGTTTACCACAATATCTTTGAAGATAAATTTACCATCCATAGCACCTTGTGCATTTAACTCTTGATTAAATTTATTTGTTTCAGGTCTGGTTACTAGCATGAAAATCTGGGCTTTTTGTACAAGCTTTTTATCCACCTTATCATAAATGCCAAAAACTATATCGCTTTTTGCATCTAGGTTTAAGTTTTTGGTTAAATGCCTAATCTCAAATCTACCAAAAAACTCCTTTTGTTTTTTTATGATAGTATTGATATTTTTATCAACTTTTTGATATTTTTCAAGGTAGTAACTATCCATCTCAACAGGATTATCTAGTGCTACAATGATAGTCCAGATACAAGCTATAATGATGAGTACGATGGATAAAATTATAGCATGTGGCCAATAATTTCTTTTATGTTTATAATCTTCCACTTTTTCTTTTCCTTCTATAATAGATCATAATCCCTATGGTTAAAACCAAAAAGGAATAAAATATAACTTTTATTATATTGATGACATTTTTATTTGAACTTCCTATGCTACTTTCTAGCTCAATCCCATAGCTATCTGCGACTTGATCTGCAATATCAGCATATCCGTTTAAGATGGCCGCTGAGGGCTTATCTTCTCCCTTTTTAGATGCTAGTATAGGAAGTATGGTCCCACTCCATGGATACGGGCTTAAAATCCCCTCCCTATCAAACTTATCCGCAACATCCTTGCTTGCTTGTATGTCCACTTGATGTTCCTTTATGGCAATAGCGAGAAGTATGTATGGGGAAGTGAGATTTTTGATCAAATTTTTTTCGTATGTGATCATGGGGATATTATTTAAGGTTTTTATGGCTACAACATGGGTGTTGATACCAGTTTTATTTTTGAGTTCTTTGCCTATGGTTTCTATTTTTTTAACCGCTCTTTTATCTATGATACCTTCATTTTTTATAAAAACATCAGCATCTAAAAAAGAGGTTAAAAACAATAAAAAAAATGCACCCACCAAAAGGCGAGTGCATCTAGATATATTCCTTTCCATTAGCCGATGAAAAGGTGATTAGGAGTTAGTACTGACCAAGCTGTAAGAGCTGCCATTACTATCAGCAATAAAGTTATAAGCTTTTCCATTACTTTCCCCTTACTATTGTTTTATGATTTGCGTTTTCAACGCTTTTCATTTTTATTTCTGAAGGTTTAACCAACTTATAAGGCTCTTGCATAACACTTTGCTGAGCTAAAATTCCCCACCATGTAAGCCCAACCAAAATGCTCAAAAGCAAAACCGTTGCTATTAACATACCTGTAACTCCACTTAGTGAAAAAACATGTCTAAAAGTATTTTCTTCCATCACCACTCCTTATTTCGACAAAGATGTTACATAAGTGCCAACGGCTCTTTTCTGAACTTCTGTCAATAAACCATGGTCATACTTTGGCATCTTACCTAAAGCGCCAACCTTACCACGATTTAACACATCCACAACAAAAGCAGAACTTCCATAAGTTGTCAGATTAGGAGATTGACCTCCAAAACCCTTACCATCTTCGCCATGACAAGCTGCACAAGTTGCCCATAGGGCCTTACCTGTTTGAACTAAATCAGGATTATTTGTTGATTTTATAGCACTAACTTCTTTTGCAACATAAGCTGCAACAGCCTTTGCACTCTGAGCATCAAGTAGATTTGCTGGCATAACTCCCAAAGGATAATTCATACCCATTGAGCCTTTCATGATAACATCATATATTGCCTTTTCTGTGCCCCAGTTTTGCAAATCAGCGGCCTTGCCGTTGATACCATCACCTGTTGCCCCATGGCAGGGTGCACATTGAACTAAAAATACACCCTCGCCCATGCCCATCAAGGTTTCATGGCTTGGGTTTGCCCACTCGCTTTCAAACTTTGCATTATAGGCTGCAACCTCTTCATTGTATTCGCCAACTTGCGAATATCCATTTAATGGATAACCCATTAACATATACCAAACTGCCCAAACGATTGTAAGGATAAACATGATAGCCCATCCTACGGGAAGTGGATTTTTATACTCTCCAATTCCATCCCAATTATCGTCTGCTAGTTCACCTCCAGCCACATCATCTTTTATTTGCTTTATGTATTTACCAGCTACTATTAGCGTTACTATTATTATCGCTGCAGCACCGATAAACGCAAGCATATTGACGTTATCGCTTAAATTGAACCAATTCATTTTACTGCTCCTCTTTTATGTTAGCATTTTTTTCTTTTTTATCAATGGACTCTATGGGACGATCGCTAATTTCATCATCTACCGCGATATTTCCATATTTTTCATAATTTCTCTTTCCAGTTCTTTCGGACTTATATAGATGAAAAATATATCCATAAAGTATAAAAACCAAAAAAACAACAAAAAAGAAATACCCATACGCTTGAAGCGTAATTATAGTTTCTGAGTCCACATTATCACCTTACTTCAAGCTATTTAGATAAGCTATCAAAGCAACGATTTCTTTGATCTCGCCTGCCTTAAAAGCATCTTTAACTTCTTGACTCTTCATACTAGCAACAACCTTAGCAGCTTCTTCATAAGCTCCTTTTTTTGCTTGCTCCCAAGAGCCTAACTTTGTCATACCTTTTTGATCGTAAGGAACATTGAACACTGTCTTAACTGTATAAGCTTCTGCCCAGGCAGTTTCTAAATCAGCATCCGTTGAAAAAAGATTTTTATATGCTGGCATAATCGAACCAGGAACAACAGAAGTTGGATCTTTCATGTGTTCTTCATGCCAATCCGTAGTTCTATAATTTCCAACCCTCATCAAATCAGGTCCGGTTCTTTTTGAACCCCACAAAAATGGTCTATCATAAGCAAATTCACCACTTTTTGAATAAGCACCATATCTGTCGGTTTCTGATTTAAATGGACGAATAAGTTGCGAATGACATGCATTACAAGATTCTTTGATATAAACATGACGACCTGCTAATTGTAAAGTACTATAAGGCTGTCTTCCTTCTATGGGGCGAGCCGCCTCAGCAAAGGAAGGAATAATCTCAACTAAACCTGCATAAGCAATAACCAAAAATACACCTACCGCGAAAAAGAATGGATTTCTTTCTAACCAATGAAACATTTTACCTCTCCTTTCTACGCTGCCATAGGCGAAGCACTATGGGGCTCATAGTCTATTTGCTTAGCTGATGACATAGTTTTTGCAATATTGTAAACAAATATGAAAAAGCCTAATAGATATAATAGACCGCCTGTTGCTCTAATAACATAGTAAGGAATTAGAACTGTTACTGTATCGATAAATGAATAAGCTAGGTTACCAAACTGATCCGCAGCTCTCCACATCATACCTTGAGTAATACCAGCTATCCACATACTTGAGAAGTAAAGAACGATACCTGTTGTTTGGATCCAAAACTGAGCTTCTATAAGCTTTTTGCTATATAGTTCACGCTTAAACATACGTGGTGCCATGTGGAACATAGCTGCCATAGTCATAAATCCAACCCATCCTAGTGTTCCATCGTGAACGTGTCCAGGAATCCAATCTGTAAAGTGAGCTAAAGCATTTACTGATTTGATTGATTGGATTGGTCCTTCTATGGTAGAGAACATATAGAATGTTGAAGCTAGTATCATAAATTTAATCAGTGGATTTTCCCTTAATTGTCCCCATTCACCTTTCATGGTTAAAAGCATGTTAATAGCACTACCCCAGGAAGGCAATATAAGTACAACTGAGAAAACTGAACCCATGGTCTGCATCCAATCTGGAACAGTTGAATAGATCAAGTGGTGTCCACCAGCCCAAAGATAAACAAACATCAACCCCCAAAATGAAAGCAAGGAAAGCTTATAAGAATAAACTGGCTGACCAGCTTCTTTTGGTAAAAAATAATAAATTTGAGCAATAATACCAACGGTAAAAACAAAGGCAACAGCATTGTGTCCATACCACCACTGAACCATAGCATCATTTGTTCCTGCATACATGGAAACTGAATGATACCATTTACCCATTCCAGCTATGAAATACGTTGGAACTTCCATGTTATTAAATAGATACAACATCGCAATTCCTAGGAAGGTAGCTATGTAATACCATAAAGATATATATAGGGCTTTTTCACGTCTTATACCAATAAGTCCGAAAATACTAACACCCCATAAAACCCATACTACAACCACACCAATATCTAGTGGCCACTCAAGCTCCGCATATTCTTTTGAAGTCGTAATACCCATAAAAAGGTTTACAACCGCAACTAACATAACTACCATGTAAAGCCAAAACTGAAGTTTTCCTATGAACATCAAAAATGGTGATTCTGCCATAGAAACTTTCAAAACCCTTTGGCCAACATAATAAAACGTTGAAAAAATTCCACTAAGCATGAAGCCAAAAATCACTCCAGCAGTATGTAGTGGTCGAAGCCTACTAAACGTACCATACTCACCAGCAAGATAGTTTAGATCCGGAAACGCCATTTGATAGGCGATGAGTACACCAATTGCCATGCCTATGATTCCAAATAAAATGGAAGCAAACATAAACATTTTTGCAACGGTGTAGTCGTAGTTCAATGCATTATTTGACTGCATTAAAATCCTCCTACTAAGATTTTTATGTTATACAAAAGTTCACATAATCTTGTGATTATAAAACAAAAAATCTGCGAAATAGCTTAATAGGATTAAATTAGTATTAATTGAAAATAGGGCTTTTTGGAAGATTTTGATTTACTTTTTATTAATGATTTATTATAAATTTATTTGCTTAATTTTTACGATAATCTCTATTTTAGGCTTAAAAGGCAAATCAAAAAATAAAAAAATTGAAAAAATGAATATTTCTAGTTATAGGAAATTATTATAAATATTAAAATAAAATATTTTTACTATTTCTAATTTTGTGTTGCCAAAAATCCAATAAAAGATAAATAAATTCCGTAAATTATGACGATAAAACCAGCAATTTTTATCATTATATCTCTCATTTTTGTATTTTTTAAGAAGCCCATAAGATAACCAAAGCTCATAAGAGCTGGAATGGTAGATAAACCAAAGATCAACATTATAAAAGCTCCACTAAGCCACGATGAAGATGCCAAAGCTGAAGCTATAAAAAAGTAAACCAAGCCGCAGGGCAAAAAGCCATTTAAAACCCCCAAAAAGTAAAAACTAAACTTACTTTTTGATCTAATAAGCATGGAAAAAATCTGACGAACTTTTGGATGCAAGGCTAGGGAGCTTTCAAAACTTGTTAAAAACTTTATTTTTCCTAAAATAGATAAGCCCATCAAAACCATCAAGATACCAACAAAGAAGTAAATATAACCGCTAATAAGTTTAGAAAAACTTATACTTTGACCCAAAAATCCAAATATTGAGCCTAATATCACATAAGCGCTAACTCGCCCTAGATTATAATTTAAATGATAAAAAAATTGAACTAAAGGACTATCTTTGGAGTCTATTTTAGCACTAGAATAAGCCACCACAAAACCCCCGCACATTCCTATGCAATGGCCCAAACTGCCAAAAAAAGCAACGCTGATAATAGCTCCTAGATCTATAATATCAATACCAAAACCCCTACAAAATCTCTAAAAATTTATCAAATATCGCCCTGCTCTCATGGGGACCCGCACTAGCTTCTGGGTGGTGCTGAACTGAAAAAATTGGCTCATTTTCATAATCAACGCCCTCGATGGTCCCATCAAAAAGATTTCTATGGGTGATTTTTGCAATCTCTTTTATACTTTCTGGCACATTGTAGTTGTGATTTTGTGCGGTTATCTCAACCTTTTTACTCTCCGTATCAAATACGGGATGATTTGAGCCGTGTTGCCCAAACTTGAGCTTATAGGTTGGATGACCATGGGCGATGGATAAAAGTTGATGTCCTAAGCAAATTCCAAACATTGGTATTTTCTCTTCAATGAGCCTTGAAATTTTTCTTATTTCCTCTTTTAAAAATAAGGGCTCACCAGGACCATTTGATAAAAACACTCCCTCTATCTCGCCGTCTTTATAGCTTTTTATAAGCCCTTCCTCATCAAAATCGCAAGGCACAACTTCCACATTCAAACCCCTTTGGCATAGGGAATTTAGTATAGACCTTTTAACCCCAAAGTCTATAACAACAATTCTCTTTTTATTTTTCAAATCTGGCTTATTATAGCTTTGAGTTTTTTCATTCCATTCACCCAAAGTATGCTTATATGGACTTTTTGTGCAAACCTTATGGGCGTAATTTATATCCTCTATCCTAGGGGAACTCTCAAGCATTTTTTTAAGCTCTTTTTTATCACTACACTGGGTAGAAGCTATCATCATCATAGCTCCCTCATCTCTAAGCATTTTAGTGATATATCTTGTATCTATGTCGCAAATGCCCATGCCTTGGTAGTTTTCCATAAATTCTTTCAAAGAGTTGGTTGCTCTGTAGTTTGAGCTTTGTAAGCTAAGATTTCGCACAATAATTCCAGATGCATGTATATTATCGCTTTCTAAATCATCATCATTTGTACCAACTATTCCAATCTCAGGCATGGTAAAAACGATAAATTGACCCGCATAACTTGGATCACTTATAATCTCTTGATAACCACTTAATGAAGTGTTAAAAACTGCTTCTCCAACCTTAGTTTTAGCCCCGCCAAAGGCTCTAGCTTCCAAAAAAGTTCCGTTTTCAAAGTACAACCAAACCTTTTTTAAATCACTCATGAAAGCATGCCTTTTTTTCGCAATTCTTCCTCATAAAGTTTTTCAAAAATCAGCTCATATTCTTCAGATCCTGGGATTAATTTTCGTTTATAATGGGAGATTTTTTCTATAACAATATCTTCTATACTCTCAAAGCTGTTGATGTATTCTTCTATGGAGTTATAAATAACGTTTTTGATTCTATTTTCTGAGACATTATATTCAACCAAGCCATCTTTCCAGATCTGCTCTAATATGCGGTGGGAAACCTCATTAAACCTATCCTCATAGGATAAAATAACACCATACTCGCTAGCTAATTTTTTCTTGATAAGCCAAAACATATTTCGGCGATCAACTTGCATAAATTCTATATCGTCTTCATTTTCATCAAGAAGTTCATGAACCCTTTGCTCAAGAGCCATTTCCTTTTCTATATCTTCAACCATATAATCTTGAGCCACCTTAGCAACTGGCTCTAATCCTGAACTCAAGGTTACATACCCACAATTCAATAAATCTATAGCTATTTTATTTGCGATATAAGGCGCATGGGGAATTCTAATCTTCATAATCGATACCTTGATTTTAATTTTAACCATATTCTATCAAAAAAAAGGTAAATATCTGTTTAGGTGCCGAAAACAGATTACGGATGACGGAAAACTGATAACTAGTAAAGTAGGCATTTTATTGCATACAAAAGTTTAAATACAATCAGATTGTATCAAGGATGGCATTAGATCTTCCATCTTAGAAAATCCAAAAACCTTTTTGCCCAAATCTTTCAAACTAGCTCCGATGTGATAAACTTCTTTTTCATCGATGATTAGAAATCTATCATGAAAATCTTTGTTTGCTTTTATGTTTATTTGTTTGTATTGTTGATTGTATTTTTCTAGATCTAGTTTTAGGGATTTACTTATGTTTTTAGTATAGATGGTAACATTTGCATTTTGATTTTTTTCAAATATAGCAAGGGTTGTATCGTCGATATAATTATCTATCAAGACTATCTTGTGTTTGGCCTTTCTTATGAGATCAGAAACGAACTTATGGGCATCGAAGATTTGTCCTTGGTAGAAAATTCCTTGTTTAAATTCTAAGTTATTGTCTCTCATGTGGGATTTAATATTTGCCACATCATTTTCTAGATTTAGCAATCTTTTTTCTGTAATTTTGTGGGTATTTATAGTATAGCCATCTTGGATATAGCTTTTTAAAACCGATGTTGCCCATTTTCTAAACTTAATAGCCCTTGAAGAGTTAGTTCTATATCCAATAGCTAAAATAATATCCAAATTATAATGCTCAACCTTTCTTACAACGCTTCTATTTCCCTCTTTTTGAACTATTTCCAAAATGGAAATGGTTGAAAACTCATTAAGTTCTTTATCTTTATAAATATTTTTTATATGTTTAGAAATTGCAGGAACATTAACCCCAAAAACTTCAGCTATTTGTCGTTGCGTAAGCCAAAGAGTATCCTCATCAACTGAAACTTTTAGCTCAATTTCCCCATTATTGTAAACAACTACATCAGCCATACATACACCATCTACTTTACCTCAAAATGGTATCTTCCCTATCTGGGCTTGTTGAGATTATCGAAACCTTTGTGTTAGTTAGCTCTTCGATTCGTTCTATATAGGCTTTTGCGTTTTTTGGCAAATCCTCATAAGCTCTTACGCCCTCGACCTTGTCCCAGCCATCTAACTCTTCGTAGATTGGTTTTGCAAGATCAAGATTTTCGGGCACATAATCGATCTGCTTTCCCTCATATTCGTAAGCGTAGCAGATTTTTACCTTCTCAAATCCATCCAAAACATCCAGTTTCATCAAGGCAAAACCATCACAACCATCAAGGCGTGAAGCGTATTTTACGCTCACAGCGTCAAACCAGCCACATCTTCTTTTGCGTCCTGTTGTGGTGCCGTATTCGTGTCCAACCTCAGCCATTTTGTCGCCATCATCTCCAAAATCCTCACTTGGAAAAGCCCCATTTCCAACCCTAGTACAATACGCCTTTACAATGCCAGTAACATTTCCTATACTCTTTGGGCTTAGCCCTAAACCAACGCATGAGCCTGCGGTTATAGTATTTGAGCTTGTAACATAAGGGTAGGTTCCATGGTCAATATCAAGCAAGGTTCCTTGAGCCCCTTCGATTAGGATTTTTTTGCCCTCATCTTGGGCTTTCCAAATCATTTTAGTTGTGTCAGCTATAAAATCTTCCAAAGCTTCTTTGTAAGATCTAAGCTCTTGTAATAATTCTTCTTTAGATGGGATTTTCACATCCATATACTTTAGCATAGGACTATGAAGTTTTAGGGTTTCAAAGATTTTCTCACAAAGACTATCTGGATCTTTTAATTCCCCAACCCTCCTGCCTATTCTACTTATTTTATCCGTATAACATGGTCCTATACCCTTGCCCGTTGTGCCTATGGCCTTATCGCCTTTTAGCTTTTCCCTTGCTTGATCTATAAGAGCATGGTAGGGAAGATTTAGGTGGGCTTTATCACTTATAAAAAGTCGCCCTTTTAGATCTTTAAATTGCCTCATTTCTTCTATGATAGCCTTAGGACTTACCACAACGCCATTTCCTATGATATTAATGGCATTTTTATTTAAAACGCCCGATGGGATTAGGTGAAGGGCATATTTTACCCCATCAACCCAGATGGTGTGTCCTGCGTTGTGTCCCCCTGCGGCGCGACAGACAAAATCATACTTTTGGGCTAGATTATCAACTATTTTTCCCTTTCCCTCATCGCCCCATTGGATCCCTACTATCACATCTATTTTATTCATTTTCTAACTCCAGTAAATATTTTATCAATTTATCCGTATATATTCCAAATCCACTAGCGTGATTTGAATCTATCTCATAATTTCCCCCTAAACTAAGGGTATAATTTCCCTGCATAAACCTAAAAATCAAATCATCATAATATCTCATCTTAGCATAATATAAAGGCGCTATAACAACCCTTTTACCCACATAAGATAAGGCCAACTCTTTTATCTGCTCTAAAGGTTTTTTAAGTTCACTCGGAATAGCATCTAAGAGCTTATCTATTTGTTCGGGATATTGCAAGGTGGCTAAGGAACTAAGCCAAGGTTCATTTTGGCTTAATAGAGTTTCTAGATTTCCAAGTTTAAAAACTTCCAAAGGAAGATCTAGCATTTTTGAGAGGGTTTTTGGTATCAAAATATGGCTTATTTGCAGCAGTGGTTCTATCTTCAAAGATGAAAAAATCTTTCTATTTAGATCTAAACAAGCACCCAAATCCCCGCCTTGGATTATCTCACTACCTATTTGATAAACCTCCCTACTAGGATACCTAAAAACAGGCTGGATATAAAACCATTTTTTCTGCTTGGTACTTCTTTCAAGACGCCTTGTAACTATCCTAAGAACATCTAAAGTACTATCTCCCCTAAGGGCTACTATATGATTTTCATGATCTGAAAAACGAAGAAGTTCTTTCTCATCTATATACTTATGCTGATGATAAGATAAATACGGACTTACTATCTCTTCAAAACCATTTTCTATAAAAATATCACTAGCGATATTTTCAATCTTGCGTTTTAAGTTGGCACTTTTACCAAAGTAAAGCCTACTTCCCTTCGGAATCTCATGTTCGTAAATCATAATCTTTTCTTTTATTAAATTTTTTCGCCATTATATCATCTTGCATCTAAATAAAAATATAAAATAAATACGCCCCTAAAATAAACCTATATATCACGAAAGGTGTCATGGTTGATTTTTCTAGCAATTTCATCAGCCATTTTACGCACAAATACGCACTAAGTCCCGATAGCAAAATGGCTCCTAAAAGCATACTTACAGGCTCATCAATTCCTTGGCTCATGACTTCTAAACCCTCCAAGCCTCCTGCTAAAAGGATAACAGGAATGGAAAGTAAAAAGGAAAATCTAGCACTAGAGGTTCTTGAAAAACCAAGAAATAAGGCTGCGCTGATGGTTATGCCTGATCTTGAAGTGCCGGGAATCAAAGCCAAAGCTTGGGCAAAGCCGATTATAAGAGCTACTTTCAAAGTTATATTCAAAATATTCTTATTTCCCGCCCTCTTATCAGCAAGATACAAAATGGCACCAAAAAATATGGTCGAAAATGCTATAACTAAAGGGCTTCGTAAATGTTCTTCTATGAAATTTTTTCCAAAAAAACCAAATATTAAAACAGGTATGGTTCCTATCAAAACTCCCCAAACAACGCTACTCTCACCCACATTTTGGCGTTTTTTAACAGATGAGACAAAATCCCTAAGCAAGGGAAGTAGATCGTCTTTAAAATACCACAAAATAGCAATCAAAGTTCCCACATGCAAGGCAACATCAAAGGCTAAACCTTGATCCCTCCATCCTAAGAGTTTAGGCGCCAAGATAAGATGGGCTGAGCTTGAAATGGGTAAAAATTCACTAATGCCCTGAACTATGGATAAAACAATAACTTGTAACCAATCCAAAATCTTACTTTTCTAATATTTTCTTAACTTTTTCGCAAACATTTTTAACACTAAAACCAAATTTTTCAAACAAATCCTCTGCCTTAGCGCTAGAGCCAAAACTCTCCATTGCCAAAACCTCATCGGCAAATCTATACCATTCAATGCCACTTCCTGCTTCTATGGCTAGGGATTTTGTATTTGGATCTATAATTTTATTGATATAAGAGCTATCTTGTTCGCATAAAATATCAAAACAAGGCACGCTTACGATATTTGCCTTTATGCCTTGTTTATCTAGCTCGCATCCAGCTTTTAATGCTAAACTTACCTCGCTTCCACTTGCTATGAGGGTAATTTGCGCATTTTCCCTTTGCTTTAATAAATATCCACCATTTTCCACATCCCCATAAGATCTATCATCTTTTAAAACTTCCAAACCTTGACGCGAACAAACAAATGCTGATGGAGCTTGTTTTTCCAAGGCGATTTTCCACGCTTTTACATTTTCACTTCCATCGGCTGGGCGAAAAACATAAAAATTTGGTAAGGCTCTAAACTGACTTAATTGCTCTATGGGTTGATGGGTTGGTCCATCTTCCCCAACGCCTATGCTATCGTGGGTCCAAACATAAAAATTTTTCAAACCCATTAGGGCTGAGAGCCTAGCTGCGGGTTTTAAATAATCACTGAAGATAAAAAAAGTTGCACTAAAGGGAATAAAAAGTCCATACAAGCTTATGGCATTACTGATAGCTCCCATGGCGTGTTCTCGGATGCCAAAGTGGATATTGCGTCCATTTGGAAAATCTCCCATATTTTTAAGCTCACTCTTATTTGATGGTCCAAGGTCAGCACTTCCGCCTAGGAATCCTGGCAATGAACTTGCTATGGCATTTAAAATCTTTCCATTACTATCCCTTGTGGCAAGCTTAGATCCAGCCTCAAAGCTTGGGTATTTGATCTTTGAAAAATCAGGATTTTGCAAAGAATGTAAAAGTTCTTTTTTCTCTTTGCTCATATTTTCTAAGCTTTTATTCCACAAAGCCTCTTCTAGATCGCCTTTTTCTAAAGCTCCACGAAAGCGTAAAAGCACATCTTCATCCACAAAAAATTCTTTATTTGGATCAAATCCGGCTTTTATCTTGGCATTTTTTATCTCTTCTTCACCCAAAGGTGCTCCGTGGGAATGGTGGCTTCCTTCTAATTCACATGCACCCTTTGCTATGATGGTATCGGCTATGATTAGATAAGGTTTTGTTTTATTTTTGGCCTCACTTAAAACCATTTCTATCTCATCATAATCATGTCCATCTATCCTTGCAACTATCCAACCTTGGGATTCAAAACGGCTTTTTACATTTTCGCTCCAGGCTAGATCCGTATCGCCTTCGATTGTGATATTATTACTATCATAAATCAAAACTAGATTGTCAAGTTCCAAATTTCCAGCAATCGAGCAAGCCTCATAACTAATGCCCTCTTGCAAATCCCCATCGCCACATAGGCAGTAAATATTTTGGTCTATAACCTTGCATTCATTGGTGTTTAGTAGATTTTTAGCATACTTACTTGCCATTGCCAAACCAACAGCATTTGCAACCCCTTGTCCTAGAGGTCCTGTGGTTACTTCAACTCCTGGAACTTCGCCGTATTCTGGATGCCCTGGAGTTTTACTGCCTAGTTGGCGGAAATTTTTCAAATCTTCTAAATCTAGATCATATCCACTCAAATATAAAAAACTATAAATCAAAGCAGAAGCGTGTCCGCCACTAAAAACCAGCCTATCCCTATTTAGCCATTTTGGATTTTTGGGATTGTGTTTTAGATGATGGCTTAAAACCGCAACAATATCCGCTAAACCCATGGGAGCCCCTGGATGTCCGCTGTTTGCTTTTTGAACCATATCTGCACTTAAAAATCTTATGGTATCGGCTTGTTTTTTTAACATTTCACTCATCTTCTTCCTTTAAAAATATTTTTTCATAATCTGACCAAACTCATCTTGCAATGGTTTTGGAAACTTTTTCACATTTTCGTTTAAACTCTTAATTAACTTAGATTTTTCCTCTTTTGCCCCGTCTAATCCTAAAATACTAACATAAGTATTTTTATTTGTATCGTTATTCGTGGGCTTTCCTACCTCTTTTTGGCTACTTTGAACATCTATAATATCATCATGGATTTGAAATAAGATGCCTAGATCTAAACCAAAATCATACCAAGCTTTAACCTCTTTTTGGCTCAAATTTGAGATAATTGCTCCCATTTGCAAGCAAGCGGCTATCAGCTTTGCAGTTTTATTGATGTGCAAAGTGCGTAATTGCTCAAAACTAATTGGGGTATTTTCAAAATGACAATCCAAAGCTTGTCCTAAAACCATACCCCCAGCGCCGCCATTTTGGGATAGGGATTTTATCAATCTTACTTTAACACCCTCATCCAAAGGGGCGATTGAGAGCAAATAAAAAGCATGGGTATTTAGGGCGTCTCCTACTAAGATGGGAGTAACTCTATCATATTTTACATGCAAAGTTGTAAAACCCCTTCTTAAAGGTGAATTATCCATATCTGGCAAATCATCATGGATTAAAGAATAGGTGTGAAACATTTCAACACCCAAAGCCACATACAAAGAATTTTTTAGCAAACTTGGAGCATAAAAATCAACCAAAGTTAAGATCAAATAAGGTCTAAATCTCTTACCACCAGCCCTTAACATATCCTTTAAAGCATCGTTATAATGGGGATGGAAGCTGGGATATTCGGGCAAATTTTCCAGTAAAAATTTCTCAAAATCATCGAGTAGATAGCTTTTCAAAAACCCTCCTTTTAAGATTTATTTCCAAATCCACCAAGACCTGAGAGCATTTGGGAAGCGACAAGTTTTTTATCCTCTTCTAGCATTTTTAGAACATCATTCATGGCACTTATTAGTAAGATTTGTAAACTCTCCTTATCTTCAAGTAAGCCATCATCAATATTTAAATCCACAACCTCACCAACACCATTCATGCTAACCTCAACCATGCCACCGCCACTTTTTGCTGTAAAAGTTTTGTTTTTGGCATCTTCTTGCATTTTTTGGGCTTGCTCTTGAGCCTTTGTTAAAGCTTCGCCCATTTTTGAAAAATCTATTCCATCAAACATTATGTTAAAGTTTCCCTTATTTTAGTAATTTTATTTTTCTCATCCACCAAAACAACTTTTGGCTTAAACTTTTTAGCCTTTTTAGCACTCAAAAGTGCATAAGCTATGATTATAATCTTATCGCCAATCTCCGCCTTTCTAGCCGCAGCCCCATTTAGGCAAATCTCACCCTTACCCCTTTTTCCTTTTATCACATAGGTGCTAAATCTTTCCCCATTATTTACATTTACTATATCTACTTTCTGACCTACATATAATCGCGCAGCATCTAGCAAATCTTCATCGATAGTGATGGAGCCCACATAATTTAAATTCGCATCACTCACACGAGCTCGATGAATTTTGCCATAAAGCATCTCAATTTTCATTGTTATATAATTTCTCCGTAAAAATATCTCCTATTCTATCAATTTTTTACTAAGTTTACAATTTAATTTTAAAAAAATAATGATATAATCCTTATAAGATTTTTTTAATATACGAAGAAGTTAGGATACTTATGAACATTTTAAGAACATTGCCAAAGATAGATAAATTGGTCTTAAATGAAAAATTTATAGATCTAAATACAAACCTCATAACCAAAATAACAAGGGAGATTATAGCCTCATTAAGGGAGGATTTGCTAGCAAAAAAGATATCCCAAATAGATGAAGAGAAAATTTTAGAAGATATTTTAAAAAAATACAAGGAAAAAACCTCAAATTCCCTCATCCCACTCATAAACGCAACAGGGGTTATCATACATACAAATTTAGGACGCTCACCCTTAGATGAGAGTTTATTTGAAGAAGCTAAAAAAATAGCATGTGGATATTCAAACCTAGAATTTAACCTTGAAAATGGTAAAAGGGGGGAAAGATATGAGCACGTAAGTTCTCAACTTTGCACCCTTTTAGATGCCGAGGACATACTTGTGGTAAACAACAACGCTGCGGCTGTTTTTTTGATCTTAAATACCTTTGGGAAAAATAAAAAAACCATCGTTTCCCGTGGGGAATTGGTGGAAATTGGGGGAAGTTTTCGCATTCCTGATGTGATGAGAGAAAGTGGGAGTATCTTAAAAGAAGTTGGAACCACAAATAAAACAAAATTAAAAGATTATGAAAATGCCATAGGTAAAAAAACTGCCCTTTTAATGAAGGTTCATAGGTCAAACTTTGCTATCAAAGGCTTTAGTGAAGAGGTTGGATATGAACAGATTATAAAACTAGCTAAGAAGAAACATTTGATTGATTATTTTGATGTGGGCGGGGCTTATGCAGAAGATTTGCCCCACAATATCAAAGATGAGCATTTAGATCTAAAACATATTTTAAGCCTTAATCCCTCACTTGTAAGTTTTAGCGGAGATAAGCTTTTAGGAAGTGTTCAGTGTGGCATAATCATAGGTAAAAAGCATCTAATTGGAAAACTAAAACAAAATCAACTTTTAAGAATGTTAAGGGTAGATAAGGTAACACTAGGATTGCTTGGGGCAACCATAAAGGCCTATTTGGAGGGAAAATATGAACTCATTCCCACTCTAAATCTTCTCAAAAGAAGCGAAGATGATCTAGAAAAAATGTGCCTAGATGTAAGCAAAAATCTTCCCAAACAAAGCTATGAAATCATAAAAGCCTCCTCTTATGTGGGTGGCGGAACCATGCCTGATAGATTAATTCCAAGTATTGGCTTACATATAAAAGGGGATGCCAAAAAGTTGCAAGATATTTTTCGAAAAAATGGCATAATAGGTCGCATAGAAAAGGAAAAATTCATACTTGATTTTAGATCCATCTTACCCCAAAATCTAAATCAGCTTAACAAGATTTTAAAGAATATTTTATGAATTATATCATCATAGGAACTGCTGGACATATAGACCATGGAAAAAGCTCTCTTATAAAGGCTTTAAACGGCTTTTGGGGAGATAGCACCAAGGAAGAAAAAAGACGTGGCATTACCATAGATCTAAGCTTTTCTTATCTTAAAAATGATGAAAAAACCCTAGCTTTCATAGATGTTCCAGGGCACGAAAAACTAACTTCAACTATGGTTAGTGGAGCTTATGGCTTTGATGCTTGCATGGTTGTTGTAGATGCTAGTGAGGGGATTATGCCCCAGACTAGGGAACATTTATCTATACTTAACTTTTTACATGTAAAAAACTGCATTGTGGCTTTAAGTAAGTGCGATTTGAGCGATGAAAAGCATATAGCCTTGCAAAAAAAGGCTATAAAAGAAGAATTCAAAAACTATAAAAATCTTCAAATCATCTCCTTGCTAGAAACTAGCATACATGATGAAAAATCCATACAAAACCTAAAAGAAACCCTCTTTAGCCTAGAGCAAAATATCCAAGAAATTAAGGGGCAAAAAAATGATGTTTTTCGATATTATGTGGATAGGGTTTTTAATATAAAAGGTTCGGGAACCATTTGTACTGGAACTGTGATGAGCGGGGAAGTTTACCTAGAAGATAAGCTTTGGGTAAGCGAGATAAATAAATTTGCCCTAGTTAAAAATATACAAATCCATGACAAGCAAGAAAAAAGTGCAAAAACAAACCAAAGGGTGGCATTAAATCTTGCTAAAATAAAAGCTGATGATCTAAAAAAAGGTATGCTTTTAACCCAAAAAGGCTACATTAGAGGCTTTAAGAATGTGGATTTATATCTTACGTGCAAGGATGACAAAACCTTACCCCACAATGCAAAAGTAGGCTTTCACATAGGGGCAAAAAAGATAAATGGAACACTTTTGCATGTGGATAGTTCAAAGGATTTTAGGGAGGGCTTTAGTACTTTTGTAAGTGATGAAGATGTTTTTTGCGTTTTTGATGATAAATGTATCATTTCTTATAAGGGCGAAGTTATAGCTGGGGGAGTGGTCATAAACCCCATCAATGACCCCATCAAAAAACGCACAAAAATACCTATACTAGAAGCTTTAAAACAAAAGGATTTTAAAAGGGCTTTTTTACTTTTAAGCAAAGCTCACAAAAGAGGTTTTGGGCTTGTGTCGGCTTATCAGAGATTTAGATTAAGCCATGATAAGAGTTTGGAATTTGTAGAAGAAATTGATGGTGTATTTTTAGATAAAACTGCCCTTGTAGCCTACCCAAAGGATATGGTAACAAAAACGAAACAAATTATCTTAAATATTTACAAAAAAAATCCCCATGCCCTCATATCCCAAAAATCCCTTAACTTAAAATATAAATGGATGAGTGAAAATCTAGCCCTTGAAGCTTTGAGGGAGCTAGAAAATGAAGATAAAATCTTGCAATCAAATGGGGTTTTTATAAAGCAAGGCACAAATCCAAAAAATTTAGAAGAAAATATACAAAATAAAATCTATTCCATCCTAAAAGAAGGCGACATCGCCCCACTTGCACCTTACAATATCTACGACCAGCTGGACATCGATAGAAAATCGGGAGACAATGCCCTAAAAATGCTAACAAAAAGCAAAAAAGTTATAAGGCTAGAGCATAACTTTTTCGTCACAAGCGAAGTTTTAACAAGGGTTATCATCTTATGTAGGGAAATTATCAAAAATGAGGGTTTTGTGGACATAAAAAGCCTAAAAACAAAACTTCCCCTTTCAAGAAAATACCTCATAGCTTACCTAGAATATCTCGATAAATTTGGGGATATTTACAAGGATGGAACAAAAAGAGTTTTAAAATAAACCTAGACGCCAACTAAACAATATAAAAATAAATGGCATTTTGTAAAAATGCTTACCCTACTAGTTATCCGTTTTCCGTTTTCGGCACTGACTAAATCTCCTATTTAGTCAGTGCCTTATTTATAATTGATTTAACTTTTTTGTATAAAATGTGAGATTAAATTTCAAAATTAAGGACAAAAATGAAAAAAAATATACTTTTATTAGCAGTATGTTTATCCATGGTTGGTTGTAACAGCAACAAAAATACCCAAGCAAGCAACAACGCCCAAATCATAGAATACTTCAAAGCCCAAGTTCCACCTCAGATAAAAGTGGAAATAACAAAGGATGAAAAGGTAGAAAGCTTACCCGATTTTAAACTAGTAACCATAAAATTAAGTGATGGCTCCCGTGGACAAGAGATAAAAATGTTTTCCAATGGATCTCAGCTTTTTCCAGATATCATTGATCTAAAGTCAAAAAAATCCATGCTAAAAGATATGCAAAAAAAGGAGCAAACTAAAGCCTTGAAGAGTATTTACTCAAAGGAAAATCAAGAAAATATCATAAGTTTAGGCAATGATCCTAAAAAAGAAACCATGGTTGTTTTTACCGATCCTGAGTGTCCGTATTGCCGAAAAGAATTAGCAGGAGTTGAAAATAGACTAAAAGAAGTTAACTTAAAGCTTATATTAACACCAGTCCATGGCAAAAGTTCCCTTGAGAAATCTTACCTGATCTATGAAAATGCAAAAAAAGCAAAATCCGATAAGGAAAAAATTGCTATTATGAAAAAATATTATGCAAAAGATGTGGATATATCAAAAGAAAAAGTAGATGCAAAGATGGTTTCAAAAATGGAAAGTTTAAGACAAAAATACCTAAAGTCAGCCATCAAAGGCGTTCCTTTTCTCATAAATGAAAAAGAAATAAAATAATCCTCCTCAAAAGGGTAAGCATTTTGTAAAAATGCTTACCCTACTAGTTATCCGTTTTCCATAATCTGTAATCTGTTTTCGGCACTTGAAGCCAAACTTAATAACTTTTAGATATAATTAGCCCAGACTAACTTTATCTTACTTTTTTAAAAGTTACATACACTTAGTAAAATCAAAAATATTTAGGAATATAAATGAACAATTTTTCATCTTTTGGCTTAGATGAGAGTATCTTAAAAGCCGTAAAAGACGCTGGGTTTAGAGAACCAAGCCCCATCCAAAAAAGTGCCATACCCCTCATCTTAGAAGGAAATGACATAGTTGCCCAAGCCCAAACAGGAACAGGCAAAACTGCTGCTTTTGCATTACCAACATTAAGCAAAATAAACTCAAATTCGAAAAAAACCGAAATTCTAGTCATAACTCCCACAAGGGAATTAGCAACCCAAGTTAGCGATGAAATGTATATGCTAGGAAAGCATAAAAACATTAAAACCATAACCGTTTATGGGGGAAGTTCTTATAAAAGACAGATTGATTTTATAAATAGGGGTGTAAATGTTGTGGTTGCAACTCCAGGTAGAATGCTAGATCACCTAAAAAACCGCAAACTTAAAAATTTTTCGCCCTCAGTTGTGGTACTTGATGAAGCTGATGAGATGCTAGATATGGGATTTTTAGAAGATATAAAAGCTATTTTTGATTTCTTGCCATCGAAGCGACAAACCATGCTTTTTTCAGCCACCATGCCCGAACCCATAAAGACTTTGGCAAATAAAATACTCAAAAATCCAAAGCTAGTAAGTGTTACCCCAAAAAATGATACCACAAATGAAGATATAGAACAATGCTATTATGTGATAAACGAATATGAAAGGGAAATGGCAATGCTTAGGCTCCTTGATAGCATAGAGCCAAGTCGTGCTGTGATATTTTGCCGAACAAAAAAGGAAGTAGATACCCTTGCCACAAAATTGGTTGCATCTGGATATAGCTCAAAGGGACTTCATGGGGATTTAGAACAAGCCCAAAGAGAAGAGGTTATCAAAGCTTTCAGGGATGGACAAATAGATCTACTTGTAGCCACAGACGTTGCAGCAAGGGGAATACATGTAAATTCAATCAGTCATGTTTTTAACTTTCATATACCCTTTGATCCAGATAGTTATGTGCATAGGATAGGCAGAACAGGACGTGCAGGAGAAAAGGGTATAGCCATAACTCTTTGCACTCCACTTGAATACCACTCCATGCAAAAGATAGCCAAAAAAGTTGGCACAAAAATAGCAAGAAAAACCATACCAACCCTAAAAGATCTAAACCTAGGAAAACTTGATAAAACCATAGAAAATATCAAACAAGCCCCGCTTTTGGAAGAAGCTTCAGTAGTTTTAAATGCCTTAGAAGAAGACATGAGCCTAGCAAAAATAGCCCTTAAAGCCATCTCAAGACTACTAGAGAAAAAAGGGAGTTCGGGTCCAGAAAACATAGGTTTAAACCAAAAAGCCATAGAGAAATTGCTCAAATCCTCACCCCAAAACGACAAAAAACGTTCAAACAATCGTCGCAGAAGAAGAAGTGGAGGAAGCAATAGAAGAAACGATAAAAATCGTAGCCAAAGAAGAAGACGAGGTTAAGCTTATAGCCTATTTGGGGCGATTAATTTCGCCTCTCGTATTCTTCATAACCAAATTTTTTAACCATCTCAAAATCTCCATTTTTACGAATTACCCCAATATCAGGTAATTTCACACCATTGAAAGTTGTATTTTTAACTATGGTGTAATGAATCATATCCTTAAAAATAATCTTATCTCCCACCCTTAAAGGCTCATCAAAGCTATAATCTCCCATGATATCCCCTGCTAAGCAAGTATTTCCACCCAACCTATAAGTATAGGCTTTTTTATGTGGCTTATCTGCACCTTCGATCTCGGCTTTATAGGGCATGGCAAGGGTATCGGGCATGTGGGATTCAGCGGATACATCTAAGATGGCGATATGCATTTTATTTTTGACTATATCCACAACCGAAGCAACTAGATCGCCTATTTGCCAACCAACCGCCTCGCTGGGTTCTAAAAAAACTTCCAAATGGGGATAAGTACACTTAAAATCCCTAAGTAATCCCACAAGTAAATCCACATCATAATCAACCCTTGTTATATGATGTCCACCACCAAAATTTACCCATTTCATGTGGGGCAAAAATTCTCCAAATTGCTCGATAAATTTTTCCATCACAACCTGCAAGGCATCTGAATTTTGTTCACACAAAGCATGAACATGTAAACCCTCAATGCCTTCTAACAAATCAGCTCGAAACTCCTCTTTTGTAACCCCTAAACGACTAAATTCCCCACAAGGATTATAAAGTTCAACTGGGCTAAATGAAGTTTGGGGATTTACCCTAATGCCACAACTTGCCCTTTGAATAGATCTAGATCTAAATCGCTTCGCTTGGGAAAAAGAGTTAAAAACCACATGGGAACTAAGAGACAAAATCTCATCCATATCCTCTTCCTTAAAAGCAGGACTATAAGTGTGAACTTCTTTGCCGATTTTACTGGCCATTTTAGCCTCATGCAAACCGCTAGCACTAGCACCACTAAGGTATTTTGCCACCAAGGGAAAACTATCTTGTAAGGCGAAACCTTTCAAAGCTAAAAGAATCTTAGCTCCACTCTTGTGGCTGACATATGAGAGGGTTTTAAGGTTCCCCTCAAGCTTTTCTTCCTTATAAACATAACAAGGGGTTTTTATCTGGGATAAATATTTTTTCATTTAACCAATCTTTAAAATTTACTCTATTTTAAGCAAAATTCTTATATACTTGCTCTTCGTTTTTTAAGTCAAGGTAGCTCAGCTGGTTAGAGCGCTGGTCTCATAAGCCGGAGGTCGGGAGTTCAAGTCTCCCTCTTGACACCATCTTTCTTGAAATATGCTAAATTAAATTTTACTTTTCAGATCTATTTAAATTTGCAACTTAATCAATAAATCGAATGGTATTTTATCGTCTTTTCCTTTTGGAATTCTTTTATGTTTAAATAAATTTTCTTGTCCTTACCACATAACATGATAACTTTTTTCCACTATAAGCATATTGTCAGCTTTTTAATGGAAAAATACAAAACAAAAAAGGAGAGAAAATGAGAAATGTTTTACTATGGGTATCCATGTTAGTCTTCATGGGGTGCGCTAAAAATTATGACATAACACCTAGGTATGACCCAAAACAAGAAATTTTAAGCATTGCTGATCTTAAACTTAAAAACGCAAAACTAGAAAAAAATGTTCCAAATATCCCTATAAATTCATTACCTTCTGTGTTTGCACAAGAACAAAAGGATTATTTTATATGCGATAAGAAATGTAGAGGATTGCGATATCTCTCAGTCAAAACAAGTTCCGATAGGGCGATTATTCCGTATAATCTTGAAGATAAACTAAGGGATGATATCGCAAAAAGAAAGATTAAAAACTGCAAATTTACAAAAATAGAAAATATTTTATTTGCCTCATGGAAAAATAAAAAAAATAAAAAGTTTTACCAAATATCCACAGCCCAACCAATGGGAAGATATGGCGGATTTAGCGAAATTAAACTAATAAACACTGGCGGCAAAAATTTCAAATCCATCCTAAGACACTTCAAGGCAAGAGCAAAGAAGGAAGGCTTGAGCGTAGAAATAGAAAAGCTTACTAGATAGATCTATTTATATTTTAGTTTTTGAAGCATCTAAAAATTCGGGCTAGCAAGCTTATTTACCAGCCTTGATAAGCAACCTATCCAACAAGCTTATGGGCAAGATCTTTTTTAGGTACCAAAACAAATATGTTGGGAATGTTACAAAGTATCTGGGTTTTGGCTTTTTGCTCTCTAAGGCTGTTTTAAGAGCTTTAAAGACTGCGTCTTCTCCTAGGGTAAAGGGGGTGTCATCTTTGCCTTTTAGGCGTTTTAGGGTTTGATTGTAGATGTTTTTGTGAAAGCTTGCATCTATATCTATGTGCTCGATAAATTTTTTTAGGGCATTTTCTCTAAATTTGCTTCTTATTGGGCCTGGCTCTATTAAGATTATTTTTATACCACTTCCCACAAGCTCTTGACGCATGGTGTCAGCTAAGCCCTCTAGGGCAAATTTGCTTGCATTGTAAGCTCCGCGGTAGGGCATGGGAGCAAAGCCTAGGATGGAGCTATTGAAGATCACTTGACCACTATTTTGTTTTCTAAAAATCTTCATGACCAAATTTGTTAGCTCCATGGCTCCAAAAACATTGGTTTGAAATTGCTCTTTTAGGGCTTTAGAACTTAGATCCTCCACTGCTCCTGGTTGTCCATAACCTGAATTGTTAAAAAGCACATCAAGTTTTCCGCCACTTTGTTCTAGCACATTTTCTAGACCAACCTTTATACTTTTGCTATCGTCCACATCGAGCCTAAAAACCTTGTAGCCCTCTTTTTTTAACCTCTTAACATCTTCTTCATTTCTGCATGTTCCATAGACTTTATAGTTTTTATCCACATCTAAAGCTTTAAGGCAAAATTCGCCTATGCCGCTTGAACACCCCGTGATTAAAATATGTTTCATTTTTTTATCTCAAAGCTTTCATCTTCATCCATTTCGATTATCTCCCATGGTAAACCTTGGCGATTTAACTCATCCATAAAAGGTTTTGCGTCAAATTCCTCCATGTTAAAAACCCCTTTGCCACTCCAAATGCCCTTTGCAACCAACAAGGAGCCTATCATAGCAGGAACTCCTGTGGTGTAGCTAACTCCATTTGCTAGGGTTTCTCTGTATGCTTCTTGGTGGTCGCAAATGTTGAAAATGTAAACTTTTTTCTTTTTGCCCTCTTTTTTACCCTCTATCACACATCCAATGTGGGTTTTTCCCTTTGTCCTCTCCCCTAGGGTCGCTGGATCTGGAAGCAAGGTTTTCAAAAACTCCATGGGGATGATTTGCTGCCCCTTATGCTCAACTGGTTTAATACCAAGCATTCCAACATTTTCTAGGCATTTCATGTGGGTTAGGTAGTTTTGCGAAAAGGTCATAAAAAAACGTATTCGCTTTAAGCCTTTGATGTTTTTGACCAAACTTTCCATTTCTTCATGGTATAAAAGATAACTATCATAGATCCCCACCTTTGGGTAATGCCACTGCATCTTTATCTCCATAGGCTTGGTTTCTATCCACTTACCTTTTCCATTTTCATCCTTTTGCCAATATCTTCCATTTGAGCTAACCTCGCGAAGATTTATTTCGGGGTTGAAATTTGTGGCAAAGGGGTAGCCATGATCGCCCGCATTGCAATCTAAAATATCTATATAATTTATCTCATCAAAAAGATATTGGTTAGCATAGGCACAAAAAATATTTGTAACTCCTGGATCAAAACCGCTTCCTAAAAGTCCTAAAATGCCAGCTTCTTTAAATTTTTCATTTCTTGCCCACTGGAGGCGGTATTCAAATTTAGCGCAATCGGGATGTTCATAATTTGCCGTATCGATGTAGTGAACTTTTGTTTTTATGCAAGCATCCATAATGCTTAGATCTTGGTATGGAAGTGCGACATTTAAAACTAGATCTGGCTTATGTTTTTTTATCAGGGAAACAACTTCATCCACATTGTCCGCATCTACTACATCGGTTTTTATCTGTATATTTAAACGATTTTTTATCTCATCGGCTATTTGGTCGCATTTGCCTTTGGTTCTACTTGCTAGAATGATCTTTTCAAATGTGTCTGAGTTTAGGGCACATTTATTTGTAGCCACACGGCTGACGCCACCCGCTCCTATTATCAAAATGCTTGCCATTTTTATTCCTTTGGTAGTGATTTTAGTATAATTTTTGCAAAATCTAAGGCTTTGCTTCGGTGGGAAATAGCTAATTTTTCGCCCTCATCCATCTGGGCTAGGGTTCTATCTTCGCCTAAAGGTATAAACATAGGGTCATACCCAAAACCTCTCTTACCCCTCATCTCATCAATGGCAAATCCATGCATATAGCCATGGGCTGTAAAATCTCCCCATTTTGTTGCTATTGCCATACAAGCTGTGTAAAAGGCTGGAGTTTTTTTGATATTTTTATCTTTTAGGGTTTGGATAAGTTTTTTTGTATTGTCTATGGCTTTTGCATTTTTACCCGAATATCTAGCGCTATGGATACCTGGATCTCCGTTTAGAATGGGCAAAGATATACCACTATCATCAGCCAAAACTACCCCATCTAGATCCTTTAAAAATCCATACAAAGCCCTAGCTTTGATAAGGGCATTTTCCTTAAAAGTTTTCCCGCTTTCTTCTATCTCAAAAGGAGTGGTAATCTCATCAAAAGATTTAACATCCCATCCTTTTAGATAGGCTTTTATCTCTTTGATTTTTCCTTGGTTTGTAGTTGCTAAAATTATCCGCATACAAGAGCCTTTTTTGTGTAATTTTAGCAGCATTTGGCTTAATTTTTGTAGTGAAAAATGTGTGTGAAATCTAGCAAAGTAATTTTGGCTCTCAAAATATTTCACATATTCTTCAAGTTTTAAAAGTGGTATAGCCACAGACATAAGTATAAAAACAATAACCAAAACCTATTAAGAATCAAATTATATTTTTAGATAATTAAAAATCTAAATGTTAAAGAAAAAATAAAATCCACAATTCAGTCTTTGCTTACTCGCTCCACATATATTTAAAAACTAAAGGAGTGGGGGATTATAAAACTCCCCCAGATTATATTTATTTTAGTAGCTTATAGTGCAAGAATCTGAAGTTGTTTTTACCCAAAAGCCATAATTTTGATCAATATCAAAATTACTTTCATCACTTCCCTTTTTCCAACGATTACTGCGGGTGTAGACTCCTTTTACGCAATCGGACTGGGATATAACAGATGCGGATGTATCTATGGGTGCAGACAATAAGTGCCAACCCGCTTTATCTAGCATTTTGGTTTTAACTACGACGTCATTACTGCCATCGGGTATATCATAAAAAGAAATTTTTTGGTTTCCCTCTGATTTTACCCAAAAACCATTTCCGATAGAAACTTGACCACTCAATTTCCAATCTTTGTTTTCAAAGGAGTGAAAGTCTGATATTCCACTTGAAGCACTAAAATAGTAGGCTTTATAATGGGGTCCTACTAGGTTCCAGCCATCCGATAAGGGAAACTCTTTCTTTTTTAAACTTTGAAAAATCTCATCATAAGCTTCTGCAGTTTTAGAATGAGTATCAGGTTCGAAATTGCTTCCATTATCTCCAAATGATTTTATATAAAAACATATCTTTTTATATTTTTGGTTAACACTAGAACATTTACTATTGATTTCTGAAATTTGTTGTTGATCCATTCTTGAGATCATAGTATTGTATAGATCGTTCACTTGTGCTTTATTGAAAAAATATCTAGCTTGAAACGTCAATCCAGCAACTGGATTTTGAGAACCATCTTCACTCAGTCTAGTATCTGTTGCAAAATATAACCACTTATTTAGGTCAGATCCATCTCCAAATAAAATATTTTTATTATAGCTTGTTTCTTCTTTGTGAGTAACAAGGGTTTGCCCACTTATTAACTTACTACCATAATCTAGCCCATCCATAAAATCTGTTTCACCATCATAATACTGACCATTATTTCGTCTTAATTGACTACCACCTTTGAAAGTGTTAATCAGCTGATAGCTTGAGTTATAGATAGATGGCAATTTCCCCAAAGAAACCGCAAAAGTAAACCAACCACAAGAGCAAACCCTGCTGGTCATTATATCTAGTTTGTTTGTATAATTTGGAACAAAAACTCTAAAATTGTCCATATTGTACTTCCCAGAAAAAGAAACCGTATAGTCTTCTCCTAATTCACTAAATAAAGCACCATTAAACTTATTGGCATGAAGACTTTGAAAGTAAGAGTTGTAAACATCAGCATTCGCATAAACTAAAAATAAAAATAATATAAGTTTTTTCATATGTATCCTAACATAACAAGAAGTTGTCTAAAACAAACAAAAATTTGTTTTAGACAACTTCCACTGAAAAAAGTGGAAGTTGCAGAAAATAATAAAAATTATTTTCTTAGGGTTGGGGCATAAGTCCAACTATAAGAAGTTTGACCATCTACATCAACTGCATTCATATATGTTATTATAGCAGCTGGATTGTCACCGGCTTTTTGAACAAAGTCAGATGTTCCTTTTACTCTACCATTTCTAACATTTGTCAAGTTGTCTAGCAATACCATACCGCTCTTAAAATTGTCAGCATTGGCAGCTGAAAGCAAGTCAGAAACTATTACAGAATTCATCTCGCATCTTACTGAGTTCTCTGGATTTACATCTGGAGAAAATCTAGCTACAGTATCTTCACCTGGGTTCTCTTCCATATCTCTAGCGTGAACTGAAAAACTTCTAGCCTGTAAACAACCTTTTTTCTTAGCAAAGTCAAATACCGCATTTTCAGTAAATTCACGTCCACTTTGATCTCCCCAGAAAGTGAAGTAAACACCATCATTTAAACCGCCATTCTCATAAGGCAAGAAAGTAGCTTGAGTTTTCAAATCAGCTGCAATTATATCAACACCTGGCTTTCCAATATAGTTCTCTGCGCTCGCATCAACACTAAAGGAAACAGTAGCTCCAGATGGAGAAGTTGGTAATGTAACAACATCTTCAAAAGCAGTCATAGGAATAGTCATAGAAGATTTCCAATCTTTATTTACAAGAGTTGCAAATCCTGCTACACCTTCTCCAGAAACAAGGTATGGACCACCAACAGTATTCATCGCTGCGCCTCCTGAAGCGCCTCCTTGAATCTTCTTAAATCTCTCTGCAAGGGTCTTTTTCTTTATAGGATCAGAGGTTGTGCCATCAAGCTCTTCTTGATACATAGCGATAGGCAAGAACTCAACATAACCTTTTTTAAAGCTTCTTGCTTTTTTGCCCAAAGAAAGGTTTGAGTTATAGCGCTTAGTGATGTTAACGTTTATAGCACCACCAAGGTTTGAATCATCAGTACTTACTAAACAAACACCCGTTCCGTCGCCGCAAGGCTTAATCTCGCCACTCCATACATCAGAAGGAGAAAGGGTAATAATAAAGTCAAACTCTTGACTAGATACATATTCCCTAACAGCAACCCTATAAATATAAGACTTGTTTAAACTTGTATTTAAAACTTTAAGCTTTGTTGAAAAGCCCTGATCTGCATAAAAAGCAGGAGCAATTAAAAGTTCGCCTGTTCCGTCAGTAGCTATCTTAGCTACACTAGCAGTTGTCAACATAGTTGCAGCTGCAACTGAAGATAAAAGTAATTTCTTCATATAGATTCCTTTAAGAAATGATTTTGTTCTATGCATAGAACACTATCTAAACGATAGTACAATACCTTCTAACAAAGCATTGTACTATCGTCAACTAATAGCGAAACAGCATTTTCTCTTTTAAGAACAAAAAAAAATTTTTGTCCACCTTGAACCAATCTTGATCATAGTATATCACATCTTTGCTATTTTTTAGCTTTAATCTAACTAAAATAGAAATAAAATCTTTATTTACCTCTTTAACTTTTACTATTTTTACTTCTTTTACATGTGAAAGATTGTTAACATAGCTTTTAAACCTTTCAAAAGAATTTAAATATCTAAAATAAGGCAACTGTATGCTATAGTATAAAGTAGCATTTTTTGAAAACCTAGACTCTTTAAACTTATCAAAAGATTTCATAAAATTATCTGGCAAATCTTTAACATTATATGCAAAAGAAAAACTAATAAAAATTAGGAAAATAAATATTTTCTTCACTACTTGCTACCTTCCCTAATTTTATCTAAAATTTTCATCTTTTTCTTTGAAAATAGCAATTTTTCTATATCTTCTTTAACATCCTCATAGGAAAAATAAGAATCTACCTTTTTATTATTATAATACATTCTTATATATTTTTTGTTACGGACTATAACATCTGTTAATTGATTTTCTTTAAGATCAAACAAAGACAAAGCAAAACTTGGCTTCAAATCATCAACGTTTAAGCTTTCAAATCTATTGATACTAAAAGATACGGAAGAGTTTCTATCGCTCAAAGAATAACTTTTAGCATCCTCTTTGTCTTTAAAAGTCAAGACATAAACATCTATCGTATCTGGTACTCTAAACCTATCTTTATTGGCTAGATAATAAGAATAAGAGACATCTTTGGTTATATTTATTTTTTCTTTTTCAAAAATGTCTTTCAAAGCCAATGAGTATATCCCATTCAAAAGAACATTCCTCAAGTAACCTTTATCTTTATCCGACAATTTATTATTGTTTAAATACCTATTTACAAAAAATTTCTTTTGCTGATACGCCCTTTTAACTTCATCATCTTGGACGATCAAACCACCAGGAATAAAATCCCTCAACGTATTCAAAGAGACATCTTTGTTTGTATCAAACCTAAGCTCATGCGCAAAAATACAAGAAGATAGTAATAATATCAGACTTGCTACGTATTTCATTATTACTTATACCTCACAGATGTAGGCTTAAAATCAAAACCACTACTTAGATCTAATGTTGTATTTCCCTCATGAGTTGTTGCATTTAACTCATTTATGTCTACGTCAAAATTACTAGGAAACGCATCATGTGGAATAGGGGGCATGTTAAATTTAGAATTATTTAATTTAAACCCATTGCCACTTTTTTCATAAAAAGCAATCCTATCAATCTCTATAGTGCTTACCTGAGTTGATGGTAAAACCCAATTGCCATTTTTCTCTTTAGCTTTTATATATCCATCAGGATCTGAGTTGGTTGTTTCTGTATTGTTGCCATTTCCACCCGTGCTACCACCATTGCCACCCCCTGAAGCTTTTATCTCAGAACAATCTTCATATGCCGGATGACACTTTTTATCGTTTGTCGATGTACCACTGCCACTAGTATTCGAATTATTATTTTTCTTTGTGGTATTGGGCTTTTTACTGCCTTGAATATCATTGGGCTTTGGATTTGGTTTAACATAATTAACATTTATGTTCCCACTTGAATATCCACTCCTAGCATAGTTATCGTACATTATCAAAATATACTCATTAACGGAATTTACATTAAAACTATAAGAAGCCGAAGAATAAATTGCATCTCCAGTCATATTTTGTAGTGCATCGCCTATGCTCATACCTGCTTTTTTTCTATTTTCCAAAGCTTTAAGAACTCTCTCAGAACAATTTTGAGATCTTGGCAAAATTGTTTTGTTTTTTATAACTTCAGGGCCACTACCAGTTGTAGAAGATGGCTTATCTGATTGGGACGAACTATTTTTGGATGGTGTTGTAGGTAATTTTGTAGTCAAAATATAATTACAAGATCTACTGCGTATCTCTCCTAATATAGCACCAGCATATAACACAGCTCTTCTTAGATCAAGATCGTTTAGCTCTGTATTAATATGCCTTAAAGGCTTACTCACTCCTGAAATATTTAATAAACTCTTTATGCTAGCATCGCCCATTCCAGTCACATGGGAAAGTGTAGTGAGTAGGTTTATATAGGCTTCTTTGTCGGAAGATTGAATTTCAGTATACATATCAAATAGACTCGGCTCACCATTATCTTTAGTATTGTTATGGTTGATATCTAACCAAGCATTCGATAGTTTTATCTGGTTTGGATATTTTCCTCCGCTTTTAAACCCATATAAACCAACTCCTAATGAATCTAGTGATTCGCCAGACTCGGATGCAACTGTAGCATCAGCCACGTGGCTATTTGCTACAGTTACTATAGTACTATAATTACTATCAGTATTGCCAATAATACGACCTCTCTCTGCTAACAAACCTTGTTGGTTATTTGTTTTTATAGCATTATCTAAATCACTCGATTTAGTGCTTTCAGTGTTTTGCTTTGGAGACTCTTTCGAATCTTTGGAATCACTTCCTCCTCCACATCCCAACAAAAAAAACAAGACCAAGGATGAAACACAAACAGAATTAATATTTTTGACCATACTTTTCATTAAAATACCTTATATTACTTTTTGCAAGGATTACTCGCACCTGGCAATTTTGAGCATGTACCAGAAGTTGCTTTTTCAACAACTTTAACAACCACAACACCGTCATTTGTACAACTCTCACTCTTAACTGTTACAGGATACTCAGCTGCAACACTTTTATCAACTGTACCCTCAACCGTAAACTTAGCAACTGGTTTCTTATTTGCATCTAAAACCACTACATGCTTAGAAGCTTCAAAAGCCTCTCCAACTTTAACTTCTTTAGTTGTAAAAGTACAATTTCCTACAGTAACATTGTCATTTGGAACTGTAGTGTTTTGCTCAGTTGAAGTGTTTTGCTCAGGTGTTGTTGTTCCATCGCCACCTCCTGGAGTTGTTCCAGAACCATCATGATTGCTACTACCGCAACCTACTAACATACCACTTACTACTAAAGCGGCAACTATTGAACTAATTTTGAACATTTTGCTCATACTTTCTCCTTTGGGAATTTGCAAATTCTTTTGGGCTTACAAGAGTAGATCTTAATCTAAACTATGCCAAACCTTAAATCTATACACGAAATATATATCTGCGCACAAGTGAATTCTAACAAACCACTGTAAACAGATAGATAACAAAAAAGTGTTAAACAGCCAAAACTGACTACCTAAAAAACGTCTGAAAAAAGATTTTTAGGGTTTTTAGTGGCAAAATAATAATATAAATTCACTAAAAATAAACTTAATTTAACTCTAATTTAAGATTTTTCGCTTAAACGGGCTAGTTTTCGCCTACTATTACTATTTCTCGGCTGTATGGTAAGGAGATCTCAAAGATGGTTTTTTGGTTGTTTTGAACCCATTGTATTAGCTTATCATTCCTGTGAGAAAGAATGGTAAATAATGATACATTATCAAATAATTTATCAACTTTGATATGATGTTTATTTTCATCATTTATGGGAAGATCGAAAGGTTTGATACTTTCAAATCTATATAGATTTTTATTTTTTACATTGTAGATCACATAAGGAGATGGGATGTTGTGTAAGGAGTTATTTGTTCTTAGGTAGTATGTGCTATGTGTGGGAGAACCTGAGATTTTTGTATCCTTATAGGGGTCGGTTTGGTTAAAAATGTCGTTGTATAGGATCTTTTTAACTATCTGGTTTTGTCTATCTTTTTCGTATAAGCTCTCATAGGAAGTGACACTTTTTTTGGTGGTTGAGACTGCTTGGTACATATAGACTATAATGATACTAAAAACGGCTATGGCAACTATGAGCTCTATAAGAGTGAAAGCTTTTTTCATTTTAAACTTATGATGTAGCCCAAAGAGCTCCCATTGGAAGTATCCATGGATACTTTATCTACCAAGATGGTAATATCTGGAAGATTGCTCTTATCCATACCGCTCATACTAGAGATAAAATCTTCCAAATCCGTCTCTAGTAGATCCACGCTAGAAAACGCATCTTGAGTGTAATCTAACTTTTTGCTTTTTAACCATTTTATGGTATCATCATCTTTAAAGCTATACTTGGTCGATACCATGTCATAAAGGGTTTTTGAGCTTCCATCCCATTTTGATTTTGCATTTAGTAAAACCAAGGAAAATTCTTCCTTTGCATGATATTTAGAAGTCATGGTATCTATAAGTTTTGCATTGTGTGAATGGGTTTGTAGCAGTGCTAAACCCACCACAGATATGATGCCTGCGGAAATCAAAACTTCTATTAGGGTAAATGCCTTACGCATCTTTTATGCCAACCCTTAAAGCTTCATCCATACTAGTTTGTCCAGATAGGAGAAGTTTTTTTAATCTATCGGATAAAGATATAAGTCCCTTTTGTCTAGCAAGAGAACGGATTTGATGGTCATTTGTGGTCTCTTTTAGTAGGGTTTTTATCTCATCATCTAAGATAAATATCTCACCCACAGCCCTTCTGCCCTCATATCCTGTATAGTTACAACACTTACATCCTTTGGATTTAAATATCTTAGCATCTTGGGGAAGATTAAATTCTTTTGAAAATTCTTCTGCTAGGGTATCTTCTTCCTTGCACTCTTCGCACAATAAACGAACCAATCTTTGGGCTAAAACTGCCAAAAGAGAAGATGAAATCAAAAATGGCTCTATTTTCATATCTGCCAATCTTGTGATGGAAGAGGTGGCGTTGTTTGTGTGCAGGGTTGAGAGAACTAGGTGTCCTGTTAGGGCAGCTTGGGTTGCTATGCTTGCGGTCTCACTATCTCTTATCTCTCCAACCATAACTATGTCTGGGTCTTGACGCAAGATAGATCTAAGTCCTGCGGCAAAGCTTAATCCAACTTTTGAATTTACTTGGATTTGGTTTATATTGTCAGCTTTGTATTCGACTGGGTCTTCAACGGTTATGATATTTTTTTCTGGGCTTGTTAATTTTTGCAAAAAGGCATGTAGAGTGGTTGATTTACCACTTCCTGTTGGTCCTGTAACCAAGATAATGCCATGGGAATACTTTAAAATCTGACTTAGATCTTCAACTATATCATCGGCAAAACCAAGCTCTTCTAGGGTTGGAATATCCTCGCTATCCATCAAGATACGCATAACCACCCTTTCGCCATAATATGTTGGCAAAATGGAAACACGAATGTCTAGGGTTCGTCCAGCTATCTTAACTTGAGTTCGTCCATCTTGGGGGATACGTTTTTCTGAAATATCAAGGTTTGAGATAACCTTTATACGGCTTATAACGAGATTTAGTATGCTTTTTTCAAGCTCTATATGGCGAACCAAGATGCCATCTATCCTAAACCTAACCTCGCCTTTAAATTCATGCATCTCTATATGGATGTCCGATGATCTTTTTTTAACGGCTTGATAAAAGAGTGAATTTACAAACTTGATGATAGGGGCGGATTCTTCGCTGGTCAAAATGTCACTTGAATTTCGCAAAAATTCAGCAAGATTCATATCCTCTTCAACCACTTCTTCTTCGGCATTTTTATCTATGCTCACAAGCTCTCTGTCGGTTCGAAGTTCCAAAAAGCGGTTATAGAGTCTATCGTAGGATTCTTCATCCAAAAATTCAACCCTAAAACCACTTGCTTCCTTGGAGATATATTCAAATGCTGGGGCTATGTATCTATCATTTACACACACCACACTTTCATCATCCATAGTAGTAAAAAGTGCATAATTTTTTAGTGCAACACTTATATCTTTGCCTTCTATCTCTAGGGGTTCTAGATCGGTATTGTGAATGGGTTCTACAGATAAATTCAATACTTATCCCTTAGAATTATATAATTTATTTATAAGTTCTTCTTTTTCTTTTATGGTTTGTGCCTTTTTTGGTTCTCTGGTTTTAGAGATGCTTCTCTTTCTTTGCAATCTTCGATTTTTCAGCCTCTCTTCAAATTCTTTACTAAAGGTTGTCTGGAGATTATCAAGTTCAACAAGCCTTTTTCTTAGGGTTGTTAAATTTTCACTTGTTTCTATGATGTAAGGGGTTAAGACGATGACTATATTTATATTATCTCCTGTATCGTAATTATGCTTAAAGACCTCTCCAACAACTGGAATATCTCCTAGAAGGGGAACTTTGCTTTTTGCTGTTGAGGATTTGTCTCTTATCAATCCCCCAACGATAACACTTTCGCCATTTTTTACTATGGCTCTTGTGGTAACTTGTCGCTTGGTGGTTGTTGGCATTCCTGCTTGTTCGCTACTTGCATTTACCACATCTTCTATGGTGGTATCAGCCTCAAGGGTTACTTTTCCATCATTGGATATGCGAGGTTTTATCTTTAGGGTTAAGCCTATATCTTCACGGGAATAGGTATTTGTAGAATAATCGGCTTTATTGTCCTTAGTTTTTGCACTTGTTACGATGGACTGGGTTTGTCCCACATAGATCTTGGATTCTTTGTTGTTAAGGCAAAGAATAGAAGGCTCAGATACAACTTTAGCAGCTCCATTTGTTGTAAGAAAATCTATGGAAGCTCCTAGGGCTAGACCCGATTTTAATTCAGGCATCTCAATCCCTAATGCGGAAGGAACAAAGGCCAAAGATGGACCTCCCATACCCATGGCTAGAGTGTAGAGTCCATTGGAATTTGCCTTTCCTGCTTGAAGACCATACTTTGCGCCTATTTTTTCACTCATATCTTGGCTTACTTCTATAATCCTAGCCTTTACGAAAACTTGACGCTGTTCTTTGTCGAGTTCATAGAGCATTTGCCTTACATCATCTATATCCTCTTGTACACCAGATACTACTATGGAGTTTGTATTTGGCTCGGCAACTACGACAGTTTGATTTGCTGGACTAGTTTTTTTCTTTGCCTTTAGTATCTGAGTTACAACTTTGAGCACATCTTTGGATTCGGTATTTTTAAGGGGAATTACTTCTGTTGATTTAAGGGGTTGGGCATCTACATTATCAAACTTATTTATAATATTTGACAAACTAATTAGATTTTTATTGGTTCCAACGGCGATTATAGTATTGCTTGCCTTATCGGCAGATATGGAAACCCTCTCGGTTTCAACACGACTATCAAATCTACTTTTTACTATACTTAAAAGGGATGGGTATATATAGCCTACTTCAGTATTTTTAAGTTTAAAAAAAGCGGTTTTTTTTTGGTCGCCCTCTTCTATTTGCCTTATAATATTTTCAATGGTTTGTATATTTTTTGGAAAATCAGTTATAAGAATGCTGTTGCTATCTTTGATGGTTACTATGGATGCGGAGGCTGAACCTAGATGACGAATCTTTGAAGCCATAAAATCCACATTCACATTGCTTACTGGTATGATTTTTGTTACCATTTGTATATAGCTATCGCCTACTTTTTTCACAAGGGGGAGATTGAACTTTGCAGCATCTTTACTCCTAACCACTTCCAAAAATGAACCCCTATCTACCAAAGAATAACCTTTAGAACCTAAAACGGACTGGAGTATGGCGGGCAAATCTTTACGGTAAACTGGAGTTGTTGATACAAAGTCCACCTTTCCTGGGATTGGAGCTTGGAGTAAAATATTTTTATTTAAAATATTTGATACCAATTTTATAAAATCATTGATCTCCAAATCCTTAAAATTGATGGTTACTTCCTTTTGTAGATCAGAAACCACAACCTTATCTTTTGCATCTACTTGAAGGGATAGAAGCACAAAAGCACCCAAGCCTATCAATATACTTTTAGAAAACTTCATATTCTAATTCCTTTTTTTGTTTATTTCTTATTATAACGAGTTTCAAGCTATCGTAGTCATTTATGTTGTCATAAACCTTAAAGGCATCTGCATAACTTTTTAACTCTTGATTGTTTACAGACATTATAATATCGCCTTTTAAAAGCCCAAGTTGGGCAAAAATAGAGCTTCGTTTTACGGACATAACCTTAAATCCATCAATTTTTCCATTTCTTTTAACTTCTTTTATGGCTATATTTTTCCAAATCTCATTAAAGTTTTTCGCATAATGCATAACATCTTTTTTCCTTACCGCCCTTAAAACATCGGTATTTCCTAGATATTTCTCAGCAGATTTTGGTGCTGAAACTCTTTCTTGGATAGGAATGCGATTTGGCTCATCTTTAAAAACAATTTCATAATTTTTACCACCCTTTTCCAAGATAGCACTAGCTTGTCTTATGCGTATTAGCTTATAGCCTTTATAGCTTTGGTTTAGGGCTATGATATGGTTTTTATCTAGAGAAGATTTTTCAGCAAATACTATAAATCCCTTGGAATTATCCCCATAAATTGCATGCAAAATCAGATTGTCTATCTTTAGGGCATTTTTTATGGGATTTAATTTTATGGGAGTTGGGGTATTTGAATTTAGATCAAAAAGTTGAGATACCCTATAACTTCTATATTTTAGGTTATTTCCCTGCAAAGGAACCAATTCTATTCCACTCTTGGGCAAAAAATACAACACTACAAGCCCAACAAGCTTCGCTAGGACAATCATAGAAAGCACAAAGGCAACTAGATTCATGGTTTTGCTATTTATAAGTTGTCTCATAGATATACTCGTCCTTGTCTTTTTTAAATTGTTTAGCTATGGCTGGGTATTTACCCACAAAATCCTTTTGGGGTTTTAGGGACAATCTTAACTTTTTATTATATAAATCCACATAGCCAGATATGTCTCCAAAATCTCCGTTTCCACTTATAAGCAATCGAACTGGAAATAAAATACTTCCCCTAATGGTGATATTTTTAACCTCTTGGGGTAGGAAATTGCGCAAACTATCGTTAAAATTCGCATCATTGATGGATATTTGATTGTAAATAAGACCAAGAAATACACTTGTTTTGCTTATATTTCCCACATTTAATCCATCATAATATACATCCGCTTGTTCGATCTTAAAAAAACCAAAATAATCCCTTAGTTTTTCATTATTTAAGATTATATTTTGCTTGCTTAAATGCTCTTCGGCCAAATAAAATAAATTTTCCTTAGGCAAAAAAGCTATAACAAGATACAAAAAAATAAAAATCCAAACAACTTTTTTTAATATTTTCATTTGCTAACCTCTATGTGCAGTTCAAGATTTTTATCATCTATGCGTTTTATGTTAATCTTTGCTATTTCAAAGGTTTCATTTAGTATCTTTTTGGCCAATAGATCTATTTGTTTTTTATCTAAATTTTTTGCGTCCATATATATCTTGCCTGGAGAATCTTTTAGATTGGTTTTTGATTTTAAATTTAACCCTGAAATAATTGAATTTATTTTTGAAAATGTCTTTTTACTATCCCACGAACTTTTTAGATCTTTTAAGCCTTTTGCCTTTGCTTCATAATTTGCCAAATCAATACGATCTTGCTCGATATTTAATCTCGTACTTTGAACACCCACCCAAAGCAAAATCAGTATTAAAAACAATGCTCCAACTAGAAATAAAGGATTTATTCTTTTTATCATAACTCCACCTCAAAGATCACAGAATTTCCATTTTTCTTCATGTTTTTAACTTTCAAATGCCTTTTTAGATGCTTATCCACAACTTGTATCCTACTTTCACCCAATCCTTGTATATTTAAAATCATTTTTTTGCCATCTAAACTTATGAGTGAGAAATATTCCTTTTGTAAAAGAGGAGTTTTTGTGACATGATAAAAATTTTCTCTCAAAGTTTTTTGGGAATTTAATTTCTTATCAAACCTTTTTATAAGAGCCTTCGTTTGTATGCTAGTTTGTGGCATCTTATACATTTTTGAAATTCTTTCCCTTTGGCTTTCTTGGTCTTTTTGCACCTTTTTAAGACCAAAAAGCTCAAACCCATAAAAAATCACAAGCAAAAGAAGTAAAGCAGAGATTATATAAGCTTTTTTAAAATCTATTATTTTATTAAATTTATTTAAATTCACATAAAAATTTGATAATTTATTTTTAGCAAAAAAATCCTTTACATCCACGCAATCAAGGGCTAAGCTATTGGGAACCTTTATGACAAATCCATCATGATTGGTTAGGGCTTCATTGCGGTTTGCACTTATGGGATTTTGAATATTTGCAAATTCATTTTGGGCAAAAAATACACGCCTGATTTGACTTGATTTTAAGCCTAATTTATTAAGCTCTTTTAAGATAAAACTATCATCATAGGCATACATCCAAAAACAATCATCACCCTTTTTGGCAAGGTAGCTATAATGACCATCGGGAATAACCCCATCAAAGGATGAGGGGGCATACTTTTTTGCTTGATATTCATATTTAAGGGGCAAGGTTTCTTTCTTAACCCAATAATATTTAGGCGATAATACAACATCAACAATTTGATTGTCATTTAATCTCAAGGGTTCTTTATCGGCTAATATTATATATTTTTCCGATTTGAATGGATTGTCAAAGGAAAAATTAAAAAATGGTTTCAATATTGCTTATCCTCCGTCTTTCTAGATCATAAATAAAGTCTATGGATCTATTTTTATTCATATAAGTAAAATTAAAACTGCATGCAAGTCTTGGAACATAATACTCCACACGCAAGGCTTTTAATACATCTTTTTGCTCTTTAGAAAGGGATAGATCACTATCTTTCTTAACCAAAGAATCATCGTAAGGAATACTTATATCATAATCTCGCTCTAAAACAGCTTTAATATGTGAATTTAGATAATTATAATCAATTTTTTTACCATTAAAGCTTATAATCTTATCCCAAGGAACATTATATATATTTGAATCTGCTGTAATTTTTACATAATATTCCAAAATTTTCTCAAATGCTTTTTTATTTGTGATTCCCCCATCCCAAACGCTAGATCCAATCTCATGGGCGATCTCACTTCCATAAACCCTTGCGCTTGTATCATTATCAACTAGATCAAGGACAAGAGAAAGAAACAAAGAACCATCTGCTACTTGGTGATCCATCATTAAAGAATAAAGCACATCGTATAAAACTTGGTTTGTCGAACTAGTATTTGCATCTTGATCTAAGATATGATTTATGTTTATTTTCCCAGCGGCTGAGCTTAGGCTTAAAATGCCATCTAAACCACTTTTCTCATCTGATATGATTATGGGCATCTCAAGCAAGGCTGAAAACATATCCTCATCCTTTATGGTCTTTGTCGCATCCTTGATGATTCCTGTCATATCTAGGAAAGTTCTATTAAATTGGGCATCATACATGGCATCGGTTGTGGCAAAAAGATAATTCTCAGTGGTAGTTGTGCTTCTTAAAACAACCAAAGTCAAAAGCATAACTAGGGCTAGAGTAACTAGCATAACCACACCTTTTTTCATATTAGCCTCACTGGATATTCATAGAAAATATAGGTAAAAGCATGGCTGTGATGATAAAGCCTATAATTCCACCCACCAATAGCATTAAAAATGGCTCAAGCAAGGATAAAAATATATTTAATTTATCCTTATTTTCTTCAAAATACATTTCGGAAAGATTGTGCAAAATGGGCGAAACCTCACTAGTTTCTTCCCCTAGGGCAATGGCTTGAACAAAACTAATATCTGGAACATAGTCACTTTTTATAAGGGCCTTAGAAAGACGCGAACCCTCAACCACTTTTTTAGATGCATCTTCAAAGGACTTGGTTATGACAGAGTTTTTTAGTATTTTTGATCCAAGATTTACCGTTTGCACAAAGGGAACACCGGATTTTAAAAGAATAGATGCTATGTAGGTAAAGCGTCCTAGTTCGGTATTTTCCAGGATTTTTCCAAAAAATGGAATTTTTAATACCATCTTATCGAAGGCATATTTAAAACTTTTATTAAACATAAGCATTAGTTTAAACGCAAGTACAAAAAGCCCAAAAACAACCAAAGACAATACCCAGTTCTCACTCAACCAAGCCCCAAGGGAAACAACAAATTTTGTTATCAAAGGCAATTCTTGATTCATCTGGTCAAATATGGAAGTTATCTTTGGAACAACATAGGTTATCATAAAGCCGACCATTAAGATCGAGACCACAAAAATAAACAATGGATAAGCAAAGGCGCCTTGGATTTGTTTGTTAATCCTATCTTGATTTTTTAAAAATTTTGAAAGTTCCAATAACACCTCATCCAAAATCCCGCTATCCTCAGAAACTTTTATGCTTTGTTTGTAAAAGTTTGGCAACCTAACAACACTTTGCATATCAAGGGCTTGATAAAAGTTTTTTCCCTCATCTAATGAGGTTTTAATGCTTTGTAAAAAAAGCTTCATTTTTTTGTTGGAGCTATACTGGTTTAAGGATAGATTAACCGCATTTACCAAACTTATGCCCGAACGCAAATACAAACTAAAATCCCTACTTAATCCAGATAGTTCAGATGGCTTTATGGAATATGTTTTTTTAAAATTTAAAAATTTAAAACTAAAACTTTCTTCTTTTAATGTTTTGTAAATAATCTTTTGTGCTTTTAGCTTTCTTTTAGCTTCTTCTAGAGAACTAGCTTCTATCTTAGATGAAACTTTCTTGCCATCCCCACTTACACCACTATACTTATAGATCATCTAATCGCCCTTTGCCTCATCTAATTGACTTACCCAAAAATCCTGAGCATCCAACAAGCTTCTAAACTTTTTTGTTTTTTCAAAAAAATTATCATACATATAAACTGAATCCTTATATTTCACAACCAATTTATCACTACTTCCATTTGCATATAGATGGTATTCAAAACAAACCCTAATATGTTTATAATCCTTAACATAATCTGCAAATTCTACCCTTTTTAGGGTATCATCTATCAGAGTATAAACCGAAGGGTCGGTATATTTTTCAAAAAAACCCTCGGTTTGATTTGTTTCTTGGCTCCCCACAAAAACACTGCAAATAGAGCATTCATCCATACATCTAAAGGTTATTTTTTCCTTTGAGCTAGAAAAATTCTTCCTGAGATATTCGGGCAAATTCTCTAAACTTATCCCTTCGCTTTCTTCTTTGCTAAAGGCAAAATTTTGTATCATAAGAGAATAAACCACTCCTACAATAACGATAACCAACATCAATTCAAAAAGGGTAAATCCTTTTTTAAAATCTAATTTTGGCACGTGGAATAGCTAATATCTTTATTTTCTTTGCTGCCACCCTCTTTGCCATCTGCACCTAAGGATATGATGTCAAATCCCCCATCTTCATCTACGATATAAATATAAGAATTTCCCCAAGGATCCTTTGGTTCTTTTGAGCCGTCCAGGTATCCTCCATCTGGATATCCATTGTAAGTTTGTGGATCTGGATTTTTTATCAAAGCCCCAATTCCCTCTTCCATGGAAGGGTATTTGCCCAATTCTATCTTAAATGTTTTAAGGGCATCACTGATAGTTTTTAACTGAATACACACTAATTTTTGCTTTGCTTGTTCGCTCTTGCCTACCAAATTTGGCAAAACCATAGCCGCCAATAAACCTAATATGATAATAACAATCATTAACTCCATAAGTGAAAACGCTTTCTTCAAAATAAATACCTTTACAATTTTATTGTTAAGGGGCGATTATACCATAATTTGTGTAAACTTTTTTTAAATACAAGCAAGGCACTAACTAAATAACACAAAAATAAATAGCATTTTGGAAAAATGCCTACCCTACTAGCTATCTGTTTTCCGTTTTCAGCACTGACTAAATTTCCATTTAGTCAATGCTAAGTCTGGCAATAAGAAATATTTTTGTTTTTTGTGCTAAAATTACCGGTGAAAATATTAATAAAAACAGGATTACAAGTGAAAAATCTGATAATTGTAGAATCGCCAGCAAAGGCAAGAACCATTAAAAACTTTTTAGGAAAAGATTATGAAGTTGTAGCATCTAGGGGTCATGTGAGGGATTTGCCAAAGAGTAGTTTTGGCATAGAGATAAGCGAAAACACTTTCAAACCCCAGTACAGGGTTCAAAAGGATCATTCAAAGGTCGTAAATGAGATAAAAACCCTAGCAAAAAAAAGTCAAACCATATATATCGCAACCGATGAGGATAGGGAGGGTGAAGCCATAGGCTACCACATAGCCACAGCCATAGGCAAGAAGCCTGAAAATTTGCCACGCATAGTATTTCATGAGATAACCAAAACAGCCATACAAAATGCCCTTGATAATCCAAGAAAGATAGACACAAAAAGCTTTGATGCCCAACAAGCAAGAAGGCTTTTAGATAGGATAGTAGGCTACAAACTTTCCCCACTTCTTAGTTCAAAAATCCAAAAAGGACTCTCAGCAGGAAGGGTTCAAAGTTCAGCCTTAAAGATAGTTGTGGACAGAGAAAGGGAAATAAAAGCTTTTAAACCCCAAGAATTTTGGAGTATAGATGCCCTCTTTAATCCCGATGAAATTGAAGCAATTTTGGTGGAATTTGAAGGCGTAAAACAAGAGAAAATGACCATTTCAAACGGGGATAGGGCAAATTTTATCTACCAAGCTTTAAAAAATAGCACCTATAAAGTTAAGAAGATCCAAACCAAAGAAAGAAAAACCCCAACTCCTGCGCCTTTTATGACCTCATCTTTGCAACAAAGTGCATCTAGCATGCTTGGCTTTAGCCCTAAAAAAACCATGATGATAGCCCAAAAACTATACGAGGGAGTCAAAACCCATAAGGGCGAAAGTGGTGTTATAACCTATATGAGAACAGATAGCCTAAATCTTGCACATGAAGCTACCAAAAATGCTAGAGAGACCATAAAAAAAGCTTACGGGGAAAAATACTTACCAAAAAAACCAAATTTTTATTCCACAAAGTCCAAAGGAGCCCAAGAGGCACACGAGGCGATTCGTCCGACCATGTTAGATTTTACACCCGAAATTGCCAAAAAGTACCTAAACAATGATGAGATAAGATTATACTCTCTCATATATAATCGCTTCCTAGCTTGCCAAATGTTGCCAGCTATTTTTGAAAGCCAAAGTGTTTTCATAGCCAACCAAAAGGGAGTTTTTAAGGCAAATGGAAGAAGATTGGTTTTTGATGGGTTTTATAGGGTTTATGGATCTAGCGATAAGGACAAGTTGTTGCCACTTTTAGAAGTTGGACAAGAATTGAGCCTAAAAGAATTAAGCCCAAATCAACATTTTACAGAGCCACCACCACGCTTTTCTGAAGCTAGCTTGATTAAGACTTTAGAAAGCCTAGGAATTGGTCGTCCATCCACCTATGCGCCAACAATTTCTATTTTAAGTTCACGCCATTACATTGATATAGAAAAGAAAAGAATCGTCCCAAGCGAGATAGCATTTAAAGTTATAGACACCCTAGAAAAACATTTCTCCGAGATAGTTGATAGCGCCTTTACCTCGTCAATGGAAGAGAGCCTAGATGAGATCGCCGAGGGAAAGAAAGATTGGCAAAGGGTTTTAGGTGATTTTTACGAACCATTTATTAAAAAAATCGATGAGGGAAAGAAAAATATAAAAAGCCAAAAGATTGCCATCCCAATGGGCGAGAGTTGCCCAGATTGCGGAAAAGAATTGGTCAAAAGAAAGGGACGTTTTGGGGAATTTATAGCTTGCAGTGGATTTCCAAAATGCAAATATTCCAAAAATTTAGGGGGAAAAGAAAAAAAAGAAGTCGTAAAGTTAGATATTCCCTGCCCAGAATGCAAGGGGGACATAGTTGAAAGATTTTCAAGGCGAGGGAAATTTTATGGATGCGGAAATTATCCAAAATGCAAATTCATCTCAACCTATGAACCAAGTGGGGAAATTTGCCCCGAATGTAAATATTTAATGGCAAAAAGAACCCTAAGGGGTAAAGAAATTTATGAATGCATAAAATGCAAAACAAGGATAGATGCTTGAAGATAGGAATTTTATCCGACTCACATTCAAAGCTAGATCTAGCTAGATTTTGCATAGAGAAGTTGAAAAAAGAAGGGGCTTCGTTTCTTATTCACGCTGGGGATATAGTCTTAGAAGATACCCTGAAACTTCTTAAAAAAAGCTCCTTACCATATAAGGCGATTTTAGGAAACAATGATAAACATTTAAGTCATCTGGGGGATAAATATGAACTTTTTAGCGAGCCGTATTATTTTAAGATCGAAAATATCAAAGTTAAACTTATGCATCATCCCTATTTTCTAGAACCAGATGCAGATCTTATAATAAACGGACATACCCATTATTATGAGGCTAAACTTACCAAAAAGGCTTTTTATATAAATCCGGGAGAAGTTTGTGCAAGGAAGAAAAATCTTTGCGAGTGTGCCTTGCTTGATGTGAAAAAAACAAGATATTTGATCAAGCGTTTTACTTGTAAGCCCCAGAAGCTAAAATGGAAAGAAGAACAAGAGGAGTTTAGAAGATGAGTAAAAGCATAATGCTTTGTGCCATTAGCAATATCTCAAGTGGAAACTGCGCGGAGGATTGCTCCTTTTGCACCCAAAGTGCTCACAATAAAAATGATATAGAAACTTACAAGAAAAAACCCATAGCAAGAATAGTCCAAGAGGCAAAAATGGCAAAACAAAATAAGGCTTTAGGATTTTGCTTGGTAAGCTCTGGCAAGGGATTAGATGATAAAAAGTTAGAATTTGTAGCACAAGCAACAAAGGCTGTGAAAAAAGAAGTGGATATCATGATAATAGCCTGTAATGGTCTAGCCTCCCTAGATCAATTAAAAGAGCTTAAGAAGGCGGGCGTTGATAGTTATAACCATAACCTAGAAACGTCAAAAAGATTGTATGAAAAGATTTGCTCAACCCATGATTGGGAACAAAGATATCTCACATGTGAGAATGTAAATAGGGTCGGATTAAAGCTTTGCTGTGGGGGAATATTTGGGCTAGATGAGAGCGAAAAGGATAAAAAACAATACCTCCAATCCCTAAAAAATCTAAACCCTTTCTCAACTCCAATTAATTTTTTCATACCTCACCCATCACTTTGCATAAAACCAAAAAAACTAAGCCAAACCCAAGCCATAAAAATAATCAAAGATGTTAAAAAAACCTTACCAAATGCTAAGATTATGATAGCTGGAGGAAGAGAATTAGTTTTTAACACAAACCAAAAAGCTATGTTTGAAGCGGGAGTAAATGCCATAGTTACGGGCGATTACTTAACCACAAAGGGGGATAAGCCTTCTAGCGATCTAGAACTTATCAAATCCCTAGGCTATGAAGTGCAAACGGATTGCCATGACTGAATTATCCATACTTGTAACCATATCGGTTATTATATTTTTATCGCCATTTTTTTCCAAAATTTTACGCATTCCCATAGCTCCCATTGAGATCATACTTGGAGCAGTTGCTGGGTATTTTGGATTTTTAAAAGAATACCATTTATTTGAAGTGGTAGCTGAAGTGGGATTTTTCTATCTCATGTTTTTAGCTGGTGCTGAGGTTGATTTGAAAGATTTTATAAAGTTAGACAAAAGGGTTTTAAAACAAGGAATGACCTACCTTGGAACCCTCTATCTTCTTGCCTTTGCAATCACTGGATATTTTGATCTAAATCATATATATATTGTCATTATGCCTCTTATATCCGTTGGTATGATACTAGCCCTTATGAAGGACTACGGAAAGGACAAGCCTTGGATAAGCCTGTCGATGACCATAGGAACTTTGGGGGAGCTTGTGAGTATATCTTTGCTTACCTTTGTTGGAGCGATGTTAGAATTTGGCATAGGACATGAGCTTTATCGCTCCATTGGCTATCTGATCTTATTTTTGGGGGCTATTATTTTATTATTTAGACTGCTTGATGTTTTATTTTGGTGGCATCCAGAGTTAAAAGTTTACCTTATGCCCCACTACGACAAGGATGAAAAGGATATACGTTTATCCATGGCATTATTTTTTCTCATGATTGCCCTAATGTTATTTTTGCATCTTGAAATCGCCTTTGGGGCCTTTGTTGCGGGAACTTTTATCGCCACATTTTTTGAGCATAAAAAAGAATTGCCTCACAAACTAGCTTCCTTTGGTTTTGGCTTTTTGGTGCCTGTATTTTTCATCTATGTGGGCTCAACCTTTAAACTTCAAGCTTTAAGTTTAGACGGGGTTTTACTAAATGGCTTTTTGATAACCCTAGCTAGTATAGGAATTCGGATAATATCATCTTTTATTTTCATAAAAGATTTAGGCTTTAAACAAACCATTTTGTTTGGACTTTCCCACTCTATGCCATTAACTCTTATCATAGCGGTTGCAACCATAGCTTATAGATCAAATTCCATTGGGCAGAGCTTGTATTTTTCCTTTATCTTGGTTAGTTTATTTCAGGTAATTGTTTCAATGGTAAGCATCAAACTAATTTCTCTAAGCAAGGGTGGCAAAAAACTTTAAAAATTACTTACTAATATGTTATAATCCATTAGATTAAGAAAAGAAGGATTAATTATGGGCAAAAACACTGCAACTTTTATAGACAACAGAACAAACAAAAGCTACGAATTTCCAATCCTAGATGCCACTAAGGGACCTTGTGTCGTGGATATTTCAAGCTTTTATAAGGAAACGGGCTTATTTACCTTTGATAGGGGTTATACTTCCACCGCCTCGTGTCGCTCTAAGATCACTTATATAGATGGGGATAGGGGGCAACTGATGTATAGGGGTTATGATATATCTTATCTTGCAAAGGAGAAAACTTTCCTTGATACTTGTTATTTGTTAATCCACAAAAAACTTCCAAACAAGGAAGAATTAGAAGAATATTCGGAGGAATTGAAAAGATCTTCTTTTATAAGAGAAAATATGAGAGCCCTATTTGATGCCTTTCCCGACAAGGCCCATCCTATGGCAATACTTTCCGCTGGCGTTAGCGCCTTATCTACTTTTTATTTTGAAGATCTAAACATAGTTGATAAAAGCAATTATCTAAAAACTGCCCTAAGAATAGTAGCAAAGGTTCCAACAATTGCTGCTTATTCATATAGATATAGCAAGGGATTACCCATCATTTATCCTGATATGAATAAGGGTTTTGTGGAAAATTTCCTATATATGTTAAGGGGAATGCCCCATGGATATGTGGAGTTAAAATCCATAGAAATCAAAGCCTTAGATACCATCTTTACCCTCCATGCAGATCACGAACAAAATGCTTCAACTACCACGGTTAGAAATGTAGGCTCAACCAATGCCCATCCTTATGCGGCTATAAGCGCTGGGATATGCGCCCTTTGGGGAAATGCTCATGGTGGAGCAAATGAAGCTGTGATTAGACAGCTTGAAATGATAGGTTCGGTAAATAATGTGGATAAATATATAGCAAAGGCTAAGGATAAAGATGATCCTTTTAGGCTTATGGGATTTGGACATAGGGTTTATAAAAATTTTGACCCCCGCGCCATGGCTTTAAGGGATATAAGAGATCAGCTCATAGATGAAATTGGCATAAATAGTGAACTGGTTGAAATCGCCAACAAAATAGAAAAAATAGCACTGAATGATGAATATTTTGTAAAAAGAGGCTTATATCCAAATATAGACTTTTATTCTGGTCTTATCCTGCAAGCCCTTAAAATACCAAAACAAATGTTTGCTGTTATCTTCGTAATAGGCAGAACCCCAGGCTGGATAGCCCAATGGATAGAGCTAAAAGAACAACCCGATGTCAAAATAGCAAGACCTAGACAACTATATCTAGGACCAACACTTATAGATGCTTAAATACTTCTCGCATGAATTCATGCGAGAAGTTTAGTGTAATTGGACAATAATCTCATTATCCCTTTGTGTTAATCGGTAAGAATACCTACCATCAAGCCAAAATGCTGCCCTATAATATCCACTATGGCTTCCAAAAGTTACCTTTTTAAAAGAAGAATCTTTGATGTTAATACTCTTTGTATTAAAGTTTGCATTACTTTTAAAATCAAGAACAATCTTATATGGATTAGAAACCATGAAATCTCTTAATTTAACATGGTTTGTGCGTATGATAAGGGTTTTTCCAAATGCATTAAAATTAAAAAATGACTTAATTCTTTTTTGTTTGATTTTTGCTGGTTTTTTGGGTTGAGCTGTCTTAGTCATATTTGATTTTGGAATATTTTTTTTCTCATTAATCTTTTTTGCCTGGCTAGAAGAATACGAAGCTTCACCTTTATTATTATTTCTGAGAATCACTGGAAGATTATTCTTAATATTAAAAATAAAAGCATTATTTTTACCTATGGGCTTGTTGACTAAAATTCTCTTTTCCCTAACACTTCCATCCAAAGTTTGATAGCCCACGACAAAATACTTAAACACCCTAGCATCATTTGGCACTCCTATACTCTTAGTATCAAAATTGTTATGTTGGGGTTTAACATTTGCCCTTATCACATTGTTCTCTACCATATTTTTGGGAGCTACAAAAGGATTATCCCTTGCAAATAAAATACCAAAAACAAAACTTAATAAAATTATATATCTCATGTTATCTCCTATTGGGTTTCTTGGGTTAATTGCACAAGACCAAGATGATCTTTGTGTAATCTTGCATTTTCTTTTTTTAAGGTTAAAACCTTTTTTTGTAATTCTTCTTTATCCACTTTAAGACTTAAAAGCACATCTAAAGAACTCTTGCCAAAGAGCATATCTCCAACATAAATTCCAAACAAAACGACCAATACAAAAAGCCCAACGGACTTTACAATAATGTAATTTTGCTGTTTTTTCCTTACATTATCCCTTTCGTATTCGTCTAAAATTTCACTCATTCTAAAAAACTTTTCCTAAAAATTGGGCCGATACGTCCAACTCTTTTTCGATTTCAAGTAGGCGATTATATTTGGCATTTCTCTCGCCCCTTGCTGTTGCCCCTGTTTTAATTTCGCCTGTATTTAGGGCAACTGCTAGATCAGCTATAAAAGCATCTTCGCTTTCCCCACTTCTGTGACTAACAACGCAGGTGTAATTATTTCTAGATGCAAGTCGAACCGTTTGCATGGTCTCGGTGATGGTTCCTATCTGATTTGGCTTTATAAGAATGGAATTTCCTATACCTTTTTCTATGCCTTTAGCTAAAATCTTTTCATTTGTTACAAATAAATCATCTCCAACAAGCTGAACCTTACCACCTAGTTTTTTAGTTAGAATAGCCCAACCATCCCAGTCATCCTCACTTAAACCATCTTCAATGGAAATGATAGGATATTTAGCGCATAATTTCTCATAATACCCAACCAATTCTTCGCTATTTAAAACCCTATTTTCACTGGCTAATTTATAGCCTCCATCCACTACAAACTCACTACTTGCCACATCCAAAGCTAGGGCTATTTCCTTTCCTGGCTTATAGCCTGCATTTTTGATGGCTTTCATGATGTATTCTATGGGTTCTTCATTGTTTTTAAAATCTGGGGCAAAACCACCCTCATCGCCTAAGGAAGTGTTGAAATTTTCTTCATGTAAAAGCTTTTTTAGATGATGATAGGTTTCAGTACTTGCCCTTAGGGCATGGCTAAAATTATCAAAACCTATTGGCATTATCATATACTCTTGAAAATCCACATTATTATCCGCATGGCTTCCGCCGTTTACTATATTAAACATAGGAGTTGGCAAAACCACCCCATTTGAGCCACCTAGATATCGATACAAAGGCATTCCTAAACTCCTGCTTGCAGCACGGGCAACTGCCATCGAAACACCCAAGGTTGCATTTGCACCAAGATTTGAATAATTTTCCGTACCATCGATTTGCTTCATAATGCCATCGATTAAACCTTGATTAAAAGGACTCAAACCGATTAGCTCATCGGCTATAAGCGAATTTACATTCTCAACAGCCTTTAAAACCCCCTTTCCTAAAAATCTATCCTTATCCCCATCTCGAAGCTCTAAGGCTTCCCTTTTTCCGGTACTAGCTCCGCTTGGGACTATGGCGCTTGCACTTACTCCATCACTTAAAACAACCCTTGCTCTAACCGTTGGATTTCCCCTACTATCTAAAACCTCATCGGCAAAAATATCATCTATAAATACCATCTAATCATCTCCTAAAATATCTTCTTCGTCCATAACCATAACACTATCATTGATACCCATGGCATCTTTTATCTTCTCTTCCACCTCTAGGGCTATATCTTCATTTTCTTTCAAAAATGCCTTCACATTTTCGCGACCTTGACCTATCTTCTTTTCCCCATAACTAAACCAAGAACCGCTTTTATCTATAACATCGAGCTTAACCCCATAATCTACCAATTCACCCTCTTTACTTATGCCCTCGCCAAACATAATGTCAAATTCTGCTTGTCTAAATGGTGGGGCGACCTTATTTTTTATAACCTTAGCCCTAACCCTATTTCCGATCTGGGTTTCTTGCTGTTTTAAGGTAGCAATTCTTCTTACATCAATTCTAACCGAAGCATAAAATTTCAAAGCATTTCCACCACTTGTTGTCTCAGGCGAACCATATCCCATCATGCCTATCTTCATACGAATTTGATTGATAAAAATAACCGTTGTTTTCATCTTGTGTAAAACCCCGGTTAATTTCCTTAAAGCCTGACTCATAAGCCTTGCTTGAAGCCCCACGTGCTGGTCGCCCATGTCCCCTTCGATCTCACTTTTTGGAGTTAGGGCTGCAACAGAATCAACCACGATCAAATCCACAGCTCCGCTTCTTGCTAGGGTTTCGACTATATCTAAAGCTTGTTCGCCAAAGTCTGGCTGAGATACAAGTAGATTGTCTGTATCAACACCTAGATTGTGGGCGTATTTTACATCCAAGGCATGTTCTGCATCTACAAAGGCACAAACCCCGCCACTTTTTTGAGCTTGGGCGGTTATTTGAAGTGCGAGAGTAGTTTTTCCCGAACTCTCTGGTCCGTAAACTTCTATGATCCTACCCCTTGGAACCCCACCTATACCTAAAGCAATATCAAGACCCAAAGATCCCGTACTTATAGATGCAATAGGCTCGATCTCTTTATCCCCTAAACGCACTATGGCACCCTTACCGAAAGCCTTATCTATCTGCTTCATGGTAAGCTCTAATGCCTTTTTCTTTTTATCATCCATTGTCGCCATTTGTTTCCTTTGTTTATGTGAGCAAATTTGGGTATATTCTAGCATTTTTGCCTTAAAAAATGCCTTTAATGCAAAACTGGCACTAACTAAATAGGGATTTAGTTAGTGCCACAAAACTAGTACTTAAAAAAATTGTATAATATTTTCATGCTAAAATAGAAAAATATGTCAAAATGAAATTCTTTATTGAAAGTAAAGTATAATTTACTAAATTTTTGCTAAAATGCCATCAAAGGATACAAATGAAGAAAGTTAGTGTTGCCCATTCTCCAGATGCTGATGATATTTTTATGTATTATGCTCTCAAGCTTGGCTGGGTTGGTGTTAGGGGGGTTGAGTTTGAAAATATTGCCCTAGATATCGAAACTCTAAATCAAGAGGCTTTGAAAAATACTTACGACATAAGTGCTATTAGTTTTGCCCTTTATCCACATATCAAAAATGAATACGCCCTTTTGAGGACGGCTGTAAGTTTTGGGCAAGGTTATGGACCAAAATTGGTTAAGAAAAAAGGTGTGAGATTAAGAAAAAATTTTAAAGTGGCTTTGAGTGGAAAATACACCACAAATGCCCTGCTTTTTAGGATGGCTTTTCCAGATGCGAGGATAGTTTATAAAAATTTTCTTGATATAGAAAGGGCTGTTTTGGATGGAGAAATTCATGCGGGAGTTTTGATACATGAGAGTATTTTGGATTTTGATGAAGAACTAGAGGTCGAAAAAGAACTTTGGGACATTTGGTGTGAATTTGGTGGGGAAAAGCTACCCTTACCTTTGGGGGGAATGGCTCTAAGGCGTTCGCTTCCCATAACAAGGGCGATAGAATACGAAAAAGTTTTAACAAAGGCCGTAGAAGTTGCTACAAAAAATAAAAATCTTTTATCAAAAATGCTTTTATCCCGCGGGCTTTTCAGAGTGGATGAAGAAAAGTTAAAAACCTATCTAAATCTATATGCAAATGACCAATCTATCAGCATGGATGATAAGCAACTAGATGCGATTGAGCATTTATTTAAACTAGGTTACGAACATGGATTTTATGAAGAAAATTTAGATCTAAGGGATTATCTCATACCAAGCCAATACAATAAAGTAAGATTTTCCCAGTGAAAAAAACCATAGATTTTTCAAAGTATTCTAGCATTAAAATCGGTGGGATTAGGGAAGTTGAGATTATTTCTAGCATTCAAGATCTACCAAAAAATACCCATATCATAGGTGGATGTAACAATATTTTGCTCTCCCCTACCCCCAAAAAACTCGCCATCTTAGGGCGTGAATTTGATTTTTTACATATAAAAGATAACTTTTTGCACATAGGGGGAGCCACAAAAAGCGGGAAGATCTTATCCTTTGCAAAAAAACATGATCTTGCAAACTTTGAACTTACCCAAAAACTACCTGGAACCATGGGTGGAATGCTAAAAATGAACGCTGGATTAAAGCAGTGGGAAATCTTTGAGCATCTGGTAAAAATCCGCACTTCCCAAGGTTGGATAGAGAAAAAAGATATAGAACATGGCTACCGATACGCAAAGGTGAACGGAATTATCTATGAGGGGGTTTTTCGCATCCAAAAAGGTTTCAATCACGGCTTATTAGAAGATTTTAAAAAAATGCGAGATAAACAACCCCAGCATCCAAGTTGTGGAAGCTGTTTTAAAAATCCAAAAGGACAATACGCTGGAAAACTCATAGAAGAAGCCAACTTAAAAGGCTACCGCATAGGAGATATGGCAATAAGCCAAAAACACGCAAACTTTTTGGTAAACCTAGGAAAAGGCACCTTTGAAGATGCCTTAAAACTTATAGATCTAGTTAAAACAAGGGTTTATGAGAAATTTGGGGTAAATTTGGAAGAAGAGATTATCATCATATAGTCCACTTTTTAACTATAGTGGAGTAATGCTTGCTATGGGGTAAGTTCAGGCACCCAATCCATCTTTTAACTCCACGTCTGAATTTGAGTGAATACCCTTGAAAGCTAAGGTATCTATTTCTACTAATAGGGGGAACATTTTAAAACACTATGAAGAGGAGGATGCCCCCCTCTTTTAATTTACTGAAACGATACAATTGTATCTTCTATTTCCGATCCGCCCATTCCGGAGTTAATAGTATATTTTACTAAAGCTCCCGCATTCAAACCATTTTTGATTTCAACAGGATTATCCTCCGTAAAACCTTCTAATTTTAAAACAACAGTATATTTATCCTTTAGGCTCCAAGTTCCTTTGAATGTTCTTGACATGGCCAATACTTTTAGTTCATGTTTGCTATCATCTACGAACTTCAACACCATCTTTTGTCCGGTTATTGTATGTCCTGACAACATTTCCTTCGTTAGCTCAAAAGGATTTGCTTTATCTCCACTTTGTGCACTAGATCCAGATTGCTCTACTGGCTTCATACTTTTTATTGCCTTAGCTTCCGAAGAGTGAGATGTTTTTATCGTATCTCCTTCATCAAGTTTGCCATTTTTATTAACATCTTCAAATTCAACTGGCATAGGACCAGCAAAATCAGCAGGTTCCTCAACATTCAAGGTTACGCCACTGTCTCCCGTGATACTCCATGTTCCTTTTATATCCATACCTTGATGTTTCATCTTAAACTTTTTACCATCGGCAAAAAATTCAACACCAAAAGTTCCTGCATCTACATTTTGATCATTTAGCATATCTTCGCTTAGTTTAAAAACCTTCTGTGTAGTAGTATCTGTACTATTATCAGCAGGACCTGTAGAATCAGTACTGCTACTACCGCCACCGCAAGCTACAAAAAAAGTTGCAACCGCAACTGAAAGAGCTAATTTACCTATTATTTTCATGAATAATCCTTTATAAAGTTAAATTTCATACCCATTGTAGCAAATTATTATTGATAATAGTATTAAAATTCAAGTATTTTGCAAAAATATTAGCAATTGTCCAAGCTTTGGAAATTTTTTTCTTTCTTACATTTAAATTTAAAGCTATTTTAGCTAAAATAAGTGAATTTTATTTTTTATTAGGAAAATTTTTTATGGATATTAGAGCAGAATTTTTAGAGTTTTTTGAGAAAAAAGGACACACCATAGTGCCAAGTTCACCCCTTGTGCCCCATGATGCCTCACTTTTATTTACAAATGCTGGGATGGTGCCTTTTAAGTCGATTTTTACTGGAGAAATTCCCCGTCCAAATCCTCCGCGAAATACAAGCTGTCAAACCTGCATCAGAGCTGGAGGAAAACACAATGATCTAGACAATGTAGGCTACACCGCAAGGCATCACACTTTTTTTGAGATGCTAGGAAATTTTTCCTTTGGAGACTATTTTAAAGAAGATGCCATTGCCTATGCTTGGGAATTTATAACCGAGATTGTAAAACTACCAAAAGAAAAGCTTTATGCAACTGTTCATGATAGCGATGATGAGGCATACGATATTTGGTTAAAATACCTACCAAAGGAAAAAATTTACCGCTTTGGAGATAAGGACAATTTCTGGCAAATGGGCGATACAGGACCATGTGGACCATGTAGTGAGATTTTTATAGATCAAGGCAAAGAGCATTTTAATTCGCCTGAAGATTGCATGGGAGGAGACGGAGATAGATTTTTAGAGATCTGGAACCTAGTTTTTATGCAATACGAAAGAAGCTCTGATGGGACTTTAACCCCTCTTCCAAAACCATCAATCGATACGGGAATGGGACTTGAAAGGATGGTTGCCGTAAGTGAGGGGAAAATCTCAAATTACGATAGTTCCCTTTTTATGCCTCTTATAGATGAAGTTGCAAAACTTTGCAAAAAACCTTACAAATACAAATCTGGAGCCAGTTATAGGGTTATAGCAGATCACATTCGCTCGGTTAGTTTTTTGCTAGCCCAAGGTACTAGCTTCGGTCGAGAGGGAAGAGAATATGTTCTAAGAAGAATTTTGCGTCGAGCGGTAAGACATGGGTATTTGCTTGGTATAAATGAGCCCTTCATGCACAAACTAGTGGATACCCTTTGCTCTATAATGGGTGATCATTATGCCTATCTACATGAAAAGAAAGAATCCATAAAAGAGCAGATAAGACTAGAAGAAGAAAGATTTTTTGCAACCATCGAAGCTGGCTTAGAACTTTTCAATGAAGAACTTAAAAATACAAAAGATATTTTTAGCGGAGAAGTTGCCTTTAAACTTTACGATACCCATGGATTTCCACTAGATCTAACCGCAGATATGCTAAGAGAAAAAAATCTTCAACTAGATAGCGATAAATTTGACTCCCTCATGGCAGAGCAAAGAAAAAAAGCAAAGGCATCTTGGAAAGGAAGCGGGGACAATCTAGCCCATGGGGATTTTAAGTCCTTATTAGAAGAGTTTGGGGAAAACAACTTTACAGGCTATGAAAAAACAGAGCAAAAAAGTAAGATTTTAGCCCTTTTGGGTGAAAACTATAAAAGGGTTGATAAATTAAAAAATCAAATTGGCTGGGTTATGCTAGATTTCACACCTTTTTATGCCCAAAGCGGTGGACAATGCGGGGATGTGGGAAAAATAGGAGAAAATAAAGTTCTCGATACCCAGAAATTTTTTGAACTAAATCTCTCACAAGTTGAGGCAAAAAATCCTTTACATGTTGGTGATAAAATAGAAGCAAAGGTAGATGCAACAAGAAACGAAATCAAAAAACACCACTCAGCAACCCATCTTTTACATGCAGCCCTAAGAAAGATTTTAGGCTCCCATGTATCCCAAGCTGGCTCACTAGTGGAGCCTAATAGACTAAGATTTGACTTTTCTCACCCAAAGGCTTTGAGTGAAGAAGAAATCAAAAAAATAGAAGATTATGTAAATGAAATCATCTCAAAAGATATAACATGTAGCACTAAGATTATGAGTATAGATGAGTCCAAAAAAAGTGGTGCAATAGCCCTTTTTGGGGAAAAATATGGGGATGAAGTTAGGGTTGTGGGCTTTGATGATGAGAGTGTGGAATTTTGCGGCGGAACCCATGTGGAAAATTCCAGTGCCATAGGAAGCTTTTTTATAACAAAGGAAAGTGGGGTCAGTGCGGGAGTTAGGAGAATTGAGGCAGTTTGTGGAAAAGGTGCTTTAAATTTAGCTCGAAAGTGGCGTGGAGAGATAGAAGAGATTAAGCTAAGTCTAAAACATAAGGATCCACAAATTGGTATCAAAAAACTTAAAGAAAGAATTGAAGGGTTAAAAAAAGAAATAAAAGAGCTTGAAAATAGCTCAAAAAGCCAAATCGAAAGCCAGAAAATAGGCGATGTGGATTTGATAGTTAGTGAGCTAAAAATGGGCGATATTAAAAAACAAATAGATGATATAAAAAATGCCAAAGAAAAGGTAGCAGTGATATTTTTTCAAGCTAAGGGAGATAAGGTTCTGATAGCCGCAGGGGTTAAAAACGCCCCCATTAAAGCAGGAGAATGGATAAAAAATATCGCTCCAATAGTTGGTGGGGGTGGAGGCGGCAGGGATGATTTTGCCCAAGCTGGGGGAAAAGATATTTCAAAATTAAGCCAAGCTTTAAAGGAAGCAGAAAATTTTGCTAAAGGAAAGTTGAGCTAAATGTTAATCTTAGCATCTTCTTCGAACACAAGGGCGAGTATTTTAAGAAAGCACCATATAGATTTTGAGCAAATCCCTTGCGATTTTGACGAAGAAAAGCTTAAATGTAAAAGCCCAAAAGAGTTTGTCTATAAGGCGACCATGGGAAAATTGCAAAGATTTTTAGAGCTTCATGAGCTAAAAAAACCTGTCCTTTGTGCGGATACGGTTGTAACTTGTGAAGGTCAGATCCTAAGAAAGGCAAACGATAAAGAGGACGCTAAAAGGATATTGCAACTCCAAAGCGAAAATGAAGTTAGTATCATAACGTGCATGGCTTATAAAAGCAAAGATCTAGAACTTTATGATCTATCTAGCACTATTTATAAGTTTGCAAAATTTGACGAAGAAAAGCTTGAAAAGTATCTAGCCTCAAATGAATGGCAAGGTAAGGCGGGGGCTTGTATGGTTGAGGGTTTTTGTAAAGAATATATTTTAAATGTAAAAGGTTATGAGAGTACGGCAATGGGGCTTTGTGTGGAAAAGTTGTTGCCATATTTGGAAAAGTAAAATGAAGTATTTATTTAGTTTTTTTATAATTGTTGTGCTTGTTGTTTTGGGCGGTTTGTTTTATATTTATTCAGAAGTTAGGTTTGATGCCTATAAAATCATAGACTATAAACCTGACCTAAGTAGTCAAATATACGATAGAAACGGCAAACTAATAGCAAATTTATACAAAGACCACCACAGACTTTTTGCTCCTTACGAGCAAATTCCCCCTCGCATCGTTGAAGCTCTTGTTGCTATTGAAGATACTTCATATTTTGAGCATAAGGGCATTAATCCAGAGGCTATTTTTAGGGCAGTTATCAAGGATATAAAGGCTATGAAATTGGTTGAGGGAGCAAGTACTCTAACCCAACAGCTGATAAAAAATGTGGCATTAAGTCCTGAAAAAAAGCTTATAAGAAAATTAAAAGAGATAGTTTTAGCTTTTAAAATTGAAAGCGAACTTAGTAAGGAAGAGATACTAGAAAGATACCTAAATCAAGTATATTTTGGACATGGATATTACGGCATTAAAACCGCTGCCATGGGGTATTTTAAAAAGGATTTATATAACCTTACCCTAAAAGAGATTTGTATGTTAGTTGGGCTTCCAAAGGCTCCTAGCTCCTATGATCCAACAAAGCATCTAGATCTTTCCCTCTCAAGGGCAAATCAAGTTCTTTTTCGCCTTAAAAGCCTAGGCTGGATAGGCGATGGGCAGTATAAAAGGGGCATAGAAGAGCAACCCAAAGTCTATAACGATACCCTAAGTCAAAATAAGGCTCCCTACGTTGTTGATCAAGTCATAAAAGAGGCTAGTAAAAAATTTGAAAATCTAAGATCTGGTGGTTATCAAATTCATCTAGGGCTTGATTTGAGATTGCAAAATATCGCCAAACGAGTTCTAAAAAAGGGCTATTTAGACATTTTAAAACGAACCGATCAAAACGAAACAAATCAAAGTCAACAAAATGGCGCCATCATCGCTATGGAAAACAAAAATGGAAACATTCTAGCCCTAGTTGGGGGAGTGGATTATCAAAAATCTGCCTTCAATAGAGCCGTTCAGAGTCGTCGCCAACCAGGAAGTAGTTTTAAACCATTTATCTACCAGATGGCCCTAAATCTAGGCTATTCTCCCATGAGTGAAATTGCTGATATCTCAAGGGTTTACGGCAAAGATGATGACAAATGGAAACCAAGAAATTATGGAAACAAATTAAGCGGACTTGTAACCTTAAAAGAAGCCCTAGTTCATTCAAAAAATCTAGCAACTATAAATCTAGTAAATTCCATAGGACTAGACACGGTTCATGGCAAACTTGAAAATTTGGGCTTTAAAAATGTACCACAAGATTTATCCATAGCCCTTGGAAGTTTTGGCATTTCACCCTTTGATTTTGCAAAATATTACTCCATTTTTCCCAATGGCGGAATAGCAGTTGAGCCACATTTTATAAATTCTATCACCGATAGATTTGGCAATACTTTCAAATATAACATAAAAACCCAAGAGTTTACAAGCCCAGAACAAGCCTACCTTATGGTGGATATGATGAGGGAAGTTGTAAACAGAGGAACAGGTAAAAAAGCCAAAATAGGAGGCATAGAATTAGCAGGAAAAACCGGCACAACAAATGAAAATGTAGATGCATGGTTTTGTGGATATTCCCCTGATATAGTGGTTTTAACTTGGTATGGAAGGGATGACAATAAACCCATGGGGAAAAAAGAAACAGGTGGCAAGGTGGCACCAGTTTTTAAAGATTTTATGGAAAACTATATAAAAATCTACCCCCAAACCACAAGAAAGTTTAAAAAGCCTAAAGGAGTTCATTCAAGAATAATAAATGGCAAAAAAGAGTATTTTACCCAAACTTCTCCATTGCCAAAGAGGAATTTGCAAATAAATTCAGATGCAAAGAATGGATTGATTTTTTAGGTTTTCATGTAAGATTTTCTTATCCATTTGTAGTAAAAAAGCTCAATTCTGTAAGGGCAGCTATAAAACCCCTAGCCCCTCTGTATTGTGGGTTTTTAAGAGGCTTAAAAATTTGTTCATTTGAGCTTTCTTTTTGGTAAAGTTATAGCATAAATTTATAGGAAATCGATAAAATATTTAAAATTAAATACAAAATATTGATAAAATTAAATAATTAAGTTAGAATACTAAAAAATATTTAAAATTAAATATAAAAAGAAGACAAAATGAAAACACCCTTTCCCTTCGAAACCATCGCATCTAAAAAATATTTTTATGGGCGAGATGAAGAGTTAAAAACCCTAAAAAGCCATATTGAAAATTCCACAAATGTTCTTCTTTTTTCAAAAAGAAGAATGGGTAAAAGTACACTCATACAAAATCTTTTTGATGAAATAAAAAAAGATTTTATCGTCATTTATATAGATATTTACAATATTATCACCGCTGAAGATTTTGGAAATTTGCTCCTAAAAGGAATAACCCAAAATGAAAAGGGGGATATTTTAAAAAGTATTAAAAAACTAACATCTATCTTTAAAAGAATTAAAATTGAGCCAACCTTTAATCCCTAAACTTCCAAGATGGGGTTGAAAACCATTACTAGCGATCTAAGTTTTGACGAACTAATCGAAGATACTTTTAGTGCTTTATTTGGGATGGCAAAGAGAAAGGGTGTCGTTATTGCCATATATGAATTTCAACAAATTTCAAATATAAAAGATGTAAAAATAGATGCTATTTTGAGAAAATACATGCAAAAAGAGGCAAATATTTCTTACATTTTTCTAGGCTCAAAAAGAAATATTTTAAATTCCCTATTTGCATACAAATCCCCCCTTTACTCCATGGCAACTCCCATGTCACTAGGAGCACTAAAGAAAAAAGACATTTACGAATACGCAAAAGGGCACTTGAATGTGAGCGAAGAAAATATAAAATATATTTTTGATATAAGTGCAGGGGAAACAAAGCTAATCCAGACAATTCTACATAGGCTTTATCTGGAAAAATTTGAAAATATTGATGAAAAAATCATAAACCAAATCCTAGATGGAATCCTAATTTCCAAAAATGATCAGTATAAAACCTTATTTGAAATATTTAGCACAAACCAAAAAAAGGCTTTCAAACTCCTAGGCAAACACGGAAAAGATTTATTCTCCCAAGCCATCTTACATCAAGAAAATATATCTCGCTCATCCATGCAATCCTCCCTAAAACAACTCTTTGCAAAGGAATATATAGATAAAGAAAATGGTGCTTATTTTATCCAAGATAGAATATTTGAATTGTGGGTTAAAAAGTATTTATGATAAGATATTTAGCGGGTGCATTTTTACTTTTAGTGATTTTAACTGGATGCGAATACAAAATGAAAGATTATAAAAAAATACCCCTTCCATACAAGGTTTTAAAAACCATTGACGGCGTTGAAATAAGACAAGGGGGATATGGCTCATCGCTATTTGGGGATTTGGAAAATAAAGATAGATTTTATGCCCTGACAGACAAGGGAATAGAGGGTTTAAATCCCAAAATTGGACACTTTGAGATAGAAAAAAACAAAATCCACCTTTTAAAAGTAGTAGATCTAAAAGCAAGGGTAAATCCCGAAGGGCTTGTGGTTTTAAGGGATAAAACTTTTTGGATAAGTGAAGAATTTGAAAATGAAATAATTCATTTTGACAAAAAGGGAAATATCATGGAAAAGATTGATTTTTTACCAAATGAACTTAAAAACTTTCGCAACAATAAAGGTTTTGAGGGTTTAGCCATAAGCAAGGATGAAAAAACCCTTTTTGCACTCATGCAATCAAGCCTAAAAGCATCTAAAAAATCCCGCCTTACTCGTTTGATTGCCATTGATCTTAAAAATAAAAAAATATCCCAGTACCTCTACGCCCTAGAAAATAAAAAAAATCTCAACTCAGAATTAAGGGCTTTGGATGATAAAAATTTTCTAGTTATTGAGAGAAATAGTAAAAATACCTTTAAAAAAATTTACAAAATAAGTTTGCAAAATGCAACCGATATAGAAAAGATCAAAAAAACCAAGCATCTAAGACAAGATAAAAACTTAGGACTTTTAATCAAAGGCAAGCCTTTGGAAAAACTAAAACTAAAAACCTTAAAAAAATACCATATTTCTCCTGTGCAAAAAAGACTTATTTTAGATCTAAAGGACATAGATTATCCCCACGACAAACCAGAAGGACTTTGGATAAATCAAAATACCCTTTGGGTGCTAAACGATGATGATTTTGCCATAAAAAGAAAAAATGCAAAGATCAAACAAAAATTTATCAAAAAAAATATCATCGACAGGGGAACCCTCTACATGATAAATGGCTTAGATCTATATAAGTAAAACAAGGCTTACTTTTGCAAGATTTAGCATATTTTCATCACTTTTTTTGTATGATGAGACCATGAAGAAGATTATCGTTGGAATAACAGGAGCTAGCGGCGCTCCTTTGGCTTTAAGAATGCTAAAACAACTCTCCAAGTTTAAGGACATAGAAATTCATCTAGTCATGAGCGCTGGTGCAAAACAAACCTTCAAATATGAAACCCAAGAAAATGCAAAAAAATTATGCCATGTATTTTATGACAATAAAAATCTAGGCGCCGCAATAGCTAGTGGCACCTTCAACACAGATGGCATGATCATCATTCCTTGTAGCATGAAAAGCGTCTCGGCCCTTGCTTGTGGGACATCTTCAAATCTCCTATTAAGAGCAGCCGATGTTTGCATTAAGGAGAAAAGAAAGCTGGTTTTAGTTCCTAGAGAAACTCCCCTTAGCCCCATTCATTTGGACAATCTAGCCTATCTAGCTAAATTACAAAATATCATGATTTTACCACCAGTTTTAGGCTACTACACCAAACCAAAAAGCATAAAAGACATGGAAGATTTGATAGTTGGGAAGATTCTTAATTATTTTGATTTGGATATGGAAAATTTTAAGCGCTGGAAATAAAAGTTAAATGAAAATAAAAGTTAAAAAGGATAAAATCCGCCTCTACGCTAAAATCTACCCCATAGGAAATGATTTACTAATAGCCATTTTTGGAGGCGATAAACCCCATGTGGGCTCAGCCTTGCTCGTAAACAAAAATGAACTCAAAAGCATAAGCTTAAAAAGCCATAAAGACCATTTTGCCCTTGAGATAATAGCAAAAATCCTAAAAAAACATACCAAAAAAAACATAGCCCTAGTCGGCGGAATCCATATAGAAAATATTAGCAAAAAACAAATAAATCAAGTCCTAACATTAAGCGAAAAATTAGCTTATAAGCTCTTAAAAAAGCTATAACCCTTTTACAGGTAGCTTTTTGTAGTCGATACTAACCAAGCATAAATACCCTTACAAAACAATACTTACCCTACCATTTTATCCACTTTTGGCACCGATTAATCAGCATCTAGTGTCTGACACTGGCTAAATAACATAAAAAATAAAAGGCATTTTGAAAAAATGCTTACCTTACTAGTTATCTGTTTTCCGCAATCCGCAATCCGTTTTCGGCACCGACTAAATCCCCATTTAGCAAGTGCCCAGTGTCTCTTAAAGCTTTTTTTGAGATAAATTTAGCTAGTATTTCATCTTAAACTTTGATTTTTACCTAGAGAGGTGTCCGAGTGGTTGAAGGAGCACGCCTGGAACGCGTGTAAGGTGCAAGCCTTCGAGGGTTCGAATCCCTTCCTCTCTGCCATTTCTTATTTGCTTATTGTTTGATTTGGTATTACTTAAACTTTAAAAGAAAATTTAGCTATAATCACCCATCAATTCAAGGAGATTTTTTGAAAAATATAAAAAGCATTAGAAATATAGCCGTAATTGCCCACGTGGATCACGGCAAAACAACGCTAGTTGATGAATTATTAAAACAAAGTGGAACCTTTGCTGAGCATAAAGAAGTTGATGAGAGGGTTATGGACAATAACGATCTAGAAAAAGAGCGAGGCATAACCATACTTTCTAAAAACACTGCCATAGTTTATAAAGATACAAAAATAAACATCATAGACACCCCCGGTCACGCCGATTTTGGTGGCGAGGTTGAGCGGGTTTTAAAGATGGTTGATGGGGTTTTGCTTTTAGTGGATGCTTGGGAAGGGGTTATGCCCCAGACTAAATTTGTGGTAAAAAAAGCACTGAGTTTAGGGCTAAAACCAATCCTTGTTATAAATAAAATAGACAAACCCTCAGCCGAACCAGATAGGGTAGTAGACGAGATATTTGACCTTTTTGTTGCCCTAGATGCAAATGATGATCAGCTTGAATTTCCAGTGGTTTACGCAGCTGCTAGGGATGGATATGCCAAACTAGATCTAGAAGATGAAAATAAAAACCTAATACCGCTTTTTGAAACCATTATACAAAATGTACCACTTCCAAGCGGAAAAGTAGAAAACCCTTTGCAATTGCAGGTTTTTACCCTAGGATATGATAATTACGTGGGAAAAATAGGCATTGCTAGGATATTTAATGGACAAGTCAAAAAAAATCAAAATGTTTTACTAGCAAAAGCAGATGGAGAACAATTAAATGGCAGGATAACTAAGTTAATCGGGTTTATGGGGTTAGAGCAAACCGACATCGAAGAGGCAAATAGTGGCGACATCATAGCAATAGCAGGATTTGAAACCCTAGATGTTGGCGATAGCGTAGTTGATCCAAACAATCCCATGCCCCTTGACCCTCTTCACATAGAAGAGCCAACTTTAAGCGTGGTTTTTAGTGTAAATGATAGCCCACTTGCGGGAACCGAGGGCAAACATGTAACCTCAAACAAACTTTCCCAAAGACTCGAAAGCGAGATGAAAACAAATATCGCCATGAGATATGAGAATATAGGAGAAGGGCAGTTTAAGGTTTCGGGTCGTGGAGAATTGCAAATTACTATTTTGGCTGAAAACATGAGGCGTGAGGGTTTTGAATTTAATCTTGGTCGCCCAGAAGTTGTCATAAAAGAAGAAAATGGAATCAAGCTTGAGCCCTATGAGCATCTAGTTGTGGATGTTCCCGATGAATTCACAGGCGCAGTTATAGAAAAACTTGGCAAGAAAAAAGCCCAAATGACAACCATGAACCCAACAGGAGATGGACAAACAAGGATAGAGTTTGAAATCCCCGCACGAGGTCTCATAGGCTTTCGTAGCCAATTTCTAACAGACACCAAAGGAGAGGGCGTGATGAACCATTCGTTTTTAGAATTTCGCCCACTAACAGGAAGTGTGGAACATAGAAGCAATGGTGCATTAGTTAGCATGGAAAATGGCGAAGCTTTAGGGTATTCTTTATTTAATCTACAAGATAGAGGCATACTTTTCATAGGTCCACAAACCAAGGTTTATACTGGCATGATAATAGGCGAACATGCCCGCCCAAATGATCTAGACGTAAACCCGATAAAAGGCAAAAACCTTACAAACATCCGCTCAGCTGGTGCTGATGATGCCATAAAATTAGTACCACCAAGAAAACTTAATCTAGAACGTGCCCTAGAGTGGATTGACGATGATGAACTTGTGGAAGTTACTCCTGAAAATATACGCGTCAGAAAAAGATATCTTGATCCAACCAAAAGAAAAAGATTAACCAAAAAAGCAAAATCTGAATAAATTTATTTTGCATGTAAAGGTTTTTTTATAAAGCCTTACATGCAAATAATATACAAGCACTGACGAAATAACATAAAAATAAAAAGCATTTTGAAAAAATACTTACTTTACTAGTTATCTGTTTTCCGTAATCCGTTCTCGGCACTGACTAAATCACCATTTAGTCAGTGCCAATATGCACTTTTAAAACACTTTAAGCTGCAAAAATGTAAAATCGTCCCAAAAGCACATTGATCTAATCTTTAAGGAGCATAGGATGAGAAATATAATTGTAGGCGTATTTTTAGCATATTTTTTAATAGCTTGTGGCGGAGGCTCTAACAATAAAAATGAAACAAACCTTAGCCAAAATCCACAAGAGATTAGTTTTACTAAATTAGTAGATCTATCAGGTAACTTTGCAGATACAAGTTCTAGGAAAAATTTTGAAGTTGTAAAAAACCAGGAAAGACTTGATGAAATTTATGCAAGATATGGAAATGCCCACATAAAAAAACCCATAATAGATTTTCAAAATGAAACCCTTTTATATTTAAATGGGGGCTCTTTTGCGACGGGTGGATATGATATAGAAGTTAGTAAAATCTTAAAGTTTAATGATAAAATAGAAGTACATATAAAGCTTAAAGAGCCAGGAAAAGCTTGCGCTCTTACCCAAGCTTTTACAGAACCTAGACTTTTTGTTAAGATGCCAAAACAAGATGTGAAAAATATAAAATTTATCGAAACAAAACATATAATCGAGTGCGAACACGAAACTAGACCCCAAGCAAGAAGAAATTTTGAAAAAATATACGCGGATAAAATCCTAAATACATCCACAAAAGAAATTGACGGACAGATATATACCTTTTACAAAATGGCACTAGAACATGGGAAAGAACTTGTCCTAGCCTTTGATGAAAACAATAAGCGAATTAGATCAAATATGAAAAATAGCCTTGAAAAAGCAGTTGAGGAAGTTTTAAACTCCAAAGATGAGATAGTAAAAATAGCACTAGAATTAAAATCCGACCCACTCATATCGCAAGCACTTGAGAAGCTAGAGGGTGTACAAATCGATGAAAATGGAAATATAAAACACCTAGCTACTGGCTTGGAGATTAGCAAGGAGAGATTTTTGACCATACTTGAGAAAGAAAAAAACAAAATTGATGAGATTTTAAAACATATACCCAAAAATCCAAATCTAGTAGAGTTTATAAAAAGAAATAATTTGCAAAATAATGAGATACTAAAAAAGGCTTTAGAGCAAAATAATCCCATCATTATATTTTCCATGGCTAAAGAAAAGATCTCAGAGTTTATTGAAAAAAATAAAGATTTGATCCAAAAACTAACTTTACTTACACAAGAAGAGATGGAGGATTTGCGACCTGTTTGTGGGGAATGTAAAAGTCTATTTTAAGCTCAAAATGGCTTATAGCTTATAAGAAGTCTTGGCAAGAGTATGAGAGAGCCTAGCATTACCATGCTCATGGCAAAAACCGTTAATAATCCAAAATAAATAGTGGGTATAAAGTTTGAAACCACCAAAACGCTAAAACCTAAAACTATCACAAAGGAAGTGTAAAACATGGCGTAAGCTATGGTTTTATGGGATATAAACATGGCTTTTTTGTAATCTTTTAGATGTAAAAATTCATACTTAAATCTGTATATGTAATGTATGGTATTGTCCACTCCCATTCCTATGGTTATGGCAGCTATGGTTATGCTCATCATGTCAAGAGGAATTTTTGCTAAACCCATAAAACCAAAAAGTAAACTCATGGGTATAAGATTTGATGCCATGGCAATAAGGGCAACTTTTAGTGAACGAAATAAAATCCAAAACATTCCAAAAAGTATCAAAACCACAAAGCCTAGGGTTAGGATTTGGGATTTGTAAAGGCTTTGTAGCATATTGTTATAAAGTATCATAAAGCTTGAAAGCCTAAAGCTAGCTTGTTCTTTTGGGATGATTTTTTCTAGATCGGCGTCGATTTTTTTGATAAGCCTATCTCGCCTTAGATCTGGATTTGAGTCTATTATCCTAGCTGAAAAACGAAGTTGATTATTTTCTATATTTACATAAGGATTTAGTATGAGATTTTTAAATTTTTCTGGCAATTGCTCGTATAAAACTGCCAATTGAAAACTATCCAAATCCCTACCATCATTTAAATTTTTACCAACCTTAAGCATGGTATCTAGGCTTTGGACATTTCCTATCTCTTCTACGGAATTTAGATAATCCCCGATCTTAGATGCAAGTTCCATCTTTGGTCTGCTAAACCAATATTTTGGCTCATTGCTCGCTTCTTCAAATTCATCCTCAAACTCACTAAATTCATTTTGCTCATCTGGTTTTTCCTTCTTTTTTTCCTTAAAAGTAACGATCACATCAAGGGGAGTAGTTCCGCCTAATTCTTGATCTATAACCTGCATTCCTTTATAAATTTCTGTGGAAGATTTAAAATAATTTATAAAGCTATTTTCAACCTGCAACCTAGATGCACCAACTAAACCAACGATCAATATAATAACACTTGAATTTATGATAAGGTTTTTGTGATTGCTAGTTAGATTTGCACAAACTTGGGTTATGGAGTATTTTGGATTAAACCTTGGTTTTGGCAATTTTTTAGGCAAGATGGCATTTATAGATGCAAATAAAACAAAGCCTATTATAAGAGAAATTCCTATGCCTATGCTCATCATCAAACCTAGATTTATAATGGGTTTAATGCCTGAAAATACCAAAGAGCCAAAGCCAACTATGGTTGTTAGGATGGAAAAAAATGAAGGATTTGATTTTGCTAAAAGGCTTGCTAGGATTATGCGATTTTGGCTTGATTTAGTATATTTTTTAACAAATTCTTGGTATTGGACTATTAAATGAATGGTTATGGAGAGGGTTATGATAAGCTGTAAGGATATGAAATTTGAAGAAATAACCGTTATCTCAAGTCCTAAAAATCCCAAAAATCCTGTGGTTATCAAAACTGAGGCTGTGCAGATAAAAATTGGCATCAAAACCCATCTAATTTGCCTAAAAATACCACCTAATGCCAAGATAAGCAAAACCAAAAGGGAAACCCCATAAAGGATTATATCGCTTTTGACATAATCTATCATATCGTTTGCTATCATGCTAACTCCGCCTAAAAATACCTTGGCATCTCCTTTGTATTTACCTAAAACTTGGCGGATTTTTTCTATATTTTCATGCTCTCTAAGGCGCAATTTATCCCGATAGATTTTAAAATCTTTTTTGATTTTTTCAAGCTGATTTTTTTCATCTTGGCTTAAAGATATGCTCTTTTCTTTTTGCAAAAGGGCATTTCTTTTATCTAAAAAATCAAAATACTTTTTATCGCTTTTTAAACCAACAATCAAAGCAGTTGTTTTAAAATCCTCGCTTACTAGATTATTTTTATAAAGGGGGCTATTTAAAAATTCTTTTTTTGCCAATGTTTTATCAATATCTTTAGACAAAATATTTGGCAAACCCTTTGTAAGCTCGGTAACTGGTCTTACAGGACTTTCTAAAAGGGGAACATTTAAGATAGATGTTACAAAGCTTACCCTTGGAATTTCTTGCAAATCCTTTGATAGGCTTTGGAGGCTTTGGAGGCTTTTTTGGGATAAAAGCGGGGAATTTGGACTAAAGGTAACCACCAAAAAATCAGGACTTTGAAACCTTTTTGCCATCTTTCTTGCAAATTTTAAATCCTTATCATCATCCAACATTAAGGTTTCGCTTGAGGCATCTATTTCTAATTTATTGGCATATTGCCCCACTCCTATGCTAAGGGCGATCACCAAAAAAAGCCCTATGAAAGGGCGATTGATGATGGATGAAAAAAGACGAAAAAGCATTATTTTAAATTATCTGGCAACTGACTTTGTTTTAATAGGGAGATCAATTCTTTAAAACTCTTATTTTCCAAGATGTGAGCAAACTGATTTTTGTAGGTTTGAACCACGCTAACTCCTAAAATCTCCACATCATAAATGAGCCAACCCTTACTTTTTCCATTATAAAACTTATAATCTATGGAAAATTCTTTATTGTCATGTTTGAGGGTGGAAGGGACGATTTTGCGATTTTTAACATCCTTAATATCACCTAATTGTATGGTTTGGTTTGAATAATATTTTAGTTTATCCACAAAGGAATCTTTTAATCTTTTTTCAAACTCTTTTGTAAAAGTTTTTTGCTGGGATGAACTTAGTGATTTAAATTGCCTAAAACCCAAAGACAATCTCGCCATAAGAGAATAATCAAACATAGGGTCCATGATGGCATAAATCTTGCCCGCTTGAGCTTTTTTATCTTTACTGCTTTGAAGCAAGATGGTTACTTTATTGATGGAGCTTTCAAGCTCTTTTTTGATATCTTCAGCTTCTATTTTAGCAAAGATTTGACCTTGTAAAAATAAAAGGGCAAGGGATGTTAATATTATATTTTTCATTTATAAATCTCCTATTATTTTAAAATTTCCTGTTGGCGATAATTTTCATAAAAATCTTGTAAAAATGGATATAGATCTATGGCATCTTTTTTGAAGTTTTTATAATCTTCCAAACGAAAAGAAAGATAATTTATCCTCTCATAACCAGAAACTCCAACACTCAAAATAGTATCATCAAGATAACTCTTTGGATGCATAAAATAATCCCCAACAAGACCTATAGTATCCCTTAGATTCGAAGGACCAAAAAAAGGTAAAACTATGGGAAATCCTTTTCCAACCCCATAAAAACCCAGAGTTTGTCCAAAATCTTCTGGATGCTTTTCTATCTTAAAAATCTCCTTAGCAGGATCGGCTAAACCACCTATTCCCATGGTGGTATTTAGGGTAAATCTAAATAATTCTTCACCACTATTTTTGATCTTGCCTTGTAAAAGATTATTGATAAACCTCATGGGGCTTTTGAGATTGTCAAAAAAGTTTGACACAAAAAACCTAATCTCCTTTGCCACCACATATTTATAAGCTCTTGTTATGGGTTCAATGGTATTTGTAAAGGCAAAGTCATTGAAACTTGTCATCACCCTATTGTGCCCCTCAAGAGGATCAAAGCGAACCTCTTTTGTCTGAAATTCATCTTCAAACTCGCTAAATTCATCATCCTTTAGCGCATCTGAACAACCAAGGCTTACAATAAATAAAAATAAGATAATTATCCTAGTCAAAAGCAATCTCTCCAAATTTATTGGAAAATATTATACCATATTTTTAGCAAACTAAGATTAAATAATGATCATGTGCAAAAAACCGAATGCAAAAAACTGGAATCAGATAGAGCCAGATAGAGTAAGGTAAGCATTTTTGCTAAATTATTTGGTTAGTGAGTGGAAAAATAGGCTAAGAATATTGGGTTTATAGGGCAAAAAAATTAACTAAAAATCTATTTTTTAAGTTTTATTATATTAAAATTGTACCTTAGTAAAAATTTTTTAAGGAGAAAATATGAAGTTTTTATCAAAATTATCGCTTCTTGCGGTAGCTTGTGCCTTTTTGCTTGGCTTAAATGCTAATGCAAAAACAACCGTTCATTTAGGAACAGGTGGTGAACCAGCTAGCCTTGACCCACATAAAATGAGTGGAACATGGGAAAATATGGTTGGTGGCGACCTTTTTATGGGACTTATCCAATATACAGCCGATGGAGGTTCACTTCCAGGAATGGCCACTGATTGGAAGGTTAGTAAAGATGGTTTAGTTTATACTTTCAATCTTAGAAAAGATGCCCTTTGGAGTGATGGAAAGCCTTTGACAAGTGAAGACTTTGTTTATGCTTATAAAAGGATCATAAACCCACAAACTGCGGCAAAATACGCAAACTTGCTCTATACTATCAAAAATGCAAAGGCTCTTAACACAGGAAAGATGAAAGATCTAAACAAACTTGGCGTAAAAGCACTTGATCCTCATACTTTGCAAATTACCCTTGAATATGCGGCTCCATATTTTCTAGCCCAACTTAAACACTATACTGCCTATCCGCTACCAAAGCATGTGGTTGAGAAGTTTGGAAAGGATTGGAGTAAGCCAGAAAATATAGTTTCAAACGGACCTTTTAAACTAGCCGAGTGGAAATCCCAAAGCCACATCAAAGCGGTTAAAAATCCTAAGTTTTATGATGCAGATAAGGTAAAAGTTGATGAGGTATTTTATTATCCAACAGAGGATAGATCAGCAGCACTTAAAAGATTTCGTGCGGGCGAGCTTGATTATAATAGCGACTTCCCAACTGAGCAATTTAAGTGGTTAAAAGAAAATATGCCAGAAGAAACAAAGGTTAGTGCATATACGGGCATCTATCACTATCCAATCAACATGAGACTTAAAAAATTTCAAGATAAACGCATAAGAGAAGCTTTATCTTTGGCGATAAATAGGGAAATTTTGGTGGAAAAAGTTTTAACCACGGGAGAACTTCCTGCTTATAGTTTTGCTCCAAAATTGAGCGACTATACTCCTGCGACTTCAAATTATAAGTCTATGAGTATGAAAGATAGGGTTGCAAAAGCTAAGAAGCTTTTAAAAGAAGCGGGCTTTAGTAAAGACAATCCGCTAGAGATTGAACTAAGCTATAATACAAGTGAAAACCACAAAAAAGTTGCCATCGCAGTTTCTTCCATGTGGAAGGCAATTGGCGTTAAAACTAAACTTTCAAATGCCGAAGTTGCGGTTCACTACAATAATCTAGAAGAAGGAAAATTTGAAATAGGACGTGCTGGATGGATTTGTGATTATCCAGATGCACAAAACTTTTTATTCTTGCTTGAATATCCAAATGCCATGAATTATGGTGCTTGGAACAATGAGAAATTCAACGCTCTTATGAAAAAAGCAAACAACACTGCTGATCTAAAAGAGCGCGCAAAGATCATGCAAGAAGCTGAGCAATTAGCCTTGGATGAGTTTGCTACTATACCCATTTATTACTATGTTTCTAAAGGTCTTGTAAGCAAAAAACTTAAAGGCTGGGTAGAAAATTCAGAGGATATCCATAGAACCAGATGGTTATCCAAATAAACTAAAAAACCCAAACCAGTGGCAGTTTTGCCACTGGTTTTAAGTAAAGAAGATGAAATGTTAAAATACTTTATAAAAAGGCTACTCCAAGCCATTCCCACACTTTTTATGGTTATAACTATCGCATTTTTTATGATGCGTCTAGCCCCTGGCGGTCCCTTTACGGGAGAGCGTTCACTTCCGCCTGAAATAGAAAAAAATATCAAAGCTGCCTATGATCTTGATAAACCCATCGTGATTCAATACGGTATCTATCTTAAAAAGCTCATGCATGGAGATTTTGGTCCAAGCTTTAAATATACAGATTTTACCGTTAGTGAACTTATTTGGACTGGTTTCCCAGTTAGTATGAAGCTTGGAATTAGTGCTATTATCCTAGCTTTATTGATAGGCATAACCCTAGGGAGCATAGCGGCGATTAAGCAAAATTCTAAGCTAGATTATCTTTTAATGGGAACAAGTATGGTTGGAATTGCCATACCAAACTTTGTTTTAGCTCCCATACTCACCCTTGTTATAGGTGTTTATTTAAAACTTTTACCCGTTGGAGGTTGGAATGATGGGGCTTTGCAAAATATGATTTTGCCGGTCATCTCCCTTGCTCTTCCTCAAGTTGCCTATGTGGCAAGATTGACGCGAGGAAGCATGGTTGAAGTTTTAGGTATGCAATTTATCAGAACCGCAAGGGCAAAGGGTTTGCCTGAACGTCTTGTGGTTTTTCGCCACGCCTTAAAATCCGCACTTTTGCCAGTTGTATCCTACCTTGGACCAGCAACAGCGGCTGTTATAACAGGATCGATAGTGATTGAACAAATTTACGGACTTCCTGGATTAGGACGCTATTTTGTTCAGGGTGCTTTAAATAGGGATTACACCCTTGTTATGGGAACGGTTGTGTTTTTTGGAAGCTTAATCATAGTGTTTAACTTGATAGTTGATTTGATATATGGATTTTTAGATCCACAAATAAGATATGACTAGGGGGAGATAATGGAAGCAAAACAAATAAAAGGAAGCAGTCTTTTTCAAGATGCCCTGCGTAGGCTTTTAAAAAACAAAGCTACCATGGTTAGTATAGCCATCATAATCTTCATAGCACTTTGCTCTTTTATACTTCCCCACCTTTTACCAAGTGAGCTTGATGAAGTATTTTGGGATTTTATAGCAGCTCCGCCTACTATGGAAGGATTTCATATTTTTGGAACTGACGGAAATGGGAGAGATTTACTAGTTCGCACCCTTTATGGAGGTCAGATCTCACTCTCGGTTGCCCTAGTTGCAACCTGTGTGAGTATGATAATAGGTATAACTTACGGCTCCATTTCAGGCTTTATTGGCGGAAAAGTTGATAATGTGATGATGAGAATAGTTGATATTTTATATTCTCTTCCCTTTATGTTTTTGGTTATTTTAATGATGGTTGTTTTTGGCAAAAGCATTTATCTTATTTTCATAGCAATAGGTGCAGTTGAATGGCTTGATATGGCAAGAATTGTCCGCGGACAAACCCTTTCACTTAAAAGAAAAGAATTTGTAGATGCAGCAAGGGCTTTGGGTGTAAGGAAGAAAAACATCATCCGCCGCCACATTATACCAAATACCATAGGAACGGTTATCATTTATGTAACCCTAACCGTGCCAAAGGTTATACTTCTTGAGAGCTTTTTATCCTTTTTAGGACTTGGAGTTCAAGAGCCAATGACAAGTTGGGGCGTTTTGATAAGCGAGGGTGCAAAAAACATGGAACAAAGCCCTTGGATGTTAATCTTCCCAGCGATTTTCCTAACCACCACTCTTTTTTGCTTAAATTTCATAGGTGACGGCTTGCGTGATGCCCTTGATCCAAAAACAAGATAGGAGATAAAAATGAGCGAAAAAATATTAGAAGTAAAAAATTTATCAGTCGATTTTAATCTCCACACAGGCATAGTAAGGGCGGTTAAAAATGTATCATTTTCTATGGAAAAAGGAAAAACCCTAGCTTTGGTTGGCGAGAGTGGAAGTGGAAAATCAGTTACATCCATGTCTATTATGAAACTTTTACCCTACCCCATGGCATCTCATCCTAAAGGCTCATCAATAAATTACCGAGGAATTGAGCTAATCGGAGCAAAAAATAAAACCTTGCTTGATATAAGGGGCAACAAAATTGCCATGATTTTCCAAGAACCAATGACAAGCCTAAACCCACTTCACACCATAGAAAGACAAGTAGCTGAAACGCTTATTTACCATAAAGGGATGAATAAAAAAGAAGCAAGCAAAAAGGCTTTAGAGCTTTTAGAAGCTGTTCAACTGCCAGATCCCGCATCTAGACTTAAAGCCTATCCACACGAAATGAGTGGCGGACAAAGACAAAGGGTTATGATAGCCATGGCTTTGGCAAATGAGCCTGATATTTTGATAGCAGACGAGCCAACAACAGCACTTGATGTAACCGTTCAAGCTGAGATTTTAACCCTTTTAAAGCAGTTGCAGAAAAAATTTGGCATGGCAATTTTATTTATAACCCATGATTTGGGCATAGTAAACCATTTTTCAGACGATGTTTGTGTAATGAAAGATGGTCAGATAGTAGAAAGTGGAGCCACAAAAGAAGTTTTTTCAAATCCAAAACATCCATATACAAAAATGCTTCTCGATAGTGAACCAAAGGGACTAAAAGAAGAAGTAAGCAAAGATGCAAAAGTTCTTTTGGAAGCAAAAAATATGAATGTAAAATTTCCAATCAAAAAAAGCTTTTTTGGCAAAACCATAAAATTTTTGCACGCAGTAAATAACATAAATGTAAGCATAAAAGAAGGTCAAACCCTAGGCGTGGTTGGAGAAAGCGGAAGTGGAAAATCGACACTTGGAAAAGCCATACTTAGGTTAATTGAAAGCGAGGGAGAAATAAACATCTTTGGAAAAGCTATAAATGGCATGGATTTTATTCACCTAAGGCCTCTAAGAAAAGAAATGCAAGTGGTTTTTCAAGACCCCTTTGGCTCACTATCCCCACGTATGACCATAGGTCAAATAGTTGAAGAGGGACTTTTAGTTCATGAGAGAGATTTAGGCAAAATCGAAAGAGAACAAAGGGTAATCCAAGCCCTAGAGGAAGTGGAAATCGACCCAGATCTAAGAAATCGCTATCCCCATGAATTTAGCGGAGGGCAAAGACAACGTGTTGCCATAGCAAGGGCTATGGTTCTAAAACCAAAATTTATCTTGCTTGATGAGCCAACTTCAGCCCTTGATAGATCCATACAAGTAACGGTTGTAAATCTATTAAGAAATTTACAAAAAAAACATGGATTAACTTACATGTTTATAAGCCACGATCTAGCAGTTGTTAGGGCTATGAGTGATGAAGTAATGGTTATGAAAGATGGAAATTTGATAGAGTATGGAGCAAGTGAGGAAATTTTTAAAAATCCAAAGAAAAAATACACAAAAAGGTTACTAGAAGCAGCTTTTAATCTATAAATATTTGCGAATATCTAAATGCATATAATTTCATAAACATATAATTAATAGGCACTGACGAAATAACATAAAAATAAAAGGCATTTTGTAAAAATGCTTACTTTACTAGTTATCTGTTTTCCGCAATCCGCAATCCGTTTTCGGCACTGACTAAATCCCTATTTAGTCAGTGCCAATTAATATTTTTATAATAGTTTTATAATATTTTAGATACAATGGAATGTAAAATTCAAAATAAGGATAAAGAATGAATACAAAAATAGGAAGCATGGTTGCATTGTCAGCTGTTCTTATATTAGGCATCAGCGGATGTTCAACTAAACATGAGGTAAGTAGCTCTCAAATGGACCAAAGAATTGCAAGTCTTGAGAAGCAAATTGCCCAAAAGGATGCACAAATATCGTCTTTGCAAAGTGGTCAGAAAGTAGTACAAAGCAATGTTTCAGCAAACAGCGACGTAGACAATTCATTGGTTCCACCAAATGCTAAACCTGGTCAGTGCTATTCTAAGGTACTAGTTCCAGCTAAGTATGAAGTTAAAACCGTAAAAAAGGTAGCAAAAGAAGCTGGTGTTAAGATAGATATCATACCTGCTACTTACAAGACCGTTAAAAAAGTTGTAACCGTAAGAGAAGCTTCTAGCAAGATTGTAACAGTTCCTCCAACTTACAAAACGGTTAAAGAGAAAATTTTATTTAAGCCAGAATCTAAAAAGCTTATCCCAGTTGCTCCAACTTACAAATATGTTAAAGAGAAAATTTTGGTTACCCCAGAAAAAGTATCTTTAGTAAATATTCCAGCTAAGTATAAAACTGTTAGTGAGAAAATTCTAGTGAGAAAAGCTCACACAATGTGGAAAAAAGGTAGAGGAAGTGTTGAAAAGATAAACAATACAACAGGCGATATCATGTGTTTGGTTGAAGTACCTGCGGTTTATAAAACTATAACTAAAAAAGTTATTGATACTCCAGCTAGCACTAGAGAAGTTGTAACTCCTGCGGTTTATAAAACTATAACTAAAAAGGTTGTAGATACTCCAGCTAGCACTAGAGAAGTTGTAATCCCTGCGGTTTATAAAACTATAACTAAAAAAGTTATTGATACTCCAGCTAGCACTAGAACCATAGAAATTCCAGCAAAAACAGCTGTTGTTACAACAAAGGTTTTAGATACTCCAGCTAGAAAGATCGAAAAAGAAATTCCAGCTACATATAAAACAGTTCAAGTTAAAACAAAAGTTTCAGAGCCTTACTTAAAGTGGCAAGAAATTCTTTGCGAAACAAATACAACTCCAAATGTTGTTTTAAAATTGCAAAGAGCTTTAAAGGCAAAGAATTACAATATAACAAAATTTGACGGAGTATATGGTCAAGAGACAAGAAATGCAGTTAGAGCTTACCAAAAAGATATGGGTATGAGCCAAGGTGCATTAACACTAAGAACTTTAAAATCATTAGGTGTTATGTAAGATAGATTTTAGAAAGGGGACTACCCCTTTCTAAATCATTTTTAGATGCTGGAATTTACCCCATATTTGCAAGAATTTTCGCTAGTAGTTCTAGCGATGTTTTTTGCCCTCTTATCCCCCGGACCAGATTTCGCTTTCATACTAAAACAAAGTATTAGCTACGGCAAAAAAGCTTCCATATATACAAGTCTAGGTCTTGGCTTTGGCGTTATGGTTCATGTTGTTTATAGTATTTTGGGCATAGGATTTATTATCTCAAAATCCGTAATTTTATTTAATATTGTAAAATTTTTGGGCGCTTTTTATTTGATCTATATTGGATATAAAAGTCTTATGTCAAAGGGTTTTAAGTTAGAAAATCAAAAACTAAGCAACATACATCACATAAGCAACATAAAATCATTCATACTAGGATTCTTGTGCAATGCTCTAAACCCAAAAGCTGCACTATTTTTTGTTTCACTTTTTACAGCGGTGGTGGATATTTCCACTCCTTTATGGGTTCAAAGTGTCTATGGATTGTTTTTGATTTTCATGAGCATAGCTTGGTTTTCTATCCTATCACTAATCCTAGGTCAAAATAAGGTAAGAGAATTTTTTAACAGATTTGGTAAACAATTTGATAAGATAATGGGGATTATTTTAATCTCTTTGGGTTTAAAAATAGCCCTTTTAGATCGCTAAAACTTTTTTACAAAAACCTTTCTTAACCCTTTCGTATCCCAAACATCTTTTATATACTCAAATCCCAAAGCATTTATAACCTTGATTGAGCCTTTATTTCTTGGATCTGCTAAGGCTAGAGCTTGGAATTTTTTCAAATCATCTCTTATAAATTCTATTTGAGCCTGTCCTATTTCCCTTGCATAACCCTTGCCCCAAGAATTTTTCTCCAAAATAAATCCTATCTCATAATCTTCCCCGCCCAAAACCTTACAAGGCACAGCCCCACCAAGCCCTATAATGGATGCATTTTCTTTTAAGATGAGGGTAGATAAGCCAATTTTAGATGAAAAATTTCCATATTGGAGTAAAAAATTGCAAGTTTTTTTAAAATCAAACCCTTTCGAACCAAAGGTATATCTACACACATCCATATGGGCAAAAATCTTTTCGTATAAGATCTGAAAATCTTCTTTTTTCATAGTGCGTAAAATTAATCGGTCTGTATTTAATATTTCCATGGGATAATTATAACAAATTTTATATTTTTTTGTTATACTTCCAAAAATTAAAAGGGCAAACATGGATAACTTAGAAAATAAATTTAAAGGCATCTTATTAGTTGGAGTAATAGCCCTAATAGCAACTCTCATTTCAAAACTTAACTTTTTTGAAAATCTCGCCATAAGCCCCCTTATAATAGGCATACTTTTAGGAATGATTTATGCAAATACTTTCAAAAAAAGCATACCCGCCCCATGGCATGATGGCATACTTTTTTGCACAAAAACTCTCCTAAGAATTGCTATAGTTTTTTATGGATTTAGGCTAACCCTAAAGGGTATTTACGCCATAGGTTTGGATGGAATTTTCATAAGTATCCTGGTAGTAGCACTAACTTTTTTACTAGGAAATTTTATAGGTGTAAAAATCCTAAAAATGGACAAAGATCTAGTTACTCTAACATCCATTGGAAGTGCCATTTGTGGAGCCGCAGCAGTTTTAGCAAGCGAACCTATCATAAAAGCAAAACCCTATAAAAGTGCCATTGCTGTTAGCACAGTTGTACTTTTTGGAACAATCTCCATGTTTTTATACCCTATCATTTATAGGCTTGGCATAACCCCTTTTGGCCCCGAAGTTTTCGCCATTTATCTAGGTGGGACCTTGCATGAAGTAGCCCACGTTGTGGGAGCTAGTGGGGGCATAAGCGAAGAGGTAGCCAAATACGCCATCGTAGTAAAAATGACAAGAGTAATGGCTCTGGCCCCTTTTTTAATGATACTTTCATATTTTCTACACAAAAAAGAGGTCAAACATGCAAAGACAAAGATAAAATTCCCACTTTTTGCCCTAATGTTTATCGTGGTAGTTTTATTTAATTCACTAGATCTACTACCAAATACAGCCATAAAAACCATAAATATCTTAGACAACTTCGCCCTAACAATGGCAATGAGTGCCCTAGGAATGGAAAGTGGTTTCGATAAATTCAAACAAGCAGGACTAGAACCCTTCCTATTAGCCCTTTGCCTTTTCATCTGGCTAGTTTTGGGTGGTTTTGTTTTGGTGTATTTGATAGTTTATTAATATTGTATCTGTATCTGATGGTATGATCCATACAAAAACATTAAAACGTAGCGATTGTGAAACTTTAAAAATGTAAATCATGGCCGGGAGAGAGGGATTCGAACCCCCGGAGGTATTACCCTCAACGGTTTTCAAGACCGCCGCGTTCAGCCAAACTCTGCCATCTCCCGAACAATAAAAAGTAGAAAAATCCATTCAAAATGGAGGCGACACCCGGATTCGAACCGGGGATCAGAGCTTTGCAGGCTCGTGCCTTAGCCACTTGGCTATGCCGCCCCGTAAATTTCAAAGAGGTGGTGCCCGAGACCGGACTTGAACCGGTACAGTAAAAATTACCGAGGGATTTTAAGTCCCTTGCGTCTACCAATTTCGCCACCCGGGCATATAAAAATGGAGCGGGAAACGAGGTTCGAACTCGCGACCCCAACCTTGGCAAGGTTGTGCTCTACCACTGAGCTATTCCCGCAATCTCCAAAAAAAGAGAGGAATTATATCAAAAAAAACCTTAAATGTAAATGGAACTTACTAAATGGAAATTTAGTCGTCTCCGAAAACAGATAACCAGTGAAGTAAGCATTTTTTCAAAATGCCATTTATTTTTATGTTATTTAGTTAGTGCCAGCGCGCTTTTATTGTGTAAAAATCTATGGCATAAGTTTGCATTTATGAAACATTGGAGTTTAGTTTATTGTTATTTTTTCAGTTTCCATACAAAATTTAAAGGCTATTTTGGTACAATCTAGTTATTTTTTACATAAACAAGGATATTTTATGCGTAGTTTTCAGATCAAAAAAGGGTTCAACAAGGCTCCACATCGAAGTTTGCTTCGTGCGACTGGGCTTGGAGATGGGGATTTTGATAAGCCATTTATTGGGGTAGCAAATTCGTTTATTGAGATCATTCCAGGACATTTTTTTCTAAATGAATACGCAAATATTATAAAAGATGAGATAAGAAAAAATGGCTGTATTCCCTTTGAGTTTAATACAATCGGCGTTGATGATGGAATAGCCATGGGACATGATGGAATGCTTTATTCCTTGCCATCTCGCGAGCTTATAGCAAACTCCATAGAAACAGTTATGAATGCCCATAAACTAGATGCCATGATTTGCATTCCAAATTGCGATAAAATAGTTCCGGGTATGATAATGGGGGCTTTAAGGGTAAATGTGCCAACGGTTTTTGTAAGTGGTGGACCCATGAAAAAAGGTCATAAAAAAGATGGAACACCAATTGATCTAGCAACAGCCTTTGAGGCGGTTGGAAAGTTTGAAAAGGGAGACATGGATGAGGAGGAATTGCTAGATATTGAGTGCAATGCATGTCCTGGGGGAGGTTCGTGTTCGGGAATGTTTACGGCAAATTCCATGAATACGCTTATGGAGGCTATGGGAATTGCTTTGAGTGGAAATGGCACTATTTTAGCAAGAACACCCCAAAGAGAAGAGCTGATACGTCGTGCGGCGCGCAGGGTTTGCGAAATAGCTTTAGATGAGAGATTTAAGTTTAGAAATATTTTAAACCAAAAAGCTATCAAAAATGCCTTTGCCATCGACATGGCAATGGGTGGAAGCTCAAACACCGTTCTTCACATGTTAGCCATCGCAAAAGAGGCTGGAGTTGATTTTAATATAGCAAATATAAATTCCATTAGCAAAAAAATAGCCCATATAGCAAAAATTTCCCCATCCCTTAGCACAATTCACATGGAGGATATAAACAGAGCTGGGGGTATGAATGCAGTTATGAAAGAGATTTCAAAGCGAGACAATGGAGTTCTTGAGCTTGACAATCTTACCATCACAGGCGAGAGCATGAAAGAGCGCATACAAAATGCCCAAATAACAGACTTTGATGTAATTCACAGCATAGATAATCCTTACTCAAAAGTTGGCGGACTTGCCATTTTGTTTGGAAACTTAGCCGAACAAGGCTGTGTTATAAAAACCGCAGGTATTACAGGGGAGAGAAGTTTTAGGGGTGAGGCTATATGTTTTAACAGCCAAGCTGAGGCAATTGAGGGCATTACAAGCGGAAAAGTAAAAAAAGGGCATGTGGTTGTTATCCGCTATGAGGGTCCAAAAGGAGGTCCTGGAATGCAAGAGATGTTGGCTCCAACTAGTCTTATTATGGGTATGGGGCTTGGGGCTGATGTTGCTTTGATAACCGATGGAAGATTTAGCGGTGCAACTAGGGGGCTAAGCATTGGTCATGTTAGTCCAGAAGCGGCTGAGGGCGGTTTAATAGGGCTTTTAAAGGATGGAGACATCATAAATATAGACGTGGATAAATACGAAATAAACGCCCAAATCGATGAGATAGAACTACAAACTCGCCTTGCAAATTTCAAACCGCTTATGAAAAAATTGCAAGGAAGTTGGCTAAAACAATACCGCCAACTGGTTACAAATGCAAGTCATGGGGCAGTTTTAAGTTTGGGAGAATAGATGCTAGATACCTTTTTGCAACAAGCCATTAGCATTTTTGCCATTGTTGACCCACTAGGGGTTAGTGCCATTTTACTTTCCATGGTGTCAGCTTCGACCACAAAAAAGCAGATGAGAACGATTGCTTTTAGATCTACTCTGACCATCATAATCGCATTTTTTGTGGTTTTGTTTACGGGCGATTTGGTTTTAAAGATATTTAGTATAAGCTTGGATTCTCTAAAGGTTATGGGTGGGATAATCTTACTTTTAACAGCCATAAAAATGGTCGAAGGAACCTTTGAAAAAAATCAAACAAAGGCAGAAAAAGAAGAGGTTAAGGGCTTTGATGATTTTGCCGTTATACCCCTTGCAATTCCCATAACTTTCGGACCAGGAATATTTGCAACCATAGTTATCTACAAAGCAAGTGCTTCAAACTGGATCGAACTTGCCATACTAAGCTTAGCCTTTTTATCCACAGCTTTTTTGGTGTATTTTGCCTTTAGATACAGCATCTACATAAGGGATTTCCTAGGTATAACAGGACAAAAAATCGCCACAAGGCTGATGGGACTCATAGTTGGAGCCATAGCCGTGCAGTTTGTAGTTGGGGGAGTTTTGGCTTTGTGGAGAATGGGTTAGGGATAATCTTATAGTCTAGATAAAATATACTGATTTACTGAGACGTTTTGTTCGGCTGATTTTATGGCTAATTCACGATGTATATCCGGTGGAACACGCAAGGTTAGATTGCCCTTATATTTTTTCATTCCAAAAGGTTTTGGGATTTTTTCGCCCTCTTCTTCCATCCATTGGATTGTCTGGGATACTACTATCCTTATCTGCCCTAATGCACTCTCTAAACTTATTCCATGTGCACATAATGAAGGAAACTCAAGGCATCTTGAAATATATACCCCATCTTCTTGCGACCATTCAACTCGATAAGTATATTTATCAATAAATTCAGATATTTTCATAATCTATTCCTAATTTTTTAAGTGCTTGTGTTACCAATTTGATTTGATAGGGCTTAGCCATTTTACCATCTTTTTGTATATTTATCCTAGGATCACCCTTCCAAGGCGTTTTAAAGATATGATGACTGCCCCTTATTCTTGCTTGACCAAAATGCTTGGTACATAATCTTACCAAATCTTCAAATCTAACATTTTTAGGATTTGACAATAAACCTTTCTTCATAACCTATATGATAGCATATGCGCTATCATAAGTCAAGTTTTTATAGCAAAGAATTCTTGCCATTATCTAGAAAAAGCAAACCCCAACCCTACTCTATTTGTATTTATATTATAATCTTCCAAACTGCTTCCATAGCCTGTGAACAAGTTGATGTATCCAAAAAGCCTACGTTTCCAAATGGGGAAAGTCCATCTTAGATCTAGTGAGCCTTTGTTGTTTGAGTTAAATTTGAGATTATTTCTGATTTTAGCTTCAAATAAATGCTTTCTCCATGGATAAACTAGGGTTAGATCTCCATATCCTAGATAATCATGTATATCTGGATTATCATCGCCATTTTCGTCGTTTATGTGTTGTTTTTCTCTCTCTGGTATCCTGTACCAAATTCTAGGAGAGATAAAAAGATTTTTAAATTGCCAAAAGGTTGTTAGGTATATTCTATTCCAAGATCTTGAAATTTCCCTATCTCTGCCGTTGGATTCGTGGAGTAAGCCTAACTGATAACCCTTTAGGAAAGAATTTTTATCCTTATAAAAGCCATACACAAAAACCTCTGGGCGGTAGTTTGTTTCGCGGAAAGGTTTGGAATCTTTAAAGGTTTGCCACCATGAGGTTTGGGTATATCCAAAGGCATATTTTTCATCAAAACCTAGTAAGTTTGAAAATACATCTTTCTTAAAACTTATCTGAAATTCAGTCTCAAAATGTTTTCTATTTTCATGTTTATGGCTATCATACACAACTGGCAAAAGATAATTAATATGATAAGGCTCAAGCCCAAATATGCCCGTTAAAATCTGCTCTATGGTCTCATTTGTTTGGACATCTTGGGATTTTTCAAAAAATTCATTATAGAAACTTCTTGTTTGTTTTACGGAATTTACCTTATCATTTATGTATTCTGAAGTATTTAAATCCTTGCTTTCCATGGACATTTTTGCAGCCTTTTTATACCATTGCATTGCTTGCTTAAAATCCCCATTTTTCTCAAATTCACTTGCCATCTTGTAAGCCATCTGAGAATCTAGGGCAAAAACTTTAGCTAAAAAAAATACTACCAAAATAATCTTTCTCATCTTATTCCTTATTTTCTTTTTTGTATTGATCTAAAAAATTTAGATTTGTAAAATTTTTTTCATTTTCAAAATCCACATATTTAACCCTAGATGCATCTAAAAGCTTTTGCATTTTATGGATATTTTGGTCAATTAAAGATTTGCATGTAAGGTGTAAAGAGGAGTTATAAAACCCACAAAGGGTGTGTTTATAATGCTTAGTTCTTGGTATCACAATGTCATAATCTTCCACATGTAAATACATTTTTTCTATTTCATTTGCTCCAACATAGGGAATATCCACGGCCATTATAAAAACCATTTCATTTTCAAAATGAGAAAGTATTTTCCCTAAAGCCACCATAGGTGAGAAAACCTCATCTTCTTCATCTAAAATCAAATCCGTTTCAAAATCAAATTTATTATCTTTTGAGCTTACGTGTAGAGATTTGAAAAGGGGTTTTAGCCTTGAAACTTGATATTCGCATAGAGTATCAAAGCCATTAAAAGACAAAAGGGATTTATCAACCCCCATGCGAGAACTTTTGCCCCCTGCTAAGATAACACAAGGGAGATCAAACATTTATAAATCCTCTGGGGAACAGATATAGCCCTTAACTGCACTAGCGGCTGCAATGGCCGCATTTGCAAGGTAGATCTCACTATCCCTATCACCCATTCTTCCAACAAAATTACGATTAGTAGTTGAGATACACTTCTCTTTTGCCCCCAAAATCCCCATATATCCGCCCAAACATGCTCCACATGTGGGATTGCTTACAACTGCACCAGCTTCTACAAAAATATCCATCAAACCTTCTTTTTGAGCTTGAAGTGAAACTTTTTGGGTCGCGGGGGTTATGATAAGTCTTGATTTTCTAGCCACTTTTCTTCCTTTTAAAATTTCCGCCGCAATTCTAAGATCGCTAAGTCTTCCATTGGTACAACTTCCTATAAAAGCTTGATCTATGGCTATATTATCACTCTTTGCTTGGCTTAAACTTTTTCCATTGCTTGGCAAAAATGGGTAAGCGATAACTGGTTCAAGGCTCCTTACATCTATCTCTAGGGTTTGACAATATGTGGCATCTGGATCTGAATAATAATATTTTGGTTCCCTAACGCGTGGCACTTTAGCGATAAATTCTTTAGTTATTTCATCACAGGCGATTATGCCGTTTTTTGCCCCAGCTTCAATTGCCATATTGCATAAAGAAAATCTATCATCCATGCTTAAAGAACTTATAACCTCACCTGTGAATTCCAAAGTTTTATATAAAGCCCCATCCACGCCAATTTGACGGATGAGCTCAAGTATCAAATCCTTTCCATAAACATGGGGTTGGAGTTTTCCCTTAAAAATAACTTTTATAGCCTCAGGAACCTTAAACCAGTTTTCCCCAGTTATCATGGCATAGGCTAGATCAGTCGAACCCATTCCCGTTGCAAAAGCCCCTAAAGCCCCATGGGTACAGGTGTGAGAATCGGCTCCTATTATGACATCTCCAGCGGTAACTAAACCCTTTTCAGGCAAAAGTGCATGCTCAATACCCATGTCTTTTTCATCAAAAAAGTGTTTTAGATCATGCTCATAGGCAAAATCCCTTGAAATTTTCGCTTGATTTGCGCTTGCTATATCTTTGGCGGGAATGTAGTGATCCATTACGATAGAAAAACCATCTGGATTTGCCAATCTTTTAGCCCCACTATCCCTAAAAGCCTTTATAGAAATAGGTGTTGTGATATCATTTCCTATCACCATGTCAATAGGACTTTTGATGATATCCCCAGCCTTAACCGCCTTGCCCACATGGGCCGAAAAAATCTTCTCCGTTATCGTTTGTGCCATTAGCTTACCTTTTAGAAAATTGTATCATTTTATCCAAAAATTATTTATAAATCCTTTATTATCAGAAAACAGACTGCGGAAAACGGATTGCGGATAATTAGTGGGGCTAAACGTTACCTTGTAAAGCAGTTTGTTAAAAGTATGATGATTTGACTTTTAGTGTCATTTATGACATAATAAATGCAAAACTTGCTTGAGTAAAGGAATTTTTGTATGAATAGAGTAGAGCTTATAAAAAAGATAAAAGAAAGAAGAAAAAAACTTGGGATTAGTGTGGAAAATTTAGCTAGATTATCGAATGTTGGAAGTAAAACTATCATGAGATTTTTTGCAGGCGATGATGTAAAGCTTAGCACACTTGAAAAATTAACACTTACCCTAGGTTTAGATCTAGCCGGAAATGAAATGGAAAATGCAAAAAAACTAAAAGAAAAAAGGGCACAAGAGAGGGCAAAATACATAATTTCGCTAGTTCAAGACACTTCATCTTTAGAGATGCAAGGCTTAAAGCAAGAAAGTATAAATAATCTAATAGAACAAACAAAACAAGAATTTTTAGTGGGCAAATATCAAAAAAACCTATGGACGAGCTAGAATGAGCGATAGAGCAAAGATAAAAGATACGACATACCATGATGATATGTCTGGATTTTTATTGGATACTTCAAAAAAATATACCCTAGAGGACATTTACTTTTTTGAGGCCAAAAATATCACAAAAGCAACTCTAAAATACCTATCTAAAAAGCCAAATAAAACCCTAGCACCATTTAACTACGGGTGGATCTTAAAACTACATCGAGAAATGTTTGGGGATGTTTGGAGTTGGGCGGGAAAGCTCAGACAAGATGAGCTAAACTTGGGCATAAAGGCATATTTGATTCCTGGGGAATTAAAAAAATTGATTGATGATGTGGAGTTTTGGATTGCAAATCAAAGCTTTAGTACTATTGAAATAGCATCAAGATTGCACCATAGGGCAGTGCAAATCCATCCTTTTAAAAACGGAAATGGGAGATGGTCGAGGATGTTAGCAAATATTTATCTCAAACAAAATGATCTAAACCCTAGCATCTGGAATGAAAATCTTTTGTCAAAGGAAAATGCAAAAAGGGATGAATACATCAATGCTTTAAAATCAGCAGATAAAGGCGACTTTCAAAAACTCATACAAATGCAAAGCAATTTGGCTATAATAACATCATGAAATATTATGAATTAAAGCAAATAGCAAGTTTTCTTGATAAATTTGATAAAATTTTTACTATTGAGAGGGTTGATGATACTATTATAAGGTTTGTATTTGATAGGTTTGAGAGTATTTATGTGGATTTAAAAAGGGGAAATTCCACATTTTTTATGTGTGATAATTATCTTAAACAAAAGATTTATAATGCTCCCTTTGATGTGTTGATGTATAAATATTTTGCAAGAAGTAGCATTGAGAGGGTTGAAGTTTTAGAGCAAAATCGCATCTTATGCATCCATGTTAGATCAAATTCATTTTACAAAAATACAAAGCTTACTCTTCAGTTAGAATTTACAGGCAGAAACACAAATACTATTATATTGGATGAACAAAAAAAGGTTTTAGAAGCCCTAAGACATATAGATAGGAGTGTTTCTTTTAGGGCGGTTCATGTGGGGCAAGAGTTGCTAGATTTACCTGGTCGTGAATTTAGGGAACATCCAACAAAGATAGAAGATATCCCATCGTATCTTCGTGAAATTTATAGAAAAAAAGAAAAAAATGCCCTAAATATCCTAAAAGCAAATAAATATGCAATCATCTCAAAAAAGATAAAATCCTTGCAAAAAAAGTTGGACAAATTGCCAAAGGAAGAAGATCTAAGGGAAAAATCTTATATCCTAAATGAAAATGGAAGTATAGTTTTGGCAAATCTTGCATCTATAAAATCCTATGTAAAAAGTGTGGAATTGGAAGATTTTTCTGGGAAAAAAAGGATTATAGAATTCCCAAAGGAGGCAAGAAGCCCACAACATGGGGCAAATATGCTATATGAGAGTTCAAAAAAGCTAAAACAAAAGGCAAATTCTTTGCATTTAGAAAAGGATAATTTACAAGGCAAGATAGAATTTTTACAAAGGCTTAGCAAGATGATAGAAGAGGCAAAAAGCTCCGATGAGGTAAATATCATCTTGCCAAAACAACAAAATAAAAGCAAAAAAACCAAAAAAGAAATGCCCTTTGAGAGCTTTTTTATGGAAGGCTATAAGATAATGGTGGGCAAAAACGAAAAAAGCAATATAAGCTTGCTTAAAGAGGCAAAAAAATCCGACATTTGGCTGCACATAAAAGAAATCCCATCCTCCCATGTAATAATTCGCACCAGCAAGCAAAACCTGCCCCAAAAAGTCTTAGAATTTGGAGCAAAACTTTGTGTAAATTTTAGCACTTCAAATGTGGGGAGTTTCTTGGTAGATTATACAAAATTTAAAAATGTAAGAATAGAAAGTGGGGCAAATGTTTTTTATACAAATTATAAAAGCATAAAGGTTGCAAGGGATTAAAAATTTGCACATTTAACCTTTTTTATATCTAAACTTTGATACCATTTGTTTTAAAATATCAAAGGCAAAAAATGGAAAAATTAAAAGATCTACTAATAACATCAAAGACCAGAATCATAACCAGTTTAACACTCTTTCTTGTCATAGCCTTGGTTGTCGTCATAGACAATTATTTCCTCACTTGGCTAATCCTAGGTGCAATTTACATAGTAGGCTTTTACGAATCTTCCAATCTTTTTGGCATAGATGAAAATAAATTATACATTGTTGCTCCCCTGCTTTGGATAGCTTGTGCCCTTTCTCCAAATCCTTTGCTCATGGTTTTTGTGGCATTTGTGCTTTTAGTTGTGTTTGAACTTGGAAAAAAAGATGTTGATTTTAAGCTATTTGCACCCCTAATTTATCCAACCATTCCCATGGTGTTGATGTTAATGCTTTATGATACCTTTGGGATTTATTCTCTCCTTTGGATGATTTTAATCGTATCATTTACAGATATTGGTGCCTATGTGGTTGGCAAATTCGTGGGTAAAAATAAATTCTCTTCCATTTCCCCAAACAAGACCATAGAGGGTGTTTTGGGCGGTATCATCATAGGAACCATCTTGGGAACTGCCATAGGAGCTAGTATCTATCCGTTTTTTATAGCGCTAATAGCAAGTTTAGCCACAAGTGCTGTTTCCATCTGGGGAGATTTATTTGAAAGCTATCTAAAAAGAAAAGCCGATCTAAAAGATAGTGGAAATATATTGCCAGGACATGGGGGAGTTTTGGATCGATTGGATGGTCATCTTTTTGGAATTGTGATTATGATAATGATTTTGGAGGGACTTTTGTAATTTGATAGTTTTAGGAAGTACGGGCTCTATTGGAGTAAATACCCTTAAAATTGCAAAAAAATTTAATCTCCCCATTGAGGGGCTTTGTGCAAATCAAAATGTAGATCTTTTAAATAAACAAATTCAAGATTTTAAACCAAAATTTGTAGCCATAGGACATGAGAGTTTAAGGCAAAAAGTAAACCATAAAAATGTCTTTTGCTCAAGTGATGGCATTTTAGAAATGCTTGTAAACTCAAAAAGCTCCCTTGTGGTAAATGCCCTTGTGGGTTTTGCTGGACTTAAACCAAGCATGAAAAGCATAAATCTTGGCAAAAGATTAGCCCTTGCCAACAAAGAAAGTTTAGTTGTAGCTGGAAATTTTTTAGATACGAGCAAGATAGTACCCATAGATAGCGAACATTTTGGATTAAAATATCTAATAGACGAAAAACCTGTAAGCAAAATGACCATAACCGCAAGCGGAGGAGCTTTTCGGGATACTCCCATAAACCAAATAGAAAATATGAAATTCTCAGATGCCCTAAAACATCCAAACTGGTCCATGGGAGAAAAAATAACCATAGATAGTGCAACCATGGTCAATAAACTTTTTGAATTATTGGAGGCTAGATGGCTTTTTGGGGACAATAGCTATGATGCCATCATAGAGCCAAGCTCTCTAATTCACGCCTTTGTGGACTTTTTAGATGGAAGTACAACTGCCCACTTTGCAAAAGCAGATATGAAGCTTCCTATAGCTTATGCACTTTTAGGAAAGGTTAATGGGCAGATTTTAGAGCATATTGATCTAAATAAAATCGCTAGTTTGGAATTTCGCAAGATTGATAGATTGCGTTACCCAATATGGGAAATAAAAGATGAGATTTTAAAAAATCCCCTCCTTGGAGTGGTTATAAACGCTGCAAATGAGGTTGGAATAGAAAAATTTAAAAAAGATAAGATAAATATCATAGATCTAGTCAAGCTCATCAAAAAAGCTCTTCGTAAGTTTCATGACCACATTCCACAAAGCATAGATGAAATTTACGAAATAGATTTAAATGTCAGAAAATTTTGCCAAAAAGGATAAATATGGCTCACGAAAAATATAATTTTAGCCCAAAGCAGTCGTTAATCGGCTTGCAATTTTTATTTGTGGCTTTTGGTGCATTGGTCTTAGTACCAATACTAACGGGACTAGATGCAAACGTAGCACTCTTTACAGCTGGAGTTGGAACCTTAGTTTTCCAGTTTATCACAAGGGAACAAACACCTCCAATTTTCCTAGCATCTTCTTTTGCTTTCATCGCTCCTATTATTTATGGAGTTAAAAATTGGGGCATAGCAGGAACCATGTCTGGATTGATTGCGGCGGGTGTTTTTTACATCATTTTAAGTCTTTTAGTTAGGTTTAAAGGTTCATCATTTCTAGAAAAACTTTTTCCTCCAGTGGTAGTTGCTCCTGTTATCATGACCATAGGTCTCATACTTTCTCCCGTTGCTGTAAATATGGCTTTAGGAAAGGCAGGAGATTTTCAAGCAGTGCCTCAGGGAACTTCTTTGATAATAGCCTTTATTTCTCTAGCTGTAACGGTTTTGATGATGCTTTTAGGGCGTGGGATATTTAGGTTATTGCCTATTTTATTTGGCATAAGTGCTGGGTATGTGGCGTCTTTATTTTATGGGGTAGTGGACTTTACAAGTTTGCACGAAGCAGCTTGGTTTGCTATGCCAAATTTTGTCATGCCAGAATTTAACCTAGATGCTATCATATTTATTTTACCCATAGCCATAGCCCCAGCTATCGAACATATAGGCGATATGCTAGCTATTAGCAATGTGGTAAAAGAGGATTATCTAAAAAAGCCAGGCCTTAAAAATACCCTTCTTGGAGATGGGGTTGCCACTTGTGTGGCTTCATTTTTAGGTGGACCTCCAAATACAACCTATTCAGAGGTTACAGGGGCTGTTACCATAACCAAGGCTTTTAATCCAGCCATCATGACATGGACAGCTATTTTTGCTATTTTGTTAGCCTTTGTGGGAAAATTGGGCGGATTTTTGGCAACTATTCCAGTTTCAGTTATGGGCGGAATTATGCTTTTGCTTTTTGGCATTATAGCTTCCATAGGACTTCAAACCCTAACAAGTCATAAGGTTGATATGGGAAATCCAAGAAACATGATAATAGTTTCCATGATACTTGTTTTTGCCGTTGGCGGGATGTATTTTGAATTTGATTTTAGTCTTTTTGGTACCGAGATTAAAGATATGAAATTTCAAGGCATAGGTTTAGGGGCTATCATAGGGGTTATTTTAAATTTGATCTTGCCTAAAACCAAGCATTTTGAGGGGTATTAGGTAGTGATTAGTGATGGGGGGATTACTTATCTTTTATCTTTGCTAGTTCTATCTCTTTTGTGGCTGTGAAGTTTTCTAGATTAACATGTAGGCTGTATCCTTGTTTATTTTTTTCATAAAAAAGTACCAGATCGTTTTCTAATACCTTATTTCCCAAATATTTATCAACATTTTTCATTAATTCTTTAAATTCTCCACCATCTAGCAAGGAGATACCCAATACTTTTTTATCTTCACTTGTTAGGTAGCCATCCTTATCGCTATCTTCTTTTACTATCTCATAAATGATAAATTTTGGCTTTTTATCAGATGAATACATAAGATAATAATTTAAAATCAGATATTGATTAGTAGGCAAAAGCCAGTTGCTGTATCCTGTGGAAGAATCTATAAATATATAATTTTTTACCCCATTTGCCGAGTAAGAACTTGATTTGGATTGGGGATTATAAATGCCCATTATGGAATATGGAGTATCTTCAATGTTTACAACATTGCTAAACCTAAGCTCCTTCTGCCCTAGATCTGGATCTACCTTATCCTTAACAGCACCCAAAGGGTCAATAGTAAAAAAATATAACATTGTAAAAATAATACTAATTCCCACAAGAAAAGCCAAAAGGGTATTGGTGTTTTTTATGTAGGTGAAAAACTTATTTTCTTTCATTTGTGTCGTTAGTATTTTCTTTTTCTGGTTTGCAATATTTATAATAAACTTCTTCCAATAAAAAATTATCTTTTATATTCAGCAAAGACTGGGTGTTTTTTAGATCTAAATATACAAAACCACCCATAGCATATCGTCTTTTATAATAGGATGCTTGAAATATTTTATAGTTTTGTTCTCCGCAATAAAACAAATACTTTGCCCTTGATGATTTGTATCCTTGTTTTGTTTTTTTATCAAAATTTGTGTAAGCTTTAAAACTTACAATTTTTTTACCCCTGCTTTTACCCATATATAGACTATTTGGTTCTATCAATAAAACCTTATCACCCACCCTAAAAGATTGAACTTTAGATAAGCTACCAAACATATTGTCTGAAAACTTTATGTTATCCTGATCTAGGTATATTTTTTTATGATTGGACATCAAATATGCAGTTTTATTATTTAACCATTTAATACTACCCCTACTATAACGATTCTTTTGTCCTAAGAATTTTTCTCTCATTTCGTACCTATTTTTTGTTGTCAAATGTAGCCAAACATTTATCCCCTTACAATCATCGCACAGCAAGCTTCCAAGGTAATATCCTTGCCAATTAAAATTTGCCAAAAGTGGGCTAATTAGGGCAAAAAATAAAATTAGTTTTTTTGACATATTTTATTCTTTATTTTCTGCATTGCAATATTTTTGAAAAATTAATTCAAAAGTGCTATTGCTTTTTATTGAACTATATTTATTAGAATTGTTCGATACATAATTTAAAACCTTACCCATGGCATAATCTTTTTCGTAAAAACCTACCCTTTGGATATTGTAGTTTTTTAAGTTGCAATTTAAAATGTATGTTCCCTCAGTGGATGCAAATTTCTCATTGTTATTAAAATTTTCAACCCCGCTAAATCTCCACGCTTTATTTCCATTGATAGTTCCATCTTGCATACTTTTTGGACTTAGGTAAAAGGTAGAATCTGCCGATCTAAAAACATCTAACTTTTCAAGAGTGTATTGGTTTTTTAGCATCTGTGATGGTTCATCTATGAAAGATACAAAGCCTTCTCCTACAAAAATCATTTTGTTTTCAAAGCTGAGTATGGAATCATTATCGTACCATTGGGCTATTCCCTTTGAATTGTTTATTTTTTGCTTGTAATTTTGTATGAGCTTGTATGAAGTTTCATCCTTTGCCCCACTTAAACTCAGCCAAGTTTTTATACCATTGCAATCGCTACAAGGAAGAATGCCAAAATAATATCCATTCCAACTCTCCATTTTTGGCTCTTTTTTAACTTCTTCTATCATAGCAGGCGATTTATTTTCTACTTGATTGCCCATATTTTCTATAGGATTTTGGGGTTCTATGATAACTTTTTGTTGTGGTTTTTGCATACTAACATGATGGTGCCTTTTACCTCCACAAGCAGTAAATAAAAACAATACACCAATAGCTATACATATTTTTTTAAACATATGTTTCCTTTCTAATTTCATCGCCACATTATACAGAAAAGTTGATTATATTAAAATGAACTTCTAGGATTTACCTCCACATCATTTAAATCACAAAAATATTTTCTTTTATAAGCCTCTATTCCGGCCCTTCCTATCATCACGGCATTATCACTGCAAAATTCTAATCTAGAAGTAAGAAGTTTGCCAGTGATCTTTGTTAGTTTATCTCTTAAATATAAATTTGCACTAGCTCCCCCCACAACAGCAAATTTATCAAATTGATAAATTTTAAAAAGTTTTTTTAATTTTTGTATAAGATGTGATACGGCAATTTTTTGAAAAGATGCTGCTATATTCTGTGCCTTATTTTTATCCAAGTTTTCAAAATTTTCAACCGTAAGTCTAACTTGATTTTTTAATCCCGAATAACTAAAGGCAATTTTGGGAGAATTTGCCAAAGGAATCGTAAAATCAAATGCATCTTCATTTCCATATCTGGCTAATTTTTCTATAATAGCTCCACCTGGATAACCAAGACCCATCATCTTTGCTACCTTATCAAAACTTTCTCCAAAACTATCATCTAAGGTTGTAGCAAGGATTTTCATATCATCATAGTCTCTCACATGTAAAACCTGAGTATGGCCACCTGAAACCAATAAAACTCCCAAAGGAAAATCCTCTTCTTTTTCTATAAAAAGAGAATAAATATGACCTTTTAGGTGATTGATAGGAATAATGGGAATATGCAAGGCTATGCTTAAAGCCTTCGCCATGCTAACTCCCTCAACTAGGGTTACACTAAGTCCAGGCTCATTTGTAACTGCTACTGCCTTTAAGTAAGGAAAAAAATCTTTTGTTTGCTCTAAGATATTTGGTAAAGCTTTTGCGTGGAGTCTTGCGGCTAATTCAGGCACAACCCCACCATATTTGCTATGATCTAACTCTTGGGATATTTTTTTATGGAAGAGCACTTTCTTGTCAGATATCCTCGTAATGGCGATGGAGCTATCATCACAGCTACTTTCTATACTTAATATCACTAATGAACTTTGCGATCTTTTTTTGTAGATGCTATTTTATATTTTCTTTTGATAGAATCCGAAAAGGAAAATTCAACCAAAAACATTCCAACATAGGTTCCCTTTTTACTCTTTTTGGTATCATAAACTTCAACCCTAAAGGTTTTACCCTTTTTATCTATAGAATATCTTCTTACAATATTACTTTTTCTTATTTTTAAATTTACTTCATTTTTATGCTTTTTATTTACATATCCTATTACATTCACCCTTTTATTTTTAGAAGGCAATACTTTTATATAATCGTTTGCTTTGACTAAACTACCCAAAGAAACATTCTTTTTATGCCCATCTATTTCAACACTCATATTTCCCATATCAGGCGAATAGTCAAAATATTGGGGTACTAGTTTTGTTAATTTTCTATTGCCATAATGGATATTATATGATCCTCCATTTTTGATAACAGCCGTTAAAGGATTGTTGGCCTCATAGTTTATAGATTTTTTCTCTGGCATTGGAACATATTTTATAGCCGAACGGGGATTATCCAAATTTAAGTATATTTTTTTATCGAATAGGCTAATTTCTATATTTTTATTGATAATTTTACGAACTTCTTTTGGATTTAGGGCAAATTTTCTTTTATACTCTATACCCATAATATCCATATATTTTTCTAATGCCAATAAATGATAGTACACCCTCTCATTAGTTTTTAAAGATTTGCTAGCCTCATTTGCATAGGCTGCTTTACCCTTTTCTATGGCAAAAAAGGTAAGGGATTTTAACATTTGGACATTTCCATCTCTGGTTTTTGTATTTTTTACATGATATTTGTGCTTTTGATTTTGTAAATTTTTATTTATTTCTTTGGCAACCTCATCTGCAATTTCTTTGAGATTTCCATATTTTATATTTTTTAATTCTTCTTGATCTATAATGCAGCTATTTCCCCAACGCCTTGGGTTTAGGTATTTATTTATATATTTTTCCCTATAAAATCCACTCCCATCATGCAAATTTACTATAAGAGCAACTTCTGGTTTAGTTATGAGGGTTTTTATCTTTGAAACCCTATCATAATCTGGGTCCTTTTTGGAAATTTTAGAAAATTTCCTATTCATATCTCCGCTTAAACCCCTGCTTCTTTTTATAATGCTAGGAAAGTTTAAATTTGGTACAATCCAAACATTACCTTTTGTGATAGTGTATTCTGTGCTTAAAAGCGAAGCGGCCAAAAATCCGCCGGGCTCATCCCCTTGAATACCTCCAATTACCAGTAAAGTGTTATTGTCGTTTTTACTTGTGCCACCACTCTTTTGTATTAGTGTATATCCTAGATCTATGTTGCCAAAGGATAAAATCCTCAAAAATAAAATTATACTAACTAATCTTAACATGCCAAGGTTCAAATCTTACTCCATATAAATTATTTATAGTATATCTCATGGATATGTAAGGAAGTTTAGTTAACTTCCAAAATTCTTCTGTTCTTGCAAAGCTTGCTGTGAAATTTTTATGCCCCCAACCAATCTTCCCCACATCAAAATCCCCAATACTATGATAAGAATATCCAGGAGGTGCTATGGAGTTGGACGCTAGAGATATGTTTCCATCACAAGAGACGATTTTGCCCAAATAAAGAGACATCTGCTTAGGAACTCCCCTAACCCCAGATGTTAGTATCAAGCTTTTGCCCACATCTTGTAGTATCTTCTCATAGTTTTTTTTTGATGTTCCCCTATATAGATAATGTCCAGTCTTTGGTATCTTGATAACATCTTTTTTTGAAATAACCTTACTTATTTTTTCACAGGTTCTTTCCCCGTAAAAACCATATTTTGTAGGATCTTCATAAAAAAATCTATCCATAAGAGCAAGCTCATTTTTCGTGAAGGCATTCCTGCCTTTAACTCTCTTAGAAATTTTAATCATATCATCAAAACTTATAATATTAAAATTTCCAAACCCAACATATCGTCTAACTTTCTTTATCTTTTTTTCTGTACTGATAACCAACATCTTCTCTTTGTTGTTCAGTATAATATCGCTAGACTTAGCCTCAGCCACAGAAGCCAAGGAAAAAGCACTAAATTTTAAAAAAGTACGTCTTTGCATTGATTGTAAAAGGCCTATTGTTATATTTTCGTCATAATAACATTTTTTATCTTAAAAACTTATGCAGAAAATAGGGCTACGGACAACTGAAAATGGATAACTATGGTAAAAAATATAAAAATTAATAATTTTTATGCTAAGATGAAAATAAAAAGGTTGATCTGTTGAAAAAGAAAGTTTTAATTTTATGTACAGGAAATTCATGTAGAAGCATTATCGCCCAAGCTTTGATCAATGCTAAATTAAAAGGCATAATTGCCCAAAGTGCTGGGGTAAAAGCAAGCAAAATAGTTCATCCTAGTGCCAAAAAGATACTAGAAAAAAATAAAATTTGGAAGGATGAATACCATAGCAAGAGCCTTGATCCAATCATGGATGAGGATTATGATCTAGTGGTAACAGTTTGTGAAAATGCAAAAGAAACTTGCCCGATTTTTCCCAAAAAGGTGAAAACTTTACATGTAGGTTTTAGCGATCCAGATGGTAAGGATTTTAACTCTTTTGAGAAAACCTACAAGGATATAGAGGAGATTTTGCTTCCAAAAATAGCTGATATTTTAGGATAAAATTGGCGATTTCTCGCCAATTTATTTTATTTGCACGAGGCTGGAACCTCAAAGAAAACATCTATGGTACTCCAAGATTTTCCCTTATGGAAAGCCATTTTACAAACCCTCTCAAACTGAGCCCAAGCGTCGGAAGTGTTAAAAGCCAAAACATCTAACTCTCCCTTTGCCATTATCTTGCCGTCTTTTACCTCATAGGAGAATGGAACTTGTTTTGTAACCCCATTCATTTTAACATCAGCTACGATTTCTTTGTCTGTAAGTTTTGAAATTTTAACATTTATCTTACCAGCGTCTGTGGCAAATTTTTTGAAAAAATTGTTCACAGTGTTGTTATTTCTAACATTTGCCATAGCAGGTGGCCACTTTGCCTTCCCATTGCTTAGATCCGCACTTGTATCAAGGCTAAAAGCATCTATATCAAGAGTGGCATTTAAAAGTTTTTCTCCTGGAAAATTGCTAGTGGATGTTTTGAAGGTATTTTTTGTTACCACATAAGACTTATCTTTCGCCCCATAAAAGGTAAAATCATACTTAAACCCATCACTGCAAGCTCCCGCAAACAAAGAGCTACCTAATAAACTAGCACCTAAAAACAAAGCTGTTTTTTTATTCATATCTGATCCTTTTCATGAAATATGGGCTAATTTTATAATAATATTGATAATGAATATCTTAAATAAAAGATTTTGCAAGATTTTTTGGGTTTTTATGCTAAAAGTATTACTTATTTTTTGTAAAATAAACGCAATTTTTCCATAGAAGAGCTAAGATTTAAAAGCATTAGATCTGCAATGATTAGATTTATCATCATTTCAGCTACTACGCTTCCTCTTATTGCTATGCAAGGGTCATGTCTGCCTCGCAATTTACATGTGAGCTTATTTCCATGTATATCTTGGGTGGATTGGGGTAAAAATATAGATGGGGTAGGTTTAAAATGGATTTTTACATGTAAATCTTCTCCATTGCTAATGCCCGCTTGTATTCCTCCGCTATGGTTTGTCAAAAAGCCATTCTCATCCATTTGGTCGTTATTTTGGTCGCCTTTTAGGGTTGAAGATCTAACTCCCTCGCCTATTTCAACGGCTTTTACTCCATTTAATCCCATCAAAGCCAAGCCGATTAGACCATCAAATTTATCATACAAAGGCTCACCCAAACCTGCTATCAATCCACTTGCCCTGATGCAAACTTCCGCTCCTATTGAATTATGTTCGCTTCTTGCGTCATTTATGAGCTTTTTCCATTTCTCTTCGCAGTCTTGATCTAGGGCGTAAATCTCGCTTTTTTTGGCATATTCAAAATCTAAATTTTTTGCCTTAATTCCTCCAACTCCACTCACTCCACTTTTTACGCTTATATTAAATTCTTCCAACATCTTCTTAGCCACAGCCCCAGCTGCTACCCTTGCAGCAGTTTCCCTCGCACTGCTTCTGCCCCCACCCCTATAATCTCTAAATCCATACTTTTTAAAATAGGTAAAATCCCCATGTCCTGGGCGAAATAAATCTTTTATATTGCTATAATCTTTGCTTTTTTGATTTTTATTTTTTATAAAAAGTGCTATGGGTGTGCCTGTGCTTAGTCCTTCAAAAACCCCGCTTAAAATCTCCACCTCATCATCTTCTTTTCTTGGGGTTGAATAAATATTTTGCCCAGGTTTTCGCCTAGCAAGCTCTTTTTGAATATACTCTTTTTTTATTTCCAAGCCAGCAGGAACCCCGTCAATCACACAACCAACTCCTTCTCCATGGGATTCTCCAAAGGTGCTAACCATAAAAGCTTTTCCAAAATAATTCATTTTAACTCTTTTTCCAAAATCGCCAAAGCCTTTTTTGCAGCTTGTTGTTGGGCCTGCTTTTTGCTTTTTCCCTTTGCCTTGCCTAGGATTTGCGAAGCAACTTTTACTCGTATTTCAAATTCTTTTTTATGGTCTGGTCCAAAAGATTTTACCAGTTCATAATCTGGAGTAACCCCAAAATGGGCTTGGGTTAGCTCTTGTAGGGAAGTTTTATAGTCTTTAAATATATTATCAAAACTTATATCCTTATAAGAAACTTCCAAAAGATTTTCCACAAAATCTCTTACTTTTTCTAAGCCAGCTTCAAGATAATATGCCCCCATGACAGCCTCAAAGGCATTTGAAAGTAAAGACGCCTTTTGTCTGCCTCCATTATTTTCCTCCGCTTGAGATATGAAGATCATATCCCCAAGCCCCATGTTAATAGCAAGTCTTTCAAAACCCTTTTCATTTACTAGAGCTGCTCTCATCTTGGATAAATTGCCCTCATCTGTACCTAAAAATTTCTTATATAGGTACTCTCCGACTATTAGATCTAGTACAGCATCCCCTAAAAATTCCAATCTTTCATTGTTGTAAGATCGTTTATAGCTTTTATGGGTGAGTGCCTCGATTATCAGATCTTTATCTTCAAACTGATAATCCAAACGCTTTTGTAAACTCTCAAGTTCTTTCATGCTCTCCTCCTTCTTTCATTTTTTGTGCTTCCTTTTTTGCTAAAAGATCACATCTTTCATTTTCCTCATGACCTGCGTGTCCTCTTACCCAAAGGGCATTTATTTTGTGATTTTTGGAAACTTTTAAATACTCTTTCCAAAGATCGGGATTTTTAACCTTTTTAAAATCTTTTTTTACCCAATTGCTAAGCCATTCATTTATGCCTTTTACCACATAGGAAGAATCGCTTACAATCTCCACAAAACAAGGCTCTTTTAATGCTTTTAGGCCCTCTATAACCCCTTTTAATTCCATTCTATTGTTTGTGGTTAATCTCTCGCCTCCGCTTAGGATTTTTTCCTTATCTTTATATCTTAAAATCGTCCCATATCCCCCAGCTCCAGGATTTCCCAAAGACGAGCCATCACTGAAAAGGTATATATGTTTCATTATTTTTATTTATCAAAACTGGCTCTATTTTCACAGATGAGAGTACATGACAATTTGGACATCTATAAAAAAACATGGGAAAACTTTGCTTACAATCTTTACATGTAAATGAAAAACTCAAACTCGCCTTGTCATAGTTTTGGCTTTTTAGTATGTTTAAAATCTCTAGCTCAAAAATACCCGAAAAATCCCCATCTTCGCCCTGCCCTTTTAAATGGGCTATGTTTTTTATCAAATCATCATCAACGCCTGAAATATCCACCTCTTCCTCATCCAAAAACCATACAAAGTCAAAAATATTTTCACTATTTTCTATCTGCAAATCAGAAGCTTTAAGTAGACCAAAGGAATACTTATATTCGATAATCATCCTATCTATAAGCTCAAAATCATCCCTTAATTTTTTAAGCTCAACCACCTTTTTTTCTTTTTTTAGTTTTTCATCTTCTAGGATAATTTTCGCCCTTATAAAAGCTTTTTCCATTTTCACATCAACTTCTAATTCCTCTAAAGCATCTAAAGCATCAAGGGCTAGATCATAGGTTTTTAGCTTTTCGTAGCAAACGGTTAGATACTTCAAAGCGATCTTATCCCTTGGATTAGAACGCAAGGATTCTAAAAAAACCTCCGCACTTCTTTGCAAAAAACCAGCCTTAAAATAAGCCTTTGCAAGCTCAAGTAAAATATAACGCTTTTTAAGCCTACCTTTTACTTGCTTTAGGGCTATTAGATAAATACCGATAGCCATTTCAAAATCCCCACTTTTTACATAAGTATGGGCTAGTAAACTTAGGCTTTCGGTTGATAATTTAAAAGAATTTAAAAGCTCTTTATAGGCATCCGCTTTTCCAGAGACTTCAAATTTTTTTATAAACTTTTCTATACTTTGTTCCTCGCCCCTAGCCCTAAAAACTCCCCACCAATAGTTAGCAAAGGCAATGACAAAAACAATACAAAACAAGATAATAATCCCAAAAAGCGGATCTCTATATTCCACAAAAAAAATATCCAAAAACTTTACCTTTTTATTCTTTTTGCTTAATTATATCTAGTTTTTAGTATAATCTCTCTTATGATTGATAATTCGTCCATAGAAAATTTAAAACAACGTCTTGATATTGTCGATGTGGTGGGGCATTATTTGGAATTAAAAAGAAGCGGTGCATCCCTAAAAGCCGTGTGTCCTTTCCATGATGACACAAGCCCTAGCTTACATGTAAGCCCATCAAAACAAATATACCACTGCTTTTCATGTGGGGCTGGCGGGGATAGTATAAAATTTGTCATGGAATACGAAAAACTCTCCTACCCAGAAGCCATAGAAAAATTAGCCAATATATATAATTTTTCCCTATCTTACACAAGGGGAGATAATAGTTTTGGAGAGCAAAAAAAGATATTAGAAAACCTTAACTTACAATTTCAAAAAAACCTAAACCACCAAGAGAGGGCAAAAAAATATCTCCATGAAAGGGGCATTTTCTCATCATCAAAAGAAAAATTTGAAATAGGCTATGCATTAAGCTCTGCAAATACCCTATCATACTTGCAAAATAGTGGGGTAACCATAGCTGAGGCTAAAGAGGTTGGAATAGCAGATCTAGGAGAAGATGGGAGGGCTTATGCTAGATTTATAGAAAGGATAACTTTTCCTATTTATTCCCCAAATGGTCGCCTTGTGGGCTTTGGTGGACGAACCATTTCAAATCATCCAGCCAAATACGTAAACTCACCCCAAACAAAACTTTTTAATAAATCAAAGCTCCTTTATGGCTACCACCTTGCAAGACAAAGCATCTTTAAAGAAAAAGCCATCATCATAACAGAAGGTTATCTTGATGTTATCATGCTCCACCAAGCAGGTTTTTTAAATTCAGTAGCAACCCTAGGAACAGCTTTAACAAAAGAGCATATCCCACTCATAAGCAAAGGCGAACCAAAAGTAATACTCTCCTATGATGGGGATGAGGCTGGGGTAAATGCAGCTTTTAAGGCTTCTAAAATGCTTAGCATTCATTCCATAGATGGAGGGGTTGTACTTTTTAATGATGGCTTAGATCCAGCCGACATGGTAAAAAATGGTAAAACTCAAGAGTTGGCAGGGTATTTTAGAAAACCAAAACCCTTTGTGGAATTTTGCATAGAATATATAGTTAAAAGTTTTGATATAAATGACCCCATGCAAAAACAAAAAGCCCTCAACGAAGCCTCTCAATACCTAAAATCTTTGCCAAATATCATAGCCTCATCCTATCAAGGAATTTTGGCAAATATGTTGCATGTGAAGGAAAATTTGGTACATGTAAATAGGCAAAAAAGCCAAAAAAAAGAAAATTCTCCAAGGGAATTTGTGGATTTTCAAGAACTTGGCATTATAAAAACCATACTTCAAAATCCCCATCTTATAGATATGGTTTTAGATGCGGTTGAACCTAGCATGTTTAAAACCCATTATAGTGAATTTAATCTTCTTTTAAGTAATAATATTGATAATGCAAATTTAAGGAAGATTTTGCTGTGGGAAGATGTAAAGATTTTTGACGAAGAAAATTTGCGTGAAGCTCTTTTAAATCTCATGAGATTGCATTACATTCAAGAATTAAAAAAGATAAAAGATAAAAAAAATCTCGACTTTACAAAAAAAAGTTTTCTGATACGAAAAATTCAAGATAAGATATTTAAACTCAAAAAGGGGGAAATGGTAGAATATGAAAGCTTTAGCTCTATTTAGCGGCGGACTTGATAGTATGCTATCTATCAAACTCATAGTAGATCAAGGCATAAATGTAAAAGCCCTATACATGGATATAGGTTTTGGAGGCATTAGGGTTGATGGGCAAAAACTTGAAAAAAGGGCAAAACAAGCAGGGGCTGAGTTTGAGATAATCGACGTAAAAAACCCCTACTTGCAAGAGGTTTTGTTTTCTCCAAAATACGGCTATGGAAAGCATTTTAACCCCTGCATCGATTGTCATGGCTTTATGTTTAAAACAGCCCTTTGCATGCTAAAAGATGAGGGAGCAAGTTTTGTTATAAGTGGAGAAGTTTTAGGACAAAGACCCATGAGCCAAAGAAGACAAGCTTTAAAATCGGTTTCTAAATTAGCATCTAATCAAGAAAATCTCATACTACGCCCCTTGTGCGCTAAAAATTTAGAACCCACAAAACCAGAACTTGAAGGTTGGGTGGATAGGGAAAAATTACTAGATATAAGTGGCAGAGGAAGAGATAGACAACTAAAAATGGCCTTAAATTTTGGCTTTAGCGACTATGAAAGCCCAGCTGGAGGCTGTTTGCTAACCCTAGAAGCCTTTGCAAATAAGATAAGAGACTTTGTAAAATATTCCACCCTAGAAAAAGAAGATATAGATCTTTTAAAATTTGGAAGACATTTACGCTTGCTAGATGGGGCAAAATTGGTCATAGGAAGGGATGAAAAAGACAACAAAGAACTTCTCAAAATAAAAAACTCAAAACACAGCTTTTTTGATTTAAAAGGAATAGTAGGACCCATAGCCCTATTATCAAACAATGCCACAAACAATGACATAAACCTAGCCGCAAAGCTAATTTTAACCTATTCAAGAGCCCAGAAAGAAAAATCCCACACCATTTCATTTTTAGGAAAAGACATAAGCGAAATTCCCTACAACTCCAAAGAAGAAGCAAGAAAATATTTTATAATTTAAGCAAATTTAAGCAAATTTAGCATATAATTTCGCTTCAATCACGTGGGGAATTAGCTCAGCTGGGAGAGCACAACGCTGGCAGCGTTGGGGTCAGCGGTTCGAACCCGCTATTCTCCACCATTTCATTCAAATATCCATCTTAGATCAAAAAATTTCAAATCCGTTAATTTTTTAAACAGCCTCACCCCTTATGAAGCTTATAAAATTGAAGAGCTAATTAGATGCAAAAAACATCCACATGCAAGGGAAAAATCCCTTACATGTAAATTTTAGTATCTATATCTTAGAGAAAGTCTAAGCTCTGAAGCATTTTCTACAAAATCCATGCCCATAGCCTCGGCTTGGGATTTTGACATGGGAGTTCCTGTTGAACCAAAGAACATGTGACTTCCTGTGTAATCATAATCTAGATAAGTGTAGCGCACCTGTGCTGTTAAGTATTTACTAAGAAGTGGAACATTGTAAAATATCTCAAAGGCATCACCGCGAGTGGCTAACTTAGATCCCACAAGGGTATCTTCACCATAGGTGAAGCTTCTCCAGTATTTACTTCCGTGATTGTACTCAAGTCCTAGCCTATCACCACTAAAATAAACAGGGAAATTCACGCCCACATAAAAGGATGTACCAACCTTTGATTTGTTTGTTCCTAACATTTCTGTTGTTTGGGCTGTGGCTGTTGGCTGTTTTCCTTGCATCATACTTTGCATATTTGCCATATCAGCATTCATTTGGCTCATCATAGTTGAGTGAGTTCCTTTTGGATCAGTTTTGCTAAAAGCAACTGAAGCGAAAAAATTAGTATCATCTAGAAAATCACTCCAACCATCGCCAATTCCGCTAATTTCTAACCCCAAAGCACCACCGGTCATATCTCCAACATCGGTCATATTGATGGCGTATCTATTTTGCATAGCTGTTTGCATATAAGCGCCCATGGCAGCATTTCTATCGCCACCAGCTTGCATAGCTTTTGCGGCTGCTTCCATTGGATTTCCACCCATTATGCTTCCATCTGCATTTGTCATACGGGTAAAATTAGCTCCCATAACATTCCAAGCTTGGAAATAGTTCAATAGCACCTTATACTGCCCATCATTATAAAGCTGAGCTATAACACCAGCTAGATCCATATTTGGAGAATCATAATTTGTATCTTTACTATAAGGAAGGGCTGTTCCCATCATCTGAGGCATTCCAAGGGATCCCATAAATCCTGTAAAGGTTGGATATTTTGCATCTACCTTTGAATTTCCTCTTCCTAGGCAGAGTTTAAGATAAAGACCTGAAATTGGGGTTATTTGATCAAAATCAAACTTAAAACTAGCACCATCAAATTCCATATTTATATTATGTCCTGTTGGGCTTTGAGGTCTTGAGTTATCCTCTCTGTAATTTACCAAATAACCATTCAACGAAGGGCGTCGTCCAAAACTAGCAGTGTAAGGCATATCTCCCATTTGACCTAGATATAAAAAATAAGCCTCACGCAACCTAAATATTGAATTAGATGGGGCATTTGTACCATACCAATCCATACTTTGATAAGGATTGTAAGCAAAAGAATTATTGCTTCCAAAGGCCTTATACATACCAAAAGAACCTTTAAATATTAAATTTTCAATGGGTTGGGCTGACATTTTTAATAGCAATTTATTTGTCCAAATTCCATTTGCATCTGGGGCTTTTGCCTTGGCTAACTTATAATCAACCATATTGTAAGCTGTCCTAAAATCAGCTGAAAACTTGATATTATCATGGGCATCATGTTTTTTAACGGCTGTTATTTCTTTTTTCATAGTTTTAGACTCACTAACAACCTTTTGTTGAGCAGCTTGTAGCTTAACTATCTGGGCTTTTAGTTCATCGATCTGAGCTTGCAGTGCGGCTGCGTCATTGGCTAGGGCAAATGAAGCCGCAACAGAGACAGCAACTATAACCTTTTTCATTGAAACTCCTTTAAATTACATACAATAAAAGTGCATCTAGCACACCTACTTTTCCCCATCGCCCAAAAGACGAATCAATCTTAGATAATTGTAACTAAATAATAATAAAAAGCTATTTAAAAAATTAAAATTTGACATGATATATAATTTATTTTACTTTTTATGATATGATACATTCTATGAACACACAAGATATTAAAAATAAAATACATACAAGATACCCCAGAGTGCAAGTAGAATTTAATGACGATAAAAATATACTAATAATGAAAAATATCGTCCATTCTAAACGATTTGATATGGGATATGCTTGGGATCTATATGCATACATAAAAAATAAAAAGATAATAAATAAGATCTATAAATGCAGAACCTATGATAATGTAAGCGTACATTATGAGAAGCAATTAGAACCAACCGAGGAAGTAAAAAATATAGCCAAAGAAATACTTCATTTACTAAATGTAAAAGAAGATTTGCTATAATTGCCCAAAAAAAGGAAAATCCCATGAGAAAGGTAGTAATAGCTCTTTTGCTTTTAGCATCTAGCTTATTTTCACAAATGAAAAACGAATATGTAAGTCCAGAGATTGTAAACAGTGGAATCAAGATCATAGACATAAGAACAAGTCCCGAATGGGAACAAACAGGGATTGTAAAAAATTCTATTCTTATAACATTTTTTGACCAATTTGGAAGATATGATACAGATAAGTTTTTAAAAGCTTTAAACAAGCATGTAAAAAAAGATGAACAATTTGCCATCATCTGCCGAACAGGAAATAGAACCACTTCGGTTGGAGATTTCCTATCAAAACAAGGCTACAATGTCATAAACCTAAAAGGCGGAGTGGTTTCCCTTGTAAATCAAGGCTACAAACTTAGTCCTTATAAAAAATAATCCATTTATTTTAAACTTATACAAAATTGATATTTAGCACCTAAATGTGCTAAATATCATTGTAGATCTAAAACCTAGCTTCAATATTTTATCATAAAATATAATACCAAATCAAACAATAACTAAACACCATAAAAGCATAATCAAAAATTTAAATTTTTTTGTAAGCCATAAAATATACAAATCTTTATAATAAAAAATATAAGATTTTATTTTTTTCAATGCAAATTTACTGTACAATTGCACGTGGGTAGTAAATAAATAAGGACAAAACCATGTCAAAGCTACATAAATTTGTAATATGCAATCCAGAACTTTGCATCGCTTGTAACGCATGTGAAAAAAAGTGTGTTAAAAATGCCTATACTAGAGGAAGGCTAGATAGAACAAGACTTGATGTTTTAAAGCTAGATAGTGGCAATATGGTAAACCAATGCCGCCAATGCGATGATGCGCCCTGTGCTAATGTTTGTCCAACTTCTGCTTTGAGAATACAAAATGACTATGTGGAACTTCATGAGGAAATCTGCATAGGATGTAAATTATGTACCATTGCCTGTCCCTATGGGGCTATACACATAGATGCTGATTATATGCCCTCAGTACAAGAAGAAGTTGATAGGGATTTGGAAGTTGGCTGTGTGAGTGGACTAAAAAGCATAGCCATCAAATGTGATCTATGTAGCGGTGCAGATAGTGGTCCTGCTTGCGTTGATATATGTCCTAAGGGTGCACTTGTGATGGTAGATCCCATAAACCTAGATCACAAATTTGGCAAAAAGCTTAAAGCCGATATGAACCCTTTTATGCAAAAAATACTCTCACAAAACATACACTAAAAAGGGTTTAAGATGGGATTTTTATTTTCTTTATTTTTTATCGTTGGCGTCATCTGTCTTTTGCTTTATGAAAAAGAAGGTTTAGGAGCCAAAATAGGCTTTGGTTTAAATGCTGTGGTTTCGTTTTTTGCAAGTGTATATTTTTTATCCAATCTCCATCAAAGCCAAAGTTTTACTCTTTTTGGAAACTTTTTGTTTTCGCCTAGCTTCGTAGCAACACCTTTGGAGAATTTCTTTTGCTTTTTAGTTTGTTTTATGGGATTTCTAGGCTCAATCTTTAGTTTAAGCTATGCAAAGGTATATGAGAAAAAAGCAAACATCAGTTTGTTTGCATCCATGTATAGTTTTTTTATACTAACCATGCTTATGACCATAACAAGCGATAATGTATTTTCCTTTTTGCTTTTATGGGAGATTATGACTTTACTTTCTGCAATGCTGATCATGATAAACGACAAACAAGGAGCAGGACATACTATAATGGTATATCTTGGAGTTGCCCAATTTGGGGCCTTTTGTTTGCTTGGGGCTCTTCTTATCATGGGGCAAGGGGCAAATAGCTTTGTTTTTTTGGATTTTAAAAACTTGCATTTATCTCCACTTTTAAATAATATTGCCTTTATTTTACTTTTCATAGGTTTTGGAAGCAAGGCTGGGCTTTGGCCCTTTCACTTTTGGCTAAAAAAAGCCTATGCCCTAGCTCCTTCAAATGTTTGTGCCCTCATGAGTGGGGTTATGATAAAGGTAGGCATTTTTGCTTTTATAAAATTTTCCCTATACCTTAATTTAAGTTCTTGGATTGTTTATATGGTTTTATTTTTTGCTAGTATGAGTGTGATAATAGGTGCCCTATATGCTGCTGTGCAAGAAAATGCAAAATCAGCCATAGCTTATAGTACATGTGAAAATGCTGGTATTATATTTTTAGGAATTGGGTCTGGACTTTACGGATATAGTCAAAACCTTCCCCTTCTTGCATCCCTTGGATTTGTTGGAGCCTTATTTCACATGCTAAACCATGCAACATTTAAATCTTTGATGTTTTTTGCCTGTGGCTCAGTTTATAAAAGTTGTGGCTCAAATGATATGAACCTTATGGGTGGCTTTGCTAGAAAAATGCCCAAAGTCGCATTTGGTTTTTTGATTGCTACCATGGCCATGGTAGCCTTGCCCCCTTTAAATGGCTTTACTAGTGAATGGCTTACTTATAAGTCTTTACTTTTAGGTGGTATTGAAAATAGCCCCGATGCTAGGTTTTTCTTTATATTTGCCATTTTATTTTTAGCAGTTGGTGGAACCGTTGCCCTTTTTGCATTTGTAAAGGTTTATGGGGCTATATTTAGTGGGCTTCCTAGGGATAAAAATATTTATGAAAAGGTAAAAGAATCAAATATTTCCATGCTCATTCCTATTTTTATTTTGGCACTTTGCTGTATCGGCTTTGGACTTAGTGCAAAATTTATAGCCACAAATTTATCTGCTATAATAAATCATAAAATTACCCTCCCTTATGCTTTAAATGGGCAAGAGCTGATCTCCTTGCCAACCCTAACGCTTATATTTGCTCTAGCCCTCTTGGTAGCCCTTGCAGGATTATTTCTTTTTAAAGCAAATTTTTCAAAGGCAAGAATAACTGAGCCTTGGGCTAGCGGATACAAATATGATACAAATATGCAAATAGGCTCACGCCCATTTAGTGGCGATCTAAGACATATACTCAAATTTTTTTATAGGCAAAAAAAGATTATTGAACAAGATGGATATTTTGGCAGAGTAAGATATGAGAATAAAATACAAGATATATGGTGGAATTTTGTGGATAAATACATAATAAAAACAAACTCTAAAATAGCCCACAAAATAGGTGTTTTTCAAAATGGACAAACAAATATTTATGCGGGATATATTTTAATTTACATGGGGCTTATGTTCGTAATCTCTTACTATCTTTTGGGAGGATTTTAAAATGCAAACATTTTTTATGATGTTTTTACAACTTATTGCCTTATTGCTTATAATCCCTTTATTTGATGGTATTGCAAGAAAGCTAAGGGCAAGATATCAATCTCGCATAGGACCTCCCATATATCAAACATATAGGGATTTTGTAAAATTATACAAAAGAAAGAGAACCCTGCCTGAGTACTCATCCCCCCTTTATAGATACACTCCTTATCTGCTTTTTGCGACTGTGTGTACCATGTTTTGTATTTTGCCAGTTGCCTACACAAACAATTCCCTAGTTGCTGGTTTTTCGGATATTTTTATATTTTTATATCTAGGGGCAATGGCGAGATTTTTATTTGCAAGTGCTGGTATAGATAGTGGGGATGCCTATGCTGGAATTGGCTCAAATAGGGAACTGATGCTTGGCATGTATGTTGAACCTGTTTTGATTTTGACACTAATATCAGTCATGCTTCAAGCAAATTCCACAAATATAGCTCACATAAAAGAACTTGTCCTAAACGGGGACATAGGCTATATGAATCCATCTTTTTCCATAGCATCCATAGCTTTTTTGTGGGCTATGTATGTTGAATGCGGAAGAAAACCCTATGATTTAGCCGAGGCAGAACAAGAGCTAGATGAGGGGCTTTTGGGGGAATATTCTGGGCGTGATTTAGCCTTTATGCAAGCATCTTTGATTATCAAACAATTTGTTATGATAGGCTTCTTTTTGATCTTATTTGAACCTTGGAATTTTCAAAATCCAATCCTAGCTTTGATAGTATTTTTAGCCGAGGCTGGAGCATTATATATAGGAGCTATATTTTTAGATAATTTCACTCCTAGGTTTAAGATAAAAACAAGCATTAGACTAGGTGCTTACATAGCATTGGGCATTGCTTTGACTTCTGTATTTTTGTATATAATAGGAGTTTAGATATGGATATTATTGTAATTTTAATGATGTTTTTAAGCGTTGGGGTTTTTGGACTAAGAAAATATAAAAAAAGTATTTTAGCATATCAACTACAAACACTTTTATTGGTAATTGTATTTTTTATGTTATCATCAAAATATCATGTAAATGAACTTTATTGGTGGGCTATAGTTGCCTTTTTCACAAAGGTTATCTTTGTTCCAATTATTTTATTTTACCTTGTGGAAAAATTAAACATTGTCAATGAAGAAGAGCCAGTGGGTGGCTTTTTTATATCTGTTATTGTGGCTGTTGGATTTGCCCTTGCCACTTCTATGGTTTTATACAATGTTTTTTCCCTCTTTGCACTCCTAAAAGACCAACTGCCCCTAATAGCATCTAATTTTATTTTTATGTTGGGCATTTTTGGATTTATATTAAGGCGATCGCTTATAAAACAAATACTTGCATATTGTCTTTTTGAAAATGGCATACATCTAAGTCTAGCATTAATGGCTTATAATTCCCATGAGATTGCTGAAATGGGTATCTTAACTGATGCAATTTTTGCTGTTATTATCATGTTTATTTTGGCAATTAGATTTAAAAATGCCTATGGCGATCTTGATACTTCAAGAGCATCTAATCTAAAGGGTTAACATGAATAGTTTATTTTTATTAGTATTAGTACCAATCCTTTGTTCTATGGTTTTATTTTTTGTACCATTAAATTTAAAAATACTAAACAAAGCCCATATTTTTTTTAGTGCATGTATTTCATCGGCTATTTTATACAATGTGGCAAAGATAGTAGCAAAAGAGGAGACTTTTTTTGCATTTGATAAAATACTTTTCCTAGACCCACTAGGGGCTGTGTTTTTAACTCTCATTGGAACAACTGGTTTTTTAGTAAATGTTTATGCTACAATTTATTTTAAATGGGAAAACGAATCAGGACGTTTTAGTATAAGGGATATAAGAAAATATTATTTTTTTACTTATATTTTTATTTTTACAATGACACTTAGTTGCATCAGCAACAATATCGCCTTTTTATGGGTAGCAGTTGAGGCCACAACCCTATCATCAGTCTTCATGGTCGCTATTTATAAGGATAAAAAATCAACCGAGAGTGCATATAAATACATAGTTCTTTGCTCCATAGGATTGGCATTTGCCCTTTATGCTACTGTGCTTTTATATTCTTCTAGTTTTACCCATCTCCAAGATAAACAAAGTGCCATTTTGTTTACTTCACTTATGAAAAATATAAATCTACTCGATAAAGATGCCCTAAAACTTGTTTTTGTATTTGTCCTTATAGGTTATGGTACAAAGGCTGGACTTGTACCAACCCACACATGGCTTCCAGATGTGCACGCCGAGGGTCCAGCTCCAACTTCGGCCATGTTAAGTGGAATTTTGTTAAAATGTGCCCTACTTGCACTTGTTAGATTTTATGCCATAACAGGACAGGTTGTTGGAGCCAATTTTGTGCAAAATGTCATGATAATAAGCGGAACCTTAACACTTTTTGTATCCGCATTTTTTCTTATTCGCCAACACAATGTTAAAAGAATGTTTGCCTACCACTCCATAGCCCACATGGGAGTTATAGCTTTTGCCCTAGGAGTTGGAGGATTTATAGGAGTTTTTGCAGCCTTGTTTCATTCTCTAGCCCATTCATTTACAAAGGCTTTAGCATTTTGCAGCACAGGCAATATAGCTAGAATTTATGGCACAAAAGACATGAGCAAAATGGGCTCAATGATACACATAGCCCCACTTACAACCATACTTTTTGGAATAGCCATTTGCTCTTTGGTGGGGGTTCCAGGATTTGCTATATTTTATAGCGAATTTCTAACCTTTAAAGCGGCCGCCCTAAGTGGTCAATTTGGAGCTATGGCGATTTTTGCCTTGGCACTTTGTATTATTTTTATAGCTGATTTTTCCCACTTTTTTTTAGCTAGTTTTGGAAAGGTTCAAGGAAAAGTTTTACATGGTAAAGAAATGGCATTAAAAGAAAATTTACCACTAATAGCATTAGCTTTTTTAATCATAGCATTTGGTGTGTGGGAATTTGAAAGTTTTAAAACCCTCTTGGTTTTATCTTCTAATCTAATAATAGGATGAAAGGCTTAACATGAAAGGCGACAATTTTATAAAAACACTACAAACAAAGGTAAATATATTAGAGCTTACCCGCCAATGCGAGGATCAAATTACCATATTAGTCGATAGAAACGATTTGCCACTAGCAGTAAAAACACTCTACTATGATATTGGCGGATACCTTGTTAGCATGACTGCCAATGATGAAAGGGAGATAAATAGGCATTACGCACTTTATTATTCTTTATCCATGGAGGGTGGCAAGATGAGTGAAGATGATGAATTTGCACAGGAAGAAAAATGCTTTATAACCGTTCGCACCCTCATACCAGCCAAAGAAACCACCTATCCTTCTGTTACTCCCTTTGTCCCAGCCTGTGTTTGGTACGAAAGAGAAGCTTATGACATGTATGGGCTTGTGGCTGAGGGTTTGCCAGATAAAAGAAGATTGGTATTATCAGATGATTGGCCTGAGGATGTTTTTCCCTTGAGAAGGGGTAAAGATTCTATGGATTATAGATTTCGTCCAGATCCAGTAGAACATAAAGAAGAGCCCGATTATGATTTTTTAAGACCTCAAGGAAGTGAACTTATCGATGTTCCTTTAGGACCGCTTCATATAACAAGTGATGAGCCAGGACATTTTAGATTGTATTGCGATGGGGATACTATAATAGATGCCGATTATAGACTTTTTTACCAACATCGTGGCATGGAAAAATTAGCTGAGAATAGAATGAATTATGATCAGATGGGTTTTTTGGCAGAGAGGGTTTGTGGCATCTGTGGATATGCCCATGCCACAGCTTGTATTGAGGCAGCAGAAAGGGCGCTAGAATTGAGCATTCCCCAAAGGGCTCAAGCTATTCGTGTTATCTGCCTTGAGATCGAAAGACTCCATTCAAATTTACTAAACATAGGTCTAGCCTGTGAGGTTACAGGAAATTACACAGCTTTTATGCACATTTTTAGAATTCGCGAATACTCCATGCAATTAGCCGAACTTGTAACAGGAGGGAGAAAAACCTATGGAAATGTGGTAGTTGGCGGATTAAGACGAGATATAACAGGCATAGAAATCAAAAAATCATTGGAACTTTTAAATATAATAGACACCCAACTTGATGAGGTTTGGGATGCTGTGATGAATGATAAAAGACAAGTGGATAGATGGAGGGGTGTTGGCATTTTAAACAAACAAGTTGCAAGGGATTTTTCAACGGTTGGACCAAATATGAGAGGAAGTGGTATAAAACGGGATACAAGGTATGATCATCCCTATGATTTTTTTACAAAAATTGATTTTGAGGTAAGCCTTGAACAAGGAGGTGATGTTTTGGCTAGGGAAAGCGTTAGATATAAAGATTTAAAATCATCCGTGCACATAATTCGTCAGTGCTTTGAATTAATGCCCCAAACTCCAATCTTAGAAGATTCAAAACATAGAGTCAAACCAACTGCTTATTCTTTAGGGTATGTTGAAGCCCCAAGGGGAGATAATTCGCACTGGATCATGCAAGGGGGAACCCAAAAGGTTTATAGATGGCGTTGTCGTGCTGCAACCTATGCCAATTGGCCTAGTTTAAGGTATCAATTTCGTGGAAATACCATAGCTGATTCTGCCCTTATAGTTTGTAGTTTAGACCCTTGCTATTCATGTACAGATAGGGTAACGCTTGTGGATATAAAAAGCAAAAAAAGCAAGATTCTAACAGAAAAAGATTTAAAGCAAATATGCCAAAATCCAAAAATCGATATAACAAAGGATATAAGGTGTTAAAATTTTTAGATATAAGTGAAAAATATGGAAAAATAACCTATGGCTATCCCTTTGAAAAATATGATGTAAACGAACATTACAGGGGCTTACCCAAGTATGATTTTAGCACTTGCATAGGGTGTGCAGCTTGTGGAATAGCCTGTCCACCAAATGCCATAACGATTAAATTTAATGAAGACAAAAGCAAACTTATATGGGAGTTTGACTGCGGTAGGTGTATTTTTTGTGGAAGATGTGATGAGGTTTGCCCTACCACTGCCATTAGACTTAGTGAAGAGTTTGAACTTGCCACCAAATTTGATAAAAGCAGCTTAATACAAAGGGGCGAACTAGATAGCCAATACTGCACCAAGTGCAAAAAAGCATTTAGCACAAAAAGGCTTGTTCAGTATAGTTATGAGAGATTATCAAAGGCTATGTTGGATGAAAAAAGACTTCAAGAAGCAAAAAGCTATCTTCAAATATGTCCCGAATGTAAAGAAAAGATTGCTTCAACAAATATCACTAAAGGTGAAGAAATGGAGATAAGATGAGTTTATATCAAGTCCCCCAAGAGATAAAAGATACAAATGACTTGGATGCTAAATTAGATCTTTTAAAAAATATTAAAAGGAGCTTTAGTGTTTATAGGATTGATGCGGGAAGTTGTAATGGTTGCGAGATAGAAACCTTTGCTGCCATAACTCCCATGTGGGATCCAGAAAGATTTGGATTTAAGCTTGTTCCAAGTCCTAGACATGCAGATATATTGCTTTGCTCAGGTCCTGTTACTAGACAAATGTATTATCCACTTTTACGCTCCTATGAAGCAACACCAGACCCAAAAATAGTAGTAGCCCTTGGAGCTTGTGGCATAAGCGGAGGTATATTTTATGATTGTTATAGTGTGTGGAGTGGGATTGATAGGGTGATACCAGTTGATGTTTATATACCAGGCTGCCCACCACATCCTGCAAGCATTATCTATGGTTTAGCCGTAGGACTTGGCATTTTAGACCAAAAACTAATAAAAAAATCCTACGAAAAGGATACTCCACTTCCTTCCTTGATAGACAAATCCATCCTAAATAACACCCTTTTTGAAAGGGACATCCTAGCCCATGCAAAAAGACTTATGAGCTATCTATTTGGAAGAAAATTATATGATAAATACATGAATGCCGTGAAAAAAAGTAGCGATGTTTATAATCCATCCATTACTAAAAATGCCATAGAAATTGCCATGAGTGAGGAAGAAGACCCTAGATATGCAGAATGTATGGGGGTTTTACACAATGATATATATCTAAATTATATTCCCTCTTGCTGTGAAGATAAAATAAATACAAAAGAAATTTCTTGGAATAAAAAATGATAGAAATATTTAAGCTAACAAAAAGACATGTGGATAAGGAAAAAGATGAAAAACTTCCCCAAGAACTCGAGCAAGTAAAACTTTTTTCAACATTTATAGGTCATGGCATAGGAAGGATAGATTATAGTGAAAAAATAGCCAGCATAAGTGATGAAGAATACCAAAAAACCCTAGAAGAATCTGGAGAATATGTGCGTTTTAAGATAGGTAATTTAAATAAATATTTTGAAGTAGAAATTTTTCCAGAACACATACAAAAACTTTCAAAAGATTTAAGCGATGGCAAACTAAAAGAGATTATTGAGGATTTTAAAGATGGATATTTGGTATTAAGAAAAGATTTTTCCTATGACTAAGATACTCTTTTGCATAGGCAATCCCTTAAAAGGAGACGATGGCATAGCTATAGAGCTTGGAAGGGCTGTAGAAAAAAAATTACCCTCATGGAGGGTTGTTTATGGATATGATACCCCTGAGGATATGGTTTTTAAAATAAGAGATTTAAAACCAGATATTATACTTATGGCTGATGCTTGTGTGGGGTTAGAAACGAGTGATCCAGAGTTCATAGAACTAGGCGATGAAAATCAATATCTATTTGCAACTCACAATATACCACTTAATATACTAAGTCTTCTTTTAAAGGAATTTTGTCCCAAAGTACTTTTTTTAGCCCTACCAATTTTGGCAAAAAATGCAAAAAATATAAATTGCCGCCTTAGCCAAAAAGCAAATCAAACAATAAAAAAAGGAATAGAAAAAATTATTTATATGGATAATATTTTAAAAAATTAAAATTTTAAAGTTTATTTATATATAGTTTATTAAAGTTTCTTTGAAAGGAAAAACACGAAATATTTACTAGCTTATGGAAGCCTAATCCACCCAAATGAAACCAAGTATCATACCTTTGAACCCACCTGCAGAATTCCCGTTAGGGTTTTTGAATTTGAAAGGGTTTTTAACCAATTATCCATAAATAGAGCAGGAGAGGGCGAAAAAATATCCGTATTAAATGTCCAAAAAAGCGAAAATTCTTGGATAAATGCCATCTTACCAGGGGGGTTTGAAGAAAAATTTCACACCCAAATCGATAAAAGAGAAGAAGGATATGAAAGGATCAAGGTCCCTAGAGACCAAATGGTAAGATATGATGGTAACCCTATCTTAAAAGATGTCTTTATATACATCGGTTTAGACAAAATGAAGAATGAAAATATATTACCTATAGATCACTATCTTGATCTATGCATAAGTGGCGCTAAATGCTATGGAGACACATTTTTTAAAGATTTTTTTCTAACAACTTGGACAAGAAATAAGCTCAGATTAGATAAATAGGCAATCATAGTTTAATCTTTTGTTTTTTTAATCTTTTTCCTTGATCTTAAATCCTTTTGATGGATCTCAAACTGGGCAAATTCTATGATGCGTTGTTGAAGTAAGGCGACCTCTTCGTTGTCTTGGCTTTGTAGTTGTTTTAGGTGATCTATATTTATTTTTGAAACATAGCGTTGATTTTTCTTTATAATATTGTTTATATCAAAAATGAGCTCATCTAGGTTTAAACCATTATTTGTGATGACTTTTTTGACGTATTCTTTTGTGGTTCTAAGGAGTATCTCTGCCCTACCCTCGTCATTTTGGTAGATTTGGGTGGCTATATTTTTTAAGATTCCATAACTTTCTTCATTTTCATCTTGATGTGCTGAGATGATAGCAGCAAAAAGTTTAGCACGAAATTCAAGCGAACGATGATGATGGACAAAAAGCTCCCTAAAAAGTGAGAGTAAGCTTAATTTAATACTTTTAAAAATCATAATTCCTCTTTTTTAAATAAATTTTAAGACTTTTTAAGGCTTTTTTAGTTATCATCCCCTTGCCTCTTTTTAGACCTGTGCAATACTTTTTTAAAGCACCGCTTCAGGACGGGAACGTAGCAGAGCACTTTTTAATGGTATGTGCCGCAGGTATCTGGAAAGGGGTTTTAAACCTTGAAAAAATCTTCTATCTCGCAAGATAATTCATAAAAATTAACTCCGTTTATATTTCCCTTTTGCTTAAAATCTTCTTTTATGTTTTTTGCTGCATTTACCAACTCTTTAGATCTGACCCCATGGCTGATAGATAAAATCGCCTCGGTAAAGGCTGCTAATTTATCGCATTGCTTTAGGGCAACTCCATCTATGGCACGATATTTATCTTCATTATAGGTTAAAAGGGTATCTACTATCTTTATATTTTTATCATAGATTCTGTTGGTAAATTCATCTTTTTTATCGTCGCAAATGCCTAGGATATAGGCAAATTCTTTTTTTGCATGAAAAGGAATATTTGGCATTATTTCATCATCTATTTTTGCCATTTCAAATTCACTTATAAGATCATCTAAACCACTTACTGAATATTTTACAGGAGAAATTATATCTCTAGTTAGGGCTTCTGGGAGGTCGTGAAAGAGGGCACATAGAAAATTATATATCTTTCTTTGTTTACATGAATTTATCTTTAAAGAATAAAAATATCCAAAAATTGCAACTATTAGCATGTGTCCCAAAACCGAAGTTTCTGGGATTCTTGGGGTTTGAGCCCATCTTTTTTGAAATCTCAATCTCCCACTTAGATCTATTATCCTGGCTAATTTTTTATTTAGCAAAAACTTTTGAACACCTATTAGTTCATAATAATCTTCTATCTCATTTTCAACTGATTTTTTAAGCTCATCTATATCGCTTAAAAATTGGCTTGTTTGGTAAACGATGGCAAATTCCCATCTCGTGGCAAGATAAGATGCAGCTTTTAGGATAAACTTTTCGCGGCTAGGGCTTTCATTTTCAAAATAATCCGAAAAGCGCTTTAAAAATTTTCCATCCTCTATATCCATCAAAGATGGGGAAAGCTTGGCTAAAACCCATTGATTTATATGTTTTGATTTTTTCTCTAGAGATTTATGGAAAACATCTGGTCTTATATCGGTTACAACAACTCGCCTTAAAAATTCAAAAATACCAAATTCTATTAAACGATCTAGATCAACTTTTTCTGGTTCATTTAGGGCTAAAAAATAAGCTATGATAAATTTATGGGCTTGTTTGTCTAACTCCATCAAAGGCATCATTCTTGGATAATCATTCCATCTGCCTATGGATGCTGCTCCAAAACAATGCTCTATCAACAAAGGACTTATCATAAATTTACCTTAAAGCGAACAATTGCCATCAAACATCTAGGTTTTTCACATCTTTTGCATGGGTTTGAATGTATTGGCGGCGGGGCTCAACCTCATCTCCCATAAATAGTGAAAAGGTATCGCTTGCCTTTTCTAGATCTTCTATGGAAATTTTAAGCAATCTTCTATTTTCAGGGTCCATAGTTGTATCCCAAAGTTGCTCTGGATTCATTTCGCCAAGACCCTTATAGCGTTGGATATAAGCACCTTTTTTGGCATTTTTTTCTATTTCTTCAAGAACTTCTATGGGATCCTTATCATCAAAAACATTATCCCTCTCAGAAAGTTTTGCATGGATATAAACAGCCTCTTCATACAAAGGATTTGTAAAAAGATTATCATTTATGACAAGCTCTTCAAGCCCATCATTTGTTTGGATATAAAGATGAATTTCTTCTTCGCTGACACTTGAATTTAAGATATTATAATTCATACTTTTTAGGTATTTTTTCATGATATTTGAAAGTTCATTAAAGGGTTTTGAAATGATATCAGGATTTTCTATCATATACCTTATCCCCTCAATAACCGAATAACGTTTTTCAAGTTCTTTTAAAATACTCCTATAAGATGCAACAATCTTTAGATAATCCATCAAATCACGGGTTCCAATACCATCAACCTCTATACTTTCAATTCCCATTTCTATTAAGTATTCATTCAAAGCCCTATCATCTTTTAGGTAAATTTCTTTTTTACCTTTTTTGTAACGATAAAGGGGTGGCTGGGCAAGATAAACATATCCAGCTTCCACGATGGGACGCAAAAATCTAAAGAAAAAGGTTAAAAGTAAGGTTTGAATGTGAGATCCATCCACATCAGCATCGGTCATGATGATGATTTTATGGTAGCGGAGTTTTTCATCTTCAAATTCTTCTCCAATCCCACATCCAAGGGCAGTTATCATATTTTTAATTTCATCGGATTTTAAGATCTTATCTAAGCGGGATTTTTCCACATTTAAAATCTTTCCCTTTAATGGCAAAATAGCTTGAAAAACCCTATCTCTTCCCTGCTTTGCACTTCCCCCTGCACTATCTCCCTCCACTAGGTAAAGTTCACTCTCACTAGCATCCTTGCTCTGACAATCGGCTAATTTTCCAGGAAGAGTTCCCACACTAAAGGCATCTTTTTTTCTTGTTAAATCCCTAGCTTTTTTAGCGGCCTCTCTTCCACGAGCAGCTGCAAGGGCTTTTTCCATGATGATTTTTGCTTCAATGGGATTTTCTTCAAAGTATTTTGAAAGTTGTTCATAAGTAAGCTTTTGAACTATGGGTTTTACGTAAGATGAACCAAGTTTTCCCTTTGTTTGTCCTTCGAACTGGGGTTCTGGAACCTTTACGCTAACAATTGCTATCAAACCCTCCCTTACATCATCTCCTGTTACTTTTGTATCCTTTTCCCTTTGGTTTGCATTGGCATTTATATAATTGCTAATCGCCCTTGTAAGTCCAGCACGAAAACCAGCTTCATGGGTTCCTCCATCTGGGGTTTTGATATTATTTACAAAAGAATATAGAGTTTCACTATAGGTTGCATTATACATCAAGGCTATGTCTATTTCTAGATCTTCTATGGCTTCGCTAAAATAAAATGGTTTTGCAATTTGATCTTTTTTGTTTAGATCACTTACAAATTGTTCCAATCCACCCTCGAAATGATAACTCTCTTCCTTACCAACACGCCCATCTTTAAAATTTATGGTAATTTTGGGATTTAGATAGGCTAATTCTTTAAATCTTTTAGCTAAAACATCGAAATCAAAATCCGTTGTTTCAAATATATTAGCATCTGGAAAAAACTCTATTTGAGTACCTGTTTTTCTTACTTTTCCCACAACATCCAAAGGAGTTTGGGGAATACCGCAGGAAAATTCTTGCCTAAATTCTTGCCCATCCCTTTTAATACTCATGATAAGTTTACTACTTAGAGCATTTACAACAGAAACCCCAACCCCATGTAAACCACCACTTACTTTGTAAGTATCCTTATCAAACTTTCCACCAGCATGTAAGACAGTCAAAACCACAGTGGCAGCTGGTATTTTTTCGGTTGGATGTATATCTGTTGGGATGCCTCGTCCATTGTCGCTTATGATAGCTGAGCCTTCGTTTGTTATCTCCACGTTTATGGTATCACAATATCCAGCCATTGCCTCATCTATGGAATTATCCATAACTTCATAGATCATATGGTGAAGTCCGTTTATATTTGTATCACCTATATACATTCCTGGTCTTTTTCTAACTGCTTCAAGACCCTTTAAAACTTTTATATTTTCTGCGCCGTAATTGTTGTTCATCTTTTCTCCAAATTATATTATTATAGGCATAACTATTGTTAGGAAATTTTCGCTCTCTAGGGTAAAAGGAACAGCTGAGTCATTATATCCTAGGGTAAAATTATTTTCTTCAATCTGACCTAGAAAATCCAAAATAGATCTACTATTGGATGCTAGATAAATTTCTTCTTCTAGTCCTGTGTTAAATTCGATTTGAGTTTTTGCTTCTATATTGTCATCATTTAAACTTTCAAATAAAATGTTATCCTTTTTAAAAGTTATTTTAATTTCATTTGAAATGATGGATATTTGTTTGATAGCTTCTATGATTTTTTCGCGATTTAGATTTAATTTGTATTTTTTCTCTTTTGGTATTATCCTTTCATATTCGGGAAATTTACCATTTATAAGTTTTGTGAAAAATAAAAAGTTATTTGATTTTGCTATTAGTACATGTTCATCATAAAATATTTCTATCTCATCGAAAAACAACTTTTGTATTTCATTTATAGCCTTTTTTGGAATGATAAGTTTAAGCTCTTCGGGCGAACTTGTTTGTATCTTTGAAAGGGCTAGTCTTTTTGTATCTGTTGATACTATATTTATGCAATCATTTTTTATATCTATCAAAGCTCCATTTAATTCAAATTTTGGGTTATTTGTATCTATTGCAGGAGCTATTTTTTTGATTTGTCTTACTAGATCGGTTGAATTTATATTGAATTTTGGTTTATTTTCAATGGTTGGAAATTTTGGAAATTCTTCTGGATTAAACATAGGAAGTTTAAACTTAGAATTTTTTTGTTTTATATAAAGATATTCTTGAATACTCTCTAGTATAACATCATCATCTTTTAATATTTTTATAATATCAAGCAACTTTTTACCATTTGCAGTTGCTACACCTTCGTTTATTATATTTATATTATTTGTATGATAATTTAGTCCGATCTCATAATCACTAGCTTTTATTTCCAATTGATTTTCTTTTGCAATTAAAAATAAATGGGAAGTGATCTGGCTTAAATCCCTTTTTTCCAAGTAGGGTTGGGTATTTAATAAAATTGTCTCAAGGACATTTCTATTAATGGAAATTTTCATCTTTTCTCCTTTTTATTTTTTAAATAAAAGTAGTTGTAGTAGTAGGGTGTGTGAATATGTGAAAAACCCTTATAAAGCTCTAAATAATCCTTAGTTTTGTATGAAAAACTTTCATTTATCTTTTCACATCTTTTCACATCTTTTCCTTTGTTTTTGTTAAGATTTTGTTTTTTAATTCTTCTATTTTTAGTTTATAGTATTCATCACTCATTTTTAACTCTTCAACCTTTTTTAGGTTATGTAATATAGCTGAATGGTCTTTCATGCCGAAAAATTTAGCTAGATCTGGAGTTGAGTTTGGAGTTAGATGCTTTGCTATATAGATGCCAATTCTTCTGGCATTTACTATATCTTTGCTTCTTTTTTTACTTTTTATTTCACTTACTTTTATGTTAAATTCTTTTGAGATTATGTTTATAATTTCTTCTAGGCTAGTATTTTCTTTCTTACTTTTTATTTGTTCACGTAGTAAATTTTTTGTAAATTCTAGTGTTATTTCTTGGTTCATAATCGAAGCGTATGAGTTTAGGTTTATGATAGCACTTTCGATTTCTCTTATATTATCTCCCATGTTTGAAGCTATATAATTTACAATTTTGCTTGAAATATTTATATTATTTAATTGGCATTTTTTATTTGTTATGGCTATTTTTGTTTCAAGTTCGGGTATGGTTATATCAGCTAGTAACCCCCATTCAAATCGACTTTGAAGTCTTTCTTCTAAACCATTTATCATCTTTGGGGGTTTATCGGATGTTAAAATAATTTGGCTTTTATTGGTATGAAGTTCATTGAAAGTGTGAAAAAACTCCTCTTGGGTTTGGATTTTATTTGATAAAAATTGAATATCATCTATGAGCAAAATATCGCATTTTCTATACTTTTCCCTAAATCTATCCATGGTATAATTTTGAACATTATAGGTAAAATCATTCATAAATTGTTCACTTGTTGTATAAATAACTGATTTTCCTTTATCTTGAGCATGATTTCCGATGGCTTGAATTAGATGGGTTTTACCAAGTCCTGTTGGTCCGTAAATAAACACAGGATTATATAAAATACCAGGTTTTTTAGCCACGCTTAGGGCTGTTGTATAGGCAAAATTATTTGATGGTCCTACTATAAAGCTATCGAAGGTGTATGAGGGATTTAATATCGTACTTTTTGCTATATTTTTTTTATTTTCATCGCTTATTTCGTATCTGCTAGAGAGTTTTCTATTTTTTCTATTCTTTAATTGGATCTTAACATCGGTCTTTATCCCTGTTCTGACCTCAAATAGATGGGAAATTTTATCGGCATATTTTGTTTTTACCCAATTTCCTATTAAAATATTTGGTACTACAAATACAGCCATATTTGATTTTGATTTTTTTTCATCATAGGAAAGCTGAGTGATATATCGTTCATATTCATAGGCTTGAATTTCATTTTTCAAGTCTTCCAAGACATTATCAGCTATCACCTACTCTCCTTAAAATTTTAATTTGTTTATTTTACCCAATTATGTATAAATTATATGTTAAACTTATTATGATAAAATGTTAATATGTGAAAAACTAAAATTAACATGTGAAAAAAGATGAGAAAATGACCATTTTAGGTATAGATCCAGGAACTAGAAATTGCGGTTATGCCCTGATAAAAAAAGAAAAAAATTCCCTAACTCTACTTGAAGCTGGGCTTATAAAAATAAAACAAACAAAGCTCCAGTATCAAATAAGTGAACTTGTTGAGGGTTTGGATATTATTTTTAAAAATAATTCCATAGATGAGGTTGCCATAGAGGATATTTTTTACGCTTACAATCCAAAAACTGTGTTAAAATTAGCCCAATTTCGCGGCGCTTTGAGTTTAAAAATCTTACAAATTTACGGAAATTTTGCCGAATATACACCCTTGCAAGTTAAAAAAGCAGTAACAGGAAATGGAAAGGCAAAAAAAGAACAAGTTGCCTTTATGGTTAAGAAAATTTTAGGTATAAAAAAAGATATAAAACCCCTTGATATTACCGATGCCATAGCCATAGCCATAGCCCATTCCCAAAGGATCTAATCGTAAGTTTTTACTTCAAAAAGATACTTATGATCACTAGGCAAGGCGTTAAAAATCTCATGGGATAGGCTCTGTATCTCCCAAAGGGCTGCTTTATCGCTTCTAAGAAGTAGGAAATTTTGCAAACTTCTAGCATTTATCGTCCAGGTAAGCTCGCTTTTATAGGCTTCTGGTAAGCAATATTTTGCCCTATCATTTGAGATATTTGCCCTCAAGACTTGTCGTAAATTTTCAAGGGCTTTTAAGCTCATCTGATCTACTAATTCAACTTTGGTTAAAACAAGATATTTTTCTGCCCTTTGTAAATCTTGTGCGGTAAACTCTTCTTCATTTTTTAATTCTTTCAATGTATAACGCGTTGATTTTACAGATAAAGATGCCATTCTGTGCCGAGCTAATTCTTGGAGAAGGGCCCTTGAAATACCTTGTATATAAAAGGTATAAACTAGATGCTCTAGGGTTGAGGCGTGTTTAAATTTATTTCCAACCCTATCTATTAAATCCCTATCTTTTTTCCCACCATTATCGCTTTTATCAAAACTTTGCCAACAAGTCCTAATAGCAGATGCACAAACTTCTAAAGATGTATGTTGTTTTAGGCTTACTTTCATTTTTAGTTCCAGATTTTTATTGAAATTCTATCACAAATAAAGTAAAAACTTCTTTTAAAGCAAAGTAAATCATTATGTAAGTAGTATTTTGATATCATTTGGAAAATTTCAAGGATAAAAATGAAACTTACCCATTTAGATGAAAAAGATAGACCAAAGATGGTTGATGTAAGTGAAAAAAAAGATACCACAAGAGTTGCCCTAGCTAGTGGGCAGATAAGGATGAGCGAGGAAGCTTTTTTGCATGTAACAAGTCAAAAGATAAAAAAGGGTCCGGTTTTGCAAACGGCTGTTATTGCTAGTATCATGGGAGCTAAAAAGACAAGTGAGCTTATCCCCATGTGTCATCCTTTGCTTCTAAGTTCCATTTCTTGTGATGTGGAAGAGTTGCCAAACTTGCCTGGGTTTAGGCTTGAAGTTAGGGCAAAACTAAAAGGGCAAACGGGAGTTGAGATGGAAGCTTTAACGGGGGTTAGTATAGGCTTGCTTACTATTTATGATATGGTTAAGGCTATCGATAAATCGATGTTGATTGAGGATATAAAATTGATCTCAAAAGAGGGAGGCAAAAGTGGCAACTACCTGCGAGATTAATGGGAAAAAACCAGAGATTAAATATCCATGCCAATGGAAATACAAGCTTATAGTCTTAAAAGATGTGAATGTGGAAAAAATAGCAAAAGAAATTTTAGGGCAAAATGATTTTAAACTTAGTTTTTCCCATGATAGCAAAGAGGGAAAATATAAAAGTTACACCCTATCCACCCTTGTTTTAAGCGATGAACAAAGGCAGTTTTTGTTTGAAAGTTTTAAAAAAAATGAAAATATAAAATACGTTTTATAGGATGATTATATGAAAAGCATACAAAATATTTTTCAAAAGTCTATTTCACAAAGTGAAAATTTAGATGCAACCATAAAAGATCTTTGTTTTGAACTAAGCTATAAAAAACTTAGTTCTCTAGATGACAAAAAGCAAATTCAAAGTAAAACCGAGAAGCTTTTTGCTATGTTTTGCGAAGCTTTGCGGTGTGAGAATTTATATGATAGTTCCCATGTTTTAGCGGTCATTGATGGGCTTTTAAGGGCTGTAAATTTTGAAAAAGAAAGTATTTTATATGATAAAATCCGCCAAAGGGACAAGATAGAATACCAAATCATAAGCCAAACTAAAAAAATGAAAGAAAATGTGGGTTTTGTTTATGAGAGTATTGAAAATCTTTCCTCTAAAGATAAAATCTCACAAAACGCCTTAAAAGATGCGAAATTAAACGGGGTTTATGAGCTTGGCATTTTAAAAGAAGTGGTTGAAGAGGGTTTGCTTACAACCATCGAAAAAGGTATTGATATAGAAGAGATGGCAGTAAGTATGATAAAAAACTTTGTTTTTCGTGCCATTGATTCGGGGGATTTTACAAAAGAGAGGATTATAAATATAGTAAGATCAGTACTAGATGCTAGTGTTGATATTGCAAATTCGGATCTTTTGCATTCAGGAGAGATTATAAGAGGAAGTGTTTTTGGATCATATCAAGGTATCTCAAAGGCGGTGGAGATTTTTAAAAATAATATTCAGTTTGCGCCCGAGGATTCACAGGTAATTTCTAAGTATGATCTAGAAAGAGCAAAGGCTCAGTTGCATTTAATCGATGAGATGTTTATAGACTTGTTAAAAGAATACGCAAAAAATGGTAAGCTCAAATCCTCAAAAATCATAAATGAAATCCTAAAAAAAGACCTAGATAATCCACTTTCTCGCATGAAAAGACTAAGTTTTGAAGCAAGGGATGTGATAAACCAAAGATTGGAAGAAATCAAACAAGATGCAAGTGAAAAATTTGAGCAAATCAAAGAAAGTGCCAGTGATTTTGAGAAAAAAGCGAGCCAAAAAATAGAAGAAATAAAAAGCAATCCAAAGACCATAGAAGCCCAGAAATTGGGTGAAAGAGCTTGGGAAGTGGCAAAGGAATTTGTAAATAATGCTAAAAATGCCATGGGCAAGAAATAAACTTTTTTTTTCAAGCTTAAAATAAATTTAATATGCCTCTTTATCACAAGAAAGCTTACAAAAAGTTTTAATTTTTCTTAGTTTTAGCTAAAGTTTTTCACATCTTTTTCACAATGTTAATAACTTAAAGCTAAGAGGCTCTATTTTGTGGGAATTTGATAGGATTTTTACTATAAATTTTTAAATTATTTAAATTTTATTTACAAATTTTGAGATATAATGTTCTCTCGAATTAAAAACATTATTATACGCAAAAGGAGTTAAAATAATGGCAGTATATGATAGAAAATCTATAGAGCAAAGCTCTTTTAGGACGGAGCAAAGGGAGAGTTCGCAACTTTCTACTTTCATAAAACAAACTTATCAACTCTTCGCAGCTTCACTTTTAGCAGCAAGTGCGGGGGCGTATGTGGGTTTGGGGATGGTGGAAACCATTTATAGTGCTAGGTGGTTGCTTTTGATACTCGAACTTGGGCTGCTTTTTGGACTTTATGCGGCAAAAAGAAAAGAAGGGCTAAACCTCATACTTTTATTTGCCTTTACCTTTGTGAGCGGTTTGACCTTAGCGCCGATTATAGGTGCCTTTTTAAGTAGGGGAGCTGGACACATTGTGGCTGAAGCTTTTGTACTTACAACAGTTGCTTTTGGTGGCCTTAGTGTATTTGCCATGAACACAAAGCGGGATTTTTCAGCCATGGGCAAAATGCTTTTTATAACCCTTATTGTAGTGGTTGTGGCTAGCTTGATAAATATATTTTTTCATAGCCCCATTTTGCAGTTGGCAATTGCAAGTGTGAGTGCTATTTTATTTAGTGCTTTTATACTTTATGATACTCAAAATATAATCCGCGGAGCCTATGAAACTCCGATTGAAGGAGCCATAGCCTTATATCTTGACTTTTTAAATCTTTTTGTATCTTTACTTCAGATTTTAGGAATTTTTGGCGGTGGGGACGACTAAAAATGGTGAGGAAGAGCTTTCTTCCTCAATCTATCGTATCATAGACGCAAATTTAAACCGACTTAGGGAGGGTTTGAGGGTTTTAGAGGATATTTGTCGTTTTGCATATGATAATGAAAAAAACGCTTCCATCTTAAAAGAGCTTCGCCATAATGTTAGATTGGATGATGTAAATGAACTTTTAGATGCTAGGGATATTTTGGGTGATGTTTTAAAGCAAAGCACAAAAAGCGAACTTAAAAGAAATAATTTAACCGACACCATAGTAGCAAACCTAAAAAGAGTTCAAGAAAGCTCACGCGTCCTAGAAGAGATTTTTAAGATGATAGATGGGGAAAAATCTACACTATACAAGCAAATAAGATACAATCTTTACGATCTAGAAAAAAATCTATTAAAAGGATAATGTGTGAAAAAAGTATTGGTAATGCTTTTGGCGATCTATAGTTTTGCCTTTGGGCTTGAAGATATGTTAGGACGAAATGTTGATGTGAGAAATTATCAAAAACTCGTTTTTGTTGGTCCTGGAGCTTTGAGACTTGGGACTTATGTGGGAGCTGAAAAATATTTAGTTGGCGTAGAAAGAATAGAACAAAGGGGAGCAAAATTAACTCCTTATAGGGCGTTTTTAAAGAAAAGAAAAAAGACAAGTCTGCCCATCATCGGGGAGGGCGGAGCTGGAAAAGTGCCTTCCATGGAAGCTTTGATAAAATCAAAAGCTACCCTTATAATATCTTCATTTATCGATAAAACCCAAGCAAATCTTATAGAGCAAAAAACAAAAATCCCTGTTTTTGTGGTCAGCTATGGAAGTGGATATGGGGGTGAGATGGAAAAATTAGCTTCCATAAAAAAATCCCTAAAATTAATAGCAAAAATCATAAAAAACGAAAAAAGAGCCCATGATCTTATAAAAAATATAGAAAATGAGGAAAAGAAGCTTTCAAAGCTAAAACTTAGCAACAAATCTGTTTATGTGGGTGGCATAGGCTATAAGGGAGCATGGGGACTTGAAAGTACTGAGTCAAACTATCTTCCTTTTAGCTTATTAGATGCAAATACAGCTTTAAAGACTGAAAAAAGCGGACATTTGTTTTTAGATCTTGAAAGGGTTGTAAAACTAAATCCAGATATCATCTTTATAGATCAATTTGGGTTTAAAAAGTTTAAAGAACAAGAAAAGAAGAAAAAGGTAGTTTTTCAAAATATGAAAGCCTTTAAAAATAAAAATGTCTATAAAGTACCCGCTTTTAACTTTTACAATACAAATCTTGAAAATAGCCTCCTTAGTGCTTGGATAGTGGCCAAAGCTTTGGGAGCTGATGTGGATATAGAAAAAGAAAAGAAAAGAATTTTTGATATATTTTTTGAAAAATGAATTATAGCCAATTTACAAATTCAAAAAAGGCAAAGCTAAAAAAATGGTATATTTTTTCCATTTTTTTGCTTTTTTTGGCTACCATTTTGTCCCTATCTTGCGGAAATGGGGAAGTTGATTTTAGTATACTCTCTTCTTTATTTAACGACATGGATGAGGATGTGGTATTTTATCATATAAGATTTCCTAGAACCCTAGCGGCTCTTTTTGGTGGGGCTTTACTTGGTATTTCTGGTGCTCTAATGCAAGGGGTTTTGAAAAATCCTCTAGCCTCCCCTTATACCCTAGGCATAGCCCAAGCGGCATCTTTTGGGGCATCTTTTGCTATTATTGTGCTCAATATCCTAGAGCAACAAAGTGGCTTTTTTCAAAATTTTGGCATTGTTGCTTGTGCTTTTTTGGCTAGTATGCTTTGCATGTTTATCATCCTATGGTTTGGCAAAATCACCCACATGAAGCCCCAAACTCTCATACTAGCAGGTGTTGCTTTGGGGGCTTTGTTTCATTCGCTTACCATGCTAATGCAGTTTTTTACTTCAGATCTAAACGCAGCAGCAGCACTTTTTTGGACTTTTGGGGATTTGGGCAAGTCCACCTGGGATGTTATCGTTTTGCTTTGTGTGGTTTTAGTGCTGAGTTTGGGGATTTTATGGGTAAATTATTGGAAAATAGATGCCCTAAGTCTTGGGGATGATGATGCAAAAAGTAAGGGTGTAAATGTGAAACTTTTTAGGGTTTTGGTTTTATTTATATCCACTTTTACTTCCGCTTTAGTCGTGGCATTTTTTGGAATTATTGGTTTTATTGGTTTGATTTCAGCCCATTTGGTAAGGTTGAGCATTGGAGTAAGCTACAAAGAACTTATACCATTTTCAGCCCTTTATGGAAGTATCTTACTCATGTTTGCAGATGGTGCATCTAAGCTCATCGTTCCTCCTATCATCGTTCCAATAGGTATAGTTACGGCTTTCATGGGAGTTCCAGTGCTTCTTTATCTTTTAGGAAGAAGGGCAAATGGCTGATTTAAAAATATCAAATTTAAGTGTAAAGTTAGGACAAAGGGAGCTTATAAAAAATCTAAATCTAGATTTTAGTAAAGGGAGTTTTAATGCTCTCGTTGGTCCAAATGGTGCTGGAAAAAGTACCCTTTTAAGATCCATAGCCAACCTAGATATGAAAATATCAGGCAATATTTTCTATGAAGGCAAAAATCTCCACTCCCTAGATATTTTGCAAATGTCAAAAACTCTCTCTTACATGTCCCAATTTTCAAATGTGCCAGATTTGAGTGTATGGGATATTTTAGCCTTAGGCAGAAGAGCTTATTCGCCTATTAGGCTAAGCAAAAAAGACCATGAAATGATAGAAGATATGGCAAAAACTATGAATATTTTACCATGGCTTGAAATTTCCATGAAAAATCTAAGTGGAGGCGAGAGGCAAAAGGTTTTTATACTCTCAGCCCTTTTACAAGAACCAAAAATCCTACTCCTAGATGAGCCAATCTCCCATCTTGACCCTAAAAACCAACACTTCATGCTCGAATTTATAAAACAAGAAACCAAAAGTAAAAATCTCATAACCATCATAGTTTTACATGATATTCATCATGCTCTTCACTATGCTAGTGATATAATTATGTTGAAAGATGGACTTTGCCTAGGTAAAAAAAGTTCCAAAGGGGTACAAAAGGAAGATATAGTTAAGCTTTTTGATATGAGTGTGGAAATGTATGAGATAAATCATCATAAATTTATCTATTATAAACACACCCATTCATAGTTTTTAAAGAGTTTTAACCAAACTTCAACATTTTTTCGCTAAACTAGTGGGTTTAAAATAGAATTTTGATAAGGAAAATAAAAAATGACTACCATTTTATTAGTTATACAAGTTGTTATAGCTGTTATTTTAACCATAGCAGTTTTACTTCAAAAAAGCTCATCCATAGGACTTGGAGCTTATAGTGGGAGTAATGAATCTTTATTTGGAGCAAAGGGTCCAGCGGGTTTTTTGGCTAAATTTACCTTTTTCATGGCATTAGTATTTGTTTTAAATACTCTAGTTTTAGGATATTTTTATAACAAAAGCTCTAAAGATTCTTTGGCTGAGCAAATAGTAGCCAAAGAGAAAGTTGTACCAAGCTCTAAAGAGAAAAAAGCACCAGCAGTTCCAGTAGCACCCACAGCACCAAAAACTGATACAAAGTAAAAGGATTTTACATGTTAAATGCTATTTATGAAGACCAGAAATTGCACTCAAAAAATGCTCTTGAAGCCCTAAAAAGAGATTTTACAACCCTAAGAAGTGGTAAGGTTTCTACGGCTATTTTAGATAATGTTTTAGTTGATTATTACGGAACTAAAACTCCCTTAAATCAAGTGGGAACTGTTCTTGCAACCGATGCGACTACCATAACCATAGCCCCTTGGGAAAAACCCATGCTTAAAGAAATCGAAACAGCCATTCAGCAAGCAAATATAGGTGTAAATCCAAACAATGATGGTGAATGTATAAAACTTTTCTTCCCACCAATGACAAAAGAGCAAAGAGAACAAAGTGCAAAACAAGCTAAGGCTTTTGGGGAGAAAGCAAAGGTTAGCATTAGAAATGTAAGAAAAGATGCAAACGACAAGGTAAAAAAGCTTGAAAAAGATAAAGAAATAACCGAAGATGAGAGCAAAAAAGCCCATGATGAGGTCCAAAAGATTACCGATGAAAACGTTGCAAATGTGGATAAACTTGTTAAAGAAAAAGAAGCTGAACTTATGAAAGTTTAATGATGAATATCGAGCAGATCTATAAAAAATCACATGCCTACTTGGAGGGACATTTTTTACTAAGTAGTGGCAAACATTCTGCTCGTTATTTGCAAAGTGCTAAGGTTTTAGAAGATCCAAAAAGAGCTGAGATTTTAGCTTCAGCTCTGGCAAAAAATATAAAAGAATACGCTCTAGAAATAGATGCCATTTGTTCCCCTGCCCTTGGGGGAATTTTAGCTGGCTATGAACTAGCACGCGCTTTGGGGGTTAGATTTATCTTTGCTGAGAGAGTAAATGGACAAATGAGCATAAGAAGAGGCTTTGAAGTTAAAAAAGGCGAGAGATTTCTAATCTGTGAAGACATCATCACAACGGGTGGTTCTGCCCTAGAAGCTGCTAAGATAGTCAAAAAAATGGGTGGAATTATAAAAGGATATGGAGCTTTGGCAAATAGGGGTTTTTGTGCAAGGGTTGGAGGAAAAGAAAGCTCAACTCCTACATGTAAATTGCCAAATGATTTACCACTTTTTGCTCTGGAAGATTTTGAGTTTGAAATTTACGATGAGCAAGATTGTCCCCTTTGCAAAGATGGAAGCAAGGCGGTAAAGCCAGGAAGTAGAAATAACTAAATCTTATGCGTTGGCGAAATGTAAAAAATCACAAATATTCCCCTCCAAAAAAAGATGAAATAAAAATAAACTATGCCTCTCCATTAAGTAGATTTAAGTCCTTTGTGGTGGACGTTTTTATGATCTATACTCCTATTTTGTACATTACAACCTATCTTATTTTAGATGGAAAAGATGACTTTTTAGCCAATCAAATAGCCGTTTTTTGCGACACTTTTTTGTTTGGTTTTATTTTGTCAATCTTTTTTGCAAAAAGTTCCCAAAGCCCTGGATATAAGGCTTATGAGATAAAATTACTTGATTCAAAAACTATGAAAAAGCCTAGTTTCCTAAGGGCTTTTTGGAGGTATTTTGCTTTTTTAATCTCAGGTGCTAGTTTGATTGGTTTGATACTTTGTTTTTTTAGAAAAGATAAGCAAAATTTACATGATCTTCTCTCAAGAACCATTGTTGTAAATGTTTAAAAAAATCAGTTCATTTTTCTTTTTTTATTTCTCAATTATCGGCGTTTACGTCATTTTTTTACCAAAGATTTTATCCCAGATTGGTTATAGTGCCTTTGAGATCGGTGTTATTTTTTCCGCAGCGCCTTTGATAAGATTTTTACTTCCCTTTGTTTTTAGCAAATATTTCTCCATCGATAAAAACATCTTTTATATAGCCTTGATAAATTTATTTTTCACAAGTGTTTTGTTTTATGTTAGCATTAAAAATTTTTATTTCTTTTTATTTGCAAATATTCTTTTTGGTTCATCAATGGGTGTTATTTTGCCCTTTATAGAATCATATTCGCTTTCATTTTTGAAAAAGCAAAGATATGGAAAATCTAGACTTTTTGGATCTATGGGCTTTATGTTGATTGGTCTTGTTTTGGCGAAATTTTTGCAAAACCCTAATATTGGACTTCACTTTTTCTTTGGTTCTGTAATTTTTACATGTATATTTGCTTTTTTGATTGTAAATAAAAATCAAGCCTTTTTGGTGCAAAAAACCAGCAAAGAAAAGATAGATCTACTCAAACATTTACCCTTTTGGTTAAGTTTGCTACTTTTACAGGTTAGTTTTGGGGCCTTTTATAACTTTTTTACCATTTATGAGAGCCAAAATGGCTTTAGTCTAGATGCCATAAGTTGGATGTGGAGTTTTGGAGTTTTGTGTGAGATAGCCCTTTTTTATTTTCAATCTCCTATTTTAAAATCTTTCTCTTTGCCATTTTTGATAAATTTTTCATTTTTACTAACAGCTTTTAGGTGGTTGATTTTATTTTTATTTCCAAGCTCCACCATACTCATCTTTTTATCCCAAAGTCTTCATGCCATAAGTTTCGCCCTTTTACACACAGCCGCCTTTTCCCATCTTCACACCCTCTACAAAAACAAAAACCTAGCAAGCCAATTTTATTACGGCATCTGCTACGGCTTAGGTGCCTTTATAGGCTCCCTAATTGCAGGTGCAACCTATGGTAAGTATGTTTATTTGGTTTCTGCATGTATAGCTTTTTTGGCTTTTATTATCTATTTAAATGATAAAAAATCATTTAACTAATTTTTTGTAAATTGTTTATTGTTTGGTTGTTAAGGTTAAAATTTAGTCATAAAATTATTTAATTATGTATTGCATTACATATATTATTATGATATAATTGTTTTACAATACATAAAAGGTTAAATAATGATAGAAGAGCTTTTTATAAAAAGTAGAGAATTTATACAAATAAATAACCAAGAATACAAAAGATATTTTATAAAAACAAAAACTCTTGAGCATAGGTTATCTATCATACTAGGTTCGCGTGGTATAGGTAAAACAACAACAATAGCCCAATATATAAGCCAATACTACAAAAAAAATGAAGCCTTGTATATAAATCTTGATGATATTCAAATCACCTCAAAATATACTATGATGCAAATAGCAGAAGAGTTTGTTCTAAATGGTGGAAAACTACTTTGTTTTGATGAAATACACAAATATAATAATTGGTCGGCTGAGCTTAAAAATATATATGATAGATTTGATAGATTGAAAATAATAGCAACGGGAAGTTCTGTATTGCAGTTAAATAAAGGAAGTCATGATCTAAGTAGAAGGGCCATTGTTTATGATATGGTTGGCATGAGTTTTAGGGAATTTTTAGAACTCCACTATGAATATGATTTTTCTTCATGGAATTTAGAAGATATTTTAAACAAACATATCCAAATAGCCACTAAGATAAAAAACCAAATAGAAAGTAGGGAACAAAAAATCATACCTCTTTTTAAAAAATATCTAAAGCATGGATATTATCCCTACTTTTTATCCATACCAAATGAGATTTTATTTTTTCAAACCCTACAGCAAAATATTAATGTGTCTATAGAGAGTGATTTGCTTAGTATATATCCAAAACTAAGTGGAAATAGTATTAGAAAAATAAAACTTCTTTTATCGGTTATTATTAAAAGTGTTCCTTTTGAGCCAAAAATAAGTGACATCAAAAAAGCGACACAAATAAAAGACGATAGAACCATAAAAGATTATCTTTCAAAACTAGATGATACAGGACTTATAAAACTGCTCATGCAAAATTCACTTTCCATGAAAGCCTTTGATAAACCTGAAAAAATATTTTTAGCAAATCCCAATTTGATGTATGTAAGTATCCCAAATATTGGAAATCTAAGGGAAACTTTCTTTGTAAATCAATTGGATAATTATTATAAAAATAAACAAGATTTAAAAGATAGGGGTATATATGCAAGTAAAAGGGGGGATTTTTATTGCGAAGAAAAATATACCTTTGAGATAGGTGGCAAAAATAAAAGCTTCAATCAAATCAAAGATATAAAAAATTCATTCATAGCAAGCGATGATCTAGAAGTTGGTATCGGCAATAAGATTCCACTTTGGTTGTTTGGGTTTTTGTATTAGTATATTTATTTGAGCCGATGGCAATTGGTTGTTAGAATGTGTTAGTGAATGTTTAAATAACAAATAACATAAAAATAGATGGCATTTTACAAAAATGCTTACCCTACTAGTTATCAGTTTTCCGCAATCCGCAATCTGTTTTCAGCATCTAATCCCTTTATAACAATTATTTAGTTATAATTTTACAAAAAATATAAAGAGGATTAAATGTCATCTAAGCAGACCAAGTATATTTTTGTTACGGGAGGGGTTTTAAGCTCGCTTGGGAAGGGGATTGCGGCTGCAAGTATAGCTACCTTATTGAAAAATGTTGGGTTTAGGGTTAGCATTTTAAAGGCTGATCCTTATATAAATGTGGATCCTGGCACCATGAGCCCCCTAGAGCATGGAGAAGTTTTTGTAACCGATGATGGTGCTGAGACTGATCTAGATCTAGGACATTATGAGAGATATTTGGACGAAAATTTAAGCCAAAATAACAATTTTACAACAGGTAGGGTTTATTCGGCAGTTATAGAAAAAGAGCGACGTGGGGATTATCTGGGTAAAACGATACAGGTCATTCCTCACATAGTTGGCGAGATAGTCGAACGTATCAAAAAGGCAGGTCGAGGCTATGATATACTCATAGTTGAGATTGGCGGAACCGTTGGCGATATAGAGGGATTGCCCTTTTTAGAGGCCATTCGTTCCCTTAGAAGTAAGGTTGGGCGTATGAATGCTATGAATATACATTTAACCCTAGTTCCATACATCAAGGTTGCAGGGGAGCTTAAAACTAAGCCAACTCAACACTCAGTTGGAGAATTAAGGCGTATAGGAATTACCCCTGATATGCTCATTTGTAGGACCGAAAGGCGTTTACCAAAGGAGCTTAGAAATAAGATAGCTTTCTCATGCGGTGTTGAGAAAAATTGCGTCATAGAATCTAGTGATGCAAAATCCATCTATGAAGTGCCACTAAATTTTTTAAAAGAAGATATTTTAACCCCAATTTCCCAGTTTTTAGATCTAGGAGAATTAAAGCCCGATATGACAAATTGGGCAAATTTAGTAAAAAAAGTTATAGCTCCAAAACATGAGGTAAATATAGCCTTTGTTGGAAAATATATAGATTTAAAAGAATCCTATAAATCCCTCACAGAATCCCTAATCCACGCAGGAGCAAACCTAGATGCAAGGGTAAATATCCAATGGATTGATAGTGATGATTTGGATGAAGAGTCCTTTAAAAATGCCCATGGAATTTTAGTTCCAGGCGGATTTGGTGAAAGGGGAGTTAAAGGAAAGCTTGAGGCCATAAAATATGCGAGGGAAGAAAAAGTACCATTTTTGGGTATTTGTTTTGGGATGCAATTGGCCATGCTAGAATTTGCCAGAAATGTTTTAGGTATCAAAGATGCAAATTCTATGGAATTTGATGAGAAAACAAAAAATCCTATTATTTATCTTATCGATGAATTTATAGATGCAAATGGTAAAAAACAAGTTCGCACCTTTCAAAGTCCACTTGGTGGAACCATGCGGCTTGGGGGATATAGATGCGAGATCAAAAAAGGCACACTTTTAAGCGAAGTTTATGGTGGGGCAAAGGAGATACGCGAACGACATCGCCATCGATACGAAGCAAATCCAAAATACAAAGAGCAGTTTGAAAAAAATGGAATGATAATAAGCGGACAAAGTAGCGGTCTTGTGGAGGTAATCGAGATAAGCGATCATCCATGGTTTTTGGGTGTGCAGTTTCATCCAGAATTTACCTCACGCCTTACAAATCCAAATCCAGCAATTTTATCCTTTGTTAAAGCAGCATTAGACAACAAACATGACTAAACCGCTCACAAAACAGCTTATACGGGAGTTATTGTTATCAAGGTTTGAAAAAGATATTCACACCAAACTCTCCCTTATTCCATCTCCCATGGAATTTAAGGACATGAAAAAAGCGGCCTTGCGGATTAAAAAGGCTTGGAAGAGGGGCGAGGATCTAGTAATTGTGGGAGATTATGATGCAGATGGGGTTATAGCCTCATGCATTTTGAGTGAATTTTTCGATAAAATGGGTATGAAATATGATATTTATATACCAAATCGCTTTTTAGATGGCTATGGGTTGAATGCCCAAATCGTTGAAAAAGTAGATGCTAATCTTATAGTAACCGTTGATAATGGTATAACGGCTATTGAGGCTGGGGAGATTTGTGAGAAAAAGGGTATTGATCTTATCATTACAGACCATCACAGCGTTCCAGAAGTCTTACCAAAAGCCTATGCGGTAGTAAATCCAAAACAAGATGATTGTTCCTTTGCTTATAGTGAGATTTGTGGAGCCCAGGTGGCTTGGTATTTGTGCGCGGCCATCAAAGAAGTTTGTGCTCTTGAGTGTGATTTGTCGGTTTGGTTTGATTTTTTGGCTATTGCCATAATGGCTGATATGATGGAGTTAAGAGATTTAAATCGCGTTATGGTAAAAAGGGGACTAAGAAGTTTAAATCGTACAAATAGACCCGCTTTTTTAGCCATAAGAGATATGTTTGGAAAGGATAATTTTGGAAGCGATGATATCTCTTTTCTTATAGCTCCTCTTATAAATAGTGCAGGAAGAATGGATGATGCTAAGCTTTCTTATGATTTTTTGAGATCAAAGGATTATAATGAGGCTATATTTTTGCTAGAAAAGGTGGCTGATCTAAATAATCTTAGGAAAAAGCAAGAAAGTAATTTGTATGAAAACTCCCTAGATATGGTAAATAGTAACAAAAAAATTATAGTAGTTTGGGGAAAAAATTGGCATGAGGGAGTTGTTGGCATAGTAGCTTCAAGACTTTCACGCCATTTCAAACGTCCAGCCATAGTTTTTTCAAGTGATGGGGAAGTTGCAAAGGGAAGTGCTAGGAGTGTGGGGGAGATAGATATTTTATCCATCATAGCCAAGCATTCGGATTTACTTTTAGGATATGGTGGTCATAAGGGGGCCGCTGGGATTTCCATAGAGGTTAAAAATTTGCACATTTTCAGAGAGGCTTTGGAGAGAGAATGTCAAAATATAGACGATAAACTTTTCCATTCTAACAAGGAAGTTTTGGGGGAGATAATTCCTAGTGAGATTGATTTTGAGCTTTTAGAAATCCTTAAAAGCTTTGAGCCTTATGGTCTTAAAAACCCACGCCCAAGTTTCATCATCAAGCAAGTTTATGTAAAATCCACTCGTATAATAGGCAAAGAGCAAAACCATCTAAAACTAATACTAAAATATAAAAATGTAACTTTAGAATCTTTATTTTTTAACTTTGATAGACCCATTAAAAATGGTGAACTTATAGATATTATTTTTACTATCTCAAAAAATGATTATAGAGGTTTAGTAACGCCTCAGCTTTTTATAAAAAGTATTTTATAGCTTATCGGTTCCACTTAAAACCGAGACAAAAAGACATTCTTCCAAGGGTAATTCCTCTATACCACTGCTTGTTTTTGTAAATTTTGTAATAATTTGCTTATCGCCCTTTTCTATGGGAGCAACCAAGATACCACCAACCTTTAGCTGCTCAAAAATCACATGGGGAATTTTATCGATAGAGGCTGAAAATAAAATCCTATCATAGGGAGCATAGCCTCTCCATCCCCTTTGCCCATCGTCAAATCTTCCATGGATATTATTTAGACCAAGGCGGGCAAATTTATTTTTTGCATCTTTGAGTAATCCTTCTATCCTCTCTATGGTAAAAACCCGCCTTACCAATTGACTCAAAATGGCTGCTTGATAACCGCTCCCGCACCCGATCTCTAAAACACTATCTACCCCTTCAACTTCGAGGACATTTGTCATTTTAGCAACTGTCAAGGGAGAGCTTATCCATTGATTGCCCAAGATCGGGAGAGCATCTAGTTTGTAGGCGTGATTTTGCAGTCCATTTGGAACAAAAATTTCCCTAGGTATTGTTAAAAAAGCTTCATATAAACCCAAGTTTATATTTATTTTATCAGCTATTTGATTGGCCAAATCCGTACGCTTTTGTTCCATAATGCGGTTATTTATATCTTTTAACATTTGTAAGTTTGCCTAAAAGTCATCAAAGCTCAAACTTCCTTTGGAGTAGTTTGTAACATTGCCCTCAAAAAAGTTTGTTTTTTGGTCATTAAATTTACTAAAATCATCAACCCAGCGTATGGGATGTTTTACATTGTAGAGTTTTTGAAATTTTACAGAGGTTAGCCTGTCATCGATTAGGTAATGGATGTATTGTTCTATGATATCATCTGTAAAGCCCATTATCTGGTTTTGGGTGATGTATTTCCCCCATTCGATTTCTAGTTTTCCTGCCTCTTCAAACATGGAATAAACCTTATCTTTTAAGCTTTTGGTAAATAGATCTGGTCTTTCTTTTTGCACTGAATTTATCATATTTTGAAAAAGTAAAAGATGGGTTACCTCATCGCGCTGGATGAAGCGTATCATATTTGCACTTCCTAGCATTTTTCCGGCACGTGCGAGAGCATAGATCGATGTAAAACCCGCATAAAAATAAATTCCCTCTAAGATTTGATTTGCAAACATGGCAAGGACAAGTTTTTCATCGGTTACATCCCCAGCTAATTCTTCGTAAACCCTTGAAATATAGTCATTTTTCTTTCTCAAAACCTCATCATGCTTTTCCATCTCATAAATCAAATCCGTATCATCACAAATGGCTTCAACCATGACCGCATAAGATTTTGAATGGTTTGCCTCCTCATAGGCTTGACGCACAAGACAGGCATTTACTTCAGGAGCTGTTATATAGGGGTTTATGTTGTCAGCTAAGTTGTTTGTTTGGAAGCTATCCATGCTTATAAGTTGGCTCCAAACTAGATCATACATCCTTCTCTCACTCACCGTTAGGTTGTGTTTATAATCCACCACATCTCCAGTTGTATCCACTTCCTTTGGAAACCAAGTGTTTGCTTCCATCAGGTCCCAAAGTTTAAGTGCCCATTGGTATTTTGCTTTGGTAAAGTTTAAAATTCCATGGGGATTCCCACAAAACATTTGCCTTTGACTTAGGGTTTCGTTTGAGCTTGGATTGTAAATATGTTTTCGTTTTATGCCCTCTTTTGGACATGGCTTATAAAGGGAATTTTGTTCCATAAGTTTTCCTTGAGATTAAATGAGTTTGCAATTATACATTATCTTGGCTTAGATATGTTATAATTTTGGGATTTTTTATCATGCAAAAACAAAGGTTAAAAATGAAAAAAATTTATGCGCATCTAGCTACTATCATTCCAAATTTTCCCACAACCCATGTGATGTATCTAGGCGATGGGGATGATGAATTTATATCATACTTAAAAGATTTATCCCAAAAAAATAGTTTCGTTTTCGATGTTAGAGTTTTTGATGGAGAAAAGTATGAAAAGATAGATATAGATGCACCAAAATACAACACCAAAGGCTACCAATATGATACCTTATTTTTAAACCTGAAAAAAGTCCCAACAAAGTTTGCAAAGCATTTATTTGAAAGGGTTTATGCTAGTATGAAAAATGCTGGTGGGCTTATCCTTTGTTTGCCAAATGATGATGAATTTGCCTGTGAAATTGAGTATTTTTTAGAAGATCTAAATTTTGTTGCCATAAATCCCATGGATTTAAGCGAAGATATAAAAATAGTTTATGCCAAAAAAATGCACGGCTGGGGCGGATCTAGATAAAAAGTTTTGAAAAATGGTTTAAAATCTTTTGTTATAATATGGCACTTTAGCAAAAAGGAAATAAATGAAAGCAGAAGGTTTATTAACCCAGTTTGGTTACTCAGTAACCCCAAGTTCTCTGGCTCAAATACGCTCAATCATCGAAAATACAAAGGGATTTGATCATGTGGAAAAGCATCTAATCACCCTAAATGACAAGCTAAAAAGCAACCTAGGTTTTATCGGTTTGTCAAGTACAAATGAATATTTTAAAATAAAAAACACCTCTCCAGATGCCCAGGTTAGAGCAAGGGTTGAAAACATCATCCAAGAATGGTCAAAAAAGTACAAAATCAAAGTACAAAAAGTTCCAAATAAAGAAACTTATTATGTCATAGGATATGAGCATTAATATTTTCCCATGAAAATCTCGGTCATCATCACCACTTACAATAGATGCGAGTTTGTCAAAAGAGCCTTGAGATCAGTTGTAGATCAAAGCTCTAAACCCTATGAAATCTTGGTAGTCGATGATGGCTCCGATAAACTTGTATCTAAAAAAGAATTCTCAGATGCAAGATACTTCTACAAACAAAATTGCGGAATCAGCAGTGCTAGGAATTTTGGCATAAAACATTCCACAGGAGATTGGATAGCCTTTTTGGATGACGATGATGAGTGGGATAGGGAAAAACTAGCCTCTCATCTAAGCTTCCACGCTCAAAATCCAAACTATCAAATAAGTTACACAAACGAAAAATGGATAAGGGATCAAAAAGAGATAAATATTCCTAAAAAATACCAAAAACACAGAGGAAACATCTATGAAAAATGCCTATCCCATTGCATCATTGCCCCCTCATCAGTTTTTATAAAAAAGTCTTTATTTGACAAAGTCGGCTTTTTCGATGAAGATTTAGAAGTTTGCGAAGATTATGATATGTGGCTTAGAATTTCATCAATTTGTCCCATAGGATTAATCGACGAACCTCTAACAATCAAACACGCAGGACATGATGACCAGCTTAGCTTTAAATACTGGGGAATGGATAGATTTAGAGTAAAATCTTTACTAAAAATACTCCCATCTATAAAAAATGATGTCCAAAAAGAACTTACTAAAAAAATGCTTTTGCAAAAACTAGATCTTCTCATAAAGGGTGCAAAAAAGCATGAAAGATTTAAAATAGTAAAAGAATATGAGAAAACTTTAGATCTAGTTAAGGCTTTGTAGATTCTTATTTTATACAAAAACCTAAAAAATCCATGTAATTTTACTATATTTTCCAACTTTTATGCTATAATACTCAAAAAATCTTATAAAATAAAGGGCTTATTCCAATGATTGGTAGAAAAAAAGAATTAGAAATTTTAGATTTGCTTTGTGAGGAAAAGAAAAGTAAGCTTGTGGTTGTGCATGGTAGAAGAAGGATAGGTAAGACTTATTTGATTGATTATATGTTTAGGTATCATAGGAAGGATTGTGTATTTTTTAAATTTACTGGAAGTGAAGATCAAGACTCACAAGTGCAAAAGGATTATTTTATAGAGGCGATTTATGACTGGTTTAAGGTTGAACCAAATAAGACTTTAAGCAAGTGGCATGAGATATTTATATTTTTAAAAAGAAGTATAGATGGGGAGATAAAAAAGAAAAATCATTTCGGAAAAGTTGTGCTTTTTATCGATGAAGTAGCTTGGATAGATAGGCACAATAAATCTGGATTTTTGAGTGCTTTTGGGCATTTTTATAACACTTACATGGAGCAAAATGACAATCTTATCGTCATACTTTGCGGTTCAAATGCCTCATGGATAAAAAATAAAATCCTAAAAGATACAAGTGGACCCCTTTATAATAGAGTTGATGTGGAAATTCCCTTATATCCTTTTGATTTGCGAGAGACAAAAGAATATCTTTTAAAAGAAAAAGGCTTTGATATAGGCGATAAAAGTGTTATTGATATTTATATGATTTTAGGTGGAGTTGCTAAATATTTGAGCTTTCTTGATGCAAGAAAATCCATAGCAGAAAATATAAATGATTTATTTTTCAATCTACATTCGCCGCTGTATAACGAATATGACGCCCTATTTAAATCCTTATTTTACGATAAGGCATCAAATCATAGAAAAATTATGGATTTGCTTACGTCCAAGCAAAGTGGTTTTGAGTTTAGCCAAATTCAAGAGCAAATTGCAGATGTAAAATCTTCTACTTTAAAATCAAATATAAACTCCCTTATAGATACGGGGTTTATCAAAGCGGTGGGGAGATTTGGACATGCAAATAAAAATACAAAATACACAGCCTGTGATCTATTTTGTAATTTTTACAACAAGTGGGTAAAACCTTTGAGTAAAAATGATATAGCCTCTTTGCCCGATTATTTCCAAAGCAAATCAAATAGCCAAGATTATATTATCTGGCAAGGTTTTGCCTTTGAGATGGTGTGTTTAGCAAACATACATCTATATCTTGAAAAAAGGGGGCTTAGTGCTGGGCTGAAAGGTTTGGGGCATTGGAGTTATAAATCCGAGCAAGAAGACGGAGCACAGATAGATCTAGTCATAGAATATATAGGAAATACCTATGATATTATCGAGTGCAAATATTCTAATAATGAGTTCACAATAGACAAATCATACGCAAAAAATTTGCAAAATAAAAAGGATAAATTTATAAAATACGCCATCAAAAACAAAAAATTTGATCTAAAAGTTGTCATGATAAGTGCAAATGGAGTTAGGATAAATCAATACTATAATCAAGTGCCCATAGCCAAAAGTGTTGAATTGTTGTGAAAAATAAAAGTATGCCACTTTTTAGCCTCTTTTATCTTGTACAATTTTATTAAATTTTTACAATAGGAGTTAAAAATGGCATTATCAAGAAGAACATTTCTTAAAGGTTCATTGGCAGGAGGAGCAGCTGGAGTTGCTCTAAGTAGCAGTGCTGCAAGTGCAACGGAGCTTTTTTCGCCGATTAAAAAGGTACCAACAGCTAGTCATTTTGGAGCATTTTATGCCCATGTACAAGATGGTAAGATTATTGATGTTTCACCTCAGATTTCAGACAAACATGAGATTTCATTTACGAAAGCTTGGGTAGCTAGAAATAATTCCCAAGATCGTATCCATTACCCTTATGTTAGAAAAACTTATCTTGAGGGCAAAAAGGGAAACAATGAGCTTCGCGGAAATGATGAATTTGTTAGAGTTAGTTGGGAAAAGGTGGCAAAACTTGTTGCTGAAAAGATAAAAGAAACCGATAAGAAAAATATTTACAATGCAATTTACAGCGGATGGAGCCATCCTGCACTTTTAAATTCAGTTCCAACTCTAGGTGGTAAATTTTTTAACACCGTTAAGGGTGGAGCGGTTATGACAAGTGGCGAGTATTCCAATGGTGCAGCAGGTCCAACAAACCCAGGAATTATGGGAGATATGTAAGTTTATTCACTTCAAACTGCCCATCCAGAAATTTTAGATAATACTGAAGTTTATGTAATGTGGGGAGCAGATCTATATAAAACAAATAAAGTCGATTATGCGGTTGCTAACCATAAAAATGATGTTTGGTATAAAAAATATAAAGATTCTAAGATAAAGTTTATCTCCATTGATCCACAGGTTACAGAAACTGCTAAAATGTTTGATGCTAGGACTATAAAAATTCGTCCAAATACCGATGTGGCTTTAATGCTTGGCATGATGAATTACCTTTACAAATCAGGCAAATATGACAAAAAATTTATAGAAAAATATACCCATGGATTTGATAAGTTTTTACCATATCTTCTTGGTAAAAGTGATGGGGTTGATAAGAGTGTTGAGTGGGCCTCAAAGATAAGTACCGTTCCTGCTAAAACCATCAAAGAATTAGCCGATCTTTTTGTTTCAAAGAGAACTTTTATAGCTGGAAACTGGGCTATGCAAAGGGCTGATCATGGTGAGCAAGCTGACTGGGGATTATTTACCCTAGCTTCCATGATAGGTCAGATTGGTTTACCTGGTGGAGGAATTGGTTTTTCCATGCATTACGCTGGTGGCGGTCAAGCCGCGTCTGGAAAAGCAGGACCTGGAGGTTTTTCCCAGGGAAGAAATAAGGTTAAAGATATAATTCCTGCATCTAGGGTTTCTGAAACCTTGTTAAATCCTGGTAAGAAAATAACTTTTAAAGGTAAAGAGATTACCCTTCCAAAAATCAAACTTATGTATATTGGTGGATGTAATATCGTAGGGCACCATCCAGATATAAATGAACTTATAAAAGCCCTTAAAACTTTGGACACTTTCATAGTCCAAGAGCCATGGTGGACCCCAACTGCCAAGATGGCTGATATAGTTTTGCCAGCATCTACTATCTTAGAAAGAAATGACATCAGTGCTGGGGGAAGTTATTCGGGAGATTTTATCTACGCTATGCACAAAGTTGTAGATGCCCCAGGCGAAGCTAAGGGTGATTATGAAATTTTTGATCTACTAGCAAAAGAATTTGGCGAGAGAAAACATAAAAGATTTACTGGCGGTAAGAGTGAGATGGAACATCTAAAAGAGTTTTACTCTTCATCAGAAGCTGCTAAGAGTGTACCATTTGAAGAGTTTTGGAAAAAAGGTTATGTGGAGTATGAGATTCCTAAAAAAGCCTATAAATATGTAAGACATAGTGATTTTAGGGCTGATCCTGTTAAAAACCCACTTAAAACAGAGAGTGGAAAAATCCAAATTTTTTCTGAAAAGTATGCAAGTTTTGGATATGATGATTTTAAGGGTCATGTAATGTGGTTTGAGCCATTTGAATGGCTAGGAAGCAAAAAAGCTAAAAAACATCCATTGCATCTATTAAGTCCACACCCAACTTATAGACTTCATTCCCAGCTAGATAATACTTGGCTAAAAGATATGTATAAGATAAATGGACGTGAGCCAATAACCATAAATCCAAAAGATGCTCAGGCTTACGGCTTGAAGCAAGGAGATATCGCTGAGGTTTACAATGAAAGAGGAAGATTGTTAGCAGGTGTTAATGTGAGCGATGATGTGAGAGAGGGTGTTGCCATACTTCAAGAGGGAGTTTGGTATTCTCCTGAAGACCCAAGCAAAGCAAATTCCCGTGGAAATAGCGGTCAGCCAAATGTTTTAACCTCATCAAGACCAACTTCCCACTTTGCCCAAGCAACCACAGCAAATAGCTGCCTGGTTTCTATCAAAAAAGCAGAAGGTGTAATCAAGCCAAATCAAGCCTATGTTCCACCAAAAACTAGACAAGTGTAAGGAGTTAGGATGAAGAAAGTATTATTGATTTTAGGGATTTTAAGCTTATCTTTGAGTGCATCTACAACTTATGTTTATGTGGAAGAGGGAGTCAAGCTCCCTCCCCTTAAAGATGGAAGTGTGCTTTATAGTGGAACTCCATTGGAGGTTATTAAGGATGGCGAATATAAGATAAATGGTTTTGTTGGTAAAGATAAGACAAAACTTTATGCTACAAAAAATCTAAAACTCCTTTTGGCTGAAAGTAAAAACATAAAAGCAAAAGGTGATAAGGGCGTTTTGGATGTAAAAATGAGCAAAAAAGATACAGAGCCCGACTATGAAGAAGCCTGGTTAAGCGCCTCTGACATGTTTTACAACAAATGTACAAAATGTCATGCGGCGAAAGTGGTAGCAGATCATACCATGTTAGAATGGGAAGGATTATATGCAAGTATGGCACAATTTGCAAAGCCAACCAAGGATGAAGATGATTTGATGTCAAGATTTTTGAAGGCTTTTGCTAAGGATGGTATTTTAAAAGAAAGTGATTAATGATATAATTTGCCCATGGATGAAATTATAGCCCAAAAATTAAAAACATTAACCGTTCTTTATGCAGAAGATGAAGAGGGAATTAGGAAAAATATAGCTAATTCCCTTAGATATTATGTAAAAGAAGTCATAGAAGCAAAGGATGGTTTAGAAGCTTATGAGCTTTACAAAAAACATAAGATCGATATCCTATATACCGATATTTTGATGCCTAACCTCAATGGCATAGAGTTAGTAAAAAAGATAAGAGAGCAAGATAGCGACCTTGCTATCGTTATGATAAGCGCTCACACAGAAAAAGAGTATCTCCTAAAAGCAGTTGAACTCCATCTAGAACAATACATAGTTAAACCCATGGATCTAAAAGCCCTTAAAGCATCTTTGGAAAAGTGTGTTAACCTCATAAATCAAAACCATTCAATCATTAAAAATTTACCAAATGGTTTTAGGTACGATTTTGACAATAAAACCCTATCCAAAGACAATAAACCCATAAAATTGACCAAAAAAGAGGTGGCATTTTTTGAGCTTTTACTAAAAAATACCCACCGAGTAGTAACATATTCCGAGATAGAAAATATAGTCTATGGTGGAGATTTCATGAGTGATTTAGCACTAAAATCTTTGATTAGAAACCTAAGAAACAAATTTTCCAAAAAGCATCTAAAAAATTATTCTGGGATTGGGTATAAGCTGGAGGTTTAGATCATTAAATCATCGGCCACTTAAACTAACAAGCAATACAATTTTTCCACAAATTATATTTAAAAAAATTATTATCAATATAATACAAATATCTTTAATGAACTATTTAATTAACTTACTATTGACTTAAGAGTGTTAATAAAGGTATAATTAGTAAGGTTATTTCAGATAATCAATTTCACACTTATCAAGGAGGGGATATATGAAAAAAGCTCTTATTTTAGGTATTTTGGCCTGTAGTATTTCTCTTTGGTCTGGAGATGTGTTTTTTACTTCAAAGATATTAAATGTCTATGATTCTTTTGACGAAAAAAGTATTTATGGTAGACTGCTTCCAACCTCCAAGATAGAGGTAATGGAAGAGAAAAATGATATGGCAAAGGTCAAGGTAGTTGGTTTTATCAAAAAGGATATAGCAAATGCTGTATATTTTGTGCCACAAAGGAGGATTTTAGTTGCTGGCTTTAAAAAACAAAATCCATTTAAATTTCAAACTATCTCTACGCAGGGGGAATGGGAGAAAATTAGCGCAGAAATATTTGTTAAGAAAGATGATTTTCAAAAGGACATAAAATCTTTATATAAAAAAGCGAATAAGCTCTATAAAGATAACTGTTCTATGTGTCATCCTGCCCCCCACATAAAGGATTATACTGCCAATCAATGGCCAAGCACCATTAAAGCAATGGCAAATAGGACTGCTTTAAATAAAGACCAGATGTTTTTAGTTACAGAATTTTTACAAAAGCACGCAAAAGATATGAAAGGAGAATATCATGAGTAAAGTAGATGTTTTAAGAAGAAGAGTTTTAAAAGTTGCTGCGCTTTTCGCAACTGTTCCCTTTGTTGATACTTTAATAAATAGGAGTCAGCTTATGGCTGGAACTATCAAAAAATTTAGTACGATACTAGTGGAAAATGGTGAAGTTTTAACTGCTGCACACTGGGGGATGCTAAAGCTGACCATTAAAAATGGTAAAATTGTAAAAAGTGAGCCTTATCAAAAAGTTTCAAATGTTCCAAATTCGCTCCAGCACTATACACAAGACTTAGTATATGCGAAAGATAGAATAAAATATCCAATGGTAAGAAAATCTTACCTTGCCAATCCAGATAAGCCAAAGGGCGAACTTAGAGGAAAAGAAGAGTGGGTAAGGGTAAGTTATGATGAGGCTATTAAACTTATAGCAAATGAGCTTAAAAAAACTAGAAAAAAGTACGGAGCAAAGGGTGTTTTTGCTGGAAGTTATGGTTGGAAGAGTTCCGGAAATATGCAAAACAGTAGAATTCTATTGCATAGGTTTATGAATGCAACTGGCGGATTTGTTGGAAGTATTGGAGATTATTCAACGGGTGCAAGCCAAGTTATTATGCCTCATGTTTTGGGAACTATTGAGGTTTATGAGCAACAAACTGCTTGGCCTATGGTGCTTGAACATTCAAAAGTAGTCGTTCTTTGGGGTGCAAATCCCCTTGCAACTTTGAAAATCTCTTGGACGACTTCCGATGAAACCGGATTTAAGTATTTTGAAGAGCTTAAAAAATCTGGCAAAAAAATTATCTGCATCGATCCATATAAAAGTGAGAGTTGCAAGTTTTTAAATGCTGCATGGATAGCTCCTCGCCCAAATACTGACGTTGCTTTAATGATGGGTATGGCTTATCACCTACTTAAAATTAGAAAGTATGATAAGAAATTTTTAGAAAATTATACAGAAGGGTTTAAAGAATTTGAAAGCTATCTACTTGGCAAACAAGACAAGGTAGTTAAAGATGTAAAATGGGCTTCAGGCATAAGTGGTATAGATGAAAAAACTATTAAAGAATTAGCTGAACTTTTCTATGATAATCGCACTATGTTTATGTCTGGTTGGGGAATGCAAAGGGCGCATCACGGAGAGCAGTCCCATTGGATGCTAGTAACTCTAGCTTCAATGTTAGGTCAGATTGGACTTCCTGGCGGAGGATTTGGGCTTTCATATCACTATGCGAATGGCGGAAGCCCAACAGCAAAAGGTGCAATAATAGGCGGTATGACTTCAACTTCCGGAGTAGCAAAGGGGACAGGTCAAAGTTGGTTACAAAAATCATCTAAATACTCGTTTCCAGTTGCAAGAATTGCCGATGCTCTTTTAAATCCTGGAAAAGTGCTTGATTTTAATGGTAAAAAGATCACTTATCCTAAGATCGACTTTATCTACTGGGTGGGAGGAAATCCTTTTGTACATCACCAAGACACAAACACTCTCATAAAAGCTTGGAGTAAGCCTAGAACTATAGTTGTAAACGAAGCTTATTGGACACCAACAGCTAGAATGGCTGATATTGTTATGCCAACGACTACAAGCTACGAAAGAGATGATATTACTATGACTGGAGATTATTCAAATCTAAATATTGCCCCTATGAAACAAGCTGTAAAAGGGCAGTACGAGGCAAGAGATGACTATGAAATCTTTAGTGATTTGAGTAAAGAATTTGATATACATAATGAATATACAGAAAGTAAAGATGCCTTAGCTTGGATAAAAGAATACTACAACAAAGCACTTGAGCAAGGTAAACAACAAAAAATTAAGATGCCTACATTTGAAAAATTTTGGAAAGATAACAGGCCCATAACTTTTGAAGTGCCTTTTGATAGTGCACAATTTGTAAGATATGCAGACTTTAGAGAAGACCCAATTTTAAATCCACTTGGAACCCCCTCAGGCAAAATTGAGATTTATTCTAAGACTATTGAGAAAATGGGATATAGTGATTGCCCTCCACACCCAACATGGATGGAGCCAATAGAATGGCTGGGGCAAAAAAACAAAAAAGCTGAATTTGCCATGATAAGCCCACATCCAAGCGACAGACTTCACTCTCAGCTAAATAACACTAGTTTAAGAGAAAAGTATGCTGTTGCAAATCGTGAGCCAATCTGGATAAATCCACAGGATGCTGAGTCAAAAGGTATCAAAAATGGTGACTTGGTAAGAGTTTTTAACGAAAGAGGTCAAATACTAACAGGTGCAGTCATTAGTGATGATATTATGAAAGGGGTTGTAAGGGTTCAAGAAGGTGCATGGTATGCTCCATTAAATCCAAACGAGGAGGGGACACTTTGTACAAATGGTTGTGCAAATGTTTTAACTATCGACATTCCAACTTCACGTCTTGCCAATGGGAATATTGCCCATACTGCTTTAGTAGATATAGAAAGATACAAGGGCAAAGCTCCTGAGTTAAATATTTTTAAGCAGCCAAAGGGCGCTTAGAACTTAAGGGTAGCATTTTGCTACCCTTAACTATGGCAAATTCATTTAGCATGGTTTGATTAATCAAGTTAGCCATGATGTTGCTATCAGTTTAATTTTTGTCTTTAGTGGTGGTATTTTACCTAGTTTAAAAAGCTTTTAACCGCATTGCTTGAAATATATTAAATTGTTTAATATATAAAATTGGCTCTAAAAACTCTTTCAAAAATCTAATTGTTTATATGACTATAAATGGTTTTTAGTGGTATTATATTGTTATTTATGATTTCAAGATAACTTATGAGATTTTTTCTGTTATTAAGCCTAAATTCGCATTTTTTTAAATACAATATAAAGTTGTCTCTTTTATGCTTTTCTCAAAGAAAGCGCAAGTATAAGAAACTTAATTAGTCTTTGCTTTGCGTAACCCCAAAGCAAAATTTTCTGTAATTTTGTCTGAAAATTTAGTTATTCTTTACACTCTTTTAGTGTTAAAATCCTTATTTACTTAATGATTTTACTAGTGGAATTTCTTTAAATATTACAAGTTCGAGTTATTTTTACCGCTTCAATATCCAAGGTAAAATACTTCAAAATTTTACTAAATTACATCTGCGAAATTCGGGAATGATATATATGCTTGTTTTCTCACGGTAAAGCTGTTCGTTCCGATGGCTCATCGACATGACAGTATCTCAAAACCTTCTTGTTAGAGTTCAAGTTATCTTGAACCTAATAAACAATTTGCAAGGGAAAATCCCTTGCAAATTGTTTATTTATATATATCCTGCAATTCTTGCAAAAATATATCCAAATAGGCACGATGAGAATACCCCCAAAAGTCCTGGTACTATAAAGCTGTGATTTATAACAAACTTACCTATCTTGGTTGTACCGGATCTATCAAATTGGATAGCAGCAAGATCACTAGGATATGTTGGAAGTATATAGTATCCATAGCAAGCTGCTGCGAAAGCTACAATATAGCCTGGCTCAACCCCAACCCCTAAGGCTATGGGAACAAAGGCTGCGATGGAAGCTGCCTGGGAATTTACAAATTTTGAAACAATCAAAAGCATAATAGCATAAGTCCATGGATAAGCTTGAACTATACCACCAATAGCAAGTTTTAGATCTGGCACATGGGATTTAAACATGGTGTCTGCCATCCATGCTATGCCATATACTGCCACAATGGCTATCATGCCTGATCGGAAAATTTCATTTTTAGATATTTTTGTAACATCTGGTTTTGTGATTATGACTATCAAGGCACCAGCCAAAAGCATGAAAAGCTGTATGATAAGATACATTTTCATAGGCTTAACAACCCCTTTTACATCAAAGGAAGGGCGAAGCTCCGGGAAAATTCCTAAAAGGGCCACAACAACGATGGATCCTAAAAATATCCACATGGAAATCCAGCTAGCCTTTGGTAAAGTTTTTCCCAAAAGTGTTTCGCTGCCCCCATAAATATAGGCTTTTTTCTCAGGGTCTTTTATAAGTTCTTGAAATTCTGGATCTTTGTCCAAATCTTTTCCCCTAAACCAACTAAAAATACCCACTATTATGACTGCTAAGAATGCGGCTGGCATAGTTATCTTCAGAAGGTCTATGTATCCTAATGTTTCACCATTAAAGGCTATATTTCCCTTTGTTAGTAAGGCTACTATTGTAACTACGGCAACTGAAACAGGTGAAGCTATGATTCCCATTTGTGAACAAACCGTGCTAGCTGCAAGTGGACGTTCTGGTCTGATTCCATTTTTGATTGCCACATCATAAATGATTGGCAATATGGTATAAACCGTGTGACCAGTTCCGCAAAGCACCGTTAGGATAAAAGTGACTATTGGAGCTAGGATAGAAATATATTTCGGATTTTTTCGCAAGATTTTTTCTGCAATTTGCAGCATAACATCAAGTCCTCCAGCAGCCATCAAAGTAGCACTTGCCGATACGACTGCTAAAATGGTAAGCATAACGTTCACAGGAGGTTTTCCTGGTGCCAAACCAAAACCAAATACTAAAATCAGCAATCCAACACCACCCAATAACCCTAAAACCACACCGCCTTTTCTTGCACCATAAAAAAGACAAACTAAAACAACTAAAAGTTGTAGCCAAAACATTAGACTCATTTTTCTCTCCTTGTAAGTTAAGTTTTTATGTCTAGATTATAGTACACAATTTGTTAAAAATATATTAATCTATATTATAAAAATTATATTCAAATCAAATAAATCTTATGATATAAATAGCTACTTATCCATTTTATGCTAAAATCACACCATGAGAACATTTTTACTTATATTTTCATTTGCATCTATATTAGTTTCAAAGGATATTGTTGAACCTATAAAATATATATCAAACGATATAAGTAAAGATGTTATACATAAACGACTACCCTCTTCTCACATAAAGGTTTTTCTTCCATCTATTCCCTATACTTACATTTCAAAGCTTATAAATGGGACTTTGTTTAGGCTTAGCGACAATGAAAAAGGTTATGAAAATATGCTAGCTTCAAGTTATAGGCAAATTGATAGTTTGATCTATGATGTGAGTTTGAAAGAGGGCATAAGGTTCCAAGATGGAACGGCTTTTGATGCGGATTCGGTGGTGGAAAATATCAATGCTTTTATCTCCCATCCATTTACTTATACGGATATTCATAACCGCTTAAAGGGTATAAAAAAGCTTTCCCAAAATAAGGTTAGATTTTTTCTAAAAAAGCCCTATGGTATGTTTATAAGGGATTTGGCTAGGATAAATATTTATTCCCATGCGTATTTGAAAAAGTTTTCATGGCAAGGACACGATACGGGGGATAACACAGCTAGTGCTGGGACTTATGGTCTAGGTCCTTATATTTTAGTCAGCGGTTATGCTACTGGTAGAAAGCAAACCCCTAAAGTTGTATTAAAGGCAAATCCATTTTATTATGAAAAAGGCTTGCCCTATATAGAAAAGATAACTATCTATACCCAGTTAAATTCCAAAGAGGCTTTCAAGATGGCAACCTTAGATGAAAAACTCGATATCCTACCCATAGCCTATGATAAAAAATCCCAAACCGTTCATTCAAAATACGCTAAACTAATAACCATTCCATCCACAAATAATATATCCATATACCAAAATCTTTTGAAAAAAGATGGCATCTTAAAAGACAAAAAAGTTCGTCTAGCCTTAAATAAAGCCATAGATCAAGAAAAACTTTTGCATTTTGTGTATAAAGATGAAGGACGCCTAGCACCAACTACGGCTTCTGTGAATTATAAAAGTGTAAAAAATGCTGTTATGGACATGAACTACCATGGAAAAGATCTAAATCAAAGCCAAAGGGAAGAAATCCACAAAATCTTAAATGGAATAAACTTAAATGTGATTACCCAAGATAGGTTTATGTTTTTATGGAAAGGTATAGAATATCAATTGTCAAAATATGGAGTTGGTTTAACGTATCATATAACCACAAGCGAAAAAGATGTTTATAATGAGCTTTTATCTAACCGCAAAAATCCACGAAATTGGGATTTGCTCACTTGGGGAAATGATGATTGGTATGGCAAACATCCCTGGACAGCATTTTTTTCATATAGAACTTCAAGCAATTGGTCTGCTATCGATAAGGATGAGATATTGCAAGGATATATAGAAAAACTTTTTGCTAGCAAAGATGGGAGTGAGGAATATCAAAAAAGTGTGAAAAACATCATAAAAAGGGTTTATGATGAGGCTTACATGCTTTTTGTTCCATCTATTAACGGGGTTTATGCGGTAAATAAGGAGTTAGATTTTACGCCTTATTCCATAGCTACTATGCCCCTATGGAAGGCTAAGATAACTAAGTATCATTGGTCAGTAAGGGAGGCAAAATATCCAAAACAAAGGCAACTTCCCATGTATCCAAAGAGGATAAGATGAATTTTAGCATAAGAAAGAAATTTTTTACCATAGCCCTTGTTGGTTTGGCATCTATAATTTTTATGATTTTCCTAGCCACAAATACTTCAAAACAGGGCTTGCAAAAACTCCAAAATGTTTTTGTGGATAGCCAAGAGGTTCATAAAATAGAAGAGGATTTTATATATCCACTTTTTAGTCTAAGGGAAGTTTCCTTATCTCTTGTTATGGCTCCAAATGAAAATTTTAGAGCAAAGATAAGAAAAAACCTTTCTCCCTTGATAGGGATCTTAGATCAAAACTTTGCATCCTTAAAAAATGCCAACCTTACAAAGATATGGCAAAATTATAAAAAGCTTGTCCTCTTAACCGATACTTACATCCAAAAAGATTTTGAAGAGGGAGCTTTTAGCAATGCAAATACTAGCGAAAGAAAGCAATTTTACATCCTTTTAGGCGAGTTGAAGCAATTGCAAAATGACAAACTCAAAAAATCTTACCATACCTTTGATAGTATCCAAAAAGAATTTTTAAAAAATGAAAAAACTATTTTTATCAGCTCTTTTGTGGTTGCTTTGTTTGGTCTTTCATTATTTTTTATCATAGCAAACAAGATAGTAAAATCCATAGACACCTTGCAAAATGGATTAAAGAGATTTTTTGATTTATTGGGGCGAAAAATAGACATTAATTCAAATATACAAATAAAGCTAAACAATAAAGATGAATTTCGTCAAATGGCTAACATGATAAATAAAAATGTTGAGATTGCAAGAAATCGACTTCAAAAAGATTTGCTTCTTATCAAAAACGCGACAAGCGTTGTAAATGAGCTGAAAATCGGCCACCTACATAGGCGTTTTTCCATAGAAAGTAGCATAGATGAACTAAATGAGCTTAAAAGCGTTTTAAATGAAATGCTAGACAATTTAGAAGATAGAATCAAAGAGGAAATAGCCCAAAGGGTCCAAAAAGAACAACTTCTCATCCAGCAAAGTAAGCTCGCATCCATGGGAAATATGATAGGAAATATAGCCCACCAATGGCGTCAGCCTTTAAGTGAAATCGGCGCCATTTTAATGAGTTTAGAGGTCAAAAAAGAACATAATGATCTAGATGATGAGAGCTTTAAGAAAATCTTAGATGAATGCAATATGATACTTTCTCACATGTCAAATACCATCAGCGATTTTCAAAACTTTTTTAAGCCTTCAAAGAAAAAGACCATGTTTTCTTTGCAAGAAGCCTGCAAGAGTGCTAGTTTTATCATAAGTTCTTCGCTCAAGCATAACAATATAGATTTTCATGTAAATATAGAACAAGAAGCCAAAGTTTACGGCTATCCTAGGGAATTTTCCCAGACTATTTTAAACCTTTTATCCAACGCAAAGGATGTTTTATGTGAGCGAAAAGTGGAAAATCCTTTCATTAAGCTAACCATAAAAAAAGGAAAAAAATACGCCCTTGTTAGCATAGAAGACAATGGCGGAGGCGTGGATAAGAGTATAGGAGATAGGATTTTTGAGCCATATTTTACCACCAAACACGCAAAGCAGGGCACTGGAATAGGGCTCTATATGAGCAAGATCATCATAGAAGAAAATATGGGTGGATATATAAATTTTACAAACACTAAGCATGGAGCTTTGTTTAGGGTTAAACTTGCCTTGTAAGTTTGTTTTGTATAATACAAAAATTTTTATATGGAGTACGCAATGAAGCAAAATAGTTTATTTGTCATTATGGGTTTTTTGGTTTTATTTTTATTTACAGGTTGTGCAAATAGTCCCAAACCAGATCCCATTGGATCCCTTTTGGTTAAATGTGTCGGAGGTAGCAAAGCTAACGAATGGTCACTTCATTCGCTTCCTACTAATGGTCTTGTTTCTGATGTATTGGCTGCAAAGGCAGCTCTTGTGGGAAACGATGGAGGTTTTACAAAAGATGTGCAAGGGCTTATAAAAAAAGGAATTAACAATTTTGGGGTATCTTGCCCTAGCGAAATGAAACTTCAAAATTATATGCAATATTTCCTATCACAAAGTGGGGACAATGAACTAAAAGGCATTAGCTTTTGTATAGTTGGAGCCAAGCAAAATGCCATCTTAAAAAAAGAAGAATTAAGAACAGGCGCAACAATTAGATGGTATCAGTAATAAACAAAATCCATAGAGCGCCTATGGATTACTGGCAGCCCTCACACTCTATACTCCTATCCGCCACATCATTTAGGGAATCACTATCGGGGCTTTGGCTTCGTAGGTAATAGTTTGATTTTATGCCTAGCTCCCATGCTAGGGTGTAGATGTCGTTTAGGTATTTTCCGCTTGCCTTATCTAGGGATATGAAAGTATTTAGGCTTTGTCCTTGATCTATCCATTTTTGGCGGATTGCTCCTGCTTTTATGAGTAATGTTTGGTCGATCTCATAAGCTGGGGTGTAGTATTGCCAAGTATCGGGTGAGAGATTTGGAACTACGACTGGGATTAGTCCGCTTAGGTTTTCTTCAAACCATTTTCGTTTATAAACAGGTTCGATAGTTTGTGTTGTGCCAACTAAGATACTAATGGAACTTGTTGGTGCAATTGCCATAAGATAGCCATTTCTAAGCCCGTGTTCTTTTACTTTCTCTCGCAACTTATCCCAATCATAAGTTGTTTCCCCAAACAAGCCACCTCTTTTTACAAGTGCTTTTGCCTTTTCGTTTGCCACATCTATGGGAAATATTCCCTTACTCCAGTTTGAACCCTCATAGGCTGGGTATTTTCCCTTTTCAACACTTAAATTGCTTGATGAATAGATCGCATTATAACTAATGCCCTCCATTATCTCATCTATCTTTACTAAATGCTCGTAACTTCCCCATTCTATGGCATTCTCAGCTAGCATCTGAGCTTCGCCCATAACCCCAAGTCCTATGGCCCTTGTTTGTAGGTTTGTATATTTTACCTTTTCATGGGGATAAAAATTTAGATCAATCACATTATCAAGCATTCTAACAGCGATTGGCACACATCGTTCAATATCTTCTTTGGTGTTTACCTTTGCTAAGTTTACGCTAGCAAGGTTACAAACTGCTGTTTTACCCTCTTCAACTTTTTTATCGACGATAAATATTTCTTTGCCTTTTATACTATCAAGGGCAGTTATCTTCTTGGCTTCTTTTTTGATTCCCCCATCCACTTCTATGATCTCGTTCTCATAAAAAATATCTTCACTTCCGTCTTCGTATTTAATTCTAGTTTTGTATAGATTTGGCTCTGTATTTTGAAAAATTTCGGTGCAGAGGTTAGAGCTTCTTATGATGCCCGCGTGAGAATTTGGATTTGCCCTATTGGCATTGTCTTTAAAACAAAGGAAAGGAGATGCGGATTCGAAATAATTTAGCAAGATTTTTTTCCAAAGCTCCTTTGCTAGCATGCTTTCTTTTGCAATGTTTTCGTCTTTTTCGTAAGCTTCGTATTTTTTTTCAAATTCTTCCCCATAAACATCGCTTAGATCGCTCACATCATCTGGATCAAAAAGCGTCCATCGTTCATTTTTTTGAACCCTCTTCATAAATAAATCATTTATCCAAAGGGCAGGAAATAAATCCATAGCCCTTCGTCTTTCTTCCCCTGAATTTTTTTTCAGATCTAAAAAGTCCATAACATCCATGTGCCAAGGCTCAATATAAACGGCAATGGCGCCTTTTCTAGTTCCAAGCTGATCTACTGCTATGGCGATGTCGTTGGTTATTTTTAAAAATGGCACTATGCCACCGGCTGCATTTTTGTGCCCATCTATGCTTCCGCCCATTGCTCTAACCTTATTCCAATCCCAACCTATTCCGCCGCCAAATTTGCTTAAAAGTGCCATTTCTTTGTAGGCATCGAAAATACCCTCAATATTATCAGGAGTAGAGCCAATATAGCATGAACTTAGCTGATGACGTGTAGTTCTTGCATTTGATAGGGTTGGAGTGGCTAACATGACTTCAAATTTGCTAATCAAATCATAAAATTTCTTAGCCCATTCTTGGGGAGCAAACTCATTTTGAGCCAAAAACATAGCAATTGCCATAAACATATGTTGGGGAAGTTCAATCGGTTTATTTTGCCTATCTTTTATGAGGTATCTATCATATAAGGTTTTTGCCCCAAGATAGGTAAATTGCATATCCCTTTCTGGTTTTATATAATCATTTAAATCATCCAAATTATACTTTTCTTTAAGCCCTAAAAGTATGCGCCCTTCCTTTTCTCCGCGCTCAAAATAATCCCTCAAGTGCCCGTATCCACTAAAGCTATTTACCTTGTGGTAAAGGTCATAAAAAAACAATCTCGCAGCTACATAAGTCCAGTTTGGTCTATCTATATCTATCTTATCAACCGCCGTTTTTATAAGGGTTTGCTGTATCTCTTCAGTGGTAATTCTATCTCGAAACTGAATCTTAGCATCTACTTCAAGCTCACTTAGATTAACCCCTTCAAGTCCATCTGTGGCGCCCTTTGTGTATTTTTTGATTTTTGAAATATCAAGGGGTTCGATTCGTCCATTTCTTTTTATGACCGTTAGCATTGTTTTCCTTAGACAAAGTATTTTTCTTTAAAATATTCTGAAATTTTTTTGTTAATTTAGATCTAAATAGTAAATTAGATTTTAGCGAAAATTTGATTAAAATTTTATTTTTTGAAGAAATTTTATTTGCAAAAAATGCCGCTAAAGAGGATTATCATTAACAGCATTTTTTGATAGATCTTTACTTAAAAACTCGCTCAAAGATGGCATCTACATTTTTGGTATAATACCCATAATCAAAACAAGCTTTTATCTCTTCTTTGCTTAGTTTTTTGCTTAAATCTTCATCTTTAAGCAAATTTTGCAAAAACAGACTTTCTTTTTTCTCATTTAAAGCGGGTTTTCCCTGTTGCAAATCTTCCCAAACTTTCATGGCATTTCTTTGGACTATCTTGTAGGCGTCTTCACGGCTTACTCCTCGGGAGGGAAGTTCGAGTAAAACTCGCTGCGAAAACACAAGTCCACCTGTTAGGTTTAGATTTTTCATCATGTTTTCTGGGTAAACTACGAGTTTGTCCATCAAAGCAGTTAGGCGAGATAACATAAAATCTGTTGTTATAAAGGCATCTGGTAGGATAAATCTTTCAACTGAGCTATGGCTGATGTCTCGCTCATGCCAAAGGGCTACGTTTTCCATGGCAGGCTGTGCGTAACTTCTTATCATTCTGCAAAGTCCAGTGATATTTTCACTTAAAACAGGATTTCTTTTGTGGGGCATGGCGGAACTTCCCTTTTGACCTTTGCTAAAAAATTCTTCACACTCATAAACTTCCGTTCTTTGGTAGTGGCGAATGGCGACTGCTATTTTTTCGCATGAAGAAGCGAGTAGGGCAAGGGCGTTGAAAAGTTGTGCGTAGCGGTCCCTTTGGATGACTTGATTGGACGCAGGAGCTGGGCTAAGCTTTAGATCTTTGCATGTGAGTTCTTCAAGCTTTAAAGGAGCATGGGCGAAATTTCCCATGGCGCCACTTATTTGTCCTACTGAGATAACTTTTAAAACGCTTTTTAAATTTTTTAAATTTCTTTTGATTTCATCATGCCAAATGGCAAGCACTAAACCAAAGGTGATGGGTTCTCCATGGATTCCGTGGCTTCTGCCAACCATGAGAGTATTTTTGTGTTCATTAGCACGGCGTTTTAAAACTTTTAACAACTCTTTTACATCTTTTATGATCAGCTTTAGGGATCTTTTCATCTGCAAGGCAACAGCCGTATCGATACAATCACTCGAAGTCATTCCGTAGTGAACCCACCTGCTTTCGTCTCCTAGACTTTCGCTTACGCTTGTTAAAAATGCTATAACATCATGTTTGGTTTCTTTTTCGATCTCATCTATTCTTTTTATATCAAATTTTGCATTTTCTAGTATTTTATCTTTGTCTGCATCTGGTATAAGTCCCAATTTATTCCAAGCCTTTACTGCTGATTTTTCCACTTCCAACCATGCATCGTATTTTGCTTTCAGGGTCCAGTTTTTTGCCATTTGTTCACGGGAATATCTTTCTATCATTTTTTTACCTTTGATGTGTTATAATGGTGGACATTTTAACAAAAGTAGAGTAAATAATGCCTTATGAAAAACAAAAATATTTTATAAAAAAACCAACCCCAGCCTTTAGCTTCTTGATGAGAGAGTTTGATCTAGGAATGAAAGAGGCTCAAAGGTGGGTTGATAGGTATAGGGTTTATAAGGATGGAATTTGTATTAGGGAGAAAAATGCAAAATTAAGTGGCGAAGTGGAAGTTGTGGTTTATACTCCTATTTCCCGTGGGCTTAAAGCTATTTACGAGGAAGAGGATTTTGTTGTCTATGATAAACCTAGTGGAATTTTGGTGCATCCGACCAGTAGGGATTGTGAATATTGTTTGTTTGATGAGATTTTAGCTGATTGGGGAAAAGAGGCTCATATCGTTCATAGGTTAGATAAGCAAACTTCAGGGCTTATAATGGTTGCAAAAAATAAAAAAGCCGAATCAAAGTTAAAAATCCTTTTTGAAAAAAGACAGGTTCAAAAAACCTATCTTGCCTTAGTTCATGGAAGAGTTGAGGGGGATTTGCATGTAAATGCGCCTTTAAAGCTAAATAGCAATTATGAAGATATAAAGGTGCGTATGTTGGTTCATGAGGACGGAAAAGAGAGTGTTACGGATGTGAAGCCTTTGAAATATTTTAAAGATATAGACGCGACTTTGGTTAAGGCGCTTCCAAAGACTGGGAGACAACATCAGATACGAGTACATTTGTTTCACGTGAAACATCCCATCATTGGAGATAATTTATATGGAGTTAGTACAGAAGTTGCAAAAGAGTATCTTGATGGGAAAATGAATAAAGAGGATTGTAAAAAGATTTTGGGGGCATCTAGATTGCTTTTACATGCACAAGGTTTGGAGTTTAAATATGAGGGCAGGGAGTTTTATTTTGAGAGTAAGAAAGATATAGAAAGGGATTTTTATGAATTTGCAAAATGTTAGTAAGGTTGTTTGTGTGGGCCGAAATTTTGTTGAGCATATACAAGAGTTAGATAATGAGATGCCAAAACAAATGGTAATATTTTTCAAACCAAGTTCATCTGTTAGTGATGAATTAAGATTGTATGATGATGAGGTTTATCACTACGAGGGGGAGCTTAGCTTTTTGATAAAGGGTGAGAAGTTAGTTGCTGTTAGTTTTGGGTTAGATCTAACGAAAAGAGGAGTTCAAAGCAAACTAAAAGCTAAAGGATTGCCATGGGAAAGGGCTAAGGCATTTAGGGGTTCGGCGGTTTTTAGTGGGTTTGTTAGTTTTGAGAATTTAGAAGATTTAAGTTTAACTCTACACCTAAATAACAAGTTAGTTCAAAGCGGCGGAGTTGATTTAATGATCAATAAACCAGATGACATCCTAAGAGAAGTACTAACATTTAGTGATGTGTTAGATTGGGATATTTTGATGAGTGGAACTCCAAAGGGAGTAGGGGAACTGAAAAAGGGTGATGAGTTAGTTGGGAAGATTTATGAAAAAGATAAGTTGTTAGTTAGTAAAAAGTGGGTTGTGGTTTAAGAATTTGAATAAATTGTGTTATAATGTATTTCTATGATAAAATTAATTTTTAAGGAGGAGTGATGGAATATTTTAACAAATATTTTATAGGTGTTATAAAAAATTATATGGTTTTTGAGGGCCGTGCTAGAAGAAAAGAGTATTGGTTTTTTGTCTTGTTTTATTTTCTTATTTCTTTGGTTTTAGATCTTATCGAAGTAGCTTTGGGTTTATACGTTGTGGGAGGAATGGGAATATTGTCCTTGATCTTATCGCTGATTTTGCTGCTTCCTTCATTGGCTGTTGGAGCAAGAAGGCTTCACGATATTGACAAGAGTGCTTGGTGGTTGCTTATAGCCCTAATACCTCTCATAGGCGTGATAGTACTACTTGTATTCTTTTGCCTAAAAGGAACCGATGGTCCAAATAGATTTGGTGAGGATCCTTTGGCATGACTTTATTATGGGCTTTTATTAGCCCATGATTGCTTCTAGATTTTCTGATTGATAGTTGAATAAAGTTTTTATTCTGCGACCTGCCTAATGTCATCAATGGATATTTTTTCTTGATCTATAAGTCTAAGCAGTATATCTAAAGGTTTGCTTTGGGTTATTTGGGCAGTTTCATATTTGGAGAAAGATCTAATTCCTCCACCAAATAGTATCGACGCTTCTTTTTGCTTGAGATTTATCTTTTTTCTTATTCGTTTTAACTCTTTTGTGCTTAGGAGTTGATCGATTTTCCTATGAAAATTTACAATATCCTCCTTGGTTGATTTTAAATCTTTAGGAGATAAAAAACCTTCGCCACAACTATTACAATATTCACCCGATTGTTTAAAAATTTGGGTGTGTTTTTTGTAGGAATGTGTTACGTTTTTTGTGGCATATTGAACTTCTCCTCCACATATGGGACAAGTTTTCATGTTTTCTCCTTGAATGATATGATAATAGCTTCTTCAACTATTTGAAGTTTGATGTATATTTTTAGGTTTTCTTCTATTTTTATATAAACATCTTGCCAAATTTTATTGTTATGATAAGATGTCATAGACTTATGTAAGTCTTTTCCATTTAGACTTAACACTATTTCAAGGGCCCTATCATCACAAAAACCAAGTCTTAGATAATTAACTCTTGCACTATTTGTAATCTTATATTTATTATTTCTAATTAGTTTTTTAATGGCATCTAGATCATAATGAGCTTTTTTCTTTTCCATTATTTTACCCTTATTTGACTAAAATAATAACCAAAATGGTTAATTTTGTCAAGGTTTAGATTGATTATAATATATTACTATTTCTTAATGATTAAAAAATATAAAGTGATTTAAATTTAAAATATCAAGAACCAAGAAATAAATTTAAGTGTTTTAATCCCTATCCAACAAAGCCACCTTTACTAATCCTCCAATTCCAACTATAACTACTATGCTTAAAAAAACTATCTGTGCTATATCAAGTGCTGTCATTTTTACTCCTTTCTTTGAGTTGTCCACAGGCTGCGGAGATGTCTAAGCCTTTGGATTGGCGGATGGTGCATGTTATGCCGTGGGCATTTAGATAATCCCTAAAATTTTCTACGGATTTTTGACTTGGGCGAGAGTAGGGGGAACCCTCATGGGGGTTAAAATAGATAAGATTTACCTTTGCTTTTATACCATGAAGCAGGGCGACAAGTTTTTTAGCACTTTTGAGGCTGTCGTTTACGCCTCCAAGTACCAAATACTCAAACATAAGCCTTTTCCTAAGATCGATTGGAAACTCTTTTACGGCATCGATGATGGAGTGTATATTGTAAGCTTTGTTAATGGGCATTAATTCCTCTCTTAGATCGTCATCAACAGCATGTAAGGAGATGGCTAAAAGTACTCCTAGATCCATTTTCCCAAGTTTTTTTATTTGCGAACTTAGTCCGCTTGTGGATATGGTCTGTCTTTTTGGGGAAATGCTAAGCCCATCTAGATCTGAAAAAATTTTCACAGCTTTTGCCACATTTTTTAAGTTATCCAGAGGTTCTCCCATTCCCATATAGACTATATTGACTCGCCTAGAAGCATCTATATTGTTTAGTTTTTTGATGAGCAAAACTTGAGCTACTATCTCTCCTGCGCTTAGATTTCTTACAAATCCACCCTTTGCAGTCAGGCAAAAAGAACAGCCTATCTTGCATCCAACTTGACTTGAAACGCAAATGGTGTATCTTGTGTGATGGATACGTTTTCCTTCTTCATCAAATTCTTCTTTTTTCATGGGAAGCAAAACTGCTTCTATGGTTTTATCATCCTGTAAGGCAAAAAGATATTTTATTGAACCATCGAGGCTTTTTTCCTCTTTGGCTACACTTAGTGGTATTGGGGGATAGTTTTGCTCTAAATCAGCCCTTAGAGCCTTTGGAATGGTGTGCATTTGCTCATAGCTATCAGCATAGTTTTGATATATCCATTTGTATATTTGCTTTACCCTAAAAGCTGGTTTTATAAACTCTTTTAATTCCTCTTGGGTATAATCTAATATACTCATTTATGCACCTTCTTCACGTATAAGCTTAATTTTTCTAGTGCAGTTTTATGATTTTTTACAAAATCCTTATGGGCATTTTCATCGCAATAATTTGTTATATAAAAAATCCCATAGGAAGAAATTCCAAAATTTTTAGTCACATTTTGCACAGCAAAAAATTCCATATTTTCCAAATCATATCCATTTTTTAGCATTTTTTGGGCTGTCTTTTTGTTACTTGTTATAAAATTGCTGGAATTAACTAGTAAGCCTTTTGATGTTTCACGTGAAACATTGCGATCTAATAAGGGGCTGTATGAAAGTTTGTCAAGATAGCCTATTTCAATATTTGAAGACTTATCACTTCTTACAATCTCTCCAATTTTAAGATCTCCATAACTTCCAGCTGTACCTATAAAGACGATCTCTTTAGGTTTTTCTTCCAAGCAAATCCTAGTTAAATTTATAGCCGCATTTATCAGACCTATGCCGATGGGTTTTGCAAAATCAAAACTTTCCATATCTCCAGCACAAACAAACACTATTTACACTCTATTTCAAAGCTTGGATTTATATTTACTTGTTCTTGGGTTTTTATTGGGGCTACATTTGCTGATGCTTTTGCCCCATAGCTAGTGAGGGCTCTTGCGTAATATCTTGGAGATTGATCTATAAGAACTTTTTTTAATTCGCATTTGGTTTGTAGCCTTGAGCTTAACTCTTTTGTGTAAGAATTTGCCCAGATTATAGCTTCCATTCTAAGTTTTTCTAATTCTTCCTTGTAGGTTTTTTTGCTTATTTGCCAATTTACATGGGAAATCTTAATTTTAATATCATCAAGATCGTTTCCCTTCTTTGCTTTCAAAAGATTTGATATAAACCTATTCATATCCTTTGCATTTTTGGTTTGAATATCATAGCCCATTCTCCCACTAAAACCCACAAATTTTGTTTCATTTTTTGTATATTTATAATCTGGACTTATATCATAGCTTCCATTTTTCAAAATAACAAATGCATTTTTTTTGAAAAAATCATCAAATATATTTAATTTTTTTACAACTTTTTCTTCACTACCTTGTTTTATAGATATGGACACTCTTGTGGCCAAGATATCTGGTTCAAGGCTTTTTTCAAAGAATTTTTCAAATCTTATTTCATAAGCATTACTTATAACTAATATCAAAACTAACATTACAAATTTTTTCATTTTCACATCCTTACACTTATATTTTTATCTCTCAAATATCTTTTTAGCTCCATTATATCAATTTCCTTATAATGAAATATAGAAGCCGCCAAAGCCGCATCAGCGCCTCCTTCAAAGGCATCTACAAAATGCTCCATTTTCCCAGCTCCACCACTAGCAATCACAGGAATATTTACCACCTCGCTAACAGATTTTGTTAGTTCTAGATCAAACCCATTTTTAACACCATCTGCATCCATGGATGTTAAAAGTATTTCCCCGCAACCCCTATCTTCAACTTCTTTTGCCCACTGCAAAACATCTTTTTTCGTATCTATTCTTCCCCCATTTATAAATACATGCCACCCTTTGCTGGTTTTTTTCCCATCAATTGCAACAACTATGCATTGCGAACCAAATCTTTTTGCACTCTCGTCGATAAAATTAGGATTTTTAATGGCATGGGAATTTATACTTATCTTATCGCATCCAACATTTAAAAGTGAATAAATATCATCTAAATTTTTTATGCCCCCTCCAACGGTTAGGGGTATAAAAACCTCTTTGGCAACCTTTTCAACCATATCAACGATGGTTTTTCTTCTCTCATAAGAAGCCGTAATATCAAGAAAGGTTATCTCATCGGCCCCTTCTTTATTGTACCTTTTAGCAACTTCCACAGGATCCCCCGCATCCTTTAGACCAACAAAATTAACACCCTTAACAACTCTTCCGTCTTTCACATCCAAACAAGGTATTATGCGTTTTGCAAAAGTGTCCATTTTTTTCCTATTTTTTACTAGGATGATACCAAAACATAAAGAAAATATGACTTAAAGTGGGGGGAAAATATTTTTTTATCTTCCCAATCAAGCCTTTTTAAGTAATTTTTAGCTATCATGTCCACCTTTATGAAGAGGACCACATGAGAGCGAAGAAGCAATTTGGACAAAATTTCCTTAAAGATAGCTCCGTTGTTTATAAAATCATCCAATCGATGCCCAAAAATGACCATCAAGTGGTCGAAATTGGACCTGGCTTAGGTGATTTAACTTCTAGGCTTTTGGAAATTAAGAAAGTCAAAGCTTATGAAGTTGACGATGATTTGTCAGTATTTTTAAAGACACATTTTTTTGAACAAATTCAAAATAAAAATTTAGAGCTAATTGAGCAAGATGTTTTAAAGGCTTGGGAAAAGGGGAGCTTGCATGAGAGAGAGTATGATCTAGTTGCAAACTTGCCCTATTATATAGCCACAGCCATCATCTTGAAAGCCCTAAAAGATAAGATGTGTAAAAATATGACACTTATGATACAAAAAGAGGTGGCATTAAAATTTGCTGCCTTGCCAAAACAAAGGGATTTTTGCTCTTTGAGTGTTTTGGCTAGAAGCATATCGGATGTGCAAATATTATTTGATGTTTTGCCATCTAGTTTTGAGCCAGAACCCAAAGTTGTATCATCGGTCATAAGATTTAGAAAATTTCAAGAGTATAAGGATAGGTTTGGAGATAGTAGTATAGATGATTTTGAAAAGTTTTTGAAAGTGGCATTTGCCCAGCCTAGAAAAACTTTGATGAAAAATTTATCGCAAAGCTACCCAAAACAATCTTTACTAGAAGTTTTTGAAAAATTTGATTTGCCCTTGCAAATAAGGGCTCATGAGATAGATACCAAGACTTATCATCGCCTTTTTGAAAACACATTAAAGGTAAAAGACGATGGAAAAACAAACAAACAACAAAACAAATAAACAACAAAACAAGAAACAAGGTAGCCAAAATAGGCAAACAAATAACCAAGCCAAACAGGCAAACAAAAAGCCTACCCAAAATAACACAAAAAAACCCGCTAGACAAGGCAAGAAAAGAAGAAACAATGTTGTGAGTGTGTTGGGAAACGAGCCTTGGCAAAAGGAAATTTCAAGGGTTATAGAGGCTAACAAAAAGGCACAATTTCATAGACTAAGTGCCTATAATCTAAACAAAAACAATAACGCTAAAGTTCGCATAACTCCCCTTGGTGGTTTGGGTGAAATTGGCGGAAATATCTCAGTAATCGAAACAGATACAGATGCTATTGTGATAGATGTGGGTATGAGCTTTCCTAGTGAAGATATGCATGGGGTGGATATACTTATCCCAGATTTTGATTATATCAGAAAGATAAGAAATAAAATCAAAGGTATCATCATAACCCATGCCCATGAAGACCACATAGGCGCTATTGCTTATTTGTTTAAAGAGATGCAATTTCCCATATACGCAACCCCGCTTCCCCTTGGTATGATTTCAAATAAATTTGAAGAGCATGGGCTCAAACAGGCAAGAAAATTTTTCAAACCCGTTGAGAAAAGAAAGATTTACAATGTGGGCTGTTTCAAAATAGAATGGATACATATAACCCATTCCATTATAGATGCCTCATCCCTTGCCATCACAACTCCCGCAGGAACCATCATACATACGGGAGATTTTAAGATAGATCATACCCCAATTGATGGATATACTACGGATTTAAACAGGTTTGCTGATTATGGGGATAAGGGTGTTTTGTGTTTGATGAGTGATAGTACAAATTCATACAAAGAAGGTTTTACTAGAAGCGAAAGCTCCGTTGGCGGAACTTTTGACAATATTTTTTCAAAGGCAAAGGGCAGGGTTATCATGTCCACTTTTTCTTCCAATGTTCATAGGGTTTATCAGGCAATTTCTTATGGATTAAAATATGGCAGAAAGGTTTGTGTTATAGGAAGATCCATGGAGAGAAACCTCCATACTGCCATTGAGTTAGGCTATGTGGAGCTAGATAGCAAAATCTTTATAGATGCCCATGAGGTAAATAAATACAGCGATAAGGATGTTTTGATAGTTACTACGGGCAGTCAAGGCGAAACCATGGCCGCCCTTTACCGCATGGCAACAGATGAGCATAGACATATTAAGATAAAAACTTCAGATCAAATCATCATCTCAGCCAAGGCAATACCAGGAAATGAGGGCAGTGTTTCAACGGTTTTAAATTATTTGCTAAAAAGTGGTGCTAATGTGGCATATCAGGATTTTAGCGAAATACATGTAAGCGGACACGCAGCCCAAGAGGAGCAAAAACTAATGCTTCGCCTTACTAAACCAAAATTTTTCTTGCCAGTTCACGGCGAATATAACCATATAGCAAAACATAGAGAAACAGCCATAAGTTGTGGTGTTATGCCAAGAAACTCCCTACTAATGAGCGATGGTGATCAAATAGAGCTTTGCCAAAAATACATGAAAAAAGTTGGCACCGTTAAAACAGGCAAGGTTTTCATAGATAACCAAATCAACAAACAAATCGCAGATGATGTGGTAATAGATAGACAAAAACTAGCAGATGCGGGGGTTGTTATGATGATAGCCCAGATAAATAAATCCGATTATCGTTTGACTAACAAACCAAAAGTTGTTAGTTATGGCTTGGTTCCAGATAAGGACGATAGGGCGTTTTCAAAGGAGATGGAAGAGGTTTTGGTGCAGTATCTAACTAACGCTAAAAAGGATATTTTTCAAAATAAGCGTGCCTTAGAAAATGAGGTTAGGCAGGTATTAAGAAAGCATATTTTTAGAACATTGAAAAAGTATCCGACCATAGTTCCTACTATATTTACCATGTAGGTTCGGAAAACTGAAAGCAGAAAACTGAAAACAGAAAACGGAAGGTAGAATGGAAGAAATTGATTTTAGACAGATTGCAAAAGAAGTGTTAAACCTTGAAGCAAAAGAGCTTTTAGATGCATCGGATAAGCTTGGTTGCGAGATTGACAAAGCAGTTGGGCTTATTTTAAACACAAAAGGCAAACTTATAGTAACAGGAGTTGGCAAAAGCGGACTTATAGGGGCTAAGATAGCGGCCACTTTAGCAAGTACAGGAACGAGTAGTTTTTTCCTACATCCAACCGAAGCCATGCATGGGGATTTGGGAATGATAGATAAGAATGATACGATTTTAGCCATAAGCTACAGTGGAGAAAGTGGAGAACTTATAGGTATCTTGCCCCATTTAAAGCGATTTGGAGTTAGTATTATAGGTATGGCGAGGGATGAGGGATCTAGTCTCGGTAAATACAGCGATGTTTTTATCCCCATAAGCGTAAAAAAAGAAGCTTGTCCGCTAAATATTGCCCCGACTAGCTCAACTACGCTAACTTTAGCCCTAGGAGATGCTTTAGCGGTATGCCTCATGAGGGCGAGAGATTTTAAAAAAGAAGATTTTGCTTCCTTTCATCCGGGCGGAAGCTTAGGTAAGAGACTTTTTGTAAAAGTTAAGGATATGATGAGGGTAGATGATTTACCGCTTATAAACTCAAATTCTCCCCTTAAAGATGCTATCGTTGCCATGAGCAAGGGAAGAATGGGGAATGTTTTGTTAGTAAATGATAAGGAAGAGTTAGTTGGAATTTTAAGTGATGGGGATTTAAGACGAGCTTTGATGAGGGATGATTTTTCAGTTGATAGATCTAGTTTTGAGTTTGCAACAAAAAACCCAAAAACACTAACAAATGAAAATATGTTAGCAAGCGAGGCCCTAGAATTTATAGAAAAATACAAGATCCAATTACTCGCCATAACTGATAAACAAAACAAACCAATAGGTGTTTTACATATCCACGATCTAGTAGAAGCAGGAATAAAATGAGAATAAACAAATACATCTCCCACAATACAAAATATTCACGCCGCGAGGCGGATGAACTTATAAAACAAGGTTTTGTGAAGGTAAATCAAAATGTTATCAGCGATCTATCAACGAAAGTTAGCGAAGATGACAAAGTAAAGATAAAAGATAAACCAATTTTCAAAAAAACCAAGTTTTCCATGATAGTTTATAACAAGAAAAAAGGCGAGTTAGTTAGTAAAAAAGATGATAGGGGACGAAAAACTATTTATGAGAGCTTGCCTAAAAAATTTGCCCATTATTTAAGTGTTGGAAGGCTTGATTACGCAAGCGAGGGCTTACTTTTACTAACAGATGCACCTGCCATTGCAACAGCGCTTATGCAAAGTGATATGGAGAGGATGTATTATCTAAAAATCACAGGTGAGGTTAGTGAGGTTATGATAAGTGCTATGCGCGAGGGCTTAGTTGCAGCCGATGCAACAAAGGGGGCCCATGAAAAAAGCAAAATAACTTCCATGGAATTTGCCCCATTTTTAGCCTATAAGATAATGGAAAGTAGCGGGGGTTATACAAAATTAAAAGTTATCATAAACGAGGGAAAAAATAGGGAATTAAGACGCTTTTTTGGATATTTTGATGCCGATGTGGTTAGCCTAAAGAGGGTTAGTTTTGGAAGAATGAACCTAGATACCCTAAAGCCTGGCAAATATAGATATTTAAGCGCATCTGAATATGATGATTTGAGGGATTTTTTGAAAAGCAATGGGGTTTATTATTGATGTTAAATGACTATCATGAAAGTTGGCATCCCTTTTTAAAATCTCATGCTTCGTTTTTACATGAGATTAACAAAAAAATACAAAGTGAGAATGTTCCAGTTTTTCCGCCGAAAAATTTTATACTCAATGCCTTAAAACTAACCCCTTTGGATGAGGTTAAAGTTTTGCTACTCGGACAAGACCCATATCATGGAGCGGGACAAGCAATAGGGCTAAGTTTTTCGGTGCAAAAGGGCGTAAAGTTGCCTCCAAGCCTTAAAAATATCTACAAAGAGTTGCAAAGCGATTTGGGCTTAGAGCCTCCTCTTCATGGAGATTTGACAAGCTGGGCAAAGCAGGGCGTTTTGCTACTAAATGCAAGCTTAAGTGTACGTGAGCATCAGCCAAACTCCCATGCACATCTTTGGGCGGATTTTACGGATGAGCTCATATCGTATGTGAGCAACTCTTGCCCTTTTGTGGTATTTTTGCTGTGGGGAAATTTTGCCAAAAGTAAGGCAAGGTTTATTGATGAGCGTCATGCTATCCTCTCTTCTGCCCACCCAAGCCCCTTTTCAGCTAAAAACTTTTTTGGATGCAGGCATTTTAGCAGAGCAAATGAAGAGCTTGAAAAGCAGGGCAAAACGCCAATAGATTGGAGTTTGGGTTAGTTTTTATAGATTTTCTATATTCTGCTTTTAGCGATAAAGTTTGCAAGATTTTCTTTAAAAAACTCCTGTAAATCGTATTCGCTTTTGTAAAAATTGATATGCATATGTTTTACGTCAAAGTGGATTTTCTCACCTTCTTTAGCAAGTAGTAAAATATCATTCCCATCATTTCCCACACCATGGGCTAGCCCAAGCTCATAATATACATTTTGCTTTGCCTGTGTTAGATCAGCAACTATAAATTCAGCTTCTTCAATTGATTTTAGTATATGATTGGTTATGATATGTGAGCCTTTATCATCATCAGCGGTGCTTATATCTATACCCTTAGTTACAAAGGCTTCTTTTATGATCTTTCTAATATTATTCATACTCTCATCAAAACTGATGATAAGAAAAGCAGTGTTTGGTATAAAGTCCTTATCTTCGTACATTTTTTCCTTACAAATACCGAATTATGCTAAAATTCTATCAAAAAACAGCTTAAGCTTAGTCAAAATTTGCTAAAATTTCACAAAAATTTAAAGGTTTCTTATGCCACTAGCCCTAACTTATCGCCCGACAAATCTTGATGAAGTTTTTGGGCAGGAACATTTAACGAGCAAAAATGCACCTTTTCGTGTGCTTTTGGAGAAAAATAATTTTCCTCATGCTATGTTTTTTGGATGTGCAGGGAGTGGAAAAACCAGCGTGGCTAGGATAGTTGCACTTAGCCTAGATGCTCCTTTTTATGAGCTTGATGCAACGAGTCTTAAGGTGGATGAGATAAGAAAAATCTTAAAAAATCATCAAAATGCCCTTACTAAGCCTTTGATTTTTGTCGATGAGGTACATAGGCTTAGCCGAACCCAACAAGAGGTTTTGCTGCTTCCTATGGAGCGTCATGAGGCTCTTGTTATCGGGGCTAGTACGGAAAATCCCTATCATGTGCTAAGTTCTGGTATTCGCTCACGAAGTATGCTTTTTGAGTTTAAATCTCTCACAAGTGAGGCTTTGGAAAAAATACTCTTGCATGTGAAAAAAAGGGAGGATTTTAACATGAGCGATGAGGCTAGGGAATACCTTATTCATTCAAGTTCAGGGGATGCTAGGGCGATGTTGAACTTGCTTGAATACTCCTTGCAAGTAGAAAAAAATATAAGCTTAAAAACCTTAAAAAATCTTCGCTCTCACGCCTTAAAAGATGGAGTTAGTAGCTCTGATACTCACTATAATCTCGCAAGTGCTTTTATAAAAAGCTTAAGAGGAAGTGATGTGGATGGGGCTATTTATTATTTAGCTAGGCTTATTGATGGGGGTGAGAGTGCGGATTTTATAGCTCGCCGGATGGTGATTTTTGCAAGTGAGGATATAGGAAATGCAAATCCAAATGCCTTAAATCTCGCAACTTCAACCCTAACAAGTGCCTTACACGTAGGTTTTCCCGAAGCTAGGATAATGCTTGCTCAATGTGCGATCTATCTTGCCTCTTCTCCAAAATCAAATTCAAGCTATAAAGCCATAAATGAAGCTTTGAAATATGTCAAAGAAAATCCACCACTGCAAATACCAACCCACTTAAAAAATCCCTCAAATGATTATCTCTATCCCCATGATTTTGGTGGCTGGGTGGAGCAAAAATATTTAGAAAAACCCTTAAAATTTTACCAAACAAATAAAATAGGCTTTGAGAAAACTTTGGATGAATGGCTTGAAAAAATAAAATCTGCATCTAAAAAGTAAATCTGACGAATATACTCTTAATTTAAACAATTTTTAACGTCAAAAATGCTATACTGCAAAAAATTTTTCAAGGAGGTAAATAATGGCTGTTGTGTTGTTGAAAAATTTAAGCGATAAAGCCAATATTATAGAGCAACAAAACTACATACTCTCCTATGCAAAAAAGCATAGAATTTCCATTGACATTATAGAACTAGAAACATCTGATTATTCTAAAAAGCTTGAATATAGGGGAGAATTGAAGGGTTTTTTACGTTCTTTGGACAAAAATAGTGCTTTGATTGTCTATGATTTTTGGGTATTGAGCCAAGATGTGGGGGAGTTAGTTAAGATTTGCGAATGTTTATTGCAAAGAAATATATCCTTGCATATCGCCCAAAAAAAAGAGCTCATACATGTTAAATCTTCCCCTTTAAGCGTACTTAGCTTACTTTCAAAACAAAGGGAGGCCTGTATGGTGCAAAAAGGAGTCCTAGGGCAGGGGCGTCCAAAGGGAAGGATGAGCCAATCAAAATTTGACAAATTTCGCTCAAGCATTATTGCTTATTTGGAGCAAGATTATTCGGTAAGCAAGATAGCAACTACTTTGGGGGTCAGTAGAACCTCTTTGAAAGATTATATAAATTCTCGAAATTTGAAAAAGTTAGCACAGACTAAGAAGGAATTATTAGGCGCTGTTCCTAGGAAAATTGTTCGTAAAAGTGGAAGAGTAAAAAATTGTGATCTAATTTCAGATGAAAATAACAAAAAGGATTAGGTATGTCGGAAAATACTATGGTTAAGACTAAGTATTATGCAAAAAAGCGTTATTTTGCCTTTTTTGTATTTACAACTTTGAGTTTGGTTATCCCGTTTATAAAAATTAATGGAAACCACCTATTTTTATTAAGCTTTGACAAAAAGCAACTTCAGCTAATGTTTACAGCATTTGATATGCAAGAGATGTACCTAATGCCGTTTTTACTTATAATGCTTTTTTTGAGCATCTTTTTTCTAACTACCCTTGGCGGTAGAGTGTGGTGTGGATGGGCCTGTCCCCAGACCATATTTAGGGTAGTTTATAGGGACTTGATACAAACTAAGATTTTAAAGATTAGAAAAAACATTAAAAACAAACAAAAAGAACCAATTGGACATCATTTAAAGCGTGGTATTGGTGCTGTTATTTGGGTTATTCTAGCACTCATTGCTGCTTCAAACTTGATGTGGTATTTTGTTCCACCGGAGGATTTTTTCAACTATATTGCAAATCCGCTAGATCACCTTGTTTTGATAGGCTTTTTAGTGGGTATAACAGGATTTTTGGTTTATGATGTTTTGTTTTTAAGAGAAGATTTTTGTATCTATGTATGCCCTTATGCTAGGGTTCAATCGGTTATGTTTGATGATGACACCATACAAACCGTTTATAATCCAACCAGAGGTGGCGTGATCTATGATGAAGAGGGCAAAAAGCTTTGGAAAAAACCCCCAGGCGAAGATGATGAATGTACTGGATGCGAGGCCTGTGTTAAAGTTTGTCCAACCCATATAGACATAAGAAAAGGTATGCAACTTGAATGTATAAACTGCCTTGAGTGTGCTGATGCATGTACGAAAGTTATGGGAGCCTTGAAAAAACCATCCCTCATAACATGGACAAGCGAAAAAGAAGCCATTAGGGGAGAAAAAACCAGGTATTTTAGATTTAGAACCATAGGTTATATGGCGGTTTTGGCAATAGTTTTTTCAGTCTTGGTTATCATGAGTGGTAAAAAAGAATATATGCTTTTAAATATCAATAGAACAACCCAGCTTTACAAGATAAAAGATGGTGGTAAAAGCATAGAAAACGCCTATACTTTCCTTTTTCAAAACACCGACAGAAAAGATCATAGATATACCTTTGAAGTGGATAATCCAAATATAAAAATTATCCGTCCAAATAGTGCTTTTAATCTCAAAGCCGATAAAAAGGTCAAAAAGATAGTCATACTAGCAACCGATAAAAAACTAGCCGATAACTCTCGCTCAGATGTTCCTGTTGCCATTACCATAACAGCTTATGCAACGGATAACAAAGAAAAGATTATCGTTAAAAGACCTGCGATTTTTGTTTACCCAAAACAAGAAGAAATAGATAAGAAAAAATACTAATTTTACTAGATCCGTGTCGATTTGGCACGGATTTTATTTGCATGTGAATTTATCTTAATCAAAAAGGATACAAATGAATACAAACCAAGAAAATATAATCAAATTAAACTCAAGATTGCAAAACTTTCCAGTCATGATGTTTGCCCTTGTGATGGGGCTCTCAGGGCTTAGCTTAGTTTATCTAAAAGCCTCACATTTTTTGGGTTATCCAAAGTTTTTAAGTCTAGCCATTTGTTATGTGGATTTGGCAATCTTTGCCTTTATATCCCTAACTTACATGCTAAAAGCCTTTAAATATCCCCAAAACATAAAAGGTGAATTTGCCCATCCTGTTAGGGTAAATTTTTTCGCAGCCATAGCCATAGCCTTTCTTTTAATCTCCATGATAATGCGAGATCTAAAATGGGAGTATTTTATATATTTTTGGTACTTAGGAGCCGCATTTGAAGCTTTTATGACCTTATATGTGATAAGCTATTGGATAAACAAAAACGTTGAGATAAAGCATTCAAATCCAGCTTGGCTCATACCTGTTGTGGGAAATGTCATCGTTCCCCTTGGTGGTATAGGCTATATAGATAATGGCATTTTATTTTACTTTTTTTCAGTGGGTATATTTTTCTGGATAATCCTCCTAGCTATCTTGCTAAATCGCATTATTTTTCATAACCAATTAGCCCAAAAATTTATGCCAACACTTTTTATCTTGCTAGCTCCTCCTGCCATAGGAATGGTTAGCTATGTTAAGATGACGGGACATTTTGATATCTTTGCACAAGGATTGTACAATATAGCTTTATTCTTTAGTTTATTGCTTATTTTTATGGTTAGAAATTTTACAAATCTAAAGTTTTTCATCTCTTGGTGGGCATTTACTTTCCCCCTAGCTGCCATGTCCATAGCATCTATATTAGCCTATAATAAAACAAGCCTAATTTTTTATAAGATCGTATCCCATGCATCTATTGTGATTACTACTTTGGTAGTTTTATATGTTAGTTTACATACCATAAAACACATGATGAAAAAAGAGATTTGCATAGCAGAATAAACTAACATAAAAATAAATGGCATTTTGTAAAAATGCCTACCCCACTAGTTGTGCGCTTTTTGTTTTGGGAGCTAGCTTTTTATCTGAAAACAAGTTAGATTTGTATAGAATTTCAATATAATTAAACACAAAGGAGGTAATTGTTATGAGAGTGGGTTTTTTATTTGTTAGCTTAGCAGTTCTTGCTACGTCTGTTTTTGCACAAGATGTGGTTAAGCGCTATACCATAAAAAGTGGTGAAGTTCACTATAAGATCAGTGGTGGTGGAAATTTGATGGGTGTTAAATTTGGAAAGAGCGGGGAAAAGACCTTGCTTTTTAAGGATTATGGCACCTTGCAGTTTGAAGAAGAAAAAACCACAGAAATCTCTGATGGCAAAACTAAAAAAGAGCATACCATGAGTAAGATAGATAATACAACTATCTACACCGTGCATTTTCAATTTAAAAAAATTATCGCCATGACAGATCCAATGGCTAGTAAGTATTTGGGTAAAAATATGGGTGAAGATGCCCAAAATGTTTTAAAAGGTTTTGGTGGCAAGAAAATAGGTAAAGACAAAGTTTTGGGTTTTGATTGTAATATCTGGACTATCATGGGCGCTAAGCAGTGCCTATACAAAGACCAAGTGCCTCTATGGTTAGAGGTTAATATGATGGGTTTGGTAACAAAACAAGAGGCAGTTTCGGTTAAATTTAACCATTCCATCTCGGATTCTAAATTTAAATTACCAAATTTTGATATAGACAAATCTGGGATTATGAGCATAGAAGATATTAAAAAATCTGCAAAAATGAATGAAGCCATAAAAAGGGCTACCAAAAAGGCAAAACAACAATCTGCTCAAGGCTTATATGAGCAAGCCATGGTAAATGCTATGATGGAGGCACTAGGAGAGGATGAGGGCTTTAAACAACAGTTTGCCCAAATGAAATCCCAAATGCCTAAAACTCTTAATTTAGCCAAAGGATATAGAGCTTGCCTGAAAGATGCATCTAGTAAAAGTGCTGCCCTATCTTGCAAGAAATCTTTCTCCAAAAAGGCTGAAGAGATGGGTTTAGATGGAGATAATGAGGATGATTTTGGTAGCTGGTCTCCTAGTGAAAAGAAAGCTTATTTGAAAGATTTGGATAAGGATATAAAGGATATGGAAACAGCCTTACCTTGCATACAAAAGGCTAAAAATCCAGCCCAAATGATGCAATGCGAAGGTCTTCGTTGATAGATTAAATTTCTCCCTTTTAGGGAGAAATTTATTTATTTTTTAGATCTTTTGCTAAATTCAGTTTCTCCGCCATCGGCTAAGATTTTGGCTTGTTTTATCCAATCTTCTCTTCCGATTCTGCCTTTAAACGATAGATATTCATCAACCCATTTTACGTTATCTTCAGTCCATTTAGCTATTTGAGAGTATTTATAAACTCCTAGCTCATGTAAGGTTGATTCTATTTTTGGTCCAACACCACTAATCTTTTTTAGATCATCTGGCTCAACATCCGCTTGCTTTAGGGCAGCGGGCTTTGCGCCTGAGAGGATTTTTTCCGGACTTTTAGTTTTCTTGGAAGTTTTTGCCTTTGATGTTGCGACTTTTGCCTTTGGCGCCTTGGCTTTTGAACTTTTTGCCTTTGGATCCTTTGCCTTAGCCACTAGAGCTTCAAACGCTTTAGGGTCATTCATGGCCATATCTGCTAGTATTTTGCGATCTAGTTCTATATTTGCAAGTTTGAGATTGTGCATAAACTTTGAATAGCTTAGTCCATTTAATCTGCACGCAGCATTAATTCTAGTTATCCAAAGTCTTCTAAAATCACGCTTTTTATTACGTCTATCGCGATAAGCATAAACTAAACTGCGTTCAAGTTGTTCTTTTGCTTTTCTAAAGTGTTTTCTTCTACCTGAGTAGAAACCTTTTGCTAATTTTAGTATTTTCTTGTGTCGTCTTCTTCTTACAACACCTGTTTTTACTCTTGCCATTTTTTGGTTTTCCTTTACCTTTTTTGGTGTCCGCTAAAACGGAACTTTCCCTTTACTTTTTGTAATGTAAGGGGGAATTGATGATTTTTAAATCACAACTTATTTTTTACACAACATTAGTTTGACACTAGCTTCATTGGTGCTATCTACATGTTGAGATTCTTTCAATCCACGCATACGCTTAGTTGGCTTTTTTGTTAAGATATGACTTCTAAAAGCAGAACCACGCTTGATCTTGCTCTTGCCAAATTTAAATCTCTTAGATGCGCCACGAACGCTCTTCATCTTAGGCATAGCTTTCTCCTTTACAAATTTTATCGCAAAACACAATCTAACAATTTTTAAGTGTTTTAAAACTGGTGATGATAGCTAAATTTTGCTTATATGAGGGTTAATTTTGCTTTCGGCACTGACTAAACAGGGAATTTAGTAAGTTCTTAAAACGGATTACGGATAGCTATAAGGTACTATTTATTTTTATTTTATTTGGTTAGCGCCTTGTTTTTTTGGCAACAAAAGGCAAGAATTTCTTACCTTTTGTTTTGCTTATCCGTCTTTTTTAGGAGTTGTCATCATGTTTATGTAGCGTCCCTCTTGGGATGGGGGCTTTTCTCGGTCGGCTATGTCTTCAACTAGGGGCCAAATGCGCTCTAAAACTTCGATTCCAGCTTTGGGGTTTGCCATTTCTCTGCCGCGCAGGAAAACTCTAAATTTTACGTATTTTCCAGACTTTAAAAATTCCCTTGCGTGTCTGATCTTATAATTTATATCGTTTTGGGCTATCTTAACTGAAAGTTTTACTTCTTTTATGTCGATAACCTTTTGCTTTTTCTTGGCTTCTTTTTGCTTTTTTTCTTGCTGATATTTGAATTTTCCATAGTCCATTATTTTGCAAACTGGCGGTTTGCCATTTGGAGCTATCAAAACCAAATCAAGACCTAGATCTTCAGCATGTCTTAGTGCTTCATTTCGGGAAATTATGCCATACTGCGTGCCATCATCTCCAATGCATCTAACTTCTGTAGCCCTGATGTTATCATTTAACATCACTTCATCTTTTTTACTCAAAAGTGTACCTCACTCATTTTCTCCTTAATTTTTTCGAACAATTCATCTTGTGTGATGATGGATTGTTCTCGCTTTCGCCTATCCCTTAGGGCAACTTTATTTTCTGCAACTTCATTATCTCCTATGACTAAAATCATAGGAACTTTTTGTTTTTCTGCTACTCTTATACGTTTATTTAAACTCTCATTTTTACTTGAAATTTCCGCATCTACTTCATAATCAAAAAGTAAAGTTTTTGCTAAATCTTTGCAATACTCCAAATGGCTATCGTTTATGGGCACGATAACTATGGGAGTGGGAGCTATAAAAAATGGAAATTCCCCAGCTGTGTGTTCGGTTAAAATACCTATAAATCTCTCAAGGGAACCAAGCATTGCGCGGTGCAACATGACAGGTTGGGCTTTTTCATTATTTTTGTCTATATAACTTAATTCAAAGCGTGATGGTAGGTTATAATCAACCTGTATGGTTCCGCATTGCCACTTTCGCTTAAGGGCATCTGTTATCTTAAAATCAATCTTAGGACCATAAAAGGCTCCTCCGCCTTCATCTATGCCATAAGTAATGCCAGATTTTTCTAAGGCAGCTTTGAGTCCATTTGTAGCACTTTCCCAAAATTCATCACTGCCTATAGCTCCATCTTTTGGCTTAGTGGAGATTTCCATTTCATAAGTAAAGCCAAAACTTTTCATGATACTATCTATAAAGTCGATAATCTCAAGTACGTTTTCTTCTATTTGATCTGGCGTACAAAAGATATGGGCATCATCTTGGGTAAACTCCCTAACCCTAAAAAGACCATGCATAGCCCCACTCATTTCATGGCGATGGACTACTCCATATTCAAAAAACTTTAGTGGTAAATCCCTATAGCTTCTAACTTCATTTTGATATATTTTTATATGTCCCACACAGTTCATGGGTTTTAGTCCGTATTCGTCTGTGTGCTCATCGGTTCCATCATTATTATCGCCAATGCTAGTAAAATACATATTTTCCCTATAATGGTCATAATGTCCGCTTATTTTCCATGCATCGGCTTTTAAAATTTCAGGTCCTCGCACAGGTTGATAGCCCTTTCTTCTGTGGGCTGTGAAAAGTAGGCGTTCAAGTTTACTTCTAAGTCTTGAACCATTTGGAAGCCACAAAGGAAGTCCTGCTCCAACCTCTTCATCAAAGGTAAAAAGTTTTAAATCCTTTCCTAGCTTTCTATGATCTCTTTTTTTGGCTTCTTCGAGCATGGTTAGATAATCTTTTAAACTCTGCTTATCCGCATAAGCAGTTCCATAGATGCGAGTTAGCATCTCTCGACCCTCATCGCCCCCTAGATAAGCTCCAGAAACCCTTAAAAGCTTAAAAAAGTTGAGATACCTAGTGCTTGGCAAGTGGGGTCCACGACACAAATCTTCAAAGTCGCCTTGTTTATAAAAGGTAATATTTCCATCGGGAATTCGTTTTAAAACCTCTTGCTTTAAGTCATCATTTTTAAATTTTTCTATTACGTCTGATTTTGAAATTTCGTAGCGTTCGATTGGGAGCTTTTTTTTGGCTAACTCTTTCATCTTTTTTTCAATGTTTTTTAAATCTTCTTCGCTGATAGGCTCTTTTGTTCTAAAATCATAGTAAAACCCATCCTCAATCACAGGACCAACGAAAAATTGAACATCATCATAAAGTTCACTAATGGCTTGAGCCATCAAGTGGGCACAGGAATGTCTAATGACCTCTAAGCTTTGATCTGAATTGTCAAATAAAACCTCTTCTCCACTAACACCTACAGCCTGGGCACTTTGGGTATCAAATATCTCTCCATTAACATTATATGCGATTACTTCGCTCATTTATCTCCTTAATTTAACCTTGAAAAACTAAACTTGAGAAAGGATGAATCCCAACTATCCGTATTCCGCAATCCGCTCTCCGTATGGTGATCACGATTGGACTTGAACCAACGACCCCTACCATGTCAAGGTAGTGCTCTACCAACTGAGCTACGCGATCTTAGTTTATTAAAGGGCTCATTTTAGCAAAAAATGATTTACATGTAAAGAAAAGAAGATATTTTTTATAAACTATTTGATTTTATGTAACATTTTTCTTGTATGCCAAGCCATAAAAATCGCAGCTGAATATATGATAAACATCAAGCCAAACCACAAGTACATGTAGGGAAGTTTAAAATAAAAAGCAATCAACCAAAATATAGGTATAATAGCTAAAATTTGACGATAAAGGCTAACATAAAATATGGCATTTGGTTTTTTAATTCCTTGCAATGTGGATACGCAAATAAATAAAACAACATATCCAAAAAGGTTAAAAATCTCTATATTTAGATAATCCATACCCAATTTTATTACCTCTTGATCTTTGGTAAAAGGTGAAACTAGGTATTCGCCTATGGTAAAATTTAAGCAAATTCCCACTAAGCTTAAAACTCCTCCAACTATTAGACTTAATTTAATTACTTCATGTACTCTGTGAAATAATTTCGCACCATAGTTATTTGATACTATGGATAAAACTGCTGAATTTAACCCAATAGCAGGCAAAAGCATGATTTGCTCCACCCTAAAGGCTATTCCAAAACTAGCAACCGCCAATGTCCCATAAGATGCTACAAAATACATTATTATAACTGAGCCTAGCGACATTGTTAGCATATTTAAAGCAGGGGGTAAACCTTGGGTTAAGATGTGTTTGTAGATGGAGAGTTTGGGTGCGTACATGTAAATATTTTTACTATAAATAAGTTTGGTTTTTACAACTTGGTAAAATAAATAAAACGAGGCAATCATTTGAATTAAGATCGTTGAAAATGCTATACCGCCAATACCCATAGCTCCATAGCCATTTATGCCATAGATAAAAAGTGGGTTAAGGATGAGGTTTGCAAAAAAACCAACAATTAGAACATTTCTATATGTTTTTGTATCTCCAATGGCCACTAAAATAGCATTAAGGGCTGCGTTTAGGAGAAAAAAGGGAGCTGCGAGCAAAATGATGTCTATGTAGTTTAGGGCAAAGGGTAAAAATTCTTTTTTTGCTCCAATTAAAATAAGCAAATTTTCATCAAACATAAATCCAAAAATACCCATCAAATAAGCAAATAAAAATACAAAAACTATGCCTTTATGGGCAAATATAGATGCTAATTTGATTTTTTGCTTTCCAAGAGCGTTGCCAATAAGTGCGGTAAGTGCCGAGTTAAAACCATACCCAACCCCAATAATCATAAAATATAAAAAGAAACTTATACTAAGTCCCGCCACCGCATTTGTTGAGATCAATCCAGCATAAAACGTATCGACCACATTATAAAAAGTATTGAAAATAATACCTGTACTAGCAGGAATGGTTATATCTTTTAGTAAGGTTGGAATTGGTTTTGTAAGTAATTCATTGTTTTTCATTATTTTGCATTGTAGCAAAAAGTTTATCAAATTTGCCCAAAAAGTTATATAGCTACTAGTAAACACTGAACTAGTCATCTGTTTTCCGCAATCCGCAATCCGTTTTCGGCACCTACTAAATCCCTATTTAGTAGGTGCCCAGTACTAAATCAAATTTTTTTTAATGACTTTTATGTTACAATCGCCCCATTTATATTAACAAGGAAAAAAATGAAACTTTTTGGAACAGATGGGGTAAGGGGAAAAGCAGGAAGTGATAAACTTAACTCATTTATAGCCATGAGACTTGCCATGGCAGCTGGAATTTATCTGAAAAAACATTCAGTTACAAATAAAATAATAGTAGGAAAAGACACAAGAAGAAGTGGCTACATGATAGAAAATGCCATAGTTTCAGGTTTAACAGCGGTTGGTTATGATGTGAGGCAAATTGGTCCCATGCCAACACCTGCCATTGCTTTTTTAACTGAAGACATGAGGTGCGATGGGGGAATCATGATAAGCGCATCCCATAATCCCTATTATGACAATGGTATAAAGTTCTTTGATAACCATGGAAACAAACTAAACGAAGATGCCGAGAGAAAGATAGAAGAAATTTATCATGATGATAACCTAATAGAACTTAGTCAGCAAAAAAATCTTGATATTGGCTCTTCAAAAAGAATTGATGATGTTATTGGACGTTATATTGTGCAGATAAAAAACTCTTTTCCAAAGGATTTAACCTTACATGGATTAAGGGTTGTGCTCGATACCGCAAATGGGGCTTCATACAAGGTTGCACCGACAATTTTCAGTGAACTTGGAGCTGAAGTTATAGTCCTAGCAGATCAACCAAATGGAAATAATATCAATCTAAATTGCGGAGCCTTACATCCTGAGAATTTAAGCGATCAGGTTAAGCATCTAAGGGCTGATGTGGGCTTTGCCTTCGATGGAGATGCTGATAGGCTTGTTGTGGTGGATGAAAAAGGCGAAGTTGTAAATGGAGATAAGTTACTAGGAGCTTTGGCGAAGCATCTAAAAAATGCTGGAAAGTTAAGGGGAAATGCCTTAGTGGCAACCATCATGAGCAATGAAGCTTTGGGGGATTTTCTAAAAGAAAATGGTATTGATTTTTATAGATCAAATGTTGGGGATAAATATGTTCTTGAAATCATGAAGCAAAAAAATATAAATCTAGGCGGAGAGCAAAGTGGGCATATCATCTTTAGTGATTTTGCCAAAACGGGCGATGGAATAGTTGCAGCCATGCAAGTTATGGCGATATTGCTTAGAAACAAAAAAAGTGCAAGTAAGCTTTTAAATCCCTTTGAACTTTATCCTCAGATGCAAAAAAATATTAAGATTTCCAAAAAGATTCCCTTTGATGAGATCGGGGGCTTAAAAGAGCTTGAAGATGAATTAAAGCAAAATGGAATTAGAACTTTGGTTAGGTATTCTGGTACGGAAAATCTACTAAGACTTTTGGTTGAGGGCAAAGATAAACAAGAAACAAAAAAAGCCCTTGAGAGATTGGAAGAATTTTTTAGTGAGGTTTTTTAGTTTGAGAAAGAATTTATTTATATTATTTGTCGCATCTATTGTTATTTTTGCCCTAGATCAGTATCTAAAACAAATTTTTCTAGATGGATTTAGATGGCAAAGTGAATATATAGACTTGGTTTTAACCTTCAATAAAGGTGTTGCTTTTTCCATGTTTGCCTTTTTAGGTCCTTATCTTAAATACATCCAAATTTTCATGCTTTTAGGCATGCTTGCTTATGTAGTTTTAGATAAAAAGTTGCTCTCTAGGCATAGTTTGGAATTTGGTATTATCTTAGGAGCTGGGGTAGGCAATGTTTTAGATAGGTTTATCCATGGTGGAGTGGTGGATTATATTTTTTGGCACAAATGGTTTAATTTCGCTGTTTTCAATTTTGCCGATGTGATGATAGATATCGCCATTGCTTTGATACTTTTGCAAAGTTATTTGAATTATAGGAAAGAGAAAAAGGAGATAGGATAAAATGTTAAAGATAGGAAAATACGAGTTTAATTCACGCTTAATCGTTGGAAGTGGAAAATATAAGGATTTTCAAACCACAAGGAATGCTACATTAGCAAGCGGAAGTGAGCTTATAACCGTTGCAGTTAGGCGCGTAAACATTACAAATCCAAATGAAAAAAATTTAATGGATTATTTTAAAGATACAGATATACGTCTTTTGCCAAATTCGGCTGGATGTACTAGAGCCGAAGAGGCTATTGCCCTATTTCGCATGGTTCGTGAAGCAGTTGGGATAGATCTAATCAAGCTTGAAGTTATAGGTGATACTGCTAAAACTTTGTATCCTGATGTGATGGAAACTTTGAGAGCTTGTGAGATTTTGGCAAAGGATGGCTTTACTATCATGAGTTACACAAATGACGACCCAATCATGGCAAAACGATTAGAAGATGCAGGAAGTGCCGCAGTTATGCCCCTAGCAGCTCCCATCGGAAGTGGGCTTGGAGTTCAAAATAAATACAATGTTCTTTTCATAAAAGAAGCTATAAAAGTTCCTGTAATAGTAGATGCGGGAATTGGATGTGCAAGTGATGCGGCAATTGCTATGGAAATAGGAGCCGATGGAGTTTTAACAAATACAGCTATAGCCGAAGCACAAGATCCCATAAAAATGGCAAAGGCCATGAAATACGCAGTAAAAGCTGGACGAAAAAGCTTTAAAGCTGGACGAATAGCTAAAAAACCTTTTGCGAGCGCTTCATCTCCTAGCGAGGGATTAGTGGAATTTGGAAGATAAAAAAGTTTGTATGTGGGAAATTTATCTTCCCACGCAAATAATTTATAAAAAACTTGACTTTTAGTTAAAATTTTACTAAAATTACGTCCTTAAAACGGCAAAATACCGATAAATTACATCAACGGGGTGTAGCGCAGTCTGGTTAGCGCACTTGGTTTGGGACCAAGGGGCCGAAGGTTCGAATCCTTTCACCCCGACCATTTTTGTAAGACGGTGAGT